>Ga0136623_10000571_pt1 | contig 11225 bp, 7 predicted proteins | sample AntDrymUQ4492106_2_FD_104656 | JGI IMG/M metagenome (GOLD analysis project Ga0136623, IMG submission 104656) | Polar desert sand microbial communities from Dry Valleys, Antarctica - metaG UQ449 (21.06) | ecosystem: Environmental > Terrestrial > Soil > Desert | place: Antarctica: Dry Valley...
CATTCCCCCGATGCTTGCCGCCGATTGTCCGAACGAAAACACGGCAAAAAGTATCGCCCCGAAATACAGACTGGTTGTGATTTTGAACGGGTGCGCCAGAGCGCGTGAAAAATCAGCGAATCCGAATCCTTCGTTTATCGCCGCGTCATAACCGAAACGCTTTTGTTGTTCCTGTTCGTATTTTTTGATTAATTGGCACATCGCCCCGCAAAACGGGCAAATTTTAACGCTGCCGCCGTAGGAAGTCGGACACGATTTGCAAAAAGCGTTCGCGCACGTATCACAAAAATAATCAGCCGCCGCTTCCGCGTGAACACAGCAAATTTCACTTATTTGAGAAGTATTTTGACCGGTGGAATTCTCCGGCTGGCGGTGTGAATGAGCGTAATTTCGGTCGTTCTGATAATCTTCGCGCGAATCGGCAAAACCGGAAACATTCTGAAAAGATTCGGCGGCGGAAGCGTTTTCCGGCAAGGAATTGGCGGAAAACGCCGCTGAATAATTTTCAGCCGACGATTGAAAATTTTCAGCCGCTTGTCCGGCGACGGTTGTGGAAGAAACAAAATTTATCGAATCTTTTTCGTTAAAAAACTCGACCAACCCCGGAACTTTATGCGCTTCAATCCAGCGTAATCTTCCGCGCCGCACTTTATCCTGCCGCAGCAGCGAACCTTCCTCAATCCATTGCGCCAATTCCTCAAACCGGGCTTCGTAAATCTGTCCTCCGGCTTCAACCTGCCAGATTTCCTGTAAATCGGTGACGTTCATAAACTTTCGAGGTTCGATTTGGAATTAAAAGATTTCTAATTTTTAGGAATGTAAAAAGTTGTATTTCGATATTTTAAGCGACAATTTTTTCTCTAACAATTTGAGTTTGCGGGCTGTTTGACGTATTCGACTTTAAGCGAACGACTCCGATGCCGATTTGCCCGTCGTTGCAAGCCTCGACCAGCGCCTGCACGACTTTTCCGTCATAGCGCGTCCCGACAAAACTTTTTATCCGGTCGAGCGCGTCCGGCAAAATCATTCCTTTCTGATAAGGTCGGTCAATCGTCATCGCGTCGAAAGTGTCGGCGACGGAAATAATTTTCGCCTGAAGCGGAATTTCGAGGTCGGTCAAAGCCTGCGGATAGCCTTTCCCGTTGACCATTTCGTGGTGCATATAAATACCGGGCAGAAAATCCTTCATCGCCGGAATCTGCGACATAATTTTATATCCGCGCTGCGGGTGAGTTTTCATTATTTCAAATTCTTCATTAGTGAGCGCGGCGGGTTTTTTCAAGATTGCATCGTCAACGGCAATTTTTCCGACATCGTGCAGAAGCGCGCTGATGCGGAGCGTTTCGAGTTCTTCATCCGGTAAACCCATTCGCTGTCCGACGGCGACCGAAATTCTAGAGACTCTTTCGGAATGTCCGCGCGTGTAATGGTCTTTGCCGTCAATAGCGGCGGCGAGAGCTTTGACCGTTCCGACAAAAAGCTCGCGGTTTTCCTCGGCGGCTTTGGCAAGTCTGGCGATATGTTCTTCGACATTATCGCTCATTAAATTAAACGCCTTGCCGAGCATTCCGATTTCGGTGATGTTTTGCGTTTCGACTCTCGTCGAAAAATCTCCGTCGGCAATTTTTTCGGCGGCGGAAGCCAATTTCAAAAGCGGCGAAGTTAGCTGTCGGCTCAAAACAAATCCGATAATCAGCGCGATGAAAGCAAATGCCAAACTTATCATCCAGGTTTGCGACTTCATTTCGCCAACCGATGCCAGAGCCTTCGCTTCGTCCTGCATCGTGATCACGCCGAAAATTAAATTATTGCCGAAACTAACGGTCGAGTAAGCGCCGATCATATCGTGTTTCGCGCCGCTATATTCGGCTGAAAACGGCACGAGAGCCGATTGAATTTGCTTGTTCGCTTCGAGCCATTCCTGCACAATTCGCAATTCGGTTAAGGATTTTTGATTGGAAACCAAATTCGGATCGGGATGAAAAACCGCGCGTCCCTTGTCGTCCACGACAAAAACAATCGGCAGCCCTGATTGCCAAAGTTCGGCTTCGGTCACAGATTTTGCGCCGACGAGACTGCGGGAAATATCCTTCATCGAAACGATGGCGACAACCGCCGCCGCCGTGTTTTGATTAATAATCACCGGCGAAGCGACCGTTAAGACCAATTCGCCGCTCGAAGCGATTTTTTGCGGCTGCCCGAAATATAATTTTTGATTGGTAATATTTGCCAGCGAATCTTTGGAGAGCGTTTCGATTTCCGTTTTATTGATTGATTCGGAACGGAAAACCGAAAGCGATTCGGCTTCGACGGGTTTCACATAAAGCGCGAGCAGATTTGAATTTTCCTTGAGCGTCGCGCCGAGTTTTTCTTCCGTCTGCGATGAAGAAAGAATGGAAAGGTCGTCGGAAAGTTCGAGCGCGGAAGCAAATCCGGTCACTAAATTGCCGTAACGCTGTCCGAAAATCTCGATTTGGCGGGCTTTTTCCTGCACGAGTTGAGTTTGATAACGATTCTCGACTGCGCGTAATTCCTTCGCGCTTCGTTCGGATAAAAACCAGCCGGTCAACACCAGCGGAACTAATCCGACCAGCAGCAGCGTAAAAATTACGAAATATATTAAACTGATTCTATTTTGTTTTGGAGGCATTGAAATGGTTTTGAAAAAAGCGAAGAATATCGCTATTAAAAGTCTAAATCAAATCATTGCTATTGGTCAATAGTTTTTAATTTTGTTTGCTAATTAATTATTGATGTTAGTCAAATTGAGAAAAAAGACTGGAGCGTTGGGCATCCCTGCCTGCTGAGCGTCGCTTCGACGCGAAAATGTGGGTTAAATTCCGAGAGCGTGGTTGACAAGCGCAATTTTCGCGCTATCGCGCTCAGCAGGCAGGGATGCCCGCGCTCCCAGCCAAGAAGATACGAATTCTTTTAATATTTATTCACAAGCAAATTCACGATTTGACTGCTTCGATAATTGAAAAAGGTGATTTTGTCGAAACAATTTTCGTCAGCCGAAATCCTGCCTGACCAAGCAATTCGCGGTATTCTTCCGCCGTGCGTTCAACTCCGCCGGGCGAAGTGAGCATTTCGAGGTCGAGCAGTTTGCTGTAGTGCGGTTCATTGCCTTCCGGCACAATTGTCTCGACAATCAAAACTTTTCCGTTTTCCTTCATAGCGTTATGAATATTTTTCAAAATGCTGATGCAGCGTTCATCGTCCCAATCGTGAATAATGTGCTTCATAATATATCCGTCAGCACTCGGAACTTCCTTAAAAAAGTCGCCCGCAACCGTTTCGACACGATTCGTTACGCCTTCTTTTTCAAGTAACGCGCCGGAACCGGCAATGACCGGCGCAACATCAAACAAAATTCCATTTAACTTTGGATTCGCCTTCAAAATTCGGGCGAGCAAATAACCGTGACCGCCCGCAATATCCGCCAAAGTTTCAATACCTGAAAAATCATAACTTTCAACTACCAACGGCGCGGTCGAAACACTCATATCGGTCATCGCATTGTTAAAGATTTCAGCTTCTTCGGGTTTGTTTGCAAACCAATCGAAAACTTCCGCACCGTGCGTTTTCCCCCAGGCTGATTTGCCTGTTCTAACGCTGTGCATCAGATTTCCCCAGACGTTGAAATGCCACGTTTCTCCCATAAAAATCACACCGTTTCGCATCGAATTCGGCGCGTCCGCCCGAAGTGCTTCGGAAATTGCGGTGTTCGCAAAAACTTTCGGCGTAACTTCCTGAAATATTCCGTTACCGGCGAGGCTTCGCAAAACCCGATAAAGCGAGCGTTCGTCCGTATCGGTTGCGGCTGAAAGTTCTGCTGTTGATGTCTGTCCTTCGGCAAGTTGGTCGGCAATACCGAGTTTTGCCGCAACATATAAAGCCTGTGTCGTTAATGCGCCGAATGCGATGTTAGTTAAAACAGCTTCCGGCGGCTGTGAAACCTGCGTTTGCGTTGCCGTGTTCGTTTGATTATTCATTTTCTTTTCTCCTGATAAATTATTTTTTCAAATTTTCTCTCAAAATTAACGCGCAGAATGCAGACAATTTCTATCACGAAATGAAAAAAAGCGCAAAATAGAAAAATTTTCTATTTTGCGCTTTCTCTATTTTGAGAATTAAGCGCCTGAGCAAAAGTAACGCGACGTTTTGGTTTTCGTTTAGAGTCCACGATTCAGCGTGTCCGCCAGCGAAGTGCGGCGGTTGCCTGTTCAAGCAGGGACTCAAAACTTTTATCAAATACCTCAGAATTTCGGAAATGTGCCGTCGTAGTATCCGATTCGCCCGATTATTTCTTCGATGTTTTCATTCATAAATTAAGCAGCTGCAAATAATGATTGATAAATTATTGACTCACCTTACGCGATGCGCGGTTTTTGTCGCTGAAAGCAACCAACATTATAGCCCGGCGAGAATCACCGGGTCAGTTAAAGAGGAGAAATTCCGTCACTGAAGGCGACGAACAATTTTGCGCCGATTGTTGCTCGCCTTCAGCGAGCAAGCCGATACTTAACCCAGCGATTCTCGCCGGGCTATAATGTTTGTCGCCTTTGGCGACAAGAGCAAAAAACCTTTTTCGCGTAAGGTGAGTTATTGATTTATCAATCACGCGCTAAATCCGCGCTTCTATTTGCCGCTCACGCAGAATAACGGCTGAAACCGCTTGAAATTCCTGATATTCTCAAATCATCTAAATTATTCACCGTTTTCCATTTTCCATTATTTACCCATTGAGTTTTTAATTCCCTCAACCCATTCCTCGCAAATTTGAATAAGAGGATGACCGGTAGGTAAGGTCTTTTGGCAAATCTTTAATGCCTTTTCACATAATTCTAGTCCGACTTGAGATTGACCTCTTTCATAATAAAATGCTCCAAGACTCAGATAGCTTGATGCCGTTGAGGGATGATTTTCACCTAATGCTTTTTCACGAATGGCTAAGGCTTGCCGGTATAAAGGTTTGGCTTCTGCATATCTGCCTTGTGTTCGATAAAGTTCTGCTAAATTATTGTAGCTTCCTGCCGTATCAGGATGATTTTCACCTAATACTTTTTCATTGATTGCTAAATCTTTCTTGAATAAAGGTTCGGCTTCTTCATATCTGTCTTGTATTCGATAAAGTTCTGCTAAATTATTGTAGCTTGTTGCAGTCGAAGGATGATTTTCACCTAATACTTTTTCATGAATTGCTAAGGCTTGCTTGTATAAAGGTTCTACTTCTTCATATCTGCCTTGTGTTTTATAAAGCAAGGCTAAATTATTGTAGCTTGTGGCGGTGTTTTCGTGTTCTTTGCCGTAAAAATCTTCGGCGATTGTTTTTCCGCGCAAATAAAAGTATTCGGCTTCACGATATTTAGCAATATCGTCGAAATAAAATCCGATTCGATTGCAAACCCACCAACTATTTTCATTAGAGATTGTCAGCTTTTCCGCTTGTTCGACTATCGGAAAAGCGTGAACGGCATATTTTTCAAGGATTTCCCAGGTTGTTACTTCGGGTGTTGGTAATAAACCGTTAAAAACAACAAGCATCTGCTCAAGTAGAGATTTTTTTGCTTCGTTTTCGAGTTTGACGGACAAAATATCCTGTAATGTGCGGTAGGTATCAAAGACGCTGATAAAGGTTTCTTTTTCTTCCCAATGCGCTTTTGTTCCGTCTGCCAAAGTTTTCGGTTCGGCAAACTTTTCTTTATGTTTGAAAGGTTTCTCTTTTTCCTTGATAAGTCCGTATCTTTTCAGCAACGCAACGGTTTCACGAAACAGAATATTGGGCGGAGTTTCTGCGGCGGAAGTGTCAATCGTCTGAAACAAAGTATCTTTGATAAGTTCTTCGGGAATATCTTCGGGCGCACAGAAAATCAGCAGATTGAGAAAGTTTTCGGCAAGTTTGCCAACCATTTCGCCGTCCGCATCTTCGCCTTTGAAGTTTGAAACTTTGTCCAGCGTAATCAAAAACGCTTCAAACGCCGTCCCGTGCTGCGATGCTTGATGCATGTCTTTGTATTTGAGAAATTTTTGGACGTTCGCTTTGAGTAATCCGACATAATCGCCAATCGAAATTTTGGTTTCAACCAAATAAGCCGTCGCAATATTCAAAGAAAGCGGTAATCTTCCTAGTCGGGCAACGAGTTTGTTTATCTCCGCCAAACCTTCGGCGGAAATGTCTTCGTGCTTTGCCTCCGAAGCATCGTTCATTTTTTGAAAAACAAACAATTCGGCTTCCGTCTGCGAAAATTGCTCAAAATTTACTTCGCGGTCATTGCCGATAAACAGCTTTTCGTTGCAGGCATACAAACAATCACCTTTTGCGGTTTTGGGAAAATACTGCGAAATCCGCGCGGCTGATTCGAGATTATCAAAAATTATCAGCCAATTTTTGCTTTCTTTCGTCCAAAGCGCGTTTTCCTCAAGATAAGTTTTAACCTTCAAGGCTTTTAGCGCGGGCGTATCTTCGGCAGAAACATTTTCAAGAAATTCATCCGCAAACCGCGCCATTTCCGCCTCGATTGCGGCGTCCGTCGCCAAAACATAAACGATAAAATCATAATCTTTCCCGCGTGAAAATGCGTATTCAACCAACGTCGTCGTCTTCCCAAGCCCGTGTGTCCCGTGCAAATAAGCAAGATGATGCGCTGTCAATTCCAAATCAAGCCGCGAAAAGATATTCGATTGCTCCACAAAAAAATCATTCTTCTCTCGCGGCAAATTGATTAAACCTTGCGGATTCGGTTTTGATGGCTTTGGTTGATTTTGTTGGTTTTCAAGAATTTTCTTTACATCTGCTTTGATGTCTTCCGTGTTTTGATAAGTTTTATTAAGAGTTTCACGAAACGAATCGAAATCAGCAAAGATTTTATCCCAATCTTTAGTATTTTCCGGCGAATAATTTTTTGGTGAATTTTGATTTATACTGTCAATTTTTTTACTTAAATCAATAACAATCGGAAGAATACTGTCGCTTAATTCAAAAGTTTCCTTTGCATACAAAAAATTTTGGTGTGTGTAAGTAAGAATCTCGCCCAAAATCCGAAATTGCATACTTGCATACGCTTTTCCGTCTTTAGAAAAATCATCTATCAAAACTTTTCGCAAAGCTCTGGCAAATTCTTTATGTAATTTATCGGCAAGTTCTGCTTGTGCAGAATTGCTTAACGAACATCCGGTTCTACGATTGAAAGTTTCAATTTTATTGCAAAGAGTTCCGATGATGCTTTTCCAAGTTTGCGGAGTTAAGGATTTGATTTCATCGAGTTTGTCCGCTTGTGCGTGAACGTATTGAACGGCTTTTTCGGCGGAAACTTCGTCTAAATCTAAATCGTTTATCACTAAACCGTAACCTTCTTGATATTCGCCGCCGATTATTAGATTTTCCCAAAATTCAAGGTCGGTTTTAGAAAGCGTAAGCAGAGATTCCTTATCTTTTTTGTCGTATGTTTCAGTTGCAAGTTCACCGCAAAGTTTGAAAATCGCGCTTCCGATTGCCCGCGTTAAATCTCCGTTTTTGAGAACATCATCTTGCGGACGATTATCTATGAGATGTTTTTGTAAAGTATTAGCAACAAGATTTCCGCCCAAACCTCCAAAGGCTTTAAGTCCTTCGCTAACAATCACAGGGCTAATCAAAGTTAAACCGCCCGTTAAAGATGCCGCAAAAACTCCGCCCGTGATGGCTAAACCCGAAACTAAAAGTGAAGTAATTTCTTTTCTATTCATTGTTTTGAAGTTTTTTGTGAGATTAAATATAACCGAAAATAAAAAAAGGAACAATAAAAATTGTCCCTTCAAAGGTTTGTAAGACTTCACTTATAAAGACAGTCCTAAAGAATCTCACCGATTAAGTCGTAATTATGCGCTTCGTTGATTTTGACGTTATAAAATTCTCCCACTTTCGGCTCGAAGTCTGCGGGCATATCGTTGATTAAAATATAACCGTCAATTTCCCGCGCTAATTCCCTCTACGCCAAAGCAAATTCCGTAAGTTTACGTTTTTCGGGCGAATAAAAAGCCAATACAATGTCTCCTTTCGGAACGCCTTTTTCCAAAAGATACGTTGCCACGCCGTCTTCCAAACCGTCGTAATGAATCCAAAATTTGCCGTTGCAGATTTCGACATCTACTAAAGCATAATTATGTCTTTTTATTCCTTCAAAACCATTAACCATCAACAAATAATGGTCGCGTTCACGATCAAAAACAGGTTTCTTTTCCAAATCGCTGTTGACATATTTGATGCCCGCTACCCAAAGAATTATTTCTTCGATATATTCACGATATTTTTCTAAGTCAGCCATTTTACAATTTCTCCTCTTAAAGCGCTGAAAACCAAAACTTTTATAGCAAGCCGCTCAAGCACCAAATTTTTCAAAGCGTCCGAAAAATCATTGGTGAAAACTTCTTCTTCGATTGCTAAGTAAAGAATCCGTTCCGACTCATAATCAGCCAAAACTTCTTGATACATTATAAATTGTCCGATAGCATCCTGCGTTTCAGCGATTATGGATTTGCCGAGAAAACTCTTAATCTCAACCGCTATTTTATCATTTCCCTTTTCCGCCGCAATAATTTTTTCAGCCCCTAAATCAATATACAAATCCGCCGAGCCAAGTTTCATTGAAAACGGGTCGTGCATTATCGTCCAACCGTCTTTGACGAGCGCGTTTCTAACTTTGTCGTGATAAAAATCTCTCGCAGGCATAAGTAAAAATAAATCCACAAACCTTATTATTCTGTTTCAATCTCGGCACGATAAAAAGATTTATTTTTTTTTCTTTTGTATCCCAACGAAATATCAACTCTGATTCTTCTACTTGCTCATCATCTTTTGGATACCGATAATAAGTTTTCCAACTTCCAAAATCAGCTTTAGAAAGTTGATATATCAACTTATTTTTTACTAGTTCTGCGAAAAAAGCATTGAATTTATAGATTTGAGTTCTCTCTTCTTTACTATATTTTTCTCCACCCCAACCAGCTTTGTCGAAACCAAATCTAACAAAGGAGTCTTTTTCCCATGAAGCCAAGTCACGACTTCGAGTCGAAGTTAATTCTACATTTAATTCGCCCGTTTTAATATTTTCAACTCGGCAAATTCTGACCTCTATATCTTCTGGTTCTTTTTTTGATATTGGCTGAATGTCGGTCAAATATTTCCAAAAGAGTCCTTTGTCTTTAGTGAACAGATAACAGAAATAGTCGTTAATAATAAAATCAAACTCCAAATTTACATATTCAAAACATTCCCTAACTAAAGCAGAAGAAGTCTTTTTTGGGAACCCTATGCCATTTACAATTTTCCCACGTCGCCTTAAAGATTTAACAGCAGGTACGAAATCTGCATCCCCAGAAATTAAATAGGCTACATCCCAAGATTCCATTGTGTCGAAAAGGTGAACTATCAATGAAGAATCAATTCCCTTTTCCGACTTCCAAACTGCGTCTGTTTCACATCCACATTTTTCGCATGTTGTTTTGTAAGGTTCTCTTTGTTCGCCTTTTATATTCACATTCCTTGCGGTAACGCCTTTTTGCGAATTAAATCGGTCTATCAAGTCTTTCAAATATTTATCAGAAATCTGTGAATCTTTTGCTCCTAGTTTTTCTCGTGAGCAAAAAACCCAAATATCACAGACCTCGCTGGTAATCGCTTTTGAAAGTGAACTAAAATCAAACCAATCCATAAAGTAATTGCGTAAGTTTTCAGGCTTATCTAAACCTGATTTTATCAATTGACTATAAAAGTTTGTTAAATCTACAAAGAAGGCTTTCTTTGACATAAAATTCATCCAACAATCTTGCCAATCAAATCGTAATTATGCGCTTCGTTGATTTTGACCTTATAAAACTCCCCGACTTTAGGCTCGAAGTCTTCAGGCATATCGTTGATTAAAATATAACCGTCAATTTCCTGCGCTTGTCCTTCGAGCCGACCCTGGAAAAGCAAATCGGATTCTTGCGAAAGACCTTCAAACAGAACTTTATAAGTATTGCCGATTTTTTGTTGATTTTTCTTTTTGCTGATTTTCGCCTGCTCTTTCATCAAACGCGCCCGACGATGCTTCGCCGTTTTCGCGTCAACTTTATTCGGCAATGAATATGCGGGCGTTCCCTCTTCGTCGGAATACGTAAACACGCCGACGTTATCGAATTCGCAATTTCGGACAAACATCATTAATTCTTCAAAATCTGCTTCTGTCTCGCCCGGAAAGCCGGTGATAAATGTCGTGCGGATTGTAATGCCGAAAACTTTTTCGCGCACACGGCGAATCAACTTTTCTAAACTCTCGCGTGTTCCGCCGCGCTTCATCAATTTCAAAACATTACGCGAACCGTGCTGCAGCGGCATATCGAGATATTTGACGGCTTTCGGAGTGTCGCGTATCGCTTCGAGAAAAGCGTCGGAAATATGCGTCGGGTAAGCATACATCACCCGAATCCATTCTAAATCTTTTATTTCGCCGAGCGCGCGAATAAGTTTCGCCAGCGCGTCCGTCTCGCCCAAATCTTCGCCGAAACGCGATGAATCCTGCGCGATTAAAACGACTTCCTTGACACCTTGCTTTGCCAAATCTTCGGCTTCTTTTAAGATGCTTCCGAATCGGCGCGAGCGAAATGAGCCGCGCATCGAAGGAATCGAACAGAAAGCGCACGGGCGGTCACAGCCTTCGGCAATTTTGATAAATGCCGTATGCGATTCGGTGGCGCGATGTCGCGGCGTGTCGAAATCATAAAGATACGTCGCGGTTTTATTGCCGATTGGAAGTAGCGGAAGTTCGCGGAAATTTACCGTTTGGTCGGCGGCTTCCAAAATTCGTCCGAGTTCATTTGTGCCGATAAACGCGTCAACTTCCGGTAATTCCTTTATCAAGTCGTCGCGGTAACGCTCGACCAGACAACCTGCAACAATAATTCTCTGCGCTTTTCCATACGCCTTCGCATTTGTCGCTTCGAGAATCGCTTCGATAGATTCCTGTTTCGCCGATTCGATAAAACCGCACGTATTCACGACAACCGTGTCAGCGTCTTCGGCGTTATTCGTAATTTCGTAGCCAGCCGCTTTCAATTGTCCCATCATCACTTCCGAATCAACCAGATTCTTCGGACAACCGAGACTGACAAATCCAACTTTTTTCATAAAACTTTAATCAAGACGGTCGTGTTCTTCCGGTTCAACGTCGGGAACTTTCGACATAAATTCTAAAAACTTTTCACGA
>Ga0136623_10000572_pt1 | contig 11216 bp, 10 predicted proteins | sample AntDrymUQ4492106_2_FD_104656 | JGI IMG/M metagenome (GOLD analysis project Ga0136623, IMG submission 104656) | Polar desert sand microbial communities from Dry Valleys, Antarctica - metaG UQ449 (21.06) | ecosystem: Environmental > Terrestrial > Soil > Desert | place: Antarctica: Dry Valley...
AGTCGAAGGTGATCCGGTCGCCATCGACGCTGACGTGGCGCTTCTCGAGCGTGGCGAGGCCGTAGGTCTCGTTCTCGACCGCGTAGTCCTCGCCGCCGACGCGGAAGAAGCCGCGGTCGAGCAGGCGCGTGGCGCAGGCGAGCACGCGCTCGCGGGAGATCGAGTCATCCTCGGCGAGCGTTCGCGCCACGCGCTCGCGCATCCTCGGCAGCGAGCGCGCGAACTCGATCATCTCGTCGAACTTCTCCTGGTCGCGGCGCTCGCGCCACTTCTGGTGATAGCGGTACTGCTTGCGCCCGGCCGCGTCGATCCCGACCGCCTGGATGTGGCCCATCGGGTACGGGCAGATCCAGACGTCCTTCCAGGCCGGTGGGACGGTCAGCTCGCGGATCCGCTCGAGCACGACCGGGTCCTCGATCCGACTGCCCTGCTCGTCGAGGTACTCGAACCCGCGCCCCCGGCCACGCCGGCGGATCCCCGGTGTCGAGGAGTCTGAGCGCCGGAGCCTCGCCATCGTGGCCATATCCCAGTCCGTTACGTGGCAACCCCGCGCACGAGATCTTCGAGCGCCACAGGCGTGGTGGCCGCGACCACGCGCGAGCGCATGTCGAGCGCGAGCGGCGTCGTCAGTGGATCCCTGCCGTGGTCCGGGAAGGCGACCGAGCAGGCGGCCTCGCGCACCACGAGCTGCGCGGCCGCGGCGTCTACGGAGCGAGCGGCACGCAGCGAGACCATCGCGTCCGCCCGGCCGGCCGCCACGGAGCACAGCGACAGCGCGATCGACCCGAGCGCCCGCAGGCGCGCGGCGCCCGTCGCCGCCAGTGCATCGGCGGCCGCGGCGACGTTGGCGGGGTGGGCCGACTCGATCGCCAGTATCTCGAGCGGAGCGGGGTCGGGCTTGGCGAGTCGATTCCCGTCCAGATGCGCACCCGCCCCGCGTTCGGCCCACCACTCCTCGCCCGTCGCCAGATCGAGCACATAGCCGACCTCGACATCACCCATCGTGGGGCCGCAAGCTACGGCGATCGAGACGCAGTGGAAGGGCAGGCCGCGCTTCGCGTTGAGCGACCCGTCGATCGGGTCGACAACGACGTGCACGGGGCCCCCGCCGCCGAGCGCGACGTGGCCGCGCTCCTCCGAGATCACGGTCATCGGTCGACCGAGCGCCTCGAGCTCGGCGAAGACAGCGTCCTCGGCCGCGCGATCGATCACGAGCGCAACGTCGCCGCCCTCGCCGCGCCCGGTCGGCCGCTCACGCTCGGCGCGCGTCGGGTAGCGCTCGAGCGCGACGGCCACGGCCTCACCGGCACGGCGGCAAAGTGCGAGCCAGTCGCCGTCTGGTCGGGACGCGACTAGGTCGTCGGGGCTCATTCCGAGCCTATGCTAGAAGCCGATGTCAGACCCCCTCGCCGGCCTCAGCTCAGCGCAGCTCGGGGCAGTGACTCGACCGGACGGCCCTCTCCTCGTGCTCGGGGGGGCCGGCACCGGCAAGACCGAGGTGCTGCTGCGGCGCTTCGCGTGGCTCGCCGAGAACGAGCACTCGGTGGAGCGCCTTGTGCTTCTCACCCGGACACCCACAGCGGCCGAGCACGCCCGGCGCCGGCTCGAGACGCTGATCGACGCACCCTACGAGCAGCTGCTCGTCACGACCGTGCCGGCGCTGTGCGCCGACCTACTGCACGACGAGGCCGTCGAGGCCGGCCTCGACCCGTTCTTCACGGTGCTCAATCGCGCCGATCGGCTGGCGCTGCTGCTCGACCGGATCGACGAGCTGACCCTGCGCCGCCACGAGATCCGCGGCAACCCGGCGCCGTTGCTTGCCCGCTTCGTGTCACGCATCGATCGCCTCAAGCGCGAGATGGTCTCGGTCGCCGACTACCGCGCCTACGCGGAGTCGCTCCAGAGCCACGCCTCGAGCGACGCCACCCGGGCTCAGGCCGACGCCGAGCTCGAGTGGGCGCGGCTCTACGAGGACCACGACCGGCTGCTCGCAGAGGCCGGCGCGCTCGACGCGGGCGATGTGCTGCTTTGCGCCCAGCGCCTGCTTCACGACCGCCCGCACGTGCGCCACCGCGTCGCCGCCCGCTTCGGACACGTGTTGCTCGATGACCTCGAGGAGATCGACCACGCCTCGGGCACGCTCGTGCGACTGCTGGTGGACGATCACCACCGCGTCAGCGCGGCCTCCGATCGCGACCAGGCGATCGACCGCCTGCGCGGGGCCGGGCGCAAGAACGCGGCCGACTTCCAGCGCGAGCGCCCTGACGCGCGCGTCGTGGCGCTCGAGCAGAGCCTGCGCTGTCCCGGGCGGGTCGTGCAGGCGGCTTCGGCAGTGCTCACCCACGGTGACGGCGGCGAACGCCGCCTGCGCGGCACGCCAGGCGGCGAAGTGCGCTTCTGGCGCGCCACGAGTGCGCGCGCCGAGGCGCAGGCCGTCGCGGGCGCAGCCGAGCGACTGATGCTCGCGGGCGTCGCCTCGGAGCAGATCTGCGTGCTCGTGCGCTCGGTCGAGGGCGACGGCGCGCTGGTCGGCTCGGCACTCGCGGAGCGCGCGATCGCACACCGCGTCGCGGGCGCCGGCGCATACTTCAAGCGCGGCGAGGTGCGCGACGCGCTGGCGTGGCTGCGACTGCTCGCCGACCCAGCCGATTCGGGCGCCGTGGTGCGGGCGCTCTCGCGCGCACCGATCGAGCTGCGCTCGGTCGACCTCGCCCGCCTCACCCAGCTCGCCCGGCGGCGTAAGCTCGACATGGTCTCCGCTGTCGCCGCCGCCTGCGAGGGGCCGCAGCTCTCGCCCGAGGGCCGCGAGCGCGCGCAGGCGTTCCTGAAGCTCTATCGCGGCGCGGCGCGCGCGTTCGACGAGCTGCGCCCTGACGCCTTCGTGCATCGCCTAGTCGAGCGCATAGGGCTGCGCCGGCGCCAGGCACTCGCCGCCCAGGCCGACACTATCGAGCGCCTGAGGGCGATCGCCCGGCTGTCGGAGCTCGCCTCGATCTACATGCGCCGCGAGCCCGACGGCTCGACGCGGGGCTTCGCGCGCTACGCGACAGCGGTCAGCGAGGCCGCCGAGCGAGAGCCCGAGGACGAGGGCCCGCCGGCGGGCCCCGGGGTGCGGGTGATGACGATCGAGTCCGCTCGCGGGGGAGAGTGGGAGCACGTCTTCGTGCTCGGGCTGACGGCGGCGGCGATGCCCGGTTCGGCGCGGCGCGGCGGCGACGAGGTGCCCGACGCGCTGCTCAAGGAGCGCCTGCCGGCCGGTGGACGCGACGCCCACGACGGTCGCATGCGCCGGCTGCTCCACGTCGCGATGACGCGCGCGCGCCTGGGCCTCGTGCTGTCGTTCGCGGAGGGCTCGGACCCCGGCGCCCCGGACCGGCCCTCGCCGTTCTACGAAGAGGCGCGGGCTGCCCTGGGCGCGGCGGAGGAGAACTTCGACGAGCAGCTCTTCGGCCCCGCGGAGGGCCTCCACTCGACCTTCCGGATGATGCGCGACGAGGTGCTCGACACTGTCTCGGAGATCGGCGGGCGGCTCGGCGAGATGCGTCTCGACACCTACCTCGACGTCTCCCACGGCGTCGCCCGCTACCTCGAGCTGCTCAAGCTGGCGGCGCTGATCGAGCGCTCCAAGGACGGCCAGTCGGTGTCCGATGCGATCCCCGAGGTCAACGACCTGCTCGTGCAGGCGGCCACTCCCGAGCAGCGCGAGCTGTTCGGGACCTCGGCGCTCGACGCCTACCTGCGCGACTCCGAGCGGCCCGGCACGGGCGCCGGCGGGCTCATCCGAGCGGGCTTCTCCGAGCCCTCGCTCGATCACTTCATCCCCCGCCGCGGCGACGGGCTGATGCTGTCGGCCTCCGACATCGAGACGTACCGCCTGTGCCCACTGAAGTACAAGTTCGCGCGCGTCTTCCGGATCCCCGAGGAGCCCTCGATCAACCAGCGCTTCGGCATCGTCGTGCACCAGGTTCTCGAGCGCTTCCATCAGTCGGGCGGCGGCTCGCTCGAGTACCTGATGCACCTGTTCGAGTCCTCGTGGCGACGATCGGGCTTCGGGGAGTCGAACGACGACCTCCAGTTCCGTGAGCGCGCGGTCGACGCCCTGCGCCGCTACTGGCAGCTCGACCAGGAGCGCGAGGGCGAGCCGTTGTGGTTCGAGCGCCCCTTCTCGTTCAAGCTCGGCGCGCACCTGCTGCGCGGGCGCGTGGATCGGATCGACCGCCTGCCCGATGGCGGCTACGAGCTGATCGACTACAAGACCGGGCGCTCGAAGTCGGAGGCCGATCTGCGCGAGGACGTGCAACTCTCGCTCTACCAGATGGGCGCGCGCGAGTCGTGGCAGCTCGAGACCTCCGCGCAGAGCTACTACTACGTGCTCGACAACGAGAAGGTGCCGGTGACCCACTCCGAGCAGGAGCTCGAGCGCGTGCGCGCTACGGTCGAGAGCATCGCGCAGCGGATCATGCGACAGGAGTTCGAGCCGAGGCCCTCGCCCGAGCTCTGTTCGTTCTGCGACTACAGGATCGTCTGTCCCGCCGCAGAGATCTGAGGAGAGCATCGGCGACCTGGCTTTGAGGATCATCAGGAGCGGTGGCTATCCCGGCCTCGCCGGCCTGATCCTCGTCGAGAACGTCTTCCCACCGATTCCCTCCGAGGTCATCCTGCCGCTGGCGGGGTTCTACGTCAGCCGCGGCGAGTTCGTCTTCGGGCTGGCGGTCCTGGCCGCCACGATCGGCTCGCTGCTCGGCGCGCTGCTCCTCTACGCGGGCGCTCGCCACGGCGGGCGCCCACTGCTGCTGCGCCACGGGCGCCTGCTGCGCATGCGCGAGACCGACCTCGACCGCGCCGACGCCTGGTTCGACCGCTACGGCGCCTGGCTCGTGTTCGGCGGGCGCTTCGTGCCTGGCGCGCGCAGCGTAGTGTCCGTGCCCGCCGGCCTCTCGGAGATGCCGCTCGGGCGCTTCGTCGCGCTCACGACGCTCGGATCTGCCGGCTGGAACGTCGCCCTGATCGGCGCGGGCTGGGCACTCGGAAGCAACTACGAGAGGGTCGCGGACGCGGTCGGCCCCGCCAGCACGGCCGTCACCGTCGCGCTCGCGCTCGGCTTGCTCGCCGCGGTGGTGTGGTGGTACCGCCGCCAGCGCGCGGGCGGCTGAGCGGTCCTACTCCTCCGGGCCGCGCTGACGCAGGAAGCGCTGGAAGTCGCGTGCGATCGCATCGGCCGAGGGGATCTTCTGCGGCGGCGCGTCGTCCTCTGCCTCGTCCATCGACTGCTCGAGGCGCTCGACGAAGGCCTTGACGTCGGGATCCGAGGCGACCGCCGCGTTGACCTGGCGGTCGTAGTCGTCGGTCGCCTCCTCGAGCGCACCGGCGTCGACAGCCACCTCCGCCACTCCCTCGAAGCGACGGATCAGCGCGAGCGCGGCCTTGGGGTTGGGCGCCGCTGCGACGTAGTGGGGCACCGACGCCCACAGGCTTGCCGAGGCGAGGTCGGCACGAGCACAGGCGTCGTGGAGGACCCCGACGATGCCGGTCGGGCCCTCGTAGCGCGAGCGCTCGAAGCCGAGGCGCTCGATCAGCGCCTCGTCGGATGCGAGGCCGGTGATCGAGACCGGGCGCGAGTGAGGAACGTCGGCCAGCAGCGCACCGAGCGTGATCACCATCCGCACGCCGAGGTGGCGCGCGGTGCGGATCACGTCCTCGGAGAAGGCCCGCCAGCGCAGCGAGGGCTCGACGCCCTGGAGCAGCACGAGGTCGCGCTCGGCGCCGGTCACCTGGGCGGCGTGGAATGCGTTCTCGGGCCAGTTGATGATCCGGGAGCGCCCGTCGTGGAGCTCGACGGTCGGCCGGATCGCCGAGAAGTCGAAGAACTCCTCGGGGTCGATCTGCGCGAACTCCTGAGCGTCGAAGGCGTCGAGCAGGTAGCCGAGCGCGGCGGTCGCCGCCTCACCGGCATCGTTCCAGCCCTTGAACGCGCAGACGAGCACCGGGTTTCGCAGCTTTGGGCGCTCCGTCCAGGTGACGTTGTCCATCGCTTGAAACCGTAGCGGAGCCCGAGCGCTGTGCCCGCCGTCCGACGGGCGGCCCAAGATTGTCTCCGTGACCGCCCCGACCGCCGAGACTGGCTCCGCGCTCGCGCTCCTGCGCGCGGGCGACGAGGTGGACGGGGTCTTCGCGTGCACGCGCAAGGACCGCCTGACCGCGCGCTCCGGCACGGCCTACCTTGCGGTCGAGCTGCGCGATCGCTCGGGGGCGCTGCCGGCGCGGGTCTTCCGCGACGCCGACTTCTTGGCTGGCCAGTTCGAGCGGGGAGATCTGGTCCGCGTCGCCGGCCGCGTCGAGCGCTTCCGCGACGAGCTCCAGGTCGAGCTGCGAGAGATCCGCCACGCCGGCGTCGATGAGGCCGATCCGGCCGACTTCCTGCCGGTCGCCTACCGCGACCTCGACGAGCTCGACGGCTTCCTCGAGCACCTCGCGCGCGAGGTCCACGACACGGACCTCCGCCGCCTGCTCGGCTCCTTCCTCGCCGACGAGTCGTTTCGCCGCTCGCTGCGGCGGGCGCCATGCACGCGCGCAGGGCATCACGCCTACCTCGGCGGCCTGCTCGAGCACACGGTCGCCGTCGCGACGCTCGCGCTTGAGACCTGCACGCTGCATCCGCGCCTCGACTCCGACCTGCTGATCTGCGCCGCGCTCCTGCACGACGTCGGCAAGCTGCGCGAGTTCGATCTCGGCGCCGAGATCGAGCTGAGCGAGGAAGGCCGGCTTGTGGGGCACGTGGCGCTCGGGCAGGAGATGATCGCCGAGCGCATCGCTCGGATCGAGGGCTTCCCGCGCTCGAGGGCGCTCGCGCTCGCGCACTGCGTGCTCACCCACCACGGCGCGGACGCGGTGCCCGGCCGGCGCTTCGGCTCGCCCGAGGCGCTCGCCCTGCAGAGGCTGAACGCGCTCGAGGCCGGGGTCAAGGGAGCGCTTGAGCACGGCCTCGCGAACTGAAGCGATACTTAGCGAACAAGTAACAAAATCGCGGCCGAAACGGTCTTCGATTACGACGCAGTGACCCGTCGCGGCGAGCTTCGCCGCAGAAAGAGGTTCGCAATGGGCATCATCGGCTGGATCGTGCTGGGTCTGCTCGCGGGAGTAATCGCCAAGGCGATCATGCCGGGCAACGACCCGGGAGGCTTCATCGTCACGACGATCATCGGGATCGTCGGCGCCGTGCTCGGCGGCTTCATCGGGAGCTCGCTCGGGATCGGCGACGTCGACGAGTTCTTCGACATCTCGACGTGGCTCTGCGCCATCGGCGGCGCGCTCGTGCTGCTGCTGATCTACCGCGTGGTGGTCGGCCAGCGCTCTGGACCGCGCCGCGCCTAGCTTCACCGACGCGCAAAGCACCTTGCGACGGCCCCCGCTCAGGGGGCCGTCGTCTTTTCGGACCTAGAATCCGCCGCCGTGGGGTGGCAGGGGTCTGGTGGCCCATCCGGTCTTCAAAACCGGCAGGGCGGAGCAGCCCTCCGCTTGGAAGGTTCGATTCCTTCGCCGCCTCGTGGTCTGCTAGAGCCAAACGGCGCAGGCCCTCGAGACTCTGCCTTCGCCAAGAGGCCCTGCGGGACCTCCGAGAAGGTCGTGAGCTTTGAACACCCATGACCGCAAGAATGCCCGGCGTGGCTGCTCGCCCCAAGGAAGGACGTTCCTACTACGGCTGGGTCCTCGCGTGGTCGCTCGGCCTCACGGAGCTCGTCTCGTGGGGCGTGCTCGTGTACGCGTTCGGGGTCTTCCTCGTGCCGATGCAGGACGAGCTCGGCTGGTCGACGGCCGAGCTGACGGGCGCCTACTCACTTGGCCTCGTCGTCTCCGGCGTGCTCGCGGTGCCGGTCGGGCGCTGGCTCGACCGGCGTGGTCCGCGCGGGCTGATGAGCGCGGGCAGCGCGCTCACCGTGATCGTGCTGATCGGCTGGTCGCGGATCGACTCGCTGCCCCTCTTCTACCTGCTGTTCGCGCTCGCCGGGGCCGCGATGGCTGCGACCCTCTACGAGCCGGCCTTCGCCGTCGTGGCGGCCTGGTTTCGCGACCGCCGTCCGGCGGCGCTGCTGATTGTGACCGGGCTCGGGGGCCTCGCGAGCGTGGCGTTCCTGCCGCTGTCGGGCCTGCTCGTGTCGAGCTACGGGTGGCGGCACGCGCTGCTCGTGCTGGCGCTGATCGTCGCGCTCACCGCCCTGCCGATTCACACCATCCTGCTGCGCCGCCGCCCCGAGGTAGTGCCCGAGCGCAAGGAGCGCGATCCGGGAGCGGCGGACCGCGCTCGCTCCGAGGCCCTTCGCAGCCGCTCGTTCCGCTGGCTGACCGCCTGCCTGGTGCTCGTCACGCTCGGACGCGTGGCCGTGATCGTGCACCTGGTGGCCTACCTCGCCGAGCGCGGCTACACGCTCACCGAGGCCGCGTTCGCGGCGGGCGCCGTCGGCATCCTGCAGGTGCTCGGGCGGCTGCTCGCCACCGGTCTCCGCGGCGTCCTGCCGGAGCGCGTGACCTACGCCGGGATCTTCGTCGCCCAGGGCGCGGCCGTCCTGCTGCTGCTCCTGACGCAGGGCGCGGGGTCCGGTGCGACCGTCGCGGTCGCCGCATTCATCGTCATCTTCGGGTTCGGCTTCGGGCTGCCCGAGCTCCTGCGCGCGACGCTCGTGGGCGAGTTCTACGGCACTCTGCGCTACGCCGGCATCAACGGCGTGCTCGCGCTGTTCGTCACCGGCGCGCGCGCCGCCGCGCCGTTCGCTGCCGGCGCGCTGCGCACGTTCACCGGCAGCTACACGGTCGCCTTCGCCGGAGCCGGGATCTGCATCTGCGCGAGCGCGGGAGCGCTGCTCGTGGCCCACCGCGCCCACGCACGCGAGCCATAGGGCTCACCCCGCCGGGGGCATCCGCTCCCTGATGAAGGCGGCGATCGCGTGCAGCCGCTCGTCGGGTTGGACTCCCTCGATCCGCAGTCGCTTGCCGGCCACGACGAGCTCGAGGATCGACGGGATGATCGAGTCGGGCTGAACGTCGACCCGCTCGATGCGGTCGAAGGGCAGCTCCCACTCCTCGTTTATCCCGAGGCCGTCGGCCGTGAACAGCGCGCGGCGATCGGTCACGACCAGCAGCCCCCGCCGGAGCATGAAGAGGCCGAGCCCGAGAAAGGCGAGGCGCTCGTCGTCGTGCAGCCGCCCGGGCAGTCGCCCGAGCGACAGCCGCGACAGCAAACGCTGGGAGCGGGTCAACTGCGCCCGGGCGACGGCATCGACCCGGGCGCGGTCGATCAGCTCACCTTGTCCTGCTCCACCTCTCCGCGCCACGCCCCGGTCTCCTCGCCTCTGCTCTCGATCATGTCTCGGAAGCGCTCGAGGTCGCCCTTCAGCCGGCGGTCGTCGAAGCCGAGCGCGCCGCCCACCTTCTCGGCGATCCCCTCAGGCTCCCAGTCCATCTGCACCATGATGCGCGTCCGGCCGTCGTCGACGCGGTGGAAGGTCACGACGCCGGCGTTCGTCTTGCCGTCCTCGGACCTCCACGCCACCCGCTCGTCGGGATGCTGCTCGGTGATCTTCGCCTCCCACTCGTGGCGCTTGCCCGCGATCTCAGCCACCCATAGGAGGCGCTGGTCGTCAAGCTGGCGGACCTCCTCGATCCCCTCCATGAACTGCGGAAACTGCTCGAACTGGGTCCACTGGTCGTACGCGGTGCGCACGGGCACCTGGACCTCGATCGACTGTTCGATCGTCGGCATCATCTACCTCCTGTAGCGCTGTGGCCGCCCTCCGGTGGATGCTACGCCCGGGACGGGGCGACCGAATGCCCCAGACGCTACTCATACGGGGCGCCGAGGCGATTACGATGAGCGCGCTTTGGCAGGCCCGCTCACCGACCTCGTCGTGCTCGACCTCTCGCGGGTGCTGACCGGCCCCTACGCCGCGATGATGCTGGGAGACCTCGGCGCGCGGGTGATCAAGGTCGAGCGCCCCGGGACGGGCGACGACACGCGCGAGTGGGGCCCGCCGTTCGTCGGCGAGGACGAGCAGCGCGAGAGCACCTACTTCCTCTCCGCCAACCGCAACAAGGAGTCGATCGTCCTCGACCTGAAGGACGAGGGCGACAAGGACACGCTCGCACGCCTCGTGCGCCACGCCGACGTGCTGGTCGAGAACTTCCGCCCCGGTGTGCTCGGCAAGCTCGGCTTCGGCGACGAGCGCCTGGCGGAGCTCAACCCGCGGCTCGTGACGCTCTCGATCACGGGCTTCGGCCACGACGGGCCCGAGGCGAGCCGCGCCGGTTACGACCAGATCATCCAGGGCGAGGCCGGGCTGATGAGCCTCACCGGTCCGGACGCCGGCACCCCGACCAAGGTCGGGGTCTCGATCGCCGACCTGCTCGCCGGGGTGTTCGGGATCACCGGCGTGCTGGCGGCCCTGCACGAGCGCGAGCACACCGGTCGCGGGAAGGTCGTGCGGACCTCACTCCTCGCCGGCATCGTCGCCGTGCACAGCTGGCAGGCGACGCGCTGGCTGATCGGCGGCGAGGTGCCCGAGGCGATCGGCAACCGGCACCCCACGGTCGCGCCGTACGGAGCCTTCGAGTGCAAAGACGGGATCGTGCAGATCGCCGTCGGAAACGACACGATCTGGGGCCGCTTCGCGCCGCTCATCGGCATCGACCCGGACGACGAGCGCTTCCGCAGCCCAAGCGATCGCGTCAGCGAGACAGAGGAGCTCGAGCGGCTGATCGGCGAGCGCGTGGCCGAGCACCCGATCGCGCACTGGCTCGAGCAGTTCGCGGCAAACGGCGTGCCCGCCGGCGAGGTCAAGCCGCTCGACAAGGTCTACGAATGGCCTCAGGTGCTCTCTCAAGGGTTGATCGTCGAGACCGAGCACCCGTCGCTCGGAACGATCCGGCTGCCGGGGCCGCCGGTGCGCTTCGACGGGGAGGGGCCGTTCGCGCACGCGCCGCCGCCCACGCTCGGCGAGCACTCGGACGCGATCCGCGCCTGGCTCGACGAGCAGGACGATCGGTGACCGACGGCGCCGCCGCCTTCGCCGAGGTGCTGCGCCCGCTAACGGAGGACCCCCAGCAAGGCGCGATCTTCCTCGACATCGACGGCGTGCTCGCCCCGATCGTCGAGCGCGCCGAGGACTCCCACGTGCCGGAGCGCTCCTCGCGGCTGATCGCGGCGATCGGTCGGCGCTACGACTGCG
>Ga0136623_10000573_pt1 | contig 11202 bp, 13 predicted proteins | sample AntDrymUQ4492106_2_FD_104656 | JGI IMG/M metagenome (GOLD analysis project Ga0136623, IMG submission 104656) | Polar desert sand microbial communities from Dry Valleys, Antarctica - metaG UQ449 (21.06) | ecosystem: Environmental > Terrestrial > Soil > Desert | place: Antarctica: Dry Valley...
CACTTTTTCTCTTCTGTAAATAAAGGATAATTGTGAATTTGTATAATATTCAACTACAATAAAGTGGGAAAAGCGGGAAGTTTTTCTATAATCCGAAATCCGAAATCTTAAATCCAAAATCTACAATTAAAATGCCTTCAGGAAAAACTCACGATGCCGTCACATTTTTTTTAACCGCGCCGATTTTCGCGGCGGCGTGGAAGATGACCGAAAGCATTCCGGTTTCCGTAACAGTGGCGGTCGCTTTTCTGATCGGCGGTCTAATGTTCGGTCCCGACCTCGACACGATGAGCAAGCAATACACGCGCTGGGGATTTATGCGTCTGCTCTGGTATCCGTATCAAGCGTTTTTTAAGCATCGCTCGCGCTGGTCGCACGGACTTGTTTTCGGCACGTTTCTGCGCGTCGTTTATTTTATGGGCGTGTTGACGCTTTTATCGTTTCTGGCGGTTTATTTAATTGCCGTTTACACCGACGGAGATTTGCCGAATCTGTTGGAATTTACCAAAACGTGGCAGCAAATCGGCGAGTTTGTGCGGACGAATGTCGGCGAAAACGCTTTTCCGTCGGTTTTCTTCGGGCTTTGGCTCGGCGCGGCAAGCCACACGCTGACCGATATGGCTGGCTCGTTTTTCAAAACCGGAAGAATTATGGAATTTCTTTAATTCGATAAAGTCTCGTTTTAGTTTTCCCAGACTTCAGTATTGAATAAATATAATTGCAAAAAGAGATCAGCAGATAATAAAAAGTTTTGCAATATTTTGTTTGCCGTTCAGAGTCCACGCAGAGAGCGTGTAGCCTTCGAGCGAAGCGCGGCGGGCAGGCAACCTAAAGGTCAGACTCTGAATTTTTCAAAATATCTCAAAGTTCCCGCTTACCTGCTTCAACCAATAATTATACGAATTGCACGAACAAGAAAATATAAAATAATTCGTGTTAAGTAAGTGGACAGAATTAAATTAAAAATGTTCGGCTTCGTTCTGAGTCCCGCGTTTACGCGGCAACCGCCCGCGAAGCGCGGCGGAAGAGCCGACTAAAGTCGGGACTCAGAACTTTCTATAAAATTATTTTGTCCCATTACTTAAGTATTTTTTCCAATTAATTATTCGTGATATTCACAACTAAACTTCTTATAAACCATTTGCAACCCGTCGAGCAGCAGATTCTCGTCAACAATCTCAATCAACTCGCAATTTTCCGCTATTAAACGGGCAAAGCCGCCGGTTGCGATAATGCGCGGGTTTCCGTTTAACTCGGTAATCATTCGCCGCAAAATTCCTTCAGTCAAACCGAGATAACCGTAGAAAATTCCCGATTGAATCGAGGAAACGGTTGAATTGCCGATAACGCTTTCCGGTTTTACGAATTCGACACGCGGCAGTTTTGAAGTTTTTATAAAAAGCGATTCGCTTAAAGTGTTGATTCCGGGCGCGATTATTCCGCCGACATATTCGCTTTGTTTGTTCACCGCGTCAATCGTCGTCGCCGTGCCGAAATCACAAACGACGCAAGGTTCGCCGTATTTTCGGGCGGCGGCAAAAGCGACGACGATGCGGTCAACGCCGATTGTTTCCGGCGAACGGTATTTGATTTTTAAGCCGAAATCGAAAGTATTATCAACAAAAATCGGTTTCAGATTATAAAATTTTTCTCCGTATTCTTGAAAATATTCGTTTGATTCGGGAACTACCGAGGAGATTATAATTGCGGAAATATTGCGGTTTAGCCGGTTGGAGATTAATGAATTAATTTCGTTTGCGCTTTGGCGGCGAACAGTCGGAATCGTAAATCGTAAAACGAGAATTTCGTTGTCGTAAACGCCGAATTTAACCGACGAATTACCGATGTCAATTGCAAGAAGCATATAAGTGGTAAGTGGTAAGTGGTAAGTGGTAAGTGAAAGATAAAAACTTACTACTTACCACTTACCACTTACCACTAAAACTACCCGTTAAGCGGCAAGCCGTCGTAAACTACCAGCCAGCCGTTTCTTTTGCTCGTTCCGAGACTTTTCGTAAACCATTCCAGAGCTTTCGCCGGGTCATCGTAAATCTGCACGGAAGGCTGATTTTCGCGCGGGTCAACGCGACAAATCGCGCCGCCTTCGGTCGCCGTTTTCACGCACAAAAGCGCATACATATTGTTTTTTGACAAAACGGCGGTTCTCATCTGCACCTCTTCCGGCTCAAACTCGTCAAACTCGTCAAAGTCGCCGAGTTCACCGGCTTCGTCATCGTCAAAATCCAAATCTTCATTTTCAAAATCAAATTCGTTGTTCATAATAATTTATAAAATTGCTGTAAAAAAAGATACCTTCTACAAATTACACTCTTGCCGGACAAAGTTCAATTCTTAATTTACGGCTGCAAAATTTTTCACCAAAAACTATACGATGATTTACCCGAACTTTTGCCGGAGAAATTTGTGTTTAAGTTTTTCTTAAATTCTCAACATCGCCGGCGTGAATGATGCGAATTTCGCCGGTTTCTAGTTCGACGCGCAGTGCGCCGGTTTCCTCGATTCCGTCCGTCGTGCCGAAAATCGTTTCGTTTTCCAGCACGGCTTTGATTTGTTTTCCGGTGAAATACGAAGACCTTTCCGCCCACGCCCGGCGGATTTTTTCCGCTCCGTTGCTGCTGTTTAATACCCGGTAAAATTCGTCTAAATTGGAGGTCAGATTTTCGAGCGTAATTTCAATTTCGGCAGTTTTATTCGTTTCGGTTTCGATTGAAGTTGCAACGTCGGCGATTTCAGGCGGAAAGTTCGACGATTTCAAATTAATACCGATTCCGACGATAACGGCTAAACCAGTCGGCGTTTCGCAAGTTTCCGCCAGAATCCCGCTAATTTTTTTGCCGTTGATATGAACGTCGTTCGCCCATTTTATGTCGGGACTTAAATTAAAAGTTTTTAGAGTTTCATAAACGGCAACCGCCGTCATTAAAGTAATTAGAGATAAAAACCGCGTTTCGATTTTCGGGCGCAGAACGATGCTGAAATAAAGTCCCGCGTTTTTTTCGGAAATCCAAACGCGCCCGTGTCGCCCGCGTCCGGCGGTTTGCCGGCGGGCGACGAAGCATAAACCTTCGTCCGCGCCCCGTTTCGCTTGATTTAACGCTTCGGTATTGGTTGATTCGAGTTCGTCGAAACGAAGAATTGTAAAGTTCATATAAAAGAAACAGGACGTTGATAAACGCTGATGAGGCGGATAATCGCGGATAAAAAGTAAAAAATAGTAAAATGTAAATGAAAGTAGTGTGCTGCTGAATTTTGTATTTAATCCGTGAAAATCCGCTGAATCCGTGTTCCTCCGCGTCCTATTTGCTTACTTTCCAAAGCGAATCAACAAAATAATTTTGAGAATCGAGAAAGTTTCGCTCCACTTCAAAGCCGCTTGCCCGCGCCAAATCTTCAATCATTTCCAGATTATATTTCTGCGAGATTTCCATAAAAATCGGTTCCCATTGTTTGAAATCGAAACTTTGATTTAAAGATTCGATGAAAACCGTCTGATTTTCGCGGCTAATCAGAAACGAACGCGCCGCGCATTCAATCGGGCGATAAATTGCATAATGAGAAAAATTTTCCAGATCGAAATTCGCGCCGAGTTCGCGGTTGATGCGCTTTAATAAATTCAGATTAAACCGGGCGGTAACGTCCTGCGCGTCGTCGTATGCCCGCAGAATCACACGCGGGTCTTTCTGTAAATCGAAACCGACAAAAAGCAAATCGCTTTCGTTCATCACTTCGCGCAGATGTTTGAAAAACTCGAGCGCTTGTTCGCGCGTAAAATTGCCGATGTTCGAGCCTAAAAATAATAAAATTTTCGGGCGTTTCGATTCGTTTTTGAGTGTTTCAAGAATGCTGAAATAGTCGCCGGTTTTCGCGTTAATTTGTAAATCGGGAAATTCCGCCGTGAAATTTTCGGTTAACAAATTAACGGCTTCGCGGGAAATATCAATTGGCGAATAAGTAAAATCCATTTTTCGCTGCAAAAAATAATCAATCAAAACGGCGGTTTTCGTGCCGTCGCCCGCGCCGAGTTCGATTAAATCAAGTGATGAATTTTGCGCCGTGAACGCTTCGTAAATTTCCTTTGTTTGAGTCTCGAAAATCTCGAATTCCGCCCGCGTTAAATAATATTCGGGCAAATCCATAATTTGCTGAAAAAGCCGCGAGCCTTCGTCATCGTAGAAATATTTTGACGAAAGAAATTTCGGTTCGGAAGACAAGCCTTTAAAAATGTCTTTGGCGAATGTGCTTTGTTTTATTGCGCCGGATGGTTGCATTTTGATTTAAGATTCAAGATTCAAGATTTAAGATTCAAGATTCAAGATTTAAGATTCAAGATTCAAGATTTTGTCTTTCAATTTTGAATCCTGAATCTTGAATCTTGAATTATTTTGCCAGTCTTATTCCGTTAAATTGCCAGCGCAGATGCGGGTGGAAAAAGTTTCGATAAGTTTTGCGGCTGTGATTAGGCGGCGTAGCGACTGAGGCGCCGCGCAAAACCATTTGATTTATCATAAATTTACCGTTGTATTCACCGACCGCGCCCGGCGGTTTCGTAAAATTAGGGAAAGGCAAATAAGCCGAATTTGTCCACTCCCAGCGCAAACCCCAATCGAATTTGTCCGACGCGATTTCCCATTCAAATTCGGTCGGAAGGCGCATTCCTTTCCATTCGGCAAATGCCGCCGCTTCGTAAAAAGAAACGTGGCAAACGGGCGCGTCGAGTTTCAATTTCCGCAAACCGGAAAATGTATAATTCATTAATTCGCCGTCACGTTTTTCCCAGTAAAGCGGCGAATTTACTTCGTTTTGATTGACCCAATCCCAACCTTCGGCGTGCCAGAAACGGAAATTTTCGTAGCCTCCATCCGCAATAAATTCGAGATATTCGGCGTTCGTGACAAGATTTTTACCGATTGAAAAATCGTGCAGAAAAACTTTGTGCCGTCCGAGTTCGTTGTCAAAATGAAAATCGCTTCCGGCGAAACCGATTTCGTAAATTCCTTCATTTATTTCGATGAAAGCGTTTGATTCGGATTCAATTTTTTCAACTCTTTTTTCAACTAACGCGAAATTTTCGCGGTAAACCGGATAAAGCGGATTAATACTCAAAGTGTATTTCAAATCGGTGAGAAAAAGTTCCTGATGCTGCTGTTCGTGATTCAAACCGAGAATTATTAATTCTTTGATTTCTTCGGTTAAATCCCGCGCCAAGAGCCCGCGCATTTGTTCGTCCACATATTTGCGGTAAGAAAAAACTTCTTTGACGGTCGGACGCGACAAATCGCCGCGATTATCGCGCCGCGTCCGATTGCCGATTGAATTGTAATAACTATTGAAAAGAAATCCGAAATTTTCGTTGTAAATCTGATAATTTTCCGAGAACTTTTTTAAAATCATTTCCTCGAAAAACCAGGTCGTATGCGCGATGTTCCATTTCGGCGGCGAAACGTCAACGCTCGGCTGCGGAATGTAATCTTCCGTTTCGAGCGGTTCGCAAAGCGTCATCGTGTAAGCGCGAACTTCTTCATAAAATCGAAGTAATTCGCCCGGATTTTGTTTCTGCTGATATGTTGCCTGCATATGTTTATTAAAACAAAAAAGAAAGCAAAAGAAAATAATTTCTCTTACTTTCTTTTTAAATTGCGGCAAGCGTTTGATTTATTTGGTGTTTTTGGAATCAGAGAAAAGGTAAATTTTTCGCAAGGATTCCTGACTGATTTCCGCCAAATAATAATCTTGATTATTCAAATTTGCCCGCAAAACCGGAATTGCCGCCGCGTCGCCGATTGCGCCGAGCGCAAAAGCCGCTTCACGTTTTGTGTCATCGGCTTCGTTTCGGTTTTGCAAAGTTTGAATCAAAACGGAAATTGCTTGACGGAAAACGGTAAATTGTTCGGCGAGTTTTGGAAAATTCGGTTTTTCGATTTCATCCAATTGTTCGGGCAGAAAGTTTTGCGGCGTGAGAACGCGCACTTTCCCGGTTTGAATAATCTGCGCGATTTGCCCGACGGAACGAGCCGCGCTGCGACGCAGAAAGTCGTCGGCTTCATTATCTTTTTTCGGCTTTTTCTGCAAAATCCGGGTGAGCGCGTCAATCGCCGAAACGTCGCCGATTTCGCCTAAAGCGACGATTGCCGCGTTTCTGACTTCGGCGTTTTTATCTTTTTGAAAAACCTGCAAAAGCGGATTGACGGCTAAAGGGTTTCGCACTTTTCCGAGCGCGTAAACCGTTTCGCGGCGAACGAGTTCTTTTTTATCACTTAAAAGCGGCGATAAAATATTAAACGCTTCGTCGGCGGGAAGAAAAATCACGGAAAAAGCGGCGGTGGCGCGGACAATTTCCGACGAATCGCGCAAAGCCGGAACAGCCAAACGGGATGCTTCCGCCGTTTCAAGATTTCTGATTTGCTTGAGTGCTTCACGTTTTTCTTCAATATTTCCCGATTGAATATTCTTTTGAAGCGCGATTTTCAGCGGCAAAAAGTCAATTTCTTCTTGCGTGAAAATAGTATCCTGCGCGAAGGGATTTCCAGCAAAAACGCAAAGCGCACAAACGAATAACGAGCCTTGAAACCAAAGTTTCAATTTCGTAATTCGTAATTCGTAATTCGTAATTAAATTTCTCACGCCGCCCGCTGCACATTTTGCCGACGAACCCGTTCCCATTCCACGACCTGCCGCGCGCGTTTATTTTCATAAGCGTCAGACAGCGAAACGATTAAATCATCGTTTGATTGATTATCTTTTGATTTGGAATTGCGTTTGGTAAGAAGTGTGGAAATGTAATCTAAAACGGCTAGACTTTCGTTTTCGCTTAATTTGTTGATTTCGTTGGCGACATTTGTATTATTTTGTTTGACCATCTCCGTATCTCCCTTTTTTCCGGCAGACAGTCAAAATATACACTCAGATTCTCAAGTTTTGACTGTCGGCAGTAGTTTTTTTATTAACATCAGGTATTTCGTTTAAGTAAATTTCCCAAGTTTTTTTGCTTTTTTAAAATAACATAAATCGTGCGGAATTTACAACGAGTAGGTCATTCGCCGAACGAATCAAAATCGCGGCATAAATTTTGCAAAGTTCGGCGGCGAAGCGAACGATAATTCTTACTGTTGTATTAAAAAGATTCGCTCCGGTCCGGTTTTATGATGCAATCCGCAACTACAAAATTTCCCGTCGAACTGATTTCGGACGTTAGCCGAACGAAAATCCTGGAAAATCGTTCGCGCGTTGAAGAAGAAGACGGTCAAATGATTTTGCAGAGAGTCGCGTGTTTTGAGAGAAACGCCGTCGGCGAATGCCTCGAAAAATACGGAAATTTGATTTGGGCTTTGGCAAAAACATATACGAATACGACTGAAGAAGCCGAAGAAGCGGTAGAAAAAATCTTTCTCGATATATGGCAAAATGCCGGATTTTTCGATCCGGCTGGAATGGATGAAAAAACATTTATCCTGTTAATTGCCCGCCGCCGTTTACGAAAAAGCGGTTCGACGGCTTATCAACAGAATAATTATAATTAAGCACAAGGAGCAATTATATGAAAAATTTTGACAAATTAGATTCTGATATGCAGGGTGTTTTGGAGCAATTGATGAAGTTCAATTCGCCGCCGATTGAAAACTTAACACCGGCAAATGCGCGTAACACTCCGACTTTCAAGAACGCCGTCGAACAGATAGCATCAAAGAGCGCGACCGTTCGCACAATGAATGTAGCGATACCCGCGATGCCGGAGCCGGTCGGCAAAGTCGAACATATTTTGATTCCGACAAGCGACGGCGAAGTTCTGGCGCGTATTTTTACGCCCGATACCAACGACACGAATTTGCCGGTCATCGTTTATTTTCACGGCGGCGGCTGGGTAATTGCCGATTTGAATGTTTATGAAGCGTCGTGCCGCGCTCTGTGCAATGCGGCGGAAGCAATCGTCGTATCGGTGGCTTATCGTCAATCGCCTGAAGTAAAATATCCGGCGGCAGTCAACGACGCTTACGATGCGACGCAGTGGGTTTTGCAAAACGCCGCGCAGATCGGCGGCGACCCGAACCGCGTGGCAATCGCGGGCGAATCGGCGGGCGGAAATCTGGCAGCCGTCACCTGCCTCAAAGCGAAGGACGAAGGCGGACGAATGCCGGTTGCGCAACTTCTGGTTTATCCGGTGACGGATACTTCGATGTCGCAACCGTCTTACGCCGAAAACACCGACACGCAGCCGCTTCATTCTTCGATGATGAGTTGGTTTTGGAAGTATTATCTGGAAAACGATTCGCAAAAATCGGAAAAATACGTCGCGCCTTTGCTGGCGAATGATTTGAGCGGACTTCCGCCGTCAATCGTCATTACGGCGGAATTCGACCCGCTGCGTGATGAAGGCGAACAATACGCGCAAAAGTTGACGGACGCGGGCGTTTCGGTAAAATCGCAGTGCTTTGACGGCGTGACGCACGAATTTTTCGGTCTGGCGGGCGCAGTCGGTAAAGCTAAAGATGCCGTAACTTTTGCGGCGGACGGCTTAAAGGAAGTTTTTGAAATCGCCGGAAAATCAAGAGCGGCTTAGCTTTTGAATTAAAATTCATTTGTAAAATACAGAGAAATGTAGAGTTTGACGGCTCTGCATTTCTCTGTATTTTTTTTCTAGTGTCCTAATCTTGTGGTGCTATACTTATGATTGTTTCAAAAACGACCCTTTTTGAGACGAATAATTTACTATAAATTTCTGATTTCTTTATATTATGAAAAAGCCAATCTCAGAAGATAAAATTGATAAAAAGGATGTTTTTAGCTCAATGAATCAATTATCCGAATCTGAACCTCATATTCTTAGAAAGGTATTGATTGGGATAATAATGACATTTATGTTGGGATTGGGATTAGTAATGATAATCGGAACAATTTTTGCAGATGCGTGTGCAACAAAATCTGCTTACTAGAAATATTTTCACAAAAAAACAGTCTCAAAAATGCCCCTTTACGAAACTCTTTTTTACTGCAATAAATAAAAATTAAAAGCCAACAATACACTGCTTAGTTTTGCAGTTTTGTGTCATAAACCGTTTCATAGCTAAAATCTCAAAACTAACCACTTTTACTGACTTATAACGCACTCACAAACCACTCATTTTAACCGTCAAAAATAAATAATTTTCAGCATCACAAAATTAGGACATTACCATTTTTTTTGAAAACTTGACACCCGAACCTAAAAAGGTTTATCAGTAATGCAATGTTCTTACGCCGACTGAACCAAATCCTCCTTACTTAACCTGAGTTCGAGATAAGAATTAAATGGCAATCGGCTCAAATTGCCCATCACTGGATGCGCTTTCTTATTAAAACTCAATCCAATCGGTTGGTGTTTTATGGTGTGAAAGCGTAATTTTTGTATCGCATTTGAAGAGTTCTGGGCGCATTTGCAAAGCGGATTCCGCCATCAGACGCGCCAGATGCGGTTCGTTGGCGCGTTGCGAAAGATGCGCGAGAACAATATGCTGCGCCGCTCCGTCAAATTCTTCGGTCAGCCAATCGGATAAATCTTCGTTGGAAAGATGTCCGGTGCGCGATAGAATTCTCTGCTTCAAATCCCAACTGTAAAGCGGACAGGTTTTGAGCATATCGCGGCTGTGATTCGATTCGATAACGATGGCGTGACAATTCCGTAATTTGTCTTTAACCAACGTCGTCATACAACCTAAATCCATCAAAGTCGCCACGCGAACACCTTTGTTTTTAGCGATGAAACCGAAATTGTCCGCCGCGTCGTGCGGCACGGAAAAAGGCTCGAAATCTATATCGCCGATGCGAAATTCACGGCTCGATTCGATTTTTTCAATGCGGTTTCTCAGCGCGTCACGCCGTTTTACTGCTTCGCTTTCGACATTTTGAACGCCTTTGCGCGTTGAATAATAAGAATTTTCAGTCGCTTCCGAAATAAAAACCCGGCAATTAACGGACTTGAGGAAAACGCGCAAACCGCCAGCGTGGTCGCTGTGTTCGTGCGTGACGAGAATCGCGTCCAAATCATCGCAAGCAACGCCGACCAACGCCAAACGGCGCAGAGTTTCCTTCGCGCTCAAACCGACGTCAACCAGAACCTTTGTTTTTTCGGTGCAGATAAGAACGGCGTTGCCCGTCGAACCGCTGCCGAGAACAGTAATTTTCATTTTTTCGTCTTATTTGCCGGGAGCGCGCTTTGACTTTGTTTCTTTTCTTCAATTTTCGGGCGCAAAACACTTCCGATGGTTCGCGTAACTAATCGGTTGGGCGCGAATGTTCCGAGAACCGAGCCGATATAATTTGTCCAGCCCGAAACGACCGAAGCCTTTCCGCGTTTTACTCCGCCGAGAGCCGTTTCGACAACCTCTTCGGGCGACTGCATTCCTTTGACCTGCAAAGGTTTTGCATTGGCAGCATTAAAAAAATTGGTGTCCGTCGGTCCCGGACAAAGCGCCGTGACGGTGATATTAAAAGGACGGTTTTCTTCGGCAATCGCTTCGGAAAAAGAACGGACAAACGCTTTCGTCGCCGCATAAGTCGCCATAAACGGAATCGGTTGAAAACCGGCGGTCGAAGCGACATTGATAATCGTTCCCTTTCCGCGTTCGCGCATTGGCTGCAAATAACGATGCGTTAAGGCGACTAAAACCGAAATATTGAGGTTTATCATTTCGCGCTCGCGTTCCAAATCCAAATTTGCAAAATCGCCCATCGAACCGAATCCGGCATTGTTTATCAACCACTCGATTTGCATTCCGTGTTTTTCGGTTTCTTCGTAAAGCCGTCGGTCGGCTTCAAATTCGTTCAAGTCAATTGCGATGTAACGCGCCGTAATTTTGTGCTTCAACATCAGTTCATCGCACAGATCGTGAAGTTTCTTTTCGGTGCGCGCGACGAGAACCAGATTATGCCCGTCCGCCGCCAGCCGCCTCGCAAACGCTTCACCGATTCCGCCGGACGCTCCGGTGATGAGTGTAACTTTCATAAAGTTTATTTTTCCACAATCAATAAATTTGCAGATTTAGCCTTAGATAGTTGCTACCAAGCGATGCCGTAATCCTCTCCGTGATGACTGGAGCCTCCCCACATCGTGCCATGCTCGCGGTCAAAAAAGATAGCGTTAATAGGTCCTGAAGTTCTCTCTTCAAAGGTTAAATCATATCCCATTTTCTTAAGTTCGGCGCGCACCCA
>Ga0136623_10000575_pt1 | contig 11187 bp, 6 predicted proteins | sample AntDrymUQ4492106_2_FD_104656 | JGI IMG/M metagenome (GOLD analysis project Ga0136623, IMG submission 104656) | Polar desert sand microbial communities from Dry Valleys, Antarctica - metaG UQ449 (21.06) | ecosystem: Environmental > Terrestrial > Soil > Desert | place: Antarctica: Dry Valley...
CTTATCGTGGGCATAATTCTGCTGCTGTTGGGAAGTGGAGTCGCCGCTGCCATCTATTTTGGTTACCAGTACGCCGAGAAGAAGCTGAAATCATCCGAGGCTTATACAGTGGCCCTGGCTGCTCTCAAGGAAGACGAGGAGGTCAAGGACCAGTTGGGTGAAATAAAGGACACCGGATTTCCACTTGGGGCCTTTAGCACGAACGCCGATGGCTCGGGCAACGCTGCCTTCGTCATGTCTGTCCAGGGCACGAAAGGCAGCGGGCATTATGAAGTGAATCTAGCGAGAAGCAACAGTGTCTGGAGCCTGACGAAAGGCGTTGTGCGCACTAACGGCGGCAACACTATCCAGGTCGGGGACAAGCGCGAGAGTAACGAAGGTGAACTTAACGCCAACAACAATACCAACACCGATATCGACAATTCAGAGAATCCAACCACCGGTAAGACTGTTAGTGGCGGCGTATTAAATGGTAAGGCGATCAGCTTGCCTAAGCCTCCCTACCCACCCATAGCAAGACAGGCTAAGGCAGCAGGCACGGTGGTCGTTAAGGTCCTGGTGGATGAGAAGGGCAACGTTGTTTCCGCCCAGGCTGTATCTGGGCATCCGTTATTGCAAGCGGCATCTGTGAGCACTGCGCGCCAGGCGAAGTTTGCTCCTACTAAGCTGGCAGGCAAACCGGTGAAAGTTTCCGGTGTTATTACATACAGCTTCACACCTGAGTGAGCTAAACGTGCCTTGCCTCCACCTCTCCTGTTGGCTTCGTCAACTTGAATACCGTCCCGCCGCCTTCGCGTTGGCTCCAGAAGATTTCGGCATCGATCAGGCTTGCGCGGGCACGCATGTTGGCCAGACCACGACCTTCATGATTGCTTTCCAGGGAGTGATCGAAGTCGCCCCCATCGTCTTCGATGATCAAGTTGAAATCACCGTCTGGCGAAACTCCTACTACCATCTTAACTCTTGTCGCATTCGCATGGCGGCAAATGTTGTTAACGGCTTCTTGAGTAATTCGATAGACCTGCATCTGCACATTCGGCGCAAGCCTGGCACTCTCTTCCAGCATTTCGTCGCACACAAATTCATACTCGAATTGCCGTTCGGGTGGTGCGTGCCCGACCGCATGTGAAAGCGCAAACTCCAACGCCGCCGCGAAACCCACATTCTGCAGCACAGACGGGCTGAGGTCTTCACAGATTCGCCTTACCTCCTGAGAAATCGACTCAATCTCTCCGCGCAGCAGAGCGGCGTCAGGCTTCTTTCCCATCTGCTCGCGGCCGTCAGAAAACTGATCCGCCAGCAAGAGCAAGTGCCTCAGATCGCCAAGCGTTTGATCGTGAAGGTCGCGAGCTATTCGGCGCCGTTCGCGTTCGGCCTCGTTGGCAAGGTTAAGCCGAGCATTCGCGAGGTCCTGATTGGCCGCTACCAGCGCCGCACTCGTTTTCACAATCCGCTTGCGCTCCAAAATTGCCCATAGCAGAGCCAGCAAGGCCATGGTCAAAAGCACTGCCAGGGCGGTGGATGTCCAGGGAAAGGGTGCGGCCGCGACATTCAGTTCAAATGATAGCGGGCTGGACGAAACGAGGTCCTTTGTGAAAGCTCGCGCCAGGACCTTGTATTTCCCGGGCTGCAATCCTTCTATGGCAAACTGCGACTCACGCGAAACCCTCTGCTTGACGACGGTGCCTTTCTGATCCGTGAGCGTGAACGCGTATTGAAACTGCTCAGGGAAGGTACGGCTGCTGTTTGCAGCGACTTCGAAAAGCAAACTGTTCTGAGGGTATTCGAGATTCAGACCACTACTGAGTTCACCAGGGTTATGGACGCGCTTGCTGATGATTCGGGTGGCATAGAGGGTGGGTGCGATTTGCCCGGGCGCGTAACGCGCAATACCCCGACTGGTTCCAATCAGGAGGCCGTTGCTGCGGTCAGAGTCTTGTTGCGGTAGAACGGCAAAGACATTTTGGGAAGGCAGTCTCTGCTCGGTATCCAGGTGCGCCACGACGGGGCCCAGGTGATCATCGAACACGATCTGGACCAGGCCTCCTCCCGTGGTTGCACACCAGACTCCGTTCGAGTTGGCTCTACTGGCTGCCAGGCTTCGGGCATCAAGGTTGGGCGCGACGACCACACAATCGTTGCCCGGCCGGCATACATAGACCCCTCGATTAGTAGCAAACCAAAGAGTGCCATCGTTTGTGCGCGCAATAGAACGGACGGTGCTGCCTCTGAGTTTCGCAAACGCCGGCGTCGGTTCTGACTTTTGACCGTCGAAACTGAAAACGCCGTCGTTCGTCGTTCCGATCAACAGTCTTGTGTCTCCGTCGGCCAACAAACTAATCACTTCGCGGGAGCCGTTACCGTCCCTGGGCCACACGATGCGAACGCGTGGATCTTCAAACAGTGCAACGCCACGCTTGTAGCTGGCAATGTAGATCCCCTCGCGAAATCGAGTGATCGCCCTGATGCTGCCTACGGCGTCAGCATTGCCGGCACTTGCCTCGAAACGTGTAAAACTCTGCGACTCGGTTGTTGTTCCCGGCTCGGGCTTCGCTCCTGCAAAAAACCCACTGGCCGAACCCACCAGCAACCTTCCATTCTTGTCTTCGGCGATTGAATAAATAATATTGCGGGCAAGTTCGGTGACTGTGAGCCACTTCTGCGCGGCCTTGTCGTAAACGAACAGACCGCGGTTGGTGCCAGCCAGCACGCGGCCGTCTGAGGTTCGATATAACGTGCGCACGAAGTTGCTTTCGGCGCTGCCCCCGATACTCTCAACTCGCGGCGCCTGCGTGTCGAAGCGGCAAACGCCTCTGTCTGTCCCAAACCAGACGACGCCCTCGCGGTCGACGAAGATCGCATAGACGTGATCCGAACGCAGGCCTCCGGCCGTGCCATCGAAAGTGAAACGCTGAGCCTTGCGGGAACCGGAGAATCGGAATACTCCATGCCCGTCAGTTCCAACCCAAACCTCTCCATTTCCTCCGCGGATAGTACTGACCGTGCCCGTCGGAGCGTCAACTCTTACAAGATTGCCTGGCGCGGTGCCCTGGTACAACCCGCTCTCTTCTTTTCTGCCGCGCGCTCCCAACCACAACTTGCCATCCGCATCTGTCTCCAGCGCGCGAACGAAGTAGTTGGGTTGCCTCAGCGGCGACTCTTTTGCAGTCCCATTCTCAATCGTGAGGAGCCCGCGACTAAGCGAGCCGGCCAGAAGTTTACCGTCTACGATGCTAAGACTCGTGAGCGCGAGAGGTACGGGCCGCTCGCGATCGGCGCTTTCGAGTGGTTGCTCCAACAACTGGTGGACAGCGAATGAGCCATCTTCCTTCTTTCGACACTCGAAGATCATGCCCTGCTCAGTGGCTATCACCAGGCGATCGCGTTCAGGCGCAATGATCGCGGTTATTACTTTGCCCGCCGTTTCCCGTAACACTTCGAAGCTGCCATCTCGCATGCGCACTACTCCGGATTCAGTGCCGATCCATAGCACACCCGCTTCGTCCGTTTTCAAAGCCAGCACGCGACCCGATGGAAGATTGGGATGGCTGATGGCTTGGGTTCTGCGGCCATCGAGTTTCGCCAAACCTGCGTCAGTGCCAAACCACATCGCGCCGTCTGGTCCCTGGGCAACCGCGAGCACGCGGTCAGATGGCAACCCATGAAATAAGGTCACAGCGCCCCACTGATGCAAACCTGTGACAGGTGTAGGTGAAGGGGAAGGGGAGGGCGAAGGCGAGGGCGAAGGTGTTGGAGATGGGCTTGGTGAGGGCGTTGGTTGGATATTGTCGGATTGCGAGGAGGCAGGAGCAGGAGGCAGGAGCAGGAGGATGAAAGAGGCAAATAACGAAAGCCAGAGAATAGATTGTAGGGGCGTCCCTCCGTGGGCGCCCCATGCACCGCAACCTTGGGGCGCCCACGGAGGGACGCCCCTACGTTTAACGTCGGGAGGTGGAGCCTCAGTCACCGTTTCTCCCCGTCTCCCCGTCTCCGTATCCCCGCGTCCGTTTTTTGTTCCTCTAGATAGCGTTTGCTATCACGCTCGAGCCACGCATCCAACTCCTGCGACGCCTTCTCCAGCTCGTCGTTGTTGAGCAACCCACGTCGAAGTGCTTCGAAGAATGCGCGCGTGCGTACGTTGTAAGCGAGCTTGTCGTATGCTTCGTGCTCCGTGCCTTCCGCCATTGAGACGAAGAGCTTTTCATAGAGCGTCGCCAGCCGGCTCTCAACACCGCGCAGGCTGAGACTGCACTTGCGCGCGATGGCCCAGTTGGAAAGACCCAGCGCAAGGTAGTAAAGCGCCTCGGCTTCAAACTCTGTCAGCAAAGGCCGCTTGAACGAGTCCTTGAACGCCGGATCGATCATGTCGGCGCCATCCTCCAGCACGGCGGCGACGAAACGCAGAAAGCGCATCTCCGGATTGTTCTTATGGATGAAACCGTAGGCTGGCGGAGGATCTACTGACTTCACGATCTTCCGAATTTCGTTGATGTAAATCTCGTGCGGAAACTGGGTCCAGAAGATAATGCGCGCCTCGGGGAAGTCGCGCCAGATTGCGCGCGCTGCCTTTACGCCCGAAAGCTTGGGCATCTGGATGTCCAGAATGCAAACCGCAGGCTTGTGCTCAAGCGCGAGCTTTACGGTCTCCTCGCCATCCCCGGCTTCCAACACCGGCGTGTGTGTCTGGAACTCACGCTCCAGGATCTCGCGGAGGTAAGCTCGCTGGGCCACGTTGTCTTCGGCAATCAGGATGGACATGGCTAGTCGCTGGTGATGATAGACCTGAAACTCCCTTTTTCGTAAAGGTATGACGTGCCACCTTTCTCAAAGATGCCGGTGAAGATCGAATCGTTCTGATAGGTGAAATATTCACTGGTTTCATAGCTGTAGTCCCAATCACCGCGCCCTAACAAGACGAGATACGCGCCTTCAGGATCCAACACCTTCATCTGGAAGCCTGCTGCTTTAGTCAGAAACACTACAAGGTGGGCCATTCGCATTTCAGCCTTGGCTTTCTTTGGGAGGGTGGTCTGTTCCTCGATAAGCACCGCGTAGTCCACCAGGCCGTTTCCATCAAAATCCCCTTTGATGATGTCGGGGCGGGCATACTCTGAGACATACTCGTTTAGAAACGTTCGGACTTCCTCTTCGACTGGTAGGTAGCTCCAGCCTGGGAAATTTTTATCCAAGGATGACTTCATACTCGATGGAAGTGAAATCCTGGCGGTCTGTTTGAAGTCGCGGTGGTTCTTGTAGATAAACTGGTACACCGGCTCATCTTTCAGAACATCCAGCACTCTCGTCCTGACCTCTTCTTTGTCATGATGCTGATATACCTTGTCGTAAAAAGCCCATCCCTCTTCCTCTTTTCCCGCATAAACAAACCGCAAAGTTACATTGAGTACGTCAGACAAATGGTCAAAGCTGTCGCGTGACGGTTTATTGATTCGCCTCTCAGACTCTTCAATGTCTCTAAGCAAGTAGTCTCTATGGAGTGTGTTGGCAGGTAAATACTTGCCCGCTTGTGCGTCGTATTTAAAAATCACTTCGGGCAAAGGTATCAGAGAAGTTGCCAGCTTATCCTGAAGGCGATAGAAGGCGGTCACAGGTTGGAGAATCTCTTCTATGCCATCATGATCCACATCAACGGCGTAAATGGTCTCCATGCCAACGCCCCACTCGCCGCTGTTATAGACCACCTGAAAGCGCGGCGCCAAATTAACAACCCAATGCGAGCCACCTCTCCAGATGGACTGAGCAACTACCAATTGTTTCGTGTAAGTACCGAGCAGTGAGAACGGGCCAAAAGTTGTGGAGTTGCCCATCGGATGATAGAGGCCGCCGTCAAATCTTGCCAGCATCTTTCCCTTCTGTATGACAGTCGCGTAGCTCACCTCTACCTCAGAAGTCGTTGCTCGCTCCTTCTCCTCCGACCAGTCGTCGACTTTGACTGTCTTATAGAGTCGCTTGACGAGAAAGCCGTCATACACAAGCTTGTCGGCATCAATGAGCTCAACGTCGAGTGGTCGCGGCTCCGGCCAAACTCGCCGCTTTGGGACCTCAAGCAGTTGCCGAACTTGCTCTTTGTTTGAACTGATCGTCGGATTGTTCCGGAAACGATGCCGAACCGCAATCGTCAGCCGCGTGGCCGCAACTCCGATCGTAAAAGCAAGAACGGCGCACATAGTTCGTGAAACATAGCTTCTCACGTCTCATTTCTTATGCTCTTGGGGCTCGGAGGTCAATGTGGCTTGCCACAGTCGCGCCCGGTGGACTGCAGGGTTGGACGTTGCAGTTTTCCACCTACCGTTGCCTCCAACCTTCGCCTAACATCCGTCTCGTTCAAGAAATATGGAGGGACACATTGGCAAGGAGAAACGGAGCAAACGAGATGAAAACCAAACTTTCGATATCGGTGTCGTTGCTGATGCTGCTGATATTCGCAACTGGGGCCAGCGACGCCTGGCAGAAACCGAAGGCTGCGCCTCGCGTGGAGTTGCTGGAGACTGGTGAGTTCCATGGGGATGAAGTAAGGGCCCGAACCGGCGAGAGATGGCTGGGACTTCATGTTTCCCATCATGGCTCACTGCTCCTTCCTTACCGCTTAAGGGTTGAGGCTGTTCACGATGGCATCGTGGACGACGATGAAGAGCAAAAAACCGGAAAGGCGGTCAGTGTTGACCTTCCGCTTCAGCCGTCCTTTCTCGTGACGGGGTTAACGGTGCTCAGGGAGGGTCCGGTCACCACCATACTTGAGGGCGAGAAGGCTCTTGAGAAAGCCTCGCCGCTCAGCCTGAGCCTCGCGGAACACTCCTATGTGCTGAAAATTGTTGGTGATGAGGATACAGAGAAGTGTTCCGAGCAATTACTTCCAAGGAATGCCAAACTGGTTCTGGCTTCCGGCAATTCAGCTCAAATTCTCTATTCGTTGAAAGAGTGCGGTGATGACGCTGGCTGGACTCTGCTTTGGGCAGGCGATCTCGACAGGGACGGAAAGCTCGATCTCTATGTGAGTGTTCATCAGCACTACAATGTCTCCGAAAGGAAACTCTTCCTATCTTCATCGGTGGACGAAGGACAGTTGGTCAAAGAAGTTGCTGAGTTCGTCACAAGCGGATGCTAAGGCAGCACGTCTTCATTTGACGACAATTTGGCTTGGGCTCTCATTCAATCGCAATACCACAAACAGCGCGATCATGATCGTCAGAAGCTTGGACGAGCGCGGTTTGATGAAACTATCGCTTTGCCTCAAAAGTCACAAGCTACTGCCGCTTCGGCTTTGCCGCCGGATGTGAGGCGAGGGCTCCGCCCCGCCGTGAGTTGGGTTTGAGTCTTGGGCTCCGCCCCTGGTCTGGGCTTTGCCCTTCGGATTGAACCAATAGGCCAAAGGCCGAACTAGGGGCATAGCCCCGAAGCTAATGGACGGCTTGCGGCGTGGCAGAGCCCGCGCCTCACATCCGGCGGCAAAGCCGAAGCCGCGTACCTCGCCACTTTGGGGGCAAAGCCGAAACTATCCATTATTCTTCGGTTCACTTACCCCAAAAAGGCACCTCTAACATGGAGCACGTGGACCTTGCGGCCCTTTGATCGTAAACGGTACGCGGTAGCGGCCAATGATCATCTGACGGATTTCTTCGAAGAATTCAGCCTTTCTCAGTAAAGAACTCCTGAAAGAACTTTTCTGCCGGTTTCCCGGCGTTCCGTTTCATGCTTTCCAGTCCGCTCTTAATGCCTTCAATGGCTTCCATTCTGTCCTTAGCCTCCAACAGTTTCTGGTAGCTTTCAGCATCTTGGACGACCAACTCGGCTTTGCCGTTAACTGTCAGAACTACCGGCTGTCCAGTCCTCTTCAACTGGCGGACAAGCTTCGCGGTGTCGCGTTTGAATGTGCTGAGGCTCTGAATGTCGCGCGTAAGTTTCATCGACTTGCTCCGTTGCTAAATCTGCATTGAATTTCGCAAGTAAAAATATAACACGAAATAGGCCGAATATTCGCGTCCATGAGGAATGTCGGCCTATGAACCCTTCGTCCAAATGATCCGCCCGCAATCTCCTAACGTCGGCGGGTATTGCTTTTCAGTAGGACACGCCGATTCCTTCGCACAAGGGTACCCGGTGATCCGACTGTGGTCATTACGGTTCAGGCCTGTGGCCTGTGCCGTTATCTCAATCTTCACAGTCTCGTAGGATCTGCGTGTATGGAAGGGGCCCCCTGGCCTCGACAAATTACTTTTCGATCCGAATTGCCTATGAAGGCGGAGGTGATCATGCAATTGAATGGACGGACTGTCTGCTTGGTTCTGGTTTTGATAGCAATTGTTTCCTTTGCCGGCACTGCACAGGCACAGGCACAGGCTCAGGAAGATAAAACTCTCGCCCCGTATTTCGTTGTGCAGGGAGATCCAAGGGTAGATCAGCTACCTCTTAAGGATACACGTGTTGAAATAGCCGTTTCAGGCGTTATCGCAGATGTGAAGGTACTGCAAACATATCGAAATGAAGGTTCGCGGCCAATCAATGCATCTTACGTTTTTCCGGCCTCCACGCGTGCCGCCGTTTATGCCATGCGTATGCGAATCGGCGATCAGGTCATTGTTGCGAAAATCAAAGAACGAGAAGCAGCAAAACAAGAGTTCGATACGGCTAAGAAGGAAGGAAAGAGCGCATCTTTGCTGGAGCAACAGAGGCCTAATGTGTTTTCGATGAGTCTGGCCAATATCATGCCCGGGGATCAAATTGAGATTGAGCTGCGATATACGGAGTTGCTTGTGCCGACTGATGGGATCTATGAGGTTGTTTTTCCTACTGTTGTTGGGCCTCGCTATTCCTCGCATAAGGAGTCCTCTGCGCCAAAAAATGATCGTTGGGTTAAGAGTCCGTATCTTCATCAAGGTAATAAACCCAGCAGCACGCTCCATATTTCAGCTAGGATCTCAGCCGGCGTCCCAATCAACGATTTGAGCTGTGCATCGCACCAGATCTTTCCGCAATGGCAAGGTCCGACTGTCGCTCAGCTGACGTTGGACGATACGGATCCGTTTCAAGGAAATCGTGACTTTGTTCTGCGCTACCGTTTGGCCGGAGATCAAATCACTTCGGGTCTCCTACTCTTTCAGGGTCAAGACGAAAACTTCTTTCTTTACATGGCCCAACCACCGCAGCGAGTGACGGCTGAGGATATACCCGCTCGAGAGTACATCTTCGTTGTAGACATTTCCGGCTCTATGGACGGCTTTCCTTTGAATACCTCAAAACAGCTTCTGAGAGATCTAATCGGGCAGTTGCGGCCATCGGACTTGTTCAATGTCGTTCTGTTTGCCGGAGACGCTTCTGTGCTTTCTCCGAAGTCGCTTCAGGCAAATCAAGAAAGCATCTCTGATGCGATTCGTTTGATCGAGCAACAACGAGGCGGTGGAGGAACCGAGCTCCTTGCAGCGGTCAAACAAGCCATGAGCCTTCCCCGTGAAGCAAACATCTCACGGAGCATCGTCCTGGTAACGGATGGTTACATTTCAGCAGAACAAGGAGTGTTCGACTACATACGAGACAATCTTAATCAATGCAACGTCTTCGCCTTCGGTATCGGCTCAGGAGTAAATCGCTATCTCATTGAAGGTGTGGCGAAGGCCGGAATGGGCGAGCCTTTTATAGTGACTGAGGAGACGGAAGCTCCCGCTATTGCAGCCAAATTCCGAGAATACATTCAGAATCCACTCTTAACCGACATTCAGATAAGGTCCATCGGTTTTGATACATATGATGTGCACCCAGGCCACCTTCCTGATCTAATGGCGCAACGGCCTGTGATTCTCTTCGGCAAATGGCGTGGGCCAGTAAGCGGAACTTTCGAGCTACACGGAAAAACAGGGCGTGGAGATTATGTGACCCGATTGGATGTTGCCGGCGTCCAAACGGATGAGGCCAATCGAGCGTTGCGTTCCCTTTGGGCCCGATCCCGAGTCGCTGAACTGTCCGATTATGGTTCCAGAAATTTAGAATCTGACAAGGTCGAGGAAATCACTTTGCTGGGTTTGAAGTACAGTTTGTTGACTCAGTACACGTCGTTCATTGCGGTTCGCGAAGAGGTGAGAAACCCGTTGGGGTCGGCTAGGGATGTGGATCAACCGCTACCGCTTCCACTAGGAGTTAGCGATCTGGCGGTTGGCGAAGGCACCCAGGTCGGAAGTGAACCGGAGCTCGTTTGGTTGGTGATTGCATCCGTACTGATGGGACTGATCATGATCTTCCGCGGGCGGCGGCGCTCTCAGCCACACCCGGTTCCAACCGGGTGACAAAGCCTGCCTCTTGATCTTCATACCGTTTCAACGGTTTCGAGTTTTCCCCAAACAACGTAAACCGTTGAAACGGTTACTCAAAAATTGGTTCTAATCACCTGGTTGAAACCGCGTGTGAATGAGATGACCTTGTATGAACCCAAGACTCAACTGGAAACGCAACGCGCAGTTCGTTGTCGTGCTGCTCGGCGCTCTAACACTAAAACTATATTACTCAGCGGCAAGCCCCAACCAGTTGCGCTGGATCCTGGCTCCGACGACTGTCCTTGTCGAATTAGTCAGCGGCAGACCGTTTGAATTTGAATCCCATGCAGGCTACATCAGCAGCGACCGCACATTCCTGATTGCCGCTTCCTGTGCTGGGGTCAATTTCTTGATCACATCATTCTTGATGCTCTCGCTAAGAAAGCTGTGGAGAGATCGATCGCGAAATTCATCGGATAACCTTGCCTGGAGATTTATACCCATTGCCGCCCTGTTTGCCTATCTTGCGACACTTGTTGCTAATACTGTTCGCATTTCCAGTGCGTTGCGGCTGCAGCGGATGCCTCTGGAGATTAGTTGGTTAAGCCCAAATCAACTTCACCGCTTCGAAGGAATCTTCATTTATTTTGGATTTCTGCTGTTGTTGTTTATCGTTACAGAAAAGATGAGTTCGGAAAACACTTCGGGGCTCCCACTCCACGCCGGCTGGCCGCGCGGGAACCCGGGTCTGTTCCGCCAATCTTTCTTCCCGCTTATGATGTATTACGCAACGATGCTAGGAATCCCGCTGGCAAGTGCCGCATATCGCCCGAGAATTGCCGCAACCGATTTCTGGGAACATCTTCTCTTCGTGGTACTGACTCCTTTACTACTGATTCTCCCGCTCGCCACGTTCCGCTTTTTTAGA
>Ga0136623_10000576_pt1 | contig 11179 bp, 9 predicted proteins | sample AntDrymUQ4492106_2_FD_104656 | JGI IMG/M metagenome (GOLD analysis project Ga0136623, IMG submission 104656) | Polar desert sand microbial communities from Dry Valleys, Antarctica - metaG UQ449 (21.06) | ecosystem: Environmental > Terrestrial > Soil > Desert | place: Antarctica: Dry Valley...
CCGCGGCCACGGGCGCTGGCGCACGCGCGAGAGCAGGCCGAAGGCACAGGTCGTCTTCTGCATCGACGAGCGCGAGGAGGCGATCCGCCGGCACTTCGAGGAGCTCGACCCGGCCTACGAGACCTTCGGCACGGCCGGCTTCTTCGGCATCGCGATGAACTACCGCGGCCTCGACGACCACGAGCTGACGCCCCTCTGCCCGCCGGTCGTCGCACCGGGCCACCTGGCCGAGGAGGTCTCACGGCCGGGGGTGGAGCCGCGCCTGGAGACCCACCGGGCGCGCGCGAAGTGGGAGGACGTGGCCCACGCCAGCTATTGGGAGGTCAAGCGCAACGCGGTGTCGGCCTACTTCCTGGTGGATCTCATGGGCCCGTTGCAGACGGTGCCGCTCGTCGGCAGGGTGCTCTCGCCGTGGCTCTCCGGCCGGATCTCCACGGCGATCGAGCGCCGGCTCGTGCCGCCGGTGCCGACGAAGCTGGCGATCGACGCCGACGACGGCCAGAAGCCCGCTGAGGGCGGGCTGCAGGCGGGCTTCACGACGTCCGAGCAGGCGGACCGCGTCGAGGCGACGCTTCGCAACATCGGCCTCACCGACGGCTTCGCGCGCTTCGTCGTGCTCACGGGGCACGGGTCGGTGAGCCTCAACAACCCGCACGAGTCCGCCCACGACTGCGGCGCGTGCGGCGGCAAGCACGGCGGACCGAACGGCCGCGCCTTCGCCGCGATGGCGAACCGGCCGCAGGTCCGCGCGCTGCTGCACGAGCGCGGGATCGAGATCCCGGACGACACGTGGTTCGTGGGCTCTCAGCACAACACCGCCTCGGAGCTCTACAGCTACTTCGACACGGAGGACATCCCGGCGAGCCACGTGGAGGACTTCGACCGGCTCGTCGCGGCGCTGGACGAGGCGCGCCAGCGCTCGGCGCAGGAGCGCTGTCGCCGGTTCGCATCGGCGCCGAAGGACGTCTCGCCCGAGCGCTCGCTGCGCCACATCGAGACTCGCTCCTCGGACTTGAGCCAGGTCCGCCCGGAGTGGGGCCACGCGACCAACGCCTTCGCCGTCGTGGGCCGGCGGGCGATCACCCAGGGCCTGTTCCTGGATCGCCGGCCGTTCCTGATCTCCTACGACCCCAGCCAGGACCCCGAAGGCACGATCCTCGAGCGCATCCTGCTGGCGGTCGGCCCGGTCGGCGCGGGGATCAACCTCGAGTACTACTTCTCGACCGTTGACAACCGCCGCTACGGTTCCGACACGAAGGTCCCGCACAACGTGAGCGGCCTGATCGGCGTCATGGAGGGGGCGGCGAGCGACCTGCGCACCGGGCTGCCGAAGCAGATGGTCGAGGTTCACGAGCCGATGCGGTTGCAGCTCGCCGTGGAGGCGAAGCTGGAGGTGCTCGGCGCGATCTACGGGCGTCAGGAGTCTCTGCAGGAGCTGCTCGGCAACGCGTGGGTGCACCTGATCGCGATCGACCCGGACACCGGCGACCTGAGCGTGTTCCTTCCGCACGGCGAGTTCATGGCTTGGGATGGGCCGCTCGCCCCGCTGCCGACCGTCCGTTCCTCCTTCGAGTGGTACAGCGGAGAGCGCGACTTCCTTCCCCCGGCCCGCATCGTCCAGGCTGCCGACCGCGAGCCCGTCGACGCGAGCGCCGCCTAGCGTGCCCGACGTCGCGATCGCACTGATTCCCGGCCTGCCGCTGCTGGCGGCGGTCGTCAACGGAACGCTCGCGCTGCTCCCGATCCGCTACCCGGCGACGTTGGCGGCGCGGCTCGCCTGGGGCTCGGTCCTGCTCTCGCTCGCAGGCTCCATCTGGGTGCTGGTCGAGGTCCTCGTGGATCCGCGTCCGCGCGAGGTGGTCGTCTACCACTGGCTGGTCAGCGGCGACCTGGACGTCGGGTTCGCGTTCCTGGTCGACGCGCTCTCGGCGGTGATGATGCTCGTCGTCACCGCGATCAGCTTCCTGATCGCCCGGTTCTCCGTCAACTACATGCACAACGAGCAGGGCTTCGCGCGCTTCTTCACCGTGACTCCCCTGTTCGTCTTCGCGATGCTCGTGCTGGTGATGGCGGACAACTACGTCCTCCTCTTCCTGGGCTGGGAGGGCGTCGGCGTCTGCTCGTACCTGCTGATCGGCTTCTATCACGAGCGCAGGGCCGCCGCGCAGGCCGCCACCAAGGCGTTCTTCATGAACCGCATCGGCGACGCGGGCTTCCTGCTGGGCATCTTCCTAATCATCGACAGCTTCGGCACGGCCGACTACGCGGCCGTCTTCGACGGTGCCGGCGAGATCGGCACCGGGACGGCCACCGCGATCGGCCTGCTGCTGCTGGTGGGCGCGACCGGGAAGTCGGCCCAGCTGCCGCTCGCCACCTGGCTGCCGCGTGCGATGGAGGGGCCGACTCCCTCGAGCGCCCTGATCCATGCCGCGACGATGGTCACCGCGGGCGTGTACATGATCGCGCGCAGCCACGAGCTCTACGCGCACGCGCCCAACGCGCTGCTGGCGGTGGCGATCGTGGGGGCGGCGACGGCCCTCTTCGGCGCCGTGGTCGGGCTGGTGCAAACCGACATCAAAGGACTTCTCGCGTACTCGACGACCGCCCAGCTCGGACTGATGTTCCTCGCCTGCGGCCTGGGCGCCTACGCCGTCGCGATCTTCCACCTCGCCGCGCACGCCGTCTTCAAGACCTTCCTCTTCCTCACCGCCCCTTCGATTCTCCATCATCTGCACCCGGCGCCCGTCGACGCCCCGCACGCCAAGGCGAGCAGGACCGTTCCGCTCGCCAGCTTCCTCTTCCTCGTCGGTGCCCTCGGGCTCGTCGTCTTCCCGTTCCTGTCGGGCTGGTGGCAGGGCGAGGTGCTGGGGGGCACCTACCTCCTGCTCGGGGTCGGTGGGCTCGCTGCGTTCTCGGCCGCGTTCGCAACCGGCCGGCTCGTGCGGATCGTGTTCGCAGGTTCGGGGCATGGCGAGCATGGGGGCGGCTCGAGTGTCGGCGCGGGAAGGATCGTGCCGCCGCTTGCCGTGCTCGCCGCCCTCGTGGCGATCGGTCTGCTGCTCGGCCTACTGCCAGGAGGTCTCGAGGGTGGCTGGTTCGAGCGCTTCCTCGACCCGGTGGTCGCGGCGGCCGGACCGCCCGGCGGCAGCCCGGTGCTCGGGGTGCTGCTGATGCTCGTGCTGATCCTCCTCGTGGGTTCCGGCTGGATCACGCCTCTCTACCTCGACCGGTTCCGGGGCGAGCTGGCGCCCTTGGGGTCGCGGCGCCTGTACAACCTCGCTCTGCACCGCCTCTGGCTCGACGAGCTCTACGACCGAGCGGTGGTGCGTCCCGCTCTGCGGCTCGGTCGTCTGCTCGGGCGGCTCGACGACCGGCTGATCGCTCGCGCGGCGGGCGCGCCGCCCCCGGCGGGCGCGATGCGGGCGCCTGCCCCCGCCCCGAGGCATGTTCCAGCGAGCGCGGCGGCTGGCGGGTTGGGCGCGGCGAGCGGGATCGCTGCCAGGCTGCTCGAGTCGGTCTCCGCGGGCTTCGCGCGCGTGGAGCGCGACGTGATCCGGCGGGCCACCGGCGGCCTCGCGGGTGGGCTCGTCAACCTCCTCGCGAGGCTCACCGGCTGGATCGAGACGGCGTTCGTCGGCCGCGGGGAGAGGGTCGTCGACCGGCTCGGCCAGGCCTTCGTGCACGTTTCGGCGAGCGTTGAGCGGCGGGTCTTCCAGGAGGGCATCCACCTCGGCGTGCCCCGTGCCGGTGACGTCCTCGGCCGCGTGCTCACACGCACGGAGGAGCGGCTCGGGCACCCGGTGGTGATCGGCTCGATCCTGGCCGTCTCGCTCCTGGCCCTGATCGTGGGGACCACGTGGGGCTGACCGAGGCCACTGGCGGGCTGGGATTCCCCATCCTCAGCACGCTGCTGTTCCTGCCGATGGCCTTCGTCGTCGCGCTCCGCTTCGTTCGCAGCGACGCCGTGGCCTACAGGCTGGCGCTGGCCGGCGCGCTGCTCGAGCTGGTGCTCGCCTGCCTGGTCGCGGTCGAGTTCGTGGGCGGGACGGAGCAGGTCCAGTTCGCCGAGCGGCTCGGCCCGCTGCCGCTCCTGGGGATCAGCTACCAGCTCGGCGTCGACGGCATCAGCGTGCTCTTCCTCCCGATCACCGCTCTGCTGACCGCGCTCGTGATCGTCTACGCGGAGTACGCGGTCGGGGCCGACTCGCGACGCTACCTGATGGCGACGCTCGCACTCGAGGCAGCGCTGATGGGCGCGTTCGTCTCGCTCGACCTCGTGCTGTTCTGGCTTTTCTTCGTGCTCGAGCTCGTGCCGAGCTACTTCCTGATCACCCGCTTCGGCACGGGGCCGCTGCGCCACCGGGCCGCTCGCGAGTACGTCGGTTTCATGCTCACCGGCTCGGCGCTGATGCTGGTGGGCATCGTGCTGCTCGGCCTCAACTACGACAGCGAGCGGGGGACCGGGCTCTCGTTCGACTATCTCGACCTGACCGGCGTCACGGTCCCGGGCGACTTGCAAACGGTGATCTTCTTCCTGCTCTTCTTCGGCTTCGCCGTCAAGGCGCCCATCTTCCCCTTCCACACCTGGCTGCCCAAGGTGCTCGAGCACGGCCCGATCGTGGGGATGAGCGTGTTCCTCGTCGGGATCAAGCTCGGCACCTACGGCTTTCTGCGCTTCGTCATCCCGCTGGTGCCGGAAGCCGCCAGGGAGTGGTTCTGGCTGATGGCGACGCTCGGAGGCGTCGGCATCGTCTACGGCGCGCTGATCGCGCTCGTGCAGACCAACCTGCGTCGCCTGCTCGCGTTCGCCAGCCTCAGTCACATGGGGGCCGTGATGGTCGGTCTCTTCGCGTTCAACTTCCACGGTCTGCAGGGCGGCCTGCTCCAGATGATCAACCTCGGCATCGCCGGAGCCGGGCTCTTCTTCGTCGCAGGCTTCCTGCACACGCGGTTCGGGCCGCCCGAGCTTGCCTCGATGGGCGGTCTCGTCTACTCGCTGCCGGTGCTCGCCACCGTCTTCCTCGTCATCGCGCTGGGCACGGTCGGGCTACCAGGCACCGGCGGGTTCAACGGCGAGCACCTGATCCTGATTGGCGCCTATGAGGTCGGCTGGAGCCTGGCGCTGGTCGCCGGGGCGGGGACGCTGCTGACCGCGGCCGACCTCCTGTGGTACTTCCAGCGTGCGTTCATGGGACCGAGTGAGTCTGCCGTGCAAGGCGCGCCCGGGAGCCCCGACAAACGATCGCCGGACCTGCTCCCGCGCGAGCTGCTGATCGCGCTGGCCCTCGGCGGCCTGATCTTCTGGATCGGCCTCGACAGCGGTCCGTTCCTCCGGCACATGGACGGGTCGTTGCGCTGGATCGAGTCGCGGGTCGCCCAGGGCTCGCTGATCGCGCCGACCGGCGCCTGGAGCCCGTCGCTGCTCGGAGGCTCGGCGTGAGGCTGCAGGAGACCTTCGCTTCCGACCAGATCGGCTTCCCCGTCCTAACGGTGCTGATCCTTCTGCCGCTCCTCGGCGCAGCCGTCATCGCCTTCATGCCCGACCGTCGGCTCGCGCGTACGGCGGCGCTCGTCGTCGCACTCGCGGAGCTGGCGCTCGCCGTCGTGCTCGTGCTCGCCTTCACCCCCGGCGTCTCGGACGTCCAGTTCGCGGAGCGCGTGAGCTGGATCGAGACCGTCGGAGCCCAGTACCACGTCGGGGTCGACGGCATCAGCGTCCTGTTCATCCCGCTCACCGCGTTCATCGCGGTGCTGGTGATCCTCTTCTCGTGGAACTCCCCGCGGTTCTTGGCGAAGCCCTACTTCGTCGCGGTGCTCGCGATGGAGGCGACGACGATCGGGATCTTCGCTTCGCTCGATCTCGTGCTGTTCTTCGTCTTCTGGGAGCTGATGCTCGTCCCGAGCTACTTCCTGATCAAGCTCTGGGGCGGCGGGCCGCAGCGCCAGCAGGCGGGCCAGAACTACGTGATGTACATGCTCGTCGGCTCCGCGCCGATGCTGATCGGCATCGTGCTTCTGGGCGCCAACTACAGCGACGTTCGTGCCGGCGGGGATGCTCCACGGTTCTCGTTCGACCTGCTGACGCTCCTCGTGACTCCGATCTCGACCGAGCTTCAGACACTCGTGTTCTTCCTATTCGCCTTCGCGTTCGCCGTCAAGGGTCCACTCGTTCCGTTCCACACGTGGATGCCGACCGCGCTCGTCGAGGGCCCGATCGGCATTGGCATGTTCCTGGTCGGCCTCAAGCTGGGCGTGTACGGCTTCCTGCGCTTCGCCATCCCGCTGGCGCCCGACGCGGCGGAGCAGTGGTCCTGGCTGCTCGCCGCGCTCGGCGTGCTGGCGGTCATCTACGCCGCCCTGATCGCGATCGTCCAGCGCAACCTGCGGCGGCTGCTCGCCTTCGCCGGCACGAGCCACGTCGGGCTTGCGCTCCTGGGCGCCTTCAGCCTCGACGTCCAGGGGATCCAGGGCGCGCTGTTCGTGATGATCAACGCCGGCCTCGGCGCCACCGGCCTTCTGCTGCTGACGGGCTTCCTGCACGCCCGCACGGGCTCGTCGGATCTCTCCCGCTACGGCGGTCTGGTGCGCCGGCTCCCGCTGCTGACGACGTTCTTCTTCATCATCGGGCTGGCCGCTATCGGGCTGCCGGGCACCAGTGGATTCGTCGGGGAGTTCCTGGTCCTGCTCGCTGCTTTTCGAACCCATTGGGTGCTCGCCGCAGCGGCTGTCCTCGCCGTCGTCCTCAGCGCCGCGTACTTCCTCTCCTTCTACGAGCGGGCCTTCCTCGGCCCGGAGGTTCGACCCAGTGCGCGGACGCTGCACGATCTGGGGGCCAGGGAGGCGGCCATGGCGGCGGTGGTCAGCGCGGTCATCCTCTGGGCCGGCCTCTTCCCCGGCCCGTTGCTCGACATCACGCGCGGCTCCGCCGAAGCCCTAACGGAGCACGTGGAACGAGGCGCGTTGGTTGACGGCGCCGGCGATCGCTACCACGCCCGCCGGTAGGGGCCGGGTCGGCGGGTCAGGCCAGGGAAGGGAGTGATGGAGACCAACTCGATGGCGCCGCTGATCGCGATCGCGATTCCCGTGCTCGCGGCCATGCTGATCTACCTCACGCGAGCGCGGCCGAACGTGCGCGAGGGGTGCTCCGTCGCGGCGGCGACGCTTCAGCTGCTGGCCGTGCTGTCGATGATCGGACCGATCCTCGACGGCGAGATCCTCCAGGTCACCCTGTCGTCGTTCATTCCCCAGGTGTCGATCGCCCTGCGGGTGGACGCACTCGGACTGCTGTTCGCTGCCACGGCTTCGCTGGGCTGGCTGCTCACGACGATCTACTCGATCGGCTACCTGCGCTCGCTCGGTTCCGGCTCGCAGACCCGCTACTACGCGGCCTTCTCCATCGCCCTCGCCGCGACCGTGGGGATCGCCTTCTCGGCCAACCTCGTGACCCTCTACCTCTTCTACGAGGGGCTCACCTTCATCACCTATCCGCTCGTCACGCACGCACAGACCGACGAGGCCTTCGCGGCCGGCAAGCGCTACCTCCAGTACCACCTCGGGACCTCGGTCGCCTTCCTGCTGCCGGCGATCATCGTCACGTTCGCGCTCTCCGACACGTTCGACTTCCGCTCGGGCGGCGTCTTCGCTCCGGGGACGGACTCGACCGGGCTGATCATCGCCTACGTCCTCTTCGTGGCCGGGGCGAGCAAGGCGGCGATCATGCCGCTGCACGTCTGGCTGCCGGGGGCGATGGTGGCGCCGGTCCCGGTGAGCGCCCTGTTGCACGCCGTCGCCGTGGTGAACGCGGGGGTCTTCCTGATGTTGCGGGTGATCCTCGACGTGTTCGGGGTGGCCCTGATCGACGACCTCGGCCTCGGCATCGCGACCGCCGTGTTCGTCTCGTTCACGGTCGTGCTCGCCACGGTCTACGCCTACAGGGTCGACAGCCTCAAGGCGGTCCTCGCGTACTCGACCATAAGCCACCTCTCGCTCATGATCCTCGCGGTGGCGCTGCTCGACCGCCAGGCGATGACCGGCGGAATCATGCACCTCGTCAACCACTCGCTGGCGAAGATCACGCTCTTCTTCTGTGCCGGCTCGATCCTGGTCGCGACGGGGAAGACGAAGATCTCCGAGCTGGGCGGGATCGGGCGCCAGCTCCCGTGGACGATGGGCGCTTTCGCGGTCGGCGCGCTGAGCATCGTCGGCCTGCCGCCGACGGCGGGCTTCGTGACCAAGTACTACATCGCGATCGGGATCATTGACGCGAAGTACGTCCCCTTCCTGCTCGTGCTCTTCCTGAGCACGCTCGTGAGCGCCGCCTACTACTTGAGGATCCTGCGCGCGGCCTTCTTCGAGACGAGCAGCGCTCCGGACGTTGCCGGGAGGCCGCCCGGGGTGGAGAGCAGCGGCGCAGCCGCGGGTGGGAGCGTCGATCACGTCCCGGCGGAGCGGGAGGGCGTCGCCCTGCGGTCCAGCGGGCTGCACCGATTCATCGTCGCACCGCTGGTCGTGACCGCGGCCCTCTCCCTGGTGATCGGGATCTACCCGAGCTTCGTCCTCGAACTGGTCGAAGCGGCGCTCCCGTAGACCGCCGAGCCGCTCCGGAGACGCTCTAGTCGTCGCGGTCGTCGCGGTCGTCGCGGTCGTCGTCGCGGTCATCGCGATCGTCCCGGTCATCGTCCCGGTCGTCGTCCCGGTCATCGCGATCGTCCCGGTCATCGCGGTCATCGCGGTCGTCGCGGTCATCGCGATCGTGCCGGTCGTCATCGCTCGGCGCCGAGGTGCTCTCGGCGGTCGACGTCGGCGTGGCGGTCTGCTGCCGGACCGGCTGCGGAGCGGCCTCGTCGTCGCCGCAGGCGGTGAGTCCGAGTGCCAGCGTCATGATGAGCGCGGCCAGAAGGGCTGTGGTCTGTCGTCGTAGTGAGTTCATGCCCCGATGCTCCCCGGCACCGGTGAGATGGCCCTGATGAGGGAATGAGAGCCCTCACACGGACGGCTCGCCGGACGCGGAGGCCCGTCGCGGCCGGTACATTGCCCCGCTCATGGACGAGACGACGACCGCGCGCCTGGCCGAGCTCGCAATCGGCTTCGGCGCCAACTTGCAGCCCGGCCAGAACGTCGCGATCAACGGGGAGCCGGGCAAGGAGCACCTCGTCCGCGCCCTCGCCGAGAGCGCCTACAAGCACGGCGCGCGCTTCGTCGACGTCGGCTGGTTCGACCCTGGGTCAAGCGCGCCAGGATCCAGCATGCCGCCGAGGACACGCTGGACTTCGTGCCGCCCTGGTACGGCGAGCGGGTGCTCGCACTCGGCGACCACCGCGCCGCACGGATCGCGCTCTCCGGCCCCTCGGCGCCGGGCCGAGGAGCTGCGTGCCCGGTTGAAGCTGACGTCGCTCAAGACAGGTTGGACGGGGGTCGCGGCGACCGCCCGGTCGCGCCGAGGGGGCGACGCCGCGTCGGGTCAGGGCTAGCCGCTTGCGGACCGCGCGCGAAGCGCCGCCCACGCCGAGAGCGTCATCCCCTCGCTGAGCGCGGCGATTTCCCACATGCGCGCGCGTGAAACGTTCGCCGCCGCCAGCAGGTCGGGCAGGTCCACCGCGAGCAGCCGCACGGTCAGGCGCATCGGCAGGCCGACGTACCCAACCCAACCTGGCCTACGGCGATCGTACGAAGGCCCCGGCGCTCGAAGCCGCGTTTCAGCAATCCAGGAGGGGTGAAGAACGGGGTCCGGGAGCCGTACGAGGAGGCGTTGACGACCAAACCTCCGGGCCTCAGGAGGGCCACCACACTGTCGAAGAAGGGTGGCATGTTGAGCATCGCGATCAGGTCGAACCGCTGTTCGTCCTCGAAGTTCGCGATGTCGGCCACCAGGAACCGCACTTGCCCGCTCAGGTCCGCCGCCTTGGCGTCGGCTTGCGCAATCATCTCCGCGGAGACGTCGATGCCGACAACCTCGCCGGCCGGATAGCGATCGGCCAGCTCAAGCGCGGCGGCGCCCGTACCGGTGCCGATGTCGAGGATGCGGGCGGGGCTGGCCTGCATGCGATCGAGCGCGGCCACTAGCGGCGCCAGGTATTCGGCCGAGTCCGATCGGACACGCCCGTCCCAGCCGAGCGCGAGCGAGTCGAAGAATCTACGCACGGGACGCCGGAAGAGCCGCCAGCTGCGGGGGAAGCGCGCGACCGCGGAGTTGACCGCTCGGCCGGCGGCCCGCACGAGCGGTCCCGGCCCACTCCGTGCGGGGGGCGTCGCCGTCACGTGCCTGATCCATTCATGCCGAGCGCGCACACGACGGCGGGCTTCAGGCGCAAGGATTCGACCCGCACATCGGAGAATCCCGCTCGGGCGAGTGCCGCCGCGATCTCCCGGCCCTTGGCCGCCGACGTCTCGTCGGTCGCCCCCGGCTCCCGCGGCTGGTGGGCCACGGCGATCCGGCCACCGGGGCGCAACAGGTGCCGGACGCCGGCGAGGCGGACCTCGGGCTCAGACCAGAAGCCGACGTTGTTGACAGCGAGCACGGCGTCGAAGGGCATGTCGAACGGTGCCGCCGGCACTTCCATGGGACCGCGTTCGTCACCGGCGACCGGCAGCAGGTCCTCGACCGAGGCACAGACGAGGCGGACGCGGCCAGCGGCGACAGCAGCGGCATTGCGGCGCCCCGCGTAGCGGATCATGACCGGCGAGTGGTCGACACCGACGACGAGTCCCTCGACGGCCTGCTCGGCGAGGGCGGCAAGGGCGACGCCGGGCCCGCACCCCTGGCGTCGGTCAGGGCCTGGTCGAAGCAGGCGATCGCGCGGCGGTCCATCTCGTCGTGCTGCCCGTTGCTGCTATGCATCCGCACGACCGAGGTCTCGTCGCCATCGTTGTCGGAGAAGATGGTCGGTCCGCCGAGCGTGCGTTGCTGACGACGCATGCCCCGAAATCGGCAACCTCAGAGGCCGCGGCCGGGGAGGTAGTCGTTGGTGAAGGCCGCGCGCGGGTCGGTGCTCGTCCGAAGAAGACGGTGGTCGCCCATCCAGTTGACGAGGCGTGACCACTCGGCGGAGTCCTGGTAGCCGTAGGGCCGGCCGCGTGGGGCCGAGCGAAGCGGGGCGAGGCGGCGTGTCGACTCGCCGGCCACGCGCGCGTCGAGCCCGCGCCCGGCGCCCGCGAGGGTACGTGCCGCGCGGCCGGGGTC
>Ga0136623_10000578_pt1 | contig 11178 bp, 12 predicted proteins | sample AntDrymUQ4492106_2_FD_104656 | JGI IMG/M metagenome (GOLD analysis project Ga0136623, IMG submission 104656) | Polar desert sand microbial communities from Dry Valleys, Antarctica - metaG UQ449 (21.06) | ecosystem: Environmental > Terrestrial > Soil > Desert | place: Antarctica: Dry Valley...
CTTCGGTCTCGGCGTCGGCGTCCCAGTCGACGGGCTCCTCGTCCTCGTCCACGCGCTCGTCGGCCTCGGCCTCCGGCTCTTCGTCGTCCTCATCCGCCTCGTCGTCGAAGCCGTCTTCCTCCAGCTCCAGCTCCAGCTCTGGCTCGGTGCTCGGCAGTTCCTCGACCTCGGCCTCGGCGGCCCTGGCCCCGTTGCGAGTGGCCGACACCTGGATCTCCGAGGTCAGCGCAATGAGCGTGCCCGACAGCGCGTCGACCTGGTGGGCGGAGAGCGTGGTGCCGTCGGCCAGGTGCGGCTCGTCCTCGGCCAGCAAGCGCTCGAGGCCAAGCATCAGCGAGTACTCGCGCCGCCAGGCCAGCGAGGGCTCGTCGCGACCCTGCTCGATCTCGGCCAGGGCGGCGTCCAGGGCGCGGCGGCGAGCGGTGCCCCCGGCGAGCGCCGTGGCGGCGTCCTCGCCCTCGAGGACGAACGACTCCCGGGCGAACGCCTCGGCGCGCTTGAGCTCGGCACCGGACACCGGCGCCTGTGCAGTCTGGGAATGGCTGTCAGCCACGTGGGCCTGTTCTGTAAGTGAGGATTCGGGCCGAGCCGCCTACTGCGCTCCGATGCGGGCCGTCGCGGGAAGCGGCGAGGTCCGGCCGTCAGGTCGTCGCCACCGGATCGCCGGGGCGGCGTTGACACCGCCGCTCCGCGGGCGGTGTTCCCCTATTAAAGCAGTGACAGCAGCAAACGGGTGTCTGTCACCCTTTCGGCGATGCGCCGAGTGCTCGCCGTCCTCGTCTGTGCGGCAGTGGCCGTGGGCTGCGGCTCGGACTCGCCCGAGGGCCCGGCCACGCCTCCAAAGCGCATCGCCACGCTCCCCCCGGACGCTCCGGCCGAGCTCAGGGAGCTGCGCGATCAGGCTTCCACCCTGCTGGGCGGGGGCAAGCAGGCCTTCGAGCGCCGCCTTAGCGAGCTGCGCGGCCACCCCGTGGTGGTCAACAAGTGGGCGTCGTGGTGCGGGCCCTGCCGGGCGGAGTTCCCCTTCTTCGCCAACCAGGCGGGGAAAACGGGCGACCGCGTCGCGTTTCTCGGGGTCAACGCTCAAGACGTGGACTCCGACGCCCGCAAGTTCCTCCTCACCGATCCCGTGCCCTACCCCAGCTACAGCGACCCCGAGCAGGAGATCGCCGGCGTCTTCAAGGCCAAGGTCGCGTTCCCGGCCACCGCCTTCTATGACGCGAAGGGCAGGCTCGCCTACCTCAAGCAGGGTGGCTACGCGAGCGAGCGCAAGCTCTCGGACGACATCGACCGCTACGCGCGCTGAGCCTGGATCCACCGAACGTCGTCAGGATCGGTGGATGCAGGCTGAGGTCCGCCCAGCCCGAAGCCGGGCCGAGGTGAGCGCGGCGCTGGACCTCCGTGAGCGCGTGTTCGCGGGCGAGCAGGGGGTCGACCCCTCAGCCGACCGCGACGGGCGCGATCACGAGGCCCTGCACCTGGTGGCGGTCGAGGGGGAGGATGTGGTGGGCACTTGCCGGCTCGTTCTCGACGGCGCGAGAGCGAGGCTGGGACGTCTGGCGGTGACGAGCTCGCGGCGCCGCGCGGGCATCGGTGCCGCCCTGCTCGCGGAGGCCGACCGCCGGGCGCGAAGCGCGGGCGCGCGGCGTATCGAGCTGCACGCCCAGCTCCCCGCGCGCGAGCTCTACGTGCGCGACGGCTACAGCGAGCAAGGCGAGCTGTTCGTCCAGCAGGGCATCGAGCACGTGGCGATGGGCAAGCGCCTTGCCTGAGCTGCGCACCGATCCGCTGTCGGGGCTGCGCGTGATCGTTGCCGGTGAGCGAGCCGACCGCCCGGGGGCGTTCCTCCCGCCCGTCCCGCGGCCGCCGATCGACCCCGAGGGCGACCCGTTCGTGCCCGGCCACGAGGACCGCACCCCGGCCGAGCTCGACCGCGACGGGGGGGCGGGCGGACCGTGGTCGGTCCGCGTGGTGCCCAACCTGTTCCCGGCCCTGAGCGGCGAGAGCGCCGAGGGAGGCGAGGACCCGCTCGCCTCGGGCCGCGGCGAGCCCGACCTGTTCGCCGCGCGGCCCGCCTCCGGCGCCCACGAGGTGATCGTCAACGCGCCCGATGCCGTGTGGTCGCTCAGCGAGCTCGCCCCCGAGCAGGTGCAGCGCGCGATGACCGTGTGGCGGCGGCGGATGAACGCCCACGCCGAGGCCTCGTATGTGCACCTGATCGTCAACGAGGGCCGCGAGGCCGGCGCCTCCCTGCCGCACACCCACTCGCAGCTCTACGCCCTGCCCTTCGTACCTGCGGAGGTGGCGCGCGAGCGCGAGCGCTTCACTGCCTACGCGGGCCGCACGCAGGGGCGCAACCTGCTCGAGGACGTGGTGCAGGAGGAGGTGCGCCGCCGCGATCGACTCGTCGCCGTTGACCCCGAAGCGGTGCTGCTCTGCCCCTTCGCCTCCAGGACGCCCTTCCACATGCAGCTGGTCCCCCGCCGCCCGGCGGCGCGGTTCGAGGACGATGGTCCGCTTGGCTCCTCGCTCCTGCACGCCGCGCTGGGGCGCCTGGCCGGGACACTTGGCGGCCTGCCGCCGCTGAACATGTGGGTGCGGACCGCGCCGCGAGGCGCCGAACACTTCTGCTGGCGCATGGAGATCATGCCGCGGCTGGTCCACCTGGCCGGCCTGGAGCTCGGCACCGGGGTGCACCTGAACGTGCTGGCGCCCGAGGCGGCAGCCCAGCGCCTACGCGACGCAGGGTGATCGTCCTTACGCTCGTGGTGGTGGCGGCCACCGCCGTGGGCCTCGAGGCGCAGCGGCGCATGGGCGACCGGGCCGAGCGGGCGTCGGCGCTGCTGCTGCGCGGCATGTTGTGGGTGGTCCTGCCGATCGTCGCGTTCTTCAACGTGGCCGCGCTGGACTTTCGCCCCGAGGTGGTGGCTGGCATCGCCTACGGGTGGGCGAGCGTGGCCACCGGCGGCTTCGCCGCCTACCTGCTCGGCAGCCGGGTGCTGCACCTGCCGCGACCCGCGCTCGGCGCGCTGATCCTCGTGGGCGGGCTGGGCAATACCGGCTTTCTCGGCCTCCCGTTCCAGGTGGTGCTGTTCGGCCGCGATGTGCTCACCGACGCGGTGGCCTACGACGTGCTGGTCTCGGGGACGACGCTGGTGATCCTCGGTTTCCTGGTCGGCGCGGCCTTCGGCACCGTGGCCGACCGCAAGCGCGACCGCCTGCGCGTGTTCGTGACCCGCAACCCTCCGCTGTGGGCGGTGGTGGCCGGCCTGATCGCGCCCGAGGCGCTGGCGCCTCAGGTGGCGGTGGACGTGTCGCAGTTGCTCGTGCTGGCCGTGGTGCCCTTCGGCTTCTTCGCCGTGGGCGTGACGCTCGCCGCCTCGGGAACCCGTGGCCTACCGCCGCTCGACGGGGCCGTGATCACCGCTCTGGCCTGCAAGCTGGTGGCTGCCCCCGCGCTGGTGCTCTCGCTGTCCGCGGTGTTCATGGAGGTGCCGGACGTCTACCTCGTCCAGCCCGCGATGGCCTGCGCCCTGAACTCCCTGGTGGTGGCCAACGAATACGGGCTCGATCGGCGAATCTGCGCCGCCGCGGTGGCGTGGAGCACAGTGCTCGTGCTGGCGGTCGGGCTCGTGGTCTCGCTGCTGTAGAGACGCAAGAGCGAGCGGTGCTCGGCCGGCCAACGCCCGGCCTGCGCTCCTTCGGAGACCGTGCCGAGCGAGCGGTGCTCGGCCGGCCAACGCCCGGCCTGCGCTCCTTCGCTAGCTTGCGCGGCGTCCTGCCGCCCTCCGAGCGTCCCATCCCGATGTACGCCGCCGAGCCGCCGCAGGAGCCGCTGCCCTACGGGCGCTGGGCAGAGACTCTGATCGACCACTTCAGGAGCGAGTGCCAGGAGCTGGACGAGGATCTGGCCGAGGGCTCCGAGCCCGTGTGGTTCCCGGAGCGCTCGTGGAACGGGCGCACCTACCTGCCGCTGACCGTGTCCGCCGCGGGCGGTGGAGAGCTGTTCGGCTACGTATCGTGGCGGCGCGACCACGAAGGCGCGCAAGCCGCCGAGTTCGAGGCACAGGCCAACCACACCGAGGACACGGCGGCCGAGAACCCTGACTGGCAGCTCGACCTCTCCGACGAGGAGATCGGCCACTGGCGCGCCTCGGAGGGCCGCCGCGGCACGATCACGCTGGTCTGGGGCGTGGCGATGGTGCCCCACGGCGCGGTGGCCACCGCGGAGCTGGGGCCCACCACCACCGACCAGTGTGAGCTGGTGGACAACCGCTTCACGCTGATCTCGCTCGACCGCTTCACCGGCGACTACGTGGAGGTTCGCCTCTACGGCCCCAAGGGGGCCGAGCTGGCGGCCGAGCCGCTGTATGAGGAGGAGTAGCCCCGCCGGCGCCCCTAGGCGCGTTCGACGTCGACCGTCATCGCGCCAACCCAGCCGGCGCCCTGCCGGCGGAGGGTGAGCACCAGCGACTCGTCGAAGATGCTGTCGCTGGAGTTGGTCACCTCGCGCTTGCTGTCGCGCGAGTAGCGCTTGTCCCGGTACACGCCGGTGACCAACTGCTCGTCGAAGAAGAGCTGCGTGGTGAGCAGCGTGCGCTTGTCCAGGTGGACTTTCGCGTGGATGTGGGGCGTGCGGCCCTGGTACCAGCCGGGGTAGATCGTCTCGAACTCGACAACGCCATCGTCGTTGGTCACCTGGGCGCCGCGCAGGTAGCGCTCGTCGTCACTGCGCGAGCCGTCCCCGCCGACCGCGACGCAGCCTCGAAGCCCGAATAGAGCCCCTGGGCGTCGGAGTGCCAGACGTCGACGACCGCATTGGAGATCGGCGTGCAGCCGTCCGCCTCCCGGACGCGCAGGACCAGGCGCAGCCTGACCCCCTCTCTGTCCTCGCGGATGTCGCGCCGGATGGCACCGGCGTCGAAGTAGTAAGGGCCCTCGGTGAGCTCGGTGGTCACCTTGCAGCTGTTCCCCTCGTCGAGAAGCTTCGCCTGTGTATCCGACTGCTCCTTCTCGCGGCACCCGGCGAGAAGCGCGCCGAGGCTCACCGTGCCGAAGCTCCCGAGTGCCTGCCTGCGGTTGAGCTTGAGACCCATGGCGTCCAGGATGGTGACGGCTTGTGAGAGCCGTGTAGGCGCAGGGGTACGCTCTGCGCCGGCCCCGATAGCTCAGCTGGATAGAGCGACTCCCTCCTAAGGAGTAGGCCCCAGGTTCGAATCCTGGTCGGGGCGTCCGCGACCTGCGGGCACAGGCTGTTTCGGTGGACACTTGTTGACAGGTAGCCCCTTACATCGAGCCTTCGTGAAGGTTGTCGATACAGAAGGTGGTGAGCGAGGAGACCAGCATCACGAGCGTGCGGGCGCCTCGGCTTGTTCGGTCGGGGCTGCTTCGGGACGAGCGACTCGCCGAGCAAGATGCGCGCTGTGTCCCGTGACGGTCAAGGTCGCCCGTCAGCACAGCGAGGCGGTCGAAGTCTTGGCGGTCATCGTCGACGAGGCCAGCGGACAGCCTCAGGTCAGCGTCGCCGACACGACCGACTCGGAGCTCCGCGGCCGGGAGAAGGCGATCTCCGTTCTCACGAAGCTGATAGATCCACGTGCTGATGGGACAGCCTCGGGCGGCGCGGGGGCTGCGCCGCTTCGGCGGATCGCTGCCCGAGAGGCTGATGGAGCGCCTGTCCGGGGTGGACTTCCGCATCGTGGCGGACCGCCGGTACACGCGACCGGGTGCGAGGGCCTACCCTTCGGCCGCCTGCTGGCCCGATCGCCCCTCAAGCTGGCTCTGTTGACCTGCGTGGCGCTTTTCGCCGCCTGCGGCGGCGAAGCCGACGCCCCGTCCTCGGATCAGCCCGCCGACCGGCCCGCCCCGCCGCCGCCGGGCTGGCGCACCGTGACCAACCCGAAGGCCGCCTTCTCGGTGGCCGCGCCACGTAGCTGGCGGGTGAGCCAGCGCCCGCGGGCCACGCTCATCAGCTCGCCCGACCGCACCGTGGCCGTCACGGTCGTGGGCGATCGCTCGCCCGCCGGACGCGAGACCGACGCGGACACCTACGCGCGCCAGACCCTCACCGAGCTGCCTGGCTTCGAGGGCAGCGTGGACGCCGAGCCCAAGCCCGTCGGTGGCAGCCCCTACTCCTCGGCGCAGGTACAGGGCCGCGGCAAGCTGCCCCGCAGCCGGGCGCTGCAGCGCATCACCGTGGCCGCCTTTCACCGCCCCAAGCGGGCGACCTACGCGGTGGTGGCCTTCCGCCAGCGCGAGGCGCCGATCGCGACGGTCGAGCGCGTGCTGGCCTCCGTCCGCGGCGGCTAGCGGGCCGGCGCTTCCTACACACCGCTCAGGTAGCGGTGCGAGAAGGTCTCCATGCGCTCGGTTTTCTCGCCCGCGTGGGACTAAACGGGGCGAACCGACGAGCGGCTGGCTCGGCTGCCAAGGGCGTCGGCTGTATGCCTCAGCTCCGGCCGGCTGGCCCCGCCGCTGATGATCACTGGCGGTCGGGCCGCTCGGGGTAGACGTCGTCGATCGTGGCCAGGGCTCGGTAGGGCGCCCCGGCGGCTCGCTCGATCGCCTCGCCGCCTCCCGCCAATCGGTCGAGCACCGAGACCACGCCCGCGATCTCCAGGCCCTCCTCGCGGATGCGCCCGATCGCCGCGACCGTGGATCCGCCGGTGGTAACCACGTCCTCTACCACGAGGCAGCGTTCGCCGGGGTCCAGCGGCGGGCCCTCCACCCAGCGCTGGAGGCCGTGGGCCTTGCGCTCCTTGCGCACGAAGAAGGCCTTCACGTCGGCGCCGGCGGCCAACGCCGCGCACGCGACGGGGTCGGCCCCCATGGTGAGCCCGCCCACAGCCGTGGCCTGCCGGTCCGCCGCCTCGCCGGCCACGAGCCGCCCCAGGGCCCCGAAGCCGGCCGGGCGCAGGATGGCCCGCTTGGCGTCCACGTAGTACTGCGCCGTAGCCCCGCTGGTGAGGGTCACCTCGCCGACCACGAGGGCATGCCGCCGCAGCTCGGCGACCAGCCGGTCGCGGGAATCGGTCAAGGCGGTCACGGGACGTGCCGATTCTAGGTGGACGTGGCCACCTCTCTTCGCATAGTCGCCGTCGTGACCAGCTTGCTCATCCTGTTCGGGTTCATGGCCTTCGCCACCGACGAGGCGGAGCGGGGCTCGAGCGCCCAGCTCGAGCGGATAGACGGCAGCGCCGCCGCCGAGAAGAAGCGCGAGAGCAGGTCGGGACCGGTGCGTGAGGTGGTGGACGACGCCAACGACGTGCTGCTGGCGCCCTTCGATGGGGTCACCGGCTCGCGCAGCCCCTGGATGCGACAGCTGGTCCCCGCGGCGCTCGGCCTGCTCCTATACGGGCTGGGGTTGTTGCTGCTGGCGAACTACCTGCCGAAGCCACGGCGCGCCGAGCGCGACTGGCGCACCGCCTGAGCACCGCTCGCTCTGATCGATCTCCACGCAACTTCTCCTGCAAATCGTGTTGTAGTACCGTCTGCAGCAGTCAAAGCCGAATCCGTTCGCATTGGACGAGCGGAACGGGGGAACCACTGCGGCCCGAGCGGCCGCGGGGGCGAATCGCCACCAGTGCGGTGGTGTAGCGCGACTTCCACGCGCGAGCCCGTCAGCTAACCCCGTAGGCATAACGGAAGAGGAGACGGACTCGCATGAGCACCCTTCAGCGTGACCTGGCGCTGCCCGAGACCTGGCAGAAGTCGCTCGAACGCTCCCTACGCCGCCGCGAGCTTGCGGCTCGCGGCCGCAAGGAGGTCGCCCGTCGCAAGGGCGCCTCGGCCGCAATGGCCACCGCGATGATGGCCGGTCCGGCCGCCCCCTTCGCCTCGGCCGCGCAGGGAGGCGGCGGTGCGACGGGCGACGACACGAGCGCCCAGGCCTCCAGCGGCGAGCGTCAGATCGAGATCCGCGCAGGCGGCCTGCCGCTTAGCTACGGCTACGAAGGCGACCTGGTCGCCGCGCTGCAGAAGGGCCTGGGCGTGGAGTCCGACGGCATCTTCGGCCCGATCACCGAGGGTGCGGTGAAGGCCTTCCAGCGCCGCGCCGGGCTGCCGGTGAGCGGCGTCGTGGACCCCACCACCTGGCAGGCGCTGTTCTCCGGCGCCACTTCGAAGGGCACCGCCTCTTCGTCGTCGACCGCTCGCTCGGGGCCGGTCGTGGACCTCGACGCCCCTGGTGCCGCGCAGCGCGCTGTACCCGCGCCGAAGTCCACGCCCGCCGTGGCGAGCGCCCCGGCCAAGCCGCGAGTGCCCAAGGCCTCGGCCAAGCCGCGCATGCGCAAGGCTTCGGCCACATCCAGACCAGCCGTGCGTCCGGCAAAGGCCCGCGCCCGGGCTGGCGAGCGCGAGGAGCGCAGGGCGCCGCGACCCGAGCGGCGCGCGGCGCCCAAGCGCCACAGCTCGCCTGAGCTTCCGCGCAACGTGCCCGCCGTCGACCGCGGTGGCTCAAACGAGGCCCCGGTGCCGGTGAGCGCCTGCGGCTCGTCGAAGCTGACCCAGCCGGTAAAGGGGGCGATCAAGACCTCGCCCTTCGGCCCGCGTGGCGGACGCAACCACAACGGCGTGGACCTCGCCGCCCCGACGGGCACCGCGATCCGCGCCGTGGCCTGCGGAGTCATCAGCTCCCGCGGGACGCAGGGCGGCTACGGCAACATGGTCTGCATCAAGCACACCAGCCGCTTCTCCACCTGCTACGCGCACATGTCGCGCTACGCGGGCCTCTCCAGCAAGCGCGTGCGGGCCGGCCAGGTGATTGGCTACGTGGGCTGCAGCGGCAACTGCACCGGACCCCACCTGCACTTCGAGACACGCGTCGACGGCAGGGCGCGCAACCCCGAGACCTACCTGCGCGGCGGCGGCATCCCCGGCCGCCCCACCGTCAAGCGCGCCTCGGTACGCAAGGCACCGGTGCGCAAGGCGACCGTCCGCAGGACGACCGTCAAGTCAAGTGCCCGGCCGGCTCCCACCACCTCGCAGTTCAGCAGCGCCCCGAGGCAGCCGTCGGCCGCCACGGCCTCGCAGAGCTCCGGCACCTCGTGGGGCCAGAAGACCGCGGCGCCCGCGCCTGCGCCAACTGCGGCACCGGTGCCCCAGGCGCCGGTGACAGCGCCGGCGGCCCGGCCTGCTCCGGCCCCGGTCGCTCGCCAGGCTCCGGTGGCGAGTACACCGGTGGCTCCGCAGAGCGAGGCCCCTGTGGCGGCCGCGCCCAAGCCGGCTGCGACCCCTCAAAGCCAGGCCCCCGCTCCGGCTCCGCAGTCGGGCGAGCCGGCCTCGGACAATGCGGCCGAAACCCAGGGCCCGGCCGCAGCCGGGCCCAAGGTCGAGGCACCCGGGGTGCGGGTCCCGAAGGTCGAGGTGCCCAGGGTGCAACCCCCGAAGATCGAGGCGCCCGAGGTGCAGGCCCCGAAGGTCGAGGCCCCGACTGAGCCGAAAGCGGCCGAACCGGTTGCCCCCGCCGTGCCCGCGAGCCCCGCGGCGCCCGCCGCGCAGGCGTCCGAGCAACCCGCGGCGGCTCCTCAGGCCCCGGCGGCGCCCGCCGCTCCGTAACCGAAGCGTCGTTTCGGTCCGGCGGATTCGTCAGGCGGCGGACGAGTTCGCCGGACCAACGCCAAGCCGCCGGCGGTCCTACCTGTAGACGTAGATCTTCTGCCCGAGCCGAATGCGGTTGTCGACCGCCTTCGCATTCGGGATGGGGATCCGGATGCAGCCGTGGCTGGCGGGGTAGTTCGGCACGGACTTGTAGCCGTGAATGGCGTAGCCGCCGATGAAGTAATTGGAATGCACCATGCCGTGGGAGTTGGTGCCCGGCTGCTTTCGGTAGAAGCGGAAGCTGCCGAAGACCGTGGGCGTGGAAGCCTTGCCCGAGGAGGCGTGGTAGACGGCGATTGCCCGACCGCGGTCCACAAAGGCGAGCACCTGGCGCGACCAGTCGAACTCGACGTGACGTCCGGCGCGCGGGTGACGCGGCCGGAAACGCCCGCGCCCGCGGAAGACCCTCGAGAAGACCGCGGAGCCCGCGCGGGTGTTGCGCCTCATGTTGTTGGTCTTGCGGTAGGCGAGCACCGCGCGCGCAGTCGCTGCGCCGTAGCCGCCACGCACCGGAACGGCGAAGCCCATCCGCCGCAGGCCGCGCTGCAGGAGCCTGACCTTCGTGCCGCGCGAGCCGGGGCCCGCGGCGAAGCGGGCCACGATCAGCCGTTTCGACGAGGCCGAGAACGACTTCTGCTGCGGCGTGGCGGCGTGCACGGCGGCCGCCCGCAGCGTGCCGCGCCGCTTCACGTGGAAGCGAACGACGAAGCGGCCGCGCCCCCGGGTCGAGCGCTGGATGGCCACTCGCTTCCCGGCGGTGACCCTGCGACCGCGGCGCAGTCCTGCGAAGACGACCTGGCCTTCGACGAAGGGGGCGACGCTGCCTACCACTGTCACCGTCTGGCCGGGCACGAGATAGCGCGCTCGCCGGGTGCCGACACCACCCTTGACCGAGAGCTCGGCCTTGCCCCCCTGCGCGGCGGGCGGCGGCGGGCTGGGCGTGGGCAGCTGCGCGTCCGCGAGGGCGGGAGCCGCGGCGAGGGCGGCAAGGGACACCGTGGTGATGATCACCGGCCGTCTCATCGCAGCGTCACTTTACAGCGGCGGGTTGCGGAGCCGTGACGGGCAGCGGCCGCGACCCCCTCGGCCCGGCGGGAAGCAGGCGGGGCGCGAGCATCGTCGCCGCGATCATCAGAGGGCCCACCACGAGCGAGACCTTCCAGCCGCCTTCGTCCCCGGTCTGGACGGCGTAGGCCACGGCGTTGTTGAAGGCGTGCATGGCCACAACGGGCCAAATCGAGCCCGTCTGCTCGTAGACCAGGCAGAAGATGAAGCCGAGCACCATCAGCGGGGGCAGGATCAGCAGCGCCTCCAGGCCGTCGAAGCTGTAGTGGATCGAGCCGAACACGACCCCGTTGATTACGGCGGCTCCCACCATGCGGAAGCGACGCCGCAGGGCGCCGTAGAAGAAGCCCCGGAAGAAGAACTCCTCGGCGAGGGGCGCGAGGATCATCACCACGCAGCCCGCGACGATCAGCCCGGCGGTCCCCTTGTCGGCGCCGAGGCTCTCGGTGATGCGCTGCTTGGCGTCGGGGTCGACGATCGCCCCGTAGACGCCGGCGAAGAGGTAGAAGCTCACGA
>Ga0136623_10000580_pt1 | contig 11172 bp, 4 predicted proteins | sample AntDrymUQ4492106_2_FD_104656 | JGI IMG/M metagenome (GOLD analysis project Ga0136623, IMG submission 104656) | Polar desert sand microbial communities from Dry Valleys, Antarctica - metaG UQ449 (21.06) | ecosystem: Environmental > Terrestrial > Soil > Desert | place: Antarctica: Dry Valley...
AATGTTAATTTTTAAGCTGGTAATACGGATTTCACCCGATAAGTTTTCAGCACAAGTCGGAATAGGGAGCGGTAGTGACCTGGTGAAACTTAGTCTTGAGACCCACCCGCTACCGCAAATAGTTCTGAACGATTTTAAGTGGAAGCTGTAAAAGCCATAAGTTTGGCAGGATTTTGTTTTTAATTCAGAGTCCACGCTGAGAGTGTGAAGCCTTCGAGCGAAGCGCGGCGGTCGAGCAAATGGCGTTCCTCGTTTGAATTCTGAACCTTTCAATATACCTAAAATCTTTTTGCTCATCTGCTTATTTGATCAATTTTTAAGTTTCCTGATATTCAGAGTTACACCTCTAAGCGTGATAAAGCGTTGAAAACTCACGGCTCAAGCCGTAATTCTAAACGTCTACGAAGCGTTAAATCATTTAGACTACAAACTACTAGAGCAGATTTTAGTTAAGTGAAACACAAAAGTAGAATTGAATAATGAAAGCCCATTCTTTAGATTTGCAGCAAAAGGTTGTCGAGCGACATGAAGCCGTTGCGATTATGCAACGCGAATTAGCACGGCAATTTGGCATCGGTGCTTTTTTCGTCGTTAGAGCGTTGCGTCTGCGGCGAAGGAGGCGAATCGTTAGCGGCAAAACAGAGCGGCGGTGATCGGAAACCGCACTTGACGACTCAAATGCGTGAATTTGTGCAAGCGCAACTGACGATGAAAAACGATTTGACGCTCTCTGAGTTGTGCGAGCGGGTTAGAGAACGCTTTCAAACCAAAGTGTCTGCAGCGACGATGTGTCGGGCGTTGAAGAAACTTGACCTGCGGCGTAAAAAAAGAGTTTTTTCGCAGTAAATGAGAATCAATCAGAGTAGAGTCGTTGCGCGGCGAGTGGTTTTCAGAGATTCAATCTTACTTGAGTGAACGGCGCGTGTGGTTTATGGACGCGCACGGGAGTGAATCTGAAATTGGCGCGAGAATATGCACGGGCGACGGGCGGAACTCGTGCATTTAGCAATGTTCCGAAAAACTATTGGATGGGCGTTACTTTGCTCGGAGTGATAACGGCGAGCGGTGAAATGGCGGCTTTGGAAGTGTGCGGAGCAATCGTCGAAGCGATAGTGCTCGTCTTTATTCGAGAAGTTTTGCGCCGCGTCGTCCGCTTTGGTCATTGTGTTTGTTCCGAAGAATCTGACGGCATATAAAACGCGAGCGGTGCAAGCTGAGTTTGCCGCTCTCGGCGTAGAAGTTTTTTATCTTCCGCCGTATTCTCTCGACTTGAATCCGATAGAGAAATGCTGGTCGAAATTGAAAACCTATTTGACGACGGCGGCAGTAAAAGATTACGTTGTATTGTCGGAAGCCGTCAGCGCGGGACTGGCAACAACCATGGCGGGCGATACGGCAAACTGGTCAAAACATTGCGGCTATGTGTAACACTTATGTGAAATCTACTCTAATTATACACCAAACAAATCAACGGTTGAAAAGCGCGCCTACTGCCCGCCATTCGACAACCATTCGGAATGGCGGGCAATAGGCGCGCCTCTCAACCAAAAAATAATTGATTTTGTTGAAATTGATTTATGTCTAGTCATTATTTATTTACAACCGGAAAATAGAAAGCCGTGAGTGTTAATACTCACGGCTTTCTATTTTTCGAGACTTAAAAATTTAAGGAACGAAAGCATTCGGAACAGAAATATCACCTGTAACACCGAATGTTTGAATCAGTGTTCCCGAACTTGTCCTTTGTACAAACCACGTCACCGTTGACGGTCGGAAAACCGCTGCATCCGCCCGCCCATCGCCGTCATAATCGCCCGGCGAAGGAATATCGCCCGCCGCTCCGAACGGGAATGAATAGAAACTGTTGTTCTCGCTTCTCAACACAAACCATTCGTTGGTTGATGGTCTGAAAAATGCCGCATCCGTTTTACCGTCACCCGTGTAATCGCCTTGCACGGGTTTGTCTGCGCTTGCTCCGAATTGAAAAGCAATCGCTCCGGCGGTGCTTCTTTCCAGCCACCATTCGCCTTTTGACGGACGATAAATTGCCAAATCGGCTTTGCCGTCGCCGTCGTAATCCGCCACGACCGGAACATCGCCCGCCGCGCCGAATTGCTGAATCGTCGTCCCGCCCGAAGAGCGAAAGATATACCACGTTAAGTTCGATTCTCGGAAGACAGCCGGGTCAGCCTTGCCGTCGCCGTCATAATCAGCCGGAGCGGGAACGTCGCCCGAAGTTCCAAACGGGAAAGAATAAAAGCTGAAATCTTCGCTTCTCAAAATAAACCATTCGCCCGAAGATGGACGGAAAAAAGCAATATCGGTTTTGCCGTCTCCGGTATAATCAGCCGGAACGATTTTATCAGTCGAAGAACCGAATTGAACGGCACCGTTGCCGCCGGTCGCGCTTTTCAGATACCACCATTCGCCTAAAGAAGGTCGAAAGATGGAGAGGTCGGTTTTATTATCGCCGTCGAAATCGAACAATGTCGGACTGGGATCAGGAATGCTTCCGTCTGCCTGATTAATGGTAAAGGTTTGTCCGGCGGCTGTTATTGTTCCGCTTCGAGCAGCGCCCGTATTGGCTTGCGCCGTAAAGTTTACCGCCGCGTTTCCTGTTCCGGCATTTCCGTTCGTGATAGTTATCCACGAAGCATTACTAACGGCGTTCCAAGCACAACCTGTTCCTGAATTGACGCTGAAATTGCCTGCGCCGCCGCCCGCCGGAGATGACGCGCTTGTGGAAGATAAAGTGTAAGCGCAGCCGTTAGCCTGATTGACGGTAAATGTTTGTCCGCCGATGGTAATGGTTCCTGTTCGCGCAATTCCCGTATTAGGTTGAACTGTAAAGGTAACTACTCCACTACCGACTCTCGGATTACCTGTATTGTTTGTGACGGTAATCCAGGGCGCATTACTGATTGCCGTCCATTGACAGCCTGCTGATGTCGTCAAATTCACTGTTCCGTTCTCACCTGTTGAGCTGACGGATTTGTTTAATGGATTAATCGAAAAAGGACAGCCCACAGAAATAGTGTATTTGTTGACACCAGCCATCTCATTGACCGCAATTGCCTTGACAATAAAAGTATAAACGCCGGCTGTCGTCGGTGTTCCATAAATATGTCCTTCCTGTGAAAGTTGTAATCCGGGAGGTAAAAACGCACCTACTACAAAATACTTAAATGGTTCGAGCGGATCAGTTCCGTCAATTCGATTAGCCACGAGTATTTGTGAGTAATAAACATTTATATCAGCGTTTGGCAGCACCGCAGGAAACGGCGAAATTCCGATATTGTATTCAAACGCGCCGATATCTATCGTTCCGTTCAAAACACGCGGAGAACCGCGCTGGTCGGTTTGCATTGACGGCGCACTGGCATTATTACCGGCATCGATTGCCGGACTATTGACTAATAAAGCCTCCGTCGCCATCGTGCCGCCGTATAAATTGAGCGGACTGAGCATCGGCGGCGTGTCGAGAATATCCGACGGGTGATAAGCCAAAGGTCTGTTCGTGTTGGCTGAATCGCCCGGCGAATCGCCGATTAGATTATTTCCTCCATCTAAAAATTGACCGGCGGTAAATGTAATTTCCGGTCCGTTATTTCCGGCAATAATGGTATTGACCGGGTTAATCCTGCCGCCCTCGCTGATGATACCCGCGCCCGAAGCGTTAGTGCCATCGGAACTATTGTTAGTAATTGTTACATTACGCAATATCGTATCTCCGACACTATAAATGGCTCCGCCGGCTTTTTCAGCAATATTAAGTGAGAAAGTGGAGTTTTCGCTAGCCACGTTCCCTTGACTGGAATACCCGGCGCCGTAAAGGGATTTGTTACTGGAAAAGGTCGAATTTTTAATTTGATGACTTGCCCCGCCAAGATAATACACGCCCCCGCCGAAACTCCGGCTTTCCGGCGTATTAGGCACTAAAATAGTATTGAAAGACACATGAACGCGGTTAAGGGCAAGCCCGCCTTGTTTAACGTAAACCGCTCCGCCAACTTTATAATTGCTTACGCTGTCTATGCCGACTCCATTTCCCTTGGTTAAGGTTACACCGGAAATGGTGACGCTCGCCCCGTTTATATAAAATATGCGGCTGGTATTTTCGCCGGAAATATGTAAAAACTCATTGCCCGGACCTCTGATTTCAAGTGTTCCGTTGTTGGTTATCGTAATTTCTCCGCTCGTCAGTTTTATTATTCCCGAAATTGGCAGTTGGAATGTAATGACATCATTAGCCGGCGAATTATTAGCATTTATAATTGTCTGACGGAGACTTCCGGGACCGCTGTCGTTGAAGTTTCTAACGGTTAAAGATACTTGACGGACAGTAACTGTTTGTCCGCCCGCAGTTATTGTTCCGGCTCTGTCAACGCCTCCAATATTTGACTGGACTGAATACTCAACCGTGCCGAAACCGCTTCCAACGGCGCCGCCTGTAATAGTTATCCACGGCACATCACTGACGGCAGTCCACGTGCAGCCTGCTCCCGAATTGATTTCAAAATTTGCGATGCCGCCGCTTTCACTAATACTCGTGTTGATTGAAGACAAAGTATAGACGCAGCCGTTGTTTTGAGTAACGGTAAAAGTCTGTCCGGCGATAGTCATCGTTCCGCTTCTTGCCGGTCCGATGTTTGCCGCAACCGTATATTGGACAGTTCCGTTTCCGCTTCCCGGTGAACCGCCTGTCACAGTAATCCAGGAAGCATTACTGGCGGCTGTCCATCCGCAGCCGTTGATGGCGGTCACGTTGACGCTTCCGGTGGTTGAGCCGCTTGCGCTGATTGCTGAGATTGAAGACAAAGTATAGACGCAGCCGTTAGCCTGAGTAACTTTAAATGTTTTTCCGCCGACAGTAATCATTCCGATTCGCTCCGGTCCGACAGTAGCGGCAACCGTATAATTAATGACACCGCTTCCGGTTCCGTTTGCATTACTGACAGTTATCCACGTCACATTACTAACGGCAGTCCAGGTGCAGCCCGCTCCGGCATTGATATTGAAACTGTTTGTGCTGCTGCCGGACGGCGCGGGCGCGTCGGTCGGAGACAAAGTATAGACGCAGCCATTTGATTGATTGACGGTAAATGTTTGCCCGCCGACGGTTATTGTGCCGATTCTGACAGGAGTTATATTCGCCGAAACTGTAAATGAAACTACGCCGGTTCCGGTTCCGGTTCCATTGTTAATTGTTATCCAGGAATCGGTAGTGACCGCCGTCCAGCTACATCCGGCATTATTAGTCGTAACATTGAAACTTCCGCTTCCTCCGATCGGCTCGAAGTTAGCACTGGTCGGCGTTAATGTAAATGTGCAACCGCTTGCCTGATAGATGGTAAAGGATTGTCCGCCGACCGAAATCGTTCCGTTTCTTGCCGGTCCGGTGTTTGCCGCAACCGAAAAAGCGATTGTTCCGTTGCCTGTTCCCGTCGGGTTGGTAATAGTTATCCAGGTTGGGGCGTTCGTGGTCGCAGTCCAGATGCAGGCGCTGTTGGATGCCGTAATCGCAAAACTTCCAGTTCCGGCGGCGGCGGTGAAATTCTGGCTTAACGGATTAATGCTAAACGCGCAGCCGTTCGCTTGAGTAACGGTAAAGGTTTGCCCGTTGACTGTTATCGTGCCGATTCGATCCGGTCCGGTGTTGGCGGCAACCGAATACTGAACGGTTCCGTTGCCGCTTCCGGGCGAACCGCTCGTCACAGTAATCCACGTCGCATTGCTAACCGCCGTCCACGTGCAGCCCGCTCCGGCATTGACGCTGAAATTACCTGTTCCGCCAATGGCGAGAGCGGTGGCACCGGTCGAAGGCAAAGTATAAACGCAGCCATTAGCTTGAGTAACGGTAAAAGTCTGTCCGGCGATGGTTATCGTTCCGGGGCGCTCCGGTCCGGTGTTGGCGGCAACCGAATACTGAACGGTTCCGTTGCCGCTTCCGGGCGAACCGCTCGTCACGGTAATCCACGTCGCATTGCTAACCGCCGTCCACGCGCAGCCGGTGTTGGCGGTCACATTAACGCTTCCGGTCGAACCGCTTGCCGGAGGATTTGCCAAAGTCGGAGATATTGAATAATTACAGCCGCTCGCTTGATTAACGGTAAATGTTTTTCCGCTGACAGTAATCGTTCCTGCTCTTGCCTGACCGATATTAGCAGCAAAGGTAAAATTAATGACACCGCTTCCGGTTCCGTTTGCAGTATTGACAGTTATCCAAGCGTCATTACTAACGGCATTCCACGTGCAGCCTGCTCCGGCATTAATATTGAAACTGCTCGTTCCACCCGCGGATGGGACGTCTGCGCTGGTGGAAGGTAAAGTATAGACGCAGCCGTTAGCTTGATTAACGTTAAAGGTTTGCCCGTTGACTGTAATCATTCCGGTTCGCTCCGGTCCGATATTGGCGGCAACCGTATAATTAATAACGCCGCTTCCTGTTCCCGAAGTGTTGCTTGTGATAGTTATCCACGAAACATTACTGACGGCAGACCACGTGCAATTTGCTCCCGAATTAATATTGAAACTGCTTGTTCCACCACTGGACGGCGGATTTGCGCTGGTTGGAGACAAAGTAAGGACGCAGCCATTAGCTTGAGTAACGGTAAAACTCTGTCCGGCGATGGTTATCGTCCCGATTCGATCCGGTCCGGTGTTGGCGGCAACCGTAAATTGGACGGTTCCGTTGCCGCTTCCGGGCGAACCGCTTGTCACGGTAATCCACGAAGTGTTGCTGACGGCTGTCCACGCGCAGCCGGTGTTGGCGGTCACATTAACGCTTCCGGTTAAGCCGCTTGCCGGACTGGAGGCTGAAATTGAAGATATTGAATAAGTGCAGCCGGCAGGTTGATTAACAGTAAATGTTTTTCCGCCCGCAGTTATCGTTCCGGTGCGTGAAGAGCCTGTATTGGCTGCAACGGAAAATGTAATCGTTGCATTTCCCGTACCGCTGGCACTGCCTGCCGCAACCGTTATCCAAGAGTCATTGCTAACGGCAGTCCACGCGCAGCCCGCTCCGGCACTAATGCTAAAGATGTCCGTTCCGCCGCCGGATGGCGGGTTTGCGCTGGTCGGTAAAAGTGAATAAACGCAGCCCGACGGTTGATTAACGGTAAAGATTTGTCCGCCGATAGTAATTGTTCCGGTTCTTAACTGTCCGGTATTTGGGGCAACCGAAAAATTAACCGTCCCGCTGCCTGTTCCCGTTGTATTGCTGACGGTAATCCACGAAACACTGCTTTGAGCCGTCCAGGCACAGCCGCTGTTGGCTGTGATATTTACGCTTCCGTTTCCGCCGCCGACCGGAGCATTAAAGTTTGATGAAGATAATGTATAGGCGCAGCCGCTGCTTTGCGTGACGGTAAAAGTAATTCCGTTTACTATAATCGTCCCGTTTCGATCCGCGCCGTTATTAGCGGCAACAGCGAACGAAAATGTTCCCGGTCCTTTTCCGTTTGTCGGATTTAAGCCGGTAACTGTCAGCCACGATGGAGTCGTGCTGGTTGGCGACCAGGTGCAGCCGTTTGGAGTGGTCACGGTAACACTCCCGGTTCCTCCGGCAGCCGGAAAGATTTGCGACGACGGAGCAAGCGCGAAAGAACAATCGACAACAGTAAAGTTTACCGGGTCGGAAGGCGCGGCGCTTGGTTGAGGATTTACGACCGTGACGGGATATTGTCCTGCCGCGGTTACGTCGGAAGCTAAAATCTGCGCTTTAATCTGCGTATTTGAAACAAACGTCGTAACTCTATTTTGTCCGTTCCACTTAACAACTGATTCGGCAACAAAGTTACTGCCATTGACAACCAGCTCAAAAGCGCCTCTGCCCGTTCCCCAATTGGGCGGATTGAGCGAACTGATTGAAGGAACCGGAAAAAATGACTCGAAGGCTCCGATATCAACGCCGGATTCAAAAAATCTGGGAAAATTAGCTCCGCGTAAATCGGTGGTGAGAAAATCTATCGGATTATTTTGTCCGCAGCCTAAACTTACAACGCATATATTTCCGGCATCCCTCGCCGGACTTCCGATAAGCAGGGCTTTTGAGTCAAGTTGCCCGCCGTTATTTTGCAGCGGTCCGAGCATCGAATTAATCGGGGCGGCAACCGTTCCGACCATATCGCCGTTTACGCCGTGAACAAAGCCCGTGCCCGCGCCGCTTTTCCCGATCAAATTATTACCGCGCGAAGTGAAAACAGCGCCGTTTAAATTGTTGAAAGAAAAAATATCGGGTCCTGCGGTCGCCGGAGCAGAGTTTCCGGCAATGATTGTATTCCGAACATATATTCCCGCTGTTTGACCGCTGTAATAGATTCCGCCGCCGCTGGTGAAAGCTGTATTATTGCTGATCGTTACATTGTTGAGTGTGACATCCGCGCTTAAACTGTGAATTCCTCCGCCGTGTTCTGACGACGCGTTATTCGTGATTGTCGTGTTGCTGATATTTACTATCGAAGAACTGCCGATATGGATGCCGCCGCTTGAATTATTGTTTATTAATAATCGGTTGAGATTAAGTCTGCCGGTATTATAAATTCCGAAATAGTTTCCTTTGACGGTCACATCCGACAAATTTAAACGGGCTTCATTATTGAATCCGTGTCCTTCGGAATCGGCTGCGGTCATTCCGCTGATAATGGTCGGCGTCGTTCCGGTATAATTGATTCTAAATATGCCCGTGTTTGTGCCGGAATTACCTTTTACCGTTAAAAGACGCGCTCCCGGACCGGTTATCGTGACGGCTTCACTGATTAATAATCCGCCGGGCAAACTCAATTGAATTACTGCCGGAGTCGTTAGATTGAAAGTGATTTCATCAGTTCCGGCGGTTGCGTTCGCCTGCTGAATTGCCGCGCGTAAAGTGCAGTTACCGGAAGAATCGGCACAAACGCCGTTAGCGAGCGATGCGTCATTCGTGTCACCGACGTTGTTGACGACAAATATTGAATCGGGCGACGAAGCGGAAGCGCCTAAATTGGCGGCATCATCACTCGTTTTAGCTGGTTGTTCAATAACGCTTCCATTAAAGAAAGTCTTAATAATATTTGCTAAAAACCCCAACTCCCTAGTTTCCGAAACAATTTCAACCGCCGGTCTGCTTTGTAAGTTAACCAAAGATGATTTGACTTCCGATTTTTCGCGGCTGCCGGTTGAAGATTTCGGGGAGTTAACTGTTCCAAAAGAAATTGAAACAATAAGCAGCAAACTAAGAATAGCTAAAATTGAAAAGCCGAGTTTTTTGTGAAAAATATTGATTGTAGACATAAGCGGATAATTCTGATATTGCTAAAATTGACGCCAAATCGGTAAACGGAATGGTAAAACTAAATCAAAAATGGGGTTGATCAGCTTAAATCCCAATAAAAAGTTTAACTTCCTTCAAGCCGAAGTTAAAATAAGTTTTTTTTTACTTTATAGATTAATACTTGAAAGAACATATTTTATATTTTCCTTAATCACATTGTCAACAAAATACTCTCCGATTTTCGGTTTTATAAGGTAAATAATTCGTAAAAAATTACAGTAATTACCGCGCTCCGGGAAAATTGGAAGCCTCGAATCACATGCCGCTGAAAGATTCGATATTTGTATAAAAGATTATTTGTCTGAAAAATTCAAAATTTGTAAGATCAATAAGTTTTGTGGGGAACTTAGGGGCGAGTATCAACAAGGCGGTAACCGAAATCTTTCTTTGCTACCGGGCTATCTCAACAATATCGCGGACGCAGCGAAAACCCACATTATTCAAGCCGGTGTCCCCAGTTGATATATTCAACCTCTAAATCAGTCGAGCGCAGCAGAAGAAATTGCCCCGCTTGATTGTGAATGCAAAAATCGCCTTTGCCGTCGCCGTCGTAATCGCCGACGTTCGGACGGACAAAGCCCGTTCCCAACGGAACGAGGGTAATGTTGCGGTTCGGATTATTTTGGCTGCCGAGAAAGTAAAAGTAATTTTGATCACCGATTGCCGCTCTTCAATAAACTGCCGGGTCGGCACGTCCGTTGCCGTCGTAATCGGTAACTACCCGCGGGTCATCGCCCGTCTGCCCGAAAAGTTCGATCCTGACTGTGTTATTCGAACTTTGCAGTATGTAAAAAGCCGCTTGATTCGGATTGCCGCGTCGCCAGACGGCGATAGTGAAAAAGTGAATATGCAGGAAAGATTTTTTGTTACGGAAATTAAAAAAGGAAACTATATTAAAGGGTTTCCTTGCTTGAAATAAAAAAAATATAAAAAGTTTTTAAGTTGCTGATTCTAAAAATGCACCCGGCATGATTCGAACATGCGACCCCTTGATTCGTAGTCAAGTACTCTATCCAGCTGAGCTACGGGTGCGTAAAATAAAGCATTTACATCAATTCATAAGGAGAATTGAGTGTATGACTACTTTATTTGAACAGTTTCTAAAAGAGCGAACTTACATTAAAAATGTAAGCCAGAAAACCCTGGACTTCTACCGTTCAAGTTTCAAAGCCTACCAAAAAATTATGGACTCTGCAACCCTGCCAATAAAGCGGGATTTAACCAAATTTGTCACAGGAACGCGGGAGCAGGGAATGAAACCAGTGACTTGTAATACTTACATCAGAGGGATTAACTCGTTTTTAACATTGCTCGCAATTAGTCGAGCGATTTCAAATAACAAAAATAAAGGTCAAAGCCCTGTGGCATTATCAAAATCGCATCTTTCGCAAGATATTGAGCCATCCGGTCGGCATCTTCTTAAATATGCAAAACGGCAACAAACCACTTCAGTTAGCACAACTGGCTGATTTTTAAGTTGCACTCAAGGTATCATTTACCAATCATCGTTCAATCGGTCTTGCTCACAAAAGTTGTTACAAAGTAAACTAAACACACTTGATTCAAAATAATCTGGAGAAATTTATGAAACGATTCCTGTCTGCGCTGCTCGCAGTTGCCATTCTGTTTACATTTTCGGGCGTCGAAATAAATGCGCAAAAGTTTACGGACGATGCGGCGCTCGTTGCCAAAGCGAAAAAGATTCACCGGGAAGTAATTACGCTCGATACGCATAACGATATTGATACGAAGAATTTTACCGAAACGGTCAATTACACCCAGAATCTTCCGACGCAGGTTAATCTGCCGAAAATGAAGCAGGGCGGATTGGATGTTTCGTGGATGATCGTTTATACCGGACA
>Ga0136623_10000584_pt1 | contig 11151 bp, 14 predicted proteins | sample AntDrymUQ4492106_2_FD_104656 | JGI IMG/M metagenome (GOLD analysis project Ga0136623, IMG submission 104656) | Polar desert sand microbial communities from Dry Valleys, Antarctica - metaG UQ449 (21.06) | ecosystem: Environmental > Terrestrial > Soil > Desert | place: Antarctica: Dry Valley...
AACAATAAACTGTCCCGAATCCAAAACAGCAAAACGATTTCCGTCAGCAGAAAGAAAAATAAAGAGCGTTTCCAGCCTAATTTGTAAGCGATAAAAAATCCGGCGGCGCAGGCAAGGACATCACCGACCGAATTAAAAATCGAATCGCCGAAATAATCGAGCGAAGCCGTATTTTGCCGGTAAAGTTCGATCACCGCGTTAGTGTTTTCCGCAACTTCCCAAACAGCTTCGATTGTCATTGCAATAAAAAATTGCCAAACGAGTTTCATTCGTCGAAAAAGCAGATTTACCAGCCAGAAAAACATTACGCCGTGCAGAACGTGCGTCAAAGTGTAAGGGTCAAACAGATGCTGCGACGTATGAGTGCTCCACGCATCGAGCGTCCACGGCGCGTAATCGCCGATTTTGCACCACCAGATTCTGCCTTGCAGACGCATCAACAAAACCATTAGAATCACAACCGACAATATTGCCGAATAGGGCGGAAAATCTTTCTTTAAAATAAAATCTTTATCGAGAGTTTCAGACATATACTGAAAATATTGTCGTCAGATTTCGGTAAATTTACAAGTTTTCTGCTAAATTCATTCTTTTTCATTCTTTTTCATTCTTTTTATGAACCGCGCGGAAATGCTCAATCGCGTTAAATCGCGCGAAAAATCCTGGGACTTTATCGTTATCGGCGGCGGCGCGACCGGCGGCGGATGCGCTTTGGACGCTGCTTCGCGCGGATTTGATGTTTTGCTTTTGGAGCAAAACGATTTCGGCAAAGGGACTTCGAGCCGCTCGACAAAACTCATTCACGGCGGCGTTCGATACCTCGCGCAAGCCAATCCCGTCCTGGTGCGCGAAGCCTTGAAGGAACGCGGGATTTTATTAAAAAATGCTCCGCACCTGATTAAAATTCAGACTTTTATCGTTCCGGTCTACAGTCTTCGGGACAAAATTTTCTACGGTTCGGGACTGAAAATTTACAATCTGCTTTCAGGTAAATACGGCTTCGGTAAGTCGAGAATTCTTTCAACCGGCGAAACGATAAAAAAGCTGCCGAATATTAAACGTGAAAATCTGCGCGGCGGCATCGTTTATTTCGACGGGCAGTTTGACGACGCGCGGCTTTTGATAAATCTCGCGCAAACCGCCGTCGAACAAGGCGCAACCGTTTTAAATTATGCGAGAGTTTTTGAAATTTCAAAAAACAGTAAAGGAAAAATTGACGGCGTAAATTATCAGGACGCGGAAACGGGCGAGGTTTTCGAGGCAAAAGCGAAAGTCGTTATCAACGCGACGGGCGCGTTTTGCGATTCGATACGAAAAATGTCGGCGGCAAAAGCGGAGAAAATTATCGCGCCGAGCCAGGGAATTCATCTCGTTTTCGACAAAAAATTTCTGCCGGGCGGTAATGCCTTAATGATTCCGAAAACATTGGACGGCAGAGTTCTTTTTGCGATTCCGTGGCACGATAAAACTTTAATCGGCACGACCGACACGCCCGTCGAAAAAGTCGAACTAGAACCGAAGGCGCTTGCAGCGGAAATCGAATTTATTCTCGAAACCGCCAAAAATTATCTAACACAACCGCCGCGCCGCGCCGACATTTTAAGCGTTTTCGCCGGAATTCGCCCGCTCGTAAAAAACTCGAAAACAAAGAACACCGCCGCGCTTTCGCGCGACCACACAATCGAAATTGACGATGCGAATTTGCTGACAATCACGGGCGGAAAATGGACGACTTATCGAAGGATGGCGGAAGATGCGGTCAATCAAGCGATAAAAATCGCCGGTTTGCCCGAAACGAATTGCCGAACGGAAAACTTGAAAATTCACGGCTCGACGGAAAACTCCGAACGATTCGGCGATTTGGCAATCTACGGCTCGGATGCGGAGAAGATTCGCAAATTAATTGATGAAAATTCAGATTTAGCGCAGAAACTACACGAAAATTTCCCTTATAAAATTGCGGAAATCGTCTGGACAATTCGCAATGAAATGCCGCAAACAATTGAAGATGTTTTAGCCCGCCGAACCCGCGCTCTTTTTCTCGACGCGCGCGCGGCAATCAAAATTGCGCCGAAAGTCGCCGAAATAATGGCTGGCGAACTCGGTAAAAATTCCAATTGGATTGCCGGGCAGATTCGTGAATTTAACGAAACAGCACGAAAATATACAGTCGGGAAACCTTAAATTCAAAACGCATTTTATCTTCTCATTATTCGATTTTCACTCTGCGTTGATTCGTTGATTGAGGCTGTGAGCAATCATCTTCGCGCGAAGTTTGGCATTTTCCGCCGTTTCACCGGCAAAGTTTTCATCAACCGTTCGGCTGAAAATTTGATGCCAACGCTGAAAATGTTCTGATTTGAGCAGGAATTTTTCGTTTAATTTTTGATGAACTGCTAAAGGATTGCCAAAATAAACCGGATTGCCAAAGAGAATCTTTTCCCAAAAATCAACGATGACCGGCAGATGCGCGGCTAACCTGAGTTCGGCGAAATGATGCCCGATTTTCTCATCGAGCGTGGCGACGGCATAAAATTCGTTCAAGAGATTTTCCAAATCCCCGCGCGTTTCAATATCTCGTTTCATTTATTCGGTGGAAACTTCTTCCTCGCCGTGCAGCGCGGCATTCAAAGTATGCCAGGATAAAGACGCGCATTTTACACGAGCGGGAAATTCCTTCACACCCGCGAAAATTTTTAATTTGCCGAGAGAATTTTCTTCCCGTTCCTCGTCGAGTTCGCCCAACACCATTCGATGAAATTCATCGAATAAAACTTCGGCTTCCGCTTTCGATTTTCCTTTGACAATCTGCGTCATCATCGAAGCCGACGCTTTGCTAATCGCGCAGCCCGAACCTTTGAAAGCGACATCTTTCACCTTGTCATCCTCCATTTCGACATAAACCCTGAGCGCGTCGCCGCACAACGGATTATTGCCGTCCGCCGTCCGACTCGCGTTTTCAATCTCGCGGAAATTTCGCGGATTTTTGTTGTGGTCTAAAATAACTTCCTGATATAAATCGTTTAATTCTGACATATTTCAATATTAATAATTTTCTTATTTGCCCGAAAAGAGAAGCACGAGCCAAAAAAACACACCGATTACCACTGAAACAAATAACCAAACTTTTAGCCAAAACTTACGAAATTCTTTCTCCTTCAAAAAGAATTCGGCGACTTCATAAGTTCCGGTAAGAACGCCGATCAAGATAAGTGCAAGAAGTCCGACTGACTTTAAGATGGAGTTTTCAACCATTGATAGTTTTTAATCGGCGACATTAAACTACCGCATATTCCGTATATTTTCTCAGTTCGGGAGCATGAAACGCCAAAACGATTTCGCCTTTCGGCACACCCGCGAGTTCTAAATCTGTGGCGACTCCGTCTTCTTTACCGTCGCGTTGGATATAAATTTTGCCGTTGATGATGTCTATATGAATGTTGATGCCGTGATAACGTCGCCGTCCGTCCCAGCCAACGATATACAAAATATAAGCGTCTTTTTCGCGGTCAAACATCGTGCGGCGTTCGATTTCGCCGTAAGCGTATGGCATTGCCGCGTATTCACTCAAAAGTTTTTCGATAATATTTCGATAATTTTCTAATTTATCCATCGCATACTCACCTCTTTTAGCTCATCGAAACAACTTTCAAATTTTCGGTACCCTTTAATTCCCGAAACAATAATTTTTTCATATCTCGTCGTGTTCATTAACAACCTCGATTTCAGTTTGCATTTTAGCATAATTTAAGCGGAAAATTTACATAACCTATGAAAAGAATCGAACCAAAAACAGGACAAGAATCGGTTTGGGATTATCCGCGTCCGCCAAAACTTGAACGCGCGAACAAGCATCTCAAAATCGTTTTCGGCGGCGAAATTATCGCCGAAACCAATCGCGCTTTTCGCGTTTTGGAAACGAGTCATCCGCCGGTTTATTATTTTCCGCCGGAAGATGTGAAAACGGAATTTTTGGCGGCGGCGGCGGGCGCGAGTTTTTGCGAATGGAAAGGTCGCGCCGGTTATTATGATTTGCAGTTCGGCGAAAGAACCGTCAGAAGTGGCGCGTGGTTTTATGCAAATCCAACGAAATCTTTTGCGGAAATTAAGAACTACATCGCTTTTTACCCGTCAAAAATGGATGCTTGTTATGTCAATGACGAACTCGTGAAAACGCAGGAAGGTGATTTTTACGGCGGTTGGATAACGTCGGAAATCGTCGGACCGTTTAAGGGCGGCGCGGGAACTTTCGGTTGGTGAAGCTAAGCAAAGAAAGTTCGAGCAAAAACGATTCTGAAAGCGGAAACGAAATTTTCGGCTGATAAAATATAATCCGAACGATGCAAAACTTGAAACCAAACACAACATTTTCCGATTTGCAGCTTGAAAAAATATATTCGACGCTTGAAAAATCCGATTTATCCGTCATCGTCCCGCATTCGTCATCGAGAAATCCGATTCACGTCGTTTACGGCGGAGCGCATCTTTTTCGCTGCGATACGCCGCAGAAGCTCGGAAAAATCGCTGTTCAATCTCTGGAAACTTACGCGCCGAATTTCGTCGAATTCGCCCGCGCGATGTGGCTCAAAGGTGCGGAATCTTTGCCGCAAACCGATGACGCGATTCAAAGTTTTGAATTTCAATTTATCGAAAATGAAGAAAAGGCGAAAGGCGAAAATTTCAACGCCTGGTTTGCCCGAACGATTTATGAACGAACGCTTAAAAAATTAAACCGCGAGCCGGTTGAAGATTTTCGGATTGATTACGAAGACGGTTATGGTTTTCGCGCCGACGCGGAAGAAGATTCACACGCGATTTCGGCTTCCGACGAACTCGCCAAAGCGTTTCTCCAAAAAACAATAACGCCTTTCTGCGGCTTTCGCATCAAATCTTTACAACCCGAAACCAGAAAACGCGCCGTCAAAACTTTAGATTTATTTCTCACCAATCTCGTGGAAAAAACCGTTGGAAAACTTCCCGAAAATTTTGTCGTAACTCTGCCGAAGATTACGCGCCGGGAAGAAGTCGAAGTTTTAGACGATCTTTTAAGCGAATTTGAAAAGCAAAAAAACCTTGCCGAAGGCGCAATCAAAATCGAGATTATGATTGAAACGCCGCAGGCAATCGTTGATGAAAAAGGAGAAATCGCTTTACGAAGATTAATTGAAGCTGGAAACGGGCGCATCAATTCGGCGCATTTCGGCGCGTTTGATTACACGGCGAGTTTCGGAATTTCCGGCGTTCACCAGCATTTGCAGCACGAAGCCTGCGTTTTCGCGCGTCAGATGATGCAGATTTCTCTCGCGCCTTTGAATATCAGACTTTCCGATTCGGTGACGACCGAAATGCCCGTCCCGATTCACAAAGGCGAAAATCTCACTGCTAATCAATTGAAGGAAAATAAGCGCGGCGTTCACGCGGCGTGGCGTAAACATTACAATAACGTCACCAATTCTTTAATCAACGGTTTTTATCAAAGCTGGGATTTGCATCCGGCGCAGTTCGCGGCGCGTTACGCCGCCGTTTATTCGTTTTTTCTCGAATCGCAGGAACTACAAGCGAAAAGATTGAAGGGTTTTATCGGGCGAGCGACACAGGCAATGACGACCGGAAACACTTTCGACGATGCGGCTACGGCAAACGGGCTTTTAAACTTTTTTCTGCGCGGATTAAGCTCCGGCGCAATCACCGAAGCGGAAGTTATGGAAAAAACCGGCTTGAGCGCGGATGAATTAAAAACGGCTTCTTTTATGAAAATTATGGAAAGAAGAAATCAGAAAACAAAAGTCAGAAGTGATAGCTAAAACATTCTTTCTGACTTCTGACTTCTGACTTCTGATTTTTCACTTCTCGCTTCTGATTTCCGGTTCATCGCCCGACATAATTCTTTCCAATATTTCGTCCTGTTCGCGGCGTTTGTCGGTTAAGCGCGGCACGGCGTTTTCGGTAAATCGCTGCGGCTGCGAAAACGGGTCAATCTGCATCGGCAAACCTTCCTGCGCGAGACTGTCGGAAATTATACGGACAATCAACTCCTGTTCAAAGCGCGTAATATCAATAAATTTTATCCCGATTCCGTTATTTTCAAAACGATATAACGCCTTGCATTTAAGCGGCAGCCAATTTTTATTCCGCATCTGAATTTCAAGGCGAAATTCATCGCCCGTAAAAACATTTTCGTCCCATTCCGCCAGACAACCGCCGATACTGATCTGGTGCAGCAATGTTTCCTGCTTTTCACCAAATTTCGTGAAACGAACGGCGGGAATATCGAGCGAGAATCTAATATGTTGACGTTGATGTTCTGTCATCGAATTTTTTTGGAAGGATAAATGGTTTTCTGGAAAACCGCTCAGCACATTTATTTTACCGATTTTTATCGCAGCGGCGCAACTTTTTTCTTGTCAAACAAAAAGCATCTGTCGAGTTTTCCGGCAGATGCTTTTTTCGTCTTGTTGAATTCGTATTAATTATTCGCGGCTTCGGTTTTCGAGCAATGCGTATTGAAAGCGTCAATCAAACCTTGTGCAATCGTCATCGGATGACGACCTTCGAGGTCTTTGCGTTCAAACATCTGCACAATGCGCCCGTCTTTCAAAAGCCCGATTGCCGGCGACGACGGCTGATAGCCTTCAAAATAATCACGCGCCGTTTCGGTCGCGTCAATATCCGCGCCCGCAAAAACCGTAATTGCTTTGTCAGGCTTGGCTTCCGAGTTTTGCAAAGCCATCGCAATGCCGGGACGAACGCCGCCCGCCGCGCAGCCGCAAACCGAATTGACGATGACCATTACAGTTCCTTCCGTATTTTCCACCGCATCTTTCACGGCTTCCGTTGTTTTTGTTTCTTCGATTCCGATTTGCGCGAGTTCCTGGCGCATTCCGTGAATCATATTTTCCGGGTATGGCATAATTTCTCCTAGTTTAATTCAAGATTTAAGATTCAAGATTCGAGATTCAAGATTTAAATTCTAAAACCTGACCTTTTTTTCAAGTATTGAACTTCAAAAAAAATTCGTCAAGTATAAAGTCTTAAATCTTGAATCTTAAATCTTAAATCTTGAATCTCGAATCTTGAATCTTAAATCTTGAATCTTGAATCTTGAATCCATTAAGGCTCAATTTTAACGTTTGTCCCAACCGTTAATCCATTAAAAAGCTCTTTAATATCTTCGTTTGCCAGCGCGACACAGCCTAAAGTCCAATCATTCGCCGCGCCGCCGCCGTGAATGTAAATTTCGCCGCCGAGTTTTGTGTTTTGCAAAGGCGTTTTCTTTTCGTTGATGGCTTTAACAATTGCATCGTGTTCTTTTTTTGAGATGATCTTTTCGCGCAAACCGCGCGCCGCGTCGTCAATCGAAGGATAACTCACGCCGAGAGATAAATAATAATTACTTTTCGGGTTTTTCGTGAAAATATAAAATTCGCCTTCTGGCGTTTTGCCGTCGCCTTGCCTTTCCTTATCGCCGAAGGGCGCGAAACCGAGTCCGATGTCGTATGTTTTCACGAGTTTTGCTTCGTCGTAAAGATGTAGTTTGCGCTCTTTTTTCTTTACGACAATCAGCGGATTTTTCAAAGTCGGAAGCGGTCGGCTATTTTTTTCCTGCATCGAATCAATTATTTTTTCGGGCGACGGCAGTATTCTTCTGTCGCCCGATTGCGCCGTTATAATGTAGATTACTCCGAAAAGAGAAACACAGCCGATTGAAATCAAAACCGCTTTTTTCATTTTCTTTATACCTTTGCGCCTTTGCGGGAGATGTTTATTTTTCTCGTATCGTCGCCGTCGCCGTTTATTTCTATATTAAAAACGTCTTCGGGAAAAGAAAAGTTTCGCAATCGTTCAGCCCATTCGATTATTACAATCGCCGTTTCGTCTTCTGTAATTTCATTCAAACCGACGGCGAAAGCCGCGTCCGAATTTTCATCAATTCGCCACAAATCAATGTGGTAAACGTCGAATTTTTCAGTTTTATACAAATTTACGAGCGTAAAACTCGGACTCGTCACTTCGTCAACATCGTATTCGAGCGAGTATAAAACTCCTTTCGTCAGCAAAGTTTTACCTGCGCCAAGTCCGCCTGACAATAGAATCATCTCGCCGCCGCGTAAAAATTCACCGATTTTTTCGCCTAAATCGAAAGTTTCTTCGGGCGTTTCGCAGATGTAAGTTTCGGTTTTTGAAAATTCCGCCTTCATTTTTCGATTTTTATGCCGACTTGCGAAAACCACGTCAATTTATCCCAGTAACCGCGCTGAAAAATTATTTTTCCGTCTTTAAATTGAAAAAAACCGCAGCCGCGCAGTTGATATGATTTGCCGGTCGGCTGATTGCCGTAAAATTCACCGCCGAAAGTTCCGCCGCCGTTCCATTCCCAAGCCGCCCAATCTTCGTCGGCGATAATGTTTTCGACAACCGAGTATGAATCGGGAAAGCCTTTGAAAAATTCCGCCGTATCTTTGCGGATTTGTTCCTTCCCGACTGCCGGTTCGCCCGCCGCAACCTGAAAATTCACCGCGTTGTCGGCGTAACAATCCATCACTGCTTCCAAATCTTTTTTGGTAAAAGCATCAATCCATTTTCTGATAAGTTTTTTTGATTCGCTCATCTTTTATTTTGCAATTTATTTTGCAATTTATTTTGCAATTGATTTAAATGTTTCGCTCAAACATTCTCGCACATCGGAGGCAAGCATCGAGCGTTTCCCGAATTTTTCGGCGGCGATGTCGCCCGCCATTCCCGCGATATAAACCGCCGCGACAATTGTTTCAAAAATATTAACCTTCATCTGCACGGCTTGCGCGACGAATCCGACAACGATTCCCGTCAAAGTGTCGCCGTTTCCCGCTTTCCCCAAACCGGAATTTCCGGTCGGATTGACGACGACCGTTCCGTCCGGCGCGGCAATCAAACTGCGTTCACCTTTCAAAACCAAAATGATGTTGTGTTTGCCGGCAAAATCACGCGCCGCTTTCACGCGGTCTTTTATCGCTTCTTTGTCTTTTGTGCCGAGCAATTTTAAAAATTCGCCTTCGTGCGGCGTTAAAATCAAAGGCAATTCGTCCGAGCCTTGTAAGTCAAACGGTGCGAGCGAGTTCAAACCGTCCGCATCAATCACGACCGGAGTTTTTCTTTTTTCAACGAATTCGCGGACAAATTTCCGAGTGCTTTCTTCCGACGAAGACATTCCGCTGCCGACCGCAACGGCATCAATTTTCCCTTCGATAAATTCCAGAATCTCGTCAACCGCTTCATAATCAATCGCGCCGTTCGGCGTTTCCGCAACGCTTCTGGTCATCACTTCCGGCAGAATTCTTGACGCAATCGCATTATGAACCGATTGCGGCGCGGCAACCGTCACCAACCCGACGCCGGAAACAATCGCCGCATTTCCCGCCAAAATCGCCGCACCCGCATAATTTTTCGCGCCGCCGATAACGAGCGCGTGTCCGCGTTTGTTTTTGTAGGATGCCGACGTAAATTTCGTTTGTTCGAGCCAATCTTGCGCGTCCGATTTTTCGGCTAAAAATAGTTTTGAAGGCGAATTGTCAATCAATTCCTGCGGCGAACCGATATTTGCAATGACGAGTTCACCGTTGTAATTCGATGCGGGAGCGAGAACATTTGCGGGTTTCGGCGCGGTAAAAGTTATAGTTAAATCAGCTTGAGCATTTTTGCCAATGGGCTTTTCCGAATCAGCATTTAATCCAGATGGAATATCGAGAGAAATACATTTCCTTGAAAAAGGTCTTGGTTCTTCATTGATAATATTTATGTGATGAATAATATTTCCCAGCCAAATGTCGAAAGGACGACTTAAACCTGTTCCGAAAATCGCGTCAACAATAAAGTCCCAATCTTGATAGGAATTATAAAGAAATTTGTCCCAATCTTCGCGTGATTCAAATTCGTAAGAATTAGAGAGTTGCTTTTTTGAAATATCAAAATTGATTCTTGCATCGCCTTTTGTATCTTCGATTTTTCCAAATAATATTAATTCAACCCACGCATTTTGATTCCACAAAATCCGCGCCAGAGCCGCGCCGTCGCCGCCGTTGTTGCCTTTGCCGCAGAGAATTAAAAACGATTTTCCCGCAACCGAGCCGCCGAGTTTTTCCGTAATCACGCGGGCGGCGGCGTGAGCGGCGTTTTCCATCAAAAGAATTGACGGAATACCGTATTTTTCCGTCGTCAGGCGGTCAACTTCGCGCATTTCTTCGGCGGTGAGAATCTTTTGCATACTTCAATAATTTAACACAGAAGATTTGGCGTTTTGTAATGATAATTTTGGGAATTGCGGAATTTACCGCCTGGCGTTCAGAGTCTAAATCTTAGTTTGCTCCGCGAAGCGCGGCGGAAGACACGCTAAAGCGTGGACTCTGAACGCTTGCCGAAATAATTTTATTATTAATTCGTGATGTTGGCGTGATTCCCGCCTGATTTGCGCTTTTTCGAGAAGACAAAAAAAGAGCCGCGTTTGTGAAACGCGACTTCAAATTTAGCGAAACTGGAGATTGATGAACCCACTTCGGACAGATTTTCGATATGCCAAATTGCCTACCACTGCGCTTGACCACCTTTTATCTTCCGTTACTTTATACAAAGTGTTATTCACTTTTACTTTCCAAAAATTTAAAAATTAATTTAATCACTGATGTTAAGCAGATATGAATTTCGTATTGTTGCCAAAGGCGACCAAAATTATAGCGTAGAGTTAAATGAGCAAACAGGCAAAAGTTTTGTAAGATTTATCTTTTCGTTTAGAGTCCAAACTTCAGTTTGCTCCGCCGCGCTTCGCTGGCGGTTTCACGCTCTCAGCGTGGACTCTGAACAACGGAGCAAAATGTCGTAAAAATTTTGCTTACCCGCTTAGTAAAAAGAATCGAAAATTTAAGAAGGTCAAGAGAAAGCAATTTCTACTTTTGACTTTTTTTACTTTTTTGCAAGTAAAATAAAATATGAACGATACAGCCAAACTTATTCACGCCGCGAGTTTTGCGGCAAAGAAACATTCTTATCAAAAGCGCAAAGGCAACGATGCCGCGCCTTATATCAATCATCCTTTAGAAGTGGCAAATTTGCTGGCGAATGTCGGTAAAGTCGCCGATTACGACGTCCTTATCGCCGCTATTTTGCACGACACAATCGAAG
>Ga0136623_10000586_pt1 | contig 11151 bp, 7 predicted proteins | sample AntDrymUQ4492106_2_FD_104656 | JGI IMG/M metagenome (GOLD analysis project Ga0136623, IMG submission 104656) | Polar desert sand microbial communities from Dry Valleys, Antarctica - metaG UQ449 (21.06) | ecosystem: Environmental > Terrestrial > Soil > Desert | place: Antarctica: Dry Valley...
CGAGCATCCACATCCAGGAGTCCAGTGTCGCCGAGACAACCCGAGGGATTGCAAAGAAGCTTGCCGCGAAGCGTCCCGATATCGATTCCGGCCGGTACAACGTCATCGGCGGGGACTTCAACACCAGCCGTCTGACCTCGCCGAACCACCCCTCTCCCTACTGGAGTTGGCTCACGGGGTCACCTCGAAACTACCGCGACGCGGTCTATGCAGTGCGGGGCCCGATGAGCACGGCGGTCGACTACATCTTCGCCCGCGCCGGCGTCTATGCCGCAGGGGTGGACAGTTCCTACAACAACAGGACGCAGGACCCGGCGAAGTTTTACTCTGACCATCGCTTTCGTTGGGCAGCCCTTGGGCCGGACCGAGTCGCCCCCAGTGTCCCGAACCGTCTTCAGGCTCGAAACGTGAGCTCCGGAATCCGACTCTCCTGGGCGGGCTCGACCGACACCGGCGGCAGTGGCGTGGGGCGGTACGAGGTCTACCGGGTCAAGAAGACCGGACCACCGCGCATGATCGGTACGTCGGGGAGCAACTCCTATAACGACAACGACACCTACTTCACCAAGCGCTACAAGTACTTTGTTCGAGCGCGAGATCATGCTCACAACCGCACCGCACCCACGGGGACGATTCAACTGACCCGCCAGAAGTAATCGACAGCGCGCCGTGACTCGGGGCGCTTGACCGAGAGGGCCGATGGCCCGGGCCGGTGTCGGTCAACCGGCCCGGGGCATTGCGTCTGGTCCAGGTTCAACGGATCGAGCGTTCTGATCGAGATCGAGTCCTGGGGCAAATCATTTGGGTGCGAAGCGACCCTCGGCTCAGTTCACGACGAAGAAGTCACTGCGCAGCGTCTTGGCGGAGCTTGATGACCGTGACCGAGTGTGCGGGAAACTTGTATCGGAAGCCCTCCCTTACGCTTGTGAGCGCCGTTTCCTCGATAGCGACCTCATTGGGCTTCCGAACAGAGTTGTACGCGAGGTAGCCGGGCCCATTAAGTGTCCAGGCGGTTGCATTCCTCTCCTCGTCGAAGCCTTCTGTTCGGATGGCCGCCCTGACGTCCGACGCCCTGTCCTGATTGATCACCAACAGGGATAGATCTCCGGCGTCGTCGGTGGTCGAGATGGTAACAAGAGCTTCCAACGATTCCCCCAGGAAAGTTTGCCTGCCCGGATTACCGATTACCGAGCTCGTAACTTCCTCCGATCCCAACAGAGTCGAGTACATACGGAAGGCGAGCGCCGGGGCCGATAACACATAGCAGGGCGCGGGGCCGATCACCGCTTGGTAGGCGGTTCGCGGCTTGTCATAGCCCGGCGGGGGCGAGCCAGGGTTGATGTCGATGAGAGCATGTTTTTCGGCCAGGGGGATATCGAGCTTGATCCAATGGCGCAGCATGAGCGCAGCGTAGAGGGCACCGTCCAGAGATTGCGTGTAACGCAAGGGAGCATCGATTCGTCCGAGCCCTATGTTCAATCCTGTCGCCATCGCCCATTCCGACACCACGATGTCGATGTCTTCGGCGCGCCGCTCGCCCGCGTAATCCGAAATGACCGACTTGGCTCCTGCCACCTTCGACGCCTGGTCTTCGGTCAATCCCATCATGAGGTCGTGCAACCCGTCCTTGTTCGGTGGTGTGGACGTGAAGAAGCTGTAGCTATGGGCGACAAGAAAATCGTACGGATGTGTCTGTCCCATCATCGACATGAAGAACGGACTGTTCAGGCCGGAGCCGATCTCTATGGAGGGGTCCACCGATTTCATCTCTCGATAGAAGTCGTTGAAACCATCATGGGGCCCTGACACGTAAGTGATCGTTATGTGGGCGCCCTTGGGGGGAATCAGCCCGTGGTCACCGTCTCCGAAACGGATCTTTCCGTTCGCGGCATCGATGGAGTAAACCCTCTCGCGCCCCGAAGACGAAAGGTTCCGGACGAGATTCCACCGTTTGCCCTTCACGTAGACGGTGGTGCTGCCGGAAAGCGCGGGTGGGAAGCGGACATAGAAGTTCTGCGAAGGCTTCCCCGTGCTGACTGAACCGGTCGAGCTGTAATCGGTGAAGGTTACGACCGGCTGTCTCACGAAGCGGGTTTGCCCGCCGAAGATGTAGCTGGACGCTCTGTCTTCGTCGGTCGCCTCCGGCCCGAGCCAAAAGGTCTTCTCTCCGCCGAGCTCGTTGCCGATCTCCCAGTACTTGACGCCGTAGGGCTCCGGGTGGCCGTTGTCGGCGCGTCTCTGCGCCCACGCAACGCCGCCGTTGGGATTCGAGCCTGCGGGTGCGTTCATGTACTCGACCCAGTTGGCCGCTTCGAGGGCAGTCCCGGTCGGGAAGTTCACCACCACGTTTCCTTCCGCCCCCGTGACATCGAGGAACCGTCCGAACTCATCGGGCCCGAACTCGCTCGAGAGCGGCTCGCTGTGGATGGTCTGCCGTCCAAAGGCGCTGTCCACGTGTCCCTGCCGTCCTTCGACCGGCCCGATGGCTCGCCGCCAGTGATAGTTGTTTGCCGTCCTCCCGCCGGGATAACGAACTGCAGAGAGACCCGCGTATTGAAATCTGCGCACGAACAGGGGAAAGGGCTCCCCCTTCCGTGAGTCCCACATATTGAAGCCGTTGTAGGGATAGCGGTGATTGGCTCCGTAGATGAGCTCGCTGATCGGCCCCTGCGGGCGGTTTGCGTCCACGACGACCTGGGTTGTCGAGGCGCCCGGAGGTGTCACGTCGAGGGTCCCCGTGGCGACGGAGGGCGCGGTATCGGCCGGGCAACTCGGCGAGCCGGGAGAGCGCGGATCGGAGCCGCTGCCGCCGGCGCCGGCTGCTCCGGTCTTATCGCGGGAGGTGCCTGCGGCAGCTCCGCCGTTTGTGCTCTGGGGGTATTCGCACGCCGCGGAGAGCAGAAGGGCGAGCACCAGGAGGCAGATATAGCGTTTGGGCATCGTTTTCTCGCTGAGTTCCGGGGGAAGCGGACGTGTTGCCGTACATCGTGCGCGGCGCAGTATAGGCGACCACATCCTCGCGACCCCGGCAAAGACATCCTGAGGGCGACCGCCATGGCCGCCGACACGTGATCAGGCTCCCGCTCTTAACCGGGCCCTTATCTGGGCGAGGCCGCCCCTGCGCATTTGAGCGCGCGCCGCAACTCAGAGCTCGGCATCACGGCGTCGAAGATACGTTCACCGAGGCGGTCCCGGTACGCTCTTGGCACGGCACTGTCTCCGACGTTGTCCTCGATCGTGTAGCCCACGAGAAAGCTCGCTACTTCCCGCAGGTCGATCCGGGCCGAGCCCAACAGGTTGCGGTCGAGCCACACGCCGGTCTGTTTCACATGCTCCACGAGCTCGGCTGCAGGTTGACCGGCGAACCGGCCGAGGTCGTTGGTCAGCTCTTGCACGTCGATGGGCCAATCCCCAACCGCCTGGGGAAGCGGCGCTTGGCCATGATCCGCAGTCAAGACCAGCACCCACCTCTTCTCGCCGACCTGTGCATTCACGAACCTCACAAGTTCGCGCAGCTCGGCGTCCGCATACGTGATCGTCTCCCGCACCTCGGGCCGAAAAAAGTTGTAGGCATGCCCCATGTAGTCGATGTCTTTGTAGTTCGTGAAGAACATGTCGGTGACCCGGTCCTCGCCGAAGCCTTCGTTGGCGAGAAGCACTTTGCTGATCTTGGTCTGATGGAGGGTCTCCACTGGGGTCTTGTTGAATCCAGGGTCCGCCACGAAATCGCCGGGGAGGCCGTGTCCCATCCACTGCCCGTCCAGCTTGCCGTCATCGCGGTCCACGGAGGCGGCGGCAGCCTCGACCCCGGGAACGGATAGCAGGTAGTCGGGGAGCCGGTACCAGAGCTCGTTCGTCCCGGGCGACCACGGCGCATCTCCCGCGCCTGTTATGGCCGCGACGTCGTGGTCCCCGCCGGGGAGGTAGGCGCCATGGCCCATCATGCCGAGATGGAGGCCGTCCTTGGCGACCAGGCCGATCTTGGCCCTGTTGGCCGTCCTCCGGTCCCAGACGTCCGCCAGCGTCTCGGCTTCGAGGTGCTTGGGGGAAAGGGACTCGAAGGAGCCGGTCAGGTACCCGTTGTCGCGCTGCGTGATGTTCACTATCCCGTGCCGGCTCGGCCACGCGCCGGTGCCGAGCGTCGCGTGGACCGCCGGGGTGACACTCGGAGAAGAACCCACGGTGGCGTTTGTGACGAAGGTCCCCCGTTTGGCCAGTGAGGCGAGGAAGGGCCAGGACCCGTTCCACCTCTGGAGCACGTTCGAGCCGCCGCCGTCCCATACGACCGTGACGATCAAGCGCAGGTCTTTGGACCTTCTGTCCCGGGGCAACAGGGCAGATCTGACGGGGCGGCCGATCGCCGTGGCCGGAGCCGGTGTGTCCATGAGACTCGCAAGCGTGGGAACCACATCCGCAAGCGTCACCTCGCGCCCGGTTCGCAGATTGCCCTGGGGTCTGATGAACCCTGGCCCATACATCAGCAAGGGGACGCGCTGGAGGAAGTTCCATGGTCCTGAATGGGTGGTGCTGAAAGTGAAGTCTCCGAAGGGATTTCCCCGGTGTGAGACAAGGCTGAGATCTGGGCCCCGGCCGGGCCAATCACCGCGCAGCGTTCGCCGGAGGAGTGTCTCGCCGATGCCGCAAGCAGCGCCGAACCAGCCCTTCGGCCTGCTCTGCCGCTCGGCCCGGCCGTGGTCCGTGCGCCGGCCGTGCCGTGTGGCTTCCTTCTTGGAGGCGCCCGAGCTCGACGCGAGCTTCGTGGGTGGCTTCTGGGCCGGTTCGGCCGTCGCGCCTGCCCCGGTGGCCCCGGTGGCCCCGGGGGAGGGGGGCCCCGAGCACGCGGCCGAGACAACCAGGGCGAGGGCCATGGCTCCTGCGGCACCCCGTCGCCTGACCTCGGATCGAGACCATCGAGACGTCATTGCGCGCATTCTCAATCCCCCGGCTCCGCGTCGATGTTTTGTGCCGTTTTTGTGATGGGTTGTGAGAGTAGCGTAGTCAGCGCTGGGAGGTGGCCCTGCCGGGGACGATCGATGTCCCCGAGGCCAGCCGTCCGGCCATGGCCAGCCCCAGGATCAGGCAGATCGAGAGGGTGTAGACGGGCTCGACGTAGAGGTTCTGGACCACCGCATGGGCGGCCGCCGCAACCACCCCCGCCAGGGCTGCGTTGCCGATGAGGCCTTCACGACCACCCTGCGAGCGCGCCGCGGCGAGCGCATGCAGGCCTGCGATGAGATAGAGGGCGGCGATCATGAGCGCACCGGGCACACCTGCCCGGAACAGGTAGTTGAGGTAGGTCGAATGTGTCCCGGCGCGCGGGATGTAACGCCCGAGTGCATGAGAGACTCCATCGCTGGTGCGCGGTTTCTCGGTCCCGTATCCGAGGAGGATGTTGAGGCCGTTGACCGAGCGGATCGTATCGCCGTACAACTGGCTTCGTGTATCGACACTCCCCCCTCCTTCAGCGCGCGCGTTGTAGGGGTCCACGTTGTACTTCACCAGGTAGAACGCCGACAGAACCACGGCACCGATGATGAAGCCCCCCGCCATCTGGACTTTGAGCCGCCCCGAGAGCCGGCCGGCGACCAGGACGAAGAGAATGCCGATTGCGGCCGCCAGCCATGCCCCTCGCGTCAAGGAGAAACCGAGCCCGAACAGGCACGCCGCGATCCCGGCCCAGCCGAGCCAGCCCACGCGGCGGCGCCCCGTCCATGCAAGGTAGAAAGCGAAAGGCAACAGCACGGCGCCTATGCCGGCATAGGTATTCGCGTTGCGCGGGAATGACCGCATTCGAGCGACGGTACTGGCGGTTCCAAAACCGATGTTGTCGTAGAGAAGCCCGACCCCGCGTTGTTCGAGTTGGTCCTGCCATGGCCGTGCGGAACCCTGGAATCGGACAATCAGTTTCTTGGGAAAAGCCCTGAACCTGGGTTGGAACACCTCGAAGGCCGGCAGGCGGGGGTCGCGCATGGCCAGGGCGTCGATCTCGCGTTTGAGCTCGAGCCCACCGCCCTTGCTCGATTTTTCGTCCTTGATCATCCCGACGTTGTTCTCGAAGGCGTCCACGCCGTAGGCGCGTTCAACCTGCCGTGCGGTTGCTTTGTCCTGGAGATCCTCGAGCGGCAAGCCTGCCCACACCGCGATCACGGCAACCGTGAGGACCACGACGTAGGTGACGAGCCCGATGACCACCCTGGAGCAGTCGTCGAGATCGGCCAGCGTGTCGACCGCAGCCAGCAGTATTCCGCTGGCGAGGACCTGCAAGGCCAAGAGCAGTGTGAAATGCCTCGCATCGGCGGCACTTATCACGAGGGCGCCCAACATGGTCCAGACGAGCAGCCCCGCGGGAAGCAGGGGCCACCTCCCTCCCCGCGGCCACCTCCTTGCCCGCACCAGAGCGACGCCCCAACGGACGACGACCGCGCCCCACCCTGCGAGGATGACGAACGGGAGCATGTCGACGAGCCATCCGGCAAGACCCATGTACAGGGGTGACACGAATGCCCATGGATACGGCAGCACGATGGCAACGGCAACCGCCGCTCCTGTGAAGCACCACAGCGCAACTACTCCTGCACCCAGCGCCCAGGCGATCAGCCCGGCGACCAGACTCGCCAGGGTCAGCCCCCAGAGCCACCGTCCGACACTGCCGGAGTGTTGCGACGGCAGACGATCGAGCCACATCGAACGGCCTCTCGATGGAGGGAGCACGGACAACCCGATCTACAGGTAACCGAGGTTGCGCAAAGACTCCTCGATCTGCTGCTCTTCATCGGCCGAGTAGGGGGATGACTCGGTCCCGGCGCCCGCAAGCGGAAGGTCCATGGGTCTGACGGCAACGGGCCGTCCGGCGACCATGCCCTCGGGGAGCGCCTCGGTGATGACGCGGCCGTCCATAACGGGAAGATCCAGACCGGCCAGGTACAGGGTCGTGGGAGCGATGTCGAGCACGCTGGCCGTCAGGCCGGACGCGTCCGGCACCCCGGGCCCGGCCACCCCGAAGATCCCGTTCATGTGATGAAAGCCTCGCGGCAGCGCCCGGTAATCGGTCAGCACATTCGAGGAGTAGAGCCCCTCGGACAGCTCATAGGTGTAATCGCGGCAGACGGGAAAGAGATCGGGGCCATCGGCGGCCTCGGGCCCTTCGATGACCTCTTCCCTCTTGAACATGCGATCGAGGACCGGCGCGCCGTCGTCGGGGTCGACCAGGTCGTGGAACCCGGCCGTGATCTCGTCTCGCACCGCCTCGTAGTCGGACGGGCCCACGATGCCCCCCGACTCCCGGCCCTCGAGGTTGACGTAGATACCCTGCTGCGGGTTGGGTGCGGAGAAGGCCCTGGTCTTCGACCAGTCGATGGATGAGTGGGCTGCGCCTTTCGCTCGCCGCCACACCGACTTCGGCACGACGCCCTTTGCCTTGCGGGCGAGCCGGCGCAACCCCGCCGAGCTGCCGACGGCGCCGGCGCCGCCGACCGAAAGCAGCCCCCATTCCTTCAGGGCGAGGTTGACGTTGACGACCTTTTCCTTGGGCCCGAAGCCGTGATCCGACATCGTTACGGTGAAGCCGTCCGGGCCCGCCCATCCGAGGAGGTCGGACATCACCGCGTCCATCTCGTCGAAGAAGCTCCAAATGCGCTCCCGGATGCGCCCGGCCTCGGCGCGCCGGTAGTGCTCGCAGCGCGGGTCTATGTACTTGTAGTGGGAGTGCATGAGCCGATCCGGGGCCTCGAGAACGACGAAGAGAAGCGGCACGTCTCCGCGCTCGGCCAGGAGGAACTGCAGAGCACGGCGTTTCCTGGACAGGTTCTCGGACAGCCGGTCGATGATCGCGGTTGTCTTGTAGTCTTCGTCGTAGTCGACCGTGATGTCGATTGCATAACCCCCCGCGACCCTGGCGATGTCATCGGCGAGCTCCGGAGGATGGGTGAAGTTCTCCGGGGTGGCGCCTCCGCCTTCGGGTGTCAGCATGCCGGCGACGGAGAAGCCGTCCACGCTAGGGGGTGGATAGGTCATGGGCACGTTGAAGACCCCCATGCTCGTGCCCTGAGCGTTGGCGGCGTTCCAGATTGCCGGCGCCTTGACCCGGTCGAGCCGGACGAGCCCACCCGGATCTTGAGCGTGCCCCAGAGTGAATCCGAAGATGCCGTGGCGTCCGGGGTTGACCCCCGTGAAGATGGACGTCCATCCCGGAGGCGTGTAGGGGGGGTGGGTCGAGGTGAGGACACCGGACGCACCTTCGTGCAGAAGCTTCTTCAGCGTCGGCATGTGCCCCTCTGCAAACGCGGGATCGAGGATGTTGTAGGTGACACCGTCGAGGCCGAGCATCAATACCTTGCTCATGCGTTACGTCGCAACCGTCTCCGGAGGACCAGAAGGGTCCCGGCGGTCAACATCGCCACCCCGATCGCGAGTGAAGGGGCGACGAAACCGGTCACCGGGCCGAAGATGAATACGATCGCTCCGATGTCGGGCGTACCGGGCGTCGGCTGCAACCTCCGGCGCGCCAGGGCTTGGGACCACCTCCCTCCCAGGGTCGTCTGGGGTTCGCCCCGGGTCTCTCCGGAGATGTCGGCAAAGAAGAACGCAATCACCACGTAGGCGATTCCCAACCAGAAGCTCCCGCCGGTTCCGAAGCGCCACAGATAGACCGCCAGGCCCAGAGACGCACTGACCCGGCGCACTGCGTCGGCCAGCTCGTCGAGCATCTCGCCACGGGCGCTGGCGGTGCCGAGCGCTCTCGCCACCTTGCCGTCGACGCAGTCGAACAAGAAGGCGAGGTAGAAGAGCACAGCCCCGCCGATAAGCCCCACACGCGACCCCGATGCATACGCGAAGCCGATCGGGACGGCAAGCAGCACCGAGACCACGGTTGCCTGATCGGCCGTCATGAGCCTCCGGTCGGCAAACCTCTGCGCCAGCGGGACCGCGATGGGATCGACCGCGAGGACGGTCCACCAGTAGTCGCGTTTCTTGGTCTTCATGCCGGTCGCGGCGGCACTGCTCATCCCACAGCCTGCAGGGGGCCAGGCGCGCCGTCCTCAGAGGCCGGGTCTATCAAACCCCTGCCGCGGCTCTGCTCCCACGCCCCCACGACTATGCCGGTGACGAGACCGGGATCCCGGCGCACGATCGCCTTGACCACGTTGTGGATCAACAGCCCCAGCAGCCCCCACCACAAAGCCCCTTTGTGCCTGAGGTCCTGCGGCATGTTCTTTCGATGCAGATAGAAATGGTTTGCGAGCTTCATACGTTCGAGCTTGCGGGACGGCATGCGGTCGGTGCCGGTCTTGAAGTGATCGCATTTGGCCCTGGGCGTCTGGATGAGGACGTAGCGGCGCGAGACCCTGTAGGAGAAGTCGATGTCCTCCTGGCTGGCGTAGCCCGAAAGCGCTTCGTCGAAGCGCTCGTGGTCGAATACCTCGCGACGAAATGACATGAAATAACCGACGAACGCCTCCTGTTTCCGGACGCCCGCCGACTCGGAGGTCCCCTCCAACCAGAACCCAGCTCTTACCCGGCCGCTCGCCTCCGGCCACCAGGCGCCGATGCCGAAGAGCTTGCGCCACATGATCGAGATCCGCGGAGGGCGAGCGGGGTGGACCGGAGCGGCCCTGACCCCGCCAAGCTCGGGGCCCCAGCGGTCGTATTCCCCGAGGATGACCTCGTGGCAGTCGGGGGCGAGAGAGACATCGTCATCGACCAGGAAGACGGGATCACCCGTGGTGCGATCGAGTCCGACATTTCTCTGCCTGGGCAGGCCTCGTGGCGCGGGATGCATGTAGTCGAGGCGGAGGCCCGAGTCGGCGCATAGCCTTTCGATGTGAGAGCGGACCGGCGTATCGACGCTCGAGTCAACGATGCATAGCTCGCCCGGCAGAACCGTCTGGGCAACGATGCTCTCGACCGTGATCCGAAGCTCCTCTGGCCGGTTACGCGTCGCGATGATGAAGGCCGATGATGTTTTGTCCTGGTCACTCATAAGGCTTAGGAGAGTAGCCTAAGACGCAAGTGAGATTGAGGAATGGCCGGTCCGGGGCGCGGCACAACCGGAGGATGACATGGTGTCTGGCCGCCGCTTTGGCGATTGGAGCCTGCACCGCCTCGGGGCCCTCCTCCGATTCCTCTTCGCCCGGCGCCTCCAAAGTGCGCCCCGACGGCCCACCGGGGCCCCAGTACACCCCTCCGCCCATCGAACCCGTAACGAAGCCGCCGTCCAGCCCGTTCAGATCGGGATGCAGCCTTCCGCTAGAGACGCTGCGCCGAATCCGGAGAGGGTACTTTCCGGGGCGCTCACCGGACGTGATGGTCGTTCCGCGCGAGCCCAACTTCTTCGGTGCCTTCGTCGGGCAGAGTCACTCGGGCCCGTGGGACTACGTGCAGCGGGTTCCTCTGGTGTTCTACGGGCCGGGGTTCATTCGTTCGCAGGGGAGCTTGTCCCTCGACCGGGAGGTGACTCTTGCCGACCTCGCCCCAACTTACGCGGAGCTCCTCGACACACCGTCCCCTTCCGATGTGGGTGCGCCGATCAACGAGGTCCTGGTCCCTGAGGCGAACCGGCCGGGCCGACCGAAGCTGATCCTCACGATCGTGTGGGATGGAGGGGGCACCAACGTCCTCGATGCATGGCCCGATGCGTGGCCCAACCTGGCGACGATGATGGCGCAGGGGTCTTCCATCGAGGATGTCGTCGTGGGTTCGTCCCCCTCGGTGACGCCTGCGGTGCACACCACGATGGGAACCGGCGCGTTTCCCAAGCAACACGGTGTTGTCGGGATCCCCGTTCGCGTGAACGGTGCGATCAAGGCGGCGTATCCGAACAAGACCGCCAGCAACCTCCTGCTTCCCTCGCTCGCCGATGTCTACGATCCGGCCACCGGCAATCAGGCAAAGATCGGCATGCTTGCGTTCAAGTCCTGGCACCTCGGCATGATCGGTCACGGTGCCTATAGCCCGCGGGGCGACAAGGACATCGCCGTGATCGTGGATACGCAGGAGAGACTTGTCACGAACCGCCGGTGGTACACGTTTCCCCAATCCCTCAAGCAGGTACCGGGATTGCAGGGAGACATCCGCTCGGTGGACCTCGACGATGGTCGCCTGGATTCCACCTGGAGGGGACACGAGATTTTGCGCGACCCGGTATTGCGCCGC
>Ga0136623_10000587_pt1 | contig 11150 bp, 6 predicted proteins | sample AntDrymUQ4492106_2_FD_104656 | JGI IMG/M metagenome (GOLD analysis project Ga0136623, IMG submission 104656) | Polar desert sand microbial communities from Dry Valleys, Antarctica - metaG UQ449 (21.06) | ecosystem: Environmental > Terrestrial > Soil > Desert | place: Antarctica: Dry Valley...
CCACATGCGCGAACTCGTGCGCATCGGCGAGCCCGAGATCGTCGTCGCCTGGCGCGACTCGTGGCTGCAGCGTTCCCTCGAGCTGCTGCGTGGCCTCGGATTGGACGTGCGCTCCGACCTGGCCGCGGACCCCTTCTTCGGGCGCAGCGGCAAGATGCTCGCGGCCAGTCAGCGCGAGCAGGCGCTGAAAGTGGAGATTCTGGTGCAGATTGCTGGTCCCGACCCCACGGCCGTCGCCTCGTTCAACTACCACCAGGATCACTTCGCTCTCGCGCACGGACTCGAGCTCTACGATGGCGGCGTCGCGCACTCCGCCTGCCTCGGTTTCGGGCATGAACGAATCGTCCTGGCTCTTCTTCGAACGCATGGTTTCGCCAAGGAGACCTGGCCTCATGTCGTGCGGCGGGAGCTCTGGGGGCCGTGACGGAGTCGTCGGTCGGGATGTTGTCGCTCTTCGGGCACATTCCGGCGACCTACAGGTGTCACCCGGTGCACGCCGACGGGCGGACGTACCAGGAGACGAACTGCTACACGGATATTCTCATCGAGCTCCTGCACGCCCGCGGGGACGAGCCGCTTGCTGTGCTGGGCTCGACGCTGAGGTTGGATTTTGAGGGAGATCAATGGACGTTCTTCAAGCCCCCACCCGGCGACCTGGAGGTCCTGTTCGGCGTGGACATCCACGAGATGCAACCGTATCGCGCGCTGCCTGTCCAGATCGCAGAGCTGATCGCCGATGGCCGCACCATGACCGTCGAGCTTGACGCCTGGTACCTGCCCGACACTGCAGCGACGAGCTACCGGACCGAGCATGTGAAGACGTCCGTGGTCGTGGAGGCAATCGACACTTCCGGGCAGCGCCTGCGATACTTCCATAACGCCTCACTTTACGAGCTCGGCCCCGAGGACTACCGCGGCGTCTTCCGACTGAACCAACCGACGTCGGATGTCGCGCTCCCTCCCTACACCGAGCTGGTGCGATTCGACGCGGCTCCCAGACTGAAGGGCGAGGAGCTTCGTGTGGCCGCGCTTGACTTGTTGCGCGACCATCTCGCCCGCCGGCCCGCCACCAATCCGTTCCATCGGTTCGGCGAACGGCTCAGCGTTGACCTCCCGTCGCTGCTGCAGAGCGGCGCCGCCGAATATCATGCGTACGCATTCGCGACCGTCCGCATGGCCGGCGCCGGTTTCGAATTGTGCGCCTCGCACGTGGACTGGTTGCTCGGCGAAAGGGGTGCTGCGGCGTCGGCCGCGATGGCGCAGATCGTCGAAGGTTCGAAGCTCCTCGGGTTCAAACTTGCGCGGCGGCGGGACTTCGACCCAGAGCCGGCGCTGTCCTCTCTCGCCGCCGCGTGGGACGACGCAGTGACTGCGCTCGACCACGTCCTTAGCTGACCCATGCTGCCACTAGCGCCCCAGCCTCGCGCTCGTGTCGAGGGCCACGAGGTTATCCCCCTTGATCGCGGATGGCAGGGTGCGGCGGCCGAACCTGACGCATACCCAGCGCCGGAACGGTTGGCCGGACTGGGCTGGCTGCCCGCCCGCGTGCCCGGTACCGCGGCTGGGGCTCTGCGGGACGCCGGTTTGCATTGGGGCGACCTCGATGCGGAGGATTGGTGGTTTCGGACGGAGTTCGACGCGGATGCCGCCAGGCCCGGCGAAGAAGTGCTTCTGGGCGTGGGGGGGGTTGCGACGGTTGCGGAGATCTATCTCAACGGCGTGCGGATCCTCGAGAGCGAGTCAATGTTCATGTCGTACGCGATCGACGTTGGTGCCTTGCTGAAGGGTGTCAACCGGCTGGCAATCCGATGCCGCGCGCTGGCGCCACAGCTGCGCGAACAACGCAAGCCGCGCGCACGATGGCGTACGCGCGTCGTACGCGACGGCAACATTCGCTGGTTTCGCACCATGCTGCTCGGTCGGGCGCCCGGCTTCGCACCCGGTCCAGCCACCGTGGGGCCCTGGCGGCCGGTGTGGATCGAGCGCCGCAGAGGCCTCTGTGTGGAGAAGCTGGAGCTCCGGCCGCGCCTCCAGGGCACAGAGGGGGTGCTCGCAGTCCGTGTGCGGCTCCGAGTCCTCGATGGACTGCTTCCGGAGCGAGTCATCGTAGAGCTTGACGGGCCGTCGGGCATCCACGCGGCGTCGCTGGACCTCGCCAAAGCTGGGGATGCAGAACGCTTCGCGACCGGTGAACTGCGTGTCCCGTCCGTCCGCCGGTGGTGGCCTCATACGCACGGGCAGCCCGCGATGCACAACGTCCGTCTCTTAGTCCAGAGCGGCTCCGAAACCGTCGTCGTCCATGCCGGTCGTGTCGGCTTCCGTACCCTCTCAGCAGGCCCAGTACCCGATCATGAGGTCGAGCGAGACGGATTGGACCTGCATGTCAATGGCGTCCGCGTGTTCGCTCGTGGCGCCGTATGGACGCCGATTGACCCAGTCGGACAGGCGCCCCCCGACGAGGAGCTGCGACAGGCGCTTGAGCTGGCCTGCCAAGCAGGGATGAACATGGTGCGCGTGCCAGGAATCGGCGCGTACGAGCACCATACCTTCTACGACCTGTGCGATTCGCTTGGGGTGCTGGTCTGGCAGGACTTCATGTTCGCCAATCTCGACTATCCCTTCGCCGACGACTCGTTCAGTCGCCTCGTGGAGGATGAGGCGCGGCAGGTGCTCGGACAGCTCGGCGGCAGGCCCAGCCTCGCCGTCCTGTGTGGTAACAGCGAGATCGAGCAGCAGGTGGCAATGCTGGGTCTCGATCCGAGGCTGGGGCGCGGCGAATTTTTCGAATCGACGCTTCCCGCACTGGCTGAAGCCGCAGAAGCTGGCGCGATCTACGTTCGTTCTGCGCCGTCCGGCGGAGATCTGCCGTTTAGGCCATCCCGTGGCGTTGCCAACTATTACGGCGTCGGTGGGTATCGTCGCCCGCTCGCCGACGCGCGGCTGGCAGCCGTGCGATTCGCCGCGGAATGCCTCGCCTTTGCGAACGTTCCGGACACCGCGGCTCTCATCGCGCTCCTGCCGGATGCTCCGGCGAGCATCGTCATGCACCATCCGCGCTGGAAGGCGGGTGTGCCGCGAGACGCCGGTAGCGGGTGGGACTTTGACGACGTGCGTGACTTCTATCTCGGCCTGCTGTTCGGCGTCGACGCCGGCGAGCTGCGCCGCGTCGATCATGATCGGTACCTGGAGCTGTCGCGTGCTGTCAGCGGGGAGGTCATGGCCGAGGTCTTCGGCGAGTGGCGGCGCTCCGACTCGCCCTGCGGTGGTGGTCTCGTGCTATGGCTCCGCGATCTCGCGCCCGGAGCCGGTTGGGGAGTGCTTGATCATCGCGGAGTGCCCAAGGTCGCCTATCACTACCTCCGTCGGGCGCTCGCCCCCGTCGCGGTCTGGACGGTCGACGAGGGTCTAGGCGGTGTCGTCATCCACGTTGCCAACGACTCGCCGGCGATGCTCTCCGCGCGTCTGCGCACCGCGCTGTACACGGATCGCGAGCAGCTGGTGGCGGAAGCATACGAGGACATCGAGGTGGCACCTCACGGTGGCCACGAACGGAACGTCGAGTCGCTTGTCGGCCGATTCGTCGACGCTGCCTGGGCGTATCGCTTCGGCCCGCCTGCTCACGATGCGATCGCCGTAAGCCTCGAACGCGACGGCGACGCCGGGACCGAGCTGCTTGGCCACTGTGTGCGCTTTCCGGCGAGCAGACCGGTCGATGTCGAGTCCGCGGTCCGTCTTGGGCTTCAGGCGAGTGCCCGCCACCAATCCGAGGGCACGGTGCATCTGAAGGTGAGCACCCGGCGACTTGCGTACGGCGTTCGTATCCATGTCCCGGGCTTCATTCCGGCGGATGACGTCTTCTCGGTCGAACCCGGCCGCACGCGCTCGGTGATGCTCCACCCGGATGTCGATCAACCCGTCCTCAGGGGGGGCACTCTCACTGCGCTCAACCTGGACGGACGGGTCAGTATCACCCTGCCGGGCGCGAACGCATGAACAAGCATTCCGCCTGGCGGCCGCTCTACCTCGACGTCGCCCCCGATCCGGTATTCGCGGTGTTCCATCCGTCGCCGGGTGGCGCCACCCAGGGGACCGCGGTGCTGCTGAGCCCGCCGTGGGGCTGGGACGAAGTCACCACCTACCGGAGCAGGCGGGCATGGGCCGAGCACCTCGCGGCAGCCGGGCATCCAACGTTGCGCTTCGACTTTCCCGGTTCGGGCGACAGCGGTGGCTCATCCGAAGACCCCCAACGCCTGGAGGCCTGGATCGAGTCGATCCGGGAGGCGGCGACCTGGCTCCGCGACTCCACGGGCTGCGGCCAGATCGCCGCGGTCGGCGTAGGCCTCGGCGGCCTCATCGCCGGGAAGGCCATCGCCGAGGGCGCCCCAATCGACGACCTCGTGCTATGGGGGACTCCGGCGACCGGCCGCAGCTTCATTCGGGAGGAACGGGCCTTCTCGCGATTTCAGGACACGCGGTTCAGCATGACGGGAGAGCCGGAACCAGTCCTCCTCCCCGAGGGATGGATGGAGGCGGGTGGCTTCGTGTTGTCGGCCGCGACAATGGCGGGGATCGAGTCCCTGTCCCTCCGAACGATGGCGACCGGAACGCTTCGCCGTGCACTGCTCCTTGAGCGCGACGGGATTGGCGTCGACGATCTGCTGCGGCAGCACCTCACGGCGGCCGGAGTGGCTGTCACGGTTGCGCCAGGAAATGGCTGGGGTGCAATGACGATGTTCGTCGACCGCTACCGACCGCCGCTGGAGGTGTTCGCACAGGTAACTTCGTGGCTGGGAGAAGCCCCGGTATCGACGGCCGCGGTAGGCAAGAGCTCGGTGGTTGCGCGAGATGCGGTGGAGATTCGGCTCGGCACGGGGACCGTGCGAGAGTCGGCGTTGATGGTGCAGCGACCCTTTGGACGGCTTTTTGCGGTGCTTGCCGAGCCGGTGGACGTCCCGCCAGCATCGACCTGCGCGGTATTCCTGAACGCCGGGGCGGTGCGCCGGACCGGGCCCAATCGCCTCTGGGTGGACGCTTCCCGCAGATGGGCAGCTCGTGGACTTCCCGCGCTGCGGATCGATCTCGAAGGCCTTGGAGACTCTGACGGTGAGGCCGGCCCAAGTGAGGACGTCGGCAAGTACTACGTCTCGGGGCTCCTCGAGCAGGTCCTCAGCTTTCTTGACGGGCTCGAGGACCGTGGGTTTGGACCGCGCTTCTTGCTGGTGGGCCTGTGCTCCGGCGGTTATTGGGCATTCCAGGCAGCCGCGCACGAACCGCGCGTGACCGCTGCCGTGGTTCTCAACGCCGGAGCCCTCGTGTGGGACGATGACCTGGTAAGACGGCGTGATGCCCGCAAGCTCTACCGGCTCTTCGACCCTGCATGGTTACGAAGGATCGTGCGTGGCGAAATCAACAGAACTCGTATGCGCGAGATCGCCTTGGCGTTCGCCGGCCGCGCTCGACCCGGGGGAGGGGTCTCGTTGGACCGGCGTTCAGACCGCCGCATCGGTGAGCTGCCGGATCCGTTGGACGCCACCCTGGACACGCTGCATGAGGCTGGAACCAGAGTCGTCCTGGCGTTCTCGGCTGACGAGGCCGTTCGCGCCGAGCTGGACGAATCCGGCGCACTGGGGCGTCTGGAGGGTCGGCCCAATATTGAGCTCGTCACCCTCCCCGGCAGGGATCACACCGTGCGACCGATCGTGGCTCAGCGCGCAGTGCACGACCTGCTCGACCGGGAGTTCGCCCTTGAACTCGAGCGGGCGTCCCAGGCGGCGGACGTCGCAGGTGGGGGCCCAGCCATCCATGATCTTCCCGACACGCCCGATTCGTAGCCAGAGGGGCGACTCACTCCTCCTCCAAGCACCGCCGAACATGCTCTCGGCCGACATCCCAGTTGTAGGACCGAAACACACGCAGGTCAGCGATGTGTTGTGCCGACGATGAGAACATCTCGTACTGGAGTTGACGTCCCGCGAACTCCGTTCCGACGAGATCCCACATGAGCTTCAGCAGCTTGACCCGATCGCGCGCCGATGTCGTTGCCGATCGATAGTAACGTTCGACATCGTCGGCGGTTTCGGGTGCTTCGAAACTCTGCTCAGACGACGGCATCGCGATGAAACCACCACCGCCGAGTTCACGCAATGCCCGCATGAAGTCCACCGCCCATCGGCGCTGCAGACTCATTCCGGCGTACACAAAGCTCGGCGCCGGCAGGGCAAGCTGGCCCCGGATCTCGGGGCGGGCCTCGGCCGCAAGGACCATTGCCTCGAGCGCAGCGCAGAACGCGGCAATGTCGCCGCCCAGTTGCGCCTGGACCGGCGAGATCGCTGAGAGACCGTGCGCATCCGCGAGCTGAATGGCCAGGCCGGATGCGAATTCCATCTTGACGAGGAAATGCACCATGGCCTGGAAGCTCGCCAGTACATGTGCGCCGGTCTCGTGGAATTGGGCGTTGACCAGCCTGATGTCTCGATGGACGAAGACGTGTTCCCATGGGATGGTGACGTCGCGCAGCACGATCAGGCTGTCGGACTCATCGAAGCGTGACGAAAGCGGATAGTCGAAGTGGCTGGTCGCCGATGAGGCGTATGGCCGCCGGGGATAGATGCGCAGTCCGTCAGCTGAGAGAGGCATGACCACCGAGATGGCGTAATCCTCATCGCCTGGTTGTAGCGGTACGATGTAGCTCAAGAACAAATAGTCAGCAATCGCTGCCGCGCTGCCGACCATCTGCGCCCCGCGTACCACGATGCCTTCATCGCGCTCAGCCACGATGCCCGGGTACAGATATGGCTCAGGCTGTTCGTGTGCGGGCTTGGACCTGTCTATCTGTGGCGGCGTGACGGCGTACGAGATGTACCAGTCGTTGTTGCGGGCCATCTTCTGGAACGCGACGACGTTGTCGCCGTAGCGGCGATCGGCTCGGTCGAAGACATCGCGACTTGCAGCGAATGCCGTTACCAGGGACGCAACGTGGTCAGGGGTGCGGCCCATGAGTCCGAAGGTTCCCTCTGCCCAATGGCGATGGACCTTCGTTCTCTTCGCGAGGTCGGCGGCGGAGTTGGGCGCCAGCCACATGGCGCTGTGAGACGCGCCCTCCTCCTGAAACGCGAGATCGGCTCTGCCGATCGCGCCGTCGTAGAGAGATGCGATTACTCGAACAGGCTCTGTGAACCCGGGATGAGCGGTGACGTCAGGCACGCGTTCCCCATCCAGGAAAACGCTCCGCCCATCTCTCCCAATTTCGGAGATGTAATCATCCCCACGCCGCATTCCTGTCAGCCCTCCGGGCGTCGCGATTGTGCTCCAGCGTCGCCGACCCCTCAGGTCACGTCGGCGTCCGTGACGGCGCCACATCGCGTCGAAATGAGAACGGTGGCCGGCGAAGCCGCAGGTGCCCGTGCCGTACGCTTCCTTCCGGTTCCCCAAAAGTACCGGTCACAAGCCGATCCCGCTGGCTACAGAGTGTAGCCCGACTCGACCGGATTCCGTATCGTTGAGCAACAGCCCGGATACGAGGTTCTCCTGTGCGCCGTATACGCCCCTGTCGTTTCGGTGTTTGGCCCTGCGATCCGGAGCTCCCAACTGCGTGCGGCGCTGGGCAAACCAACGAGGCGCGAGATGAGTGACGCGGAGCTCTTTCGACAGGCATTCAGGAGGCACGCGACGACGGTCGCCGTTCTCACGTATCTCGACGCCTCCGGCTTGCCATGCGGCATGACGGCCACATCCATGTGCTCGTTGTCGGACAAACCGCCTTCTCTCCTGGTCTGCATCAACAGAGAGACGCGCACACATGGCGAGATCACGCAACGGGGGACCTTCGGCGTAAACCTGCTGTCCGTAGGACAGCGCCACATCGCCCATCATTGCAGCCGCTCGGGCGTGCACAAGGGCCTGAGGGAGGATTGGCTGGCGCGCGACGTCCGCGATGCTGCGACGCCACGCCTGGCAGGAGCGCTCGCGCACCTCGAGTGTCAGATCGATGCTTCCTATCGCGCGTTCTCACACTCCGTGCTCGTCGGCGTCATTACGGCTGTGTGGCTCAATCCACAGGATGCGCCGCCGCTCTTGTACTTTGGCGGCCTGTACAGCCAATTGGAAACGGCGGTCGAGCGGGCTGAGCGGTTCCACTGGGAGCAACGCTCAGATTGAGGATCGTTCAGCGTGGGCACCTTCGAAGGCCCGGCGACCGCAAACGCGGTCGATCGTGGACCGCCCGCGCTTCGCGGCGTCGGGTGCTGCGCGACGATTCGACCGCCTGCTCGCATTGCACCCTGATGTCGCACCCCATGGGAAGGCGTCGCTACCGAGCGTCCTTGCATTCGCGATGGTGCCCCCACGCACCGGAGCCGGTAACTAGGTACTATCCAGAGCAGAAGCATCGTGGTAGGTTCCGCTCCCGAGCCGCGTTGACCCCGACCGGACGGGGGCTCAGGGGGAGCCTTCAGTGCTTGGCCGTGCCCGCCTGCCGAATATCCGCGGCAGGCACCTCATCTTCATCGACCTCTTCGCAGCCGCGGTCGCGGTGGCATTAGCGCTCGCCCTGAGCGCGGACGTCGTTGTCGATCCAGGGAGCCTCATCGCGAACTCTCCCGCCGCTGTGGTTCCGCTTGTCGTTCGGCCCCTGGCAAACCTGCGGTTCGGCCTGTACCGAGGTCTCTGGCGATTCGCAAGCGTGCCAGAGCTGATCCAGGTCGTCATGGCGGTCGTGATCGGCTCGCTCGTTTCGATCGCTGTCGTCGCTCTCCTCGTGGGCTCAGCGACGGACGCCAGCTTGAGCCCATCGTTCTGGGCGCTCGAGGGCCTTATCAGCCTCTCCATCATCGGGGGAGTGCGATTCGCGATTCGCGTAGCGGCAGACGGCGCGCGCTCGACGGTGGACCATGCGGACGGAGTGCCCACGATCCTGTATGGCGCGGGACAGGGCGGGGTAATGGCCGTCCGGTCCGCCCGCGATCATCGCGCCGGCATTCGGCCGGTCGGGTTCCTCGACGACGACGTCCAACTGCATGGCCACAGGGTGGCCGGCGTAGACGTGGCAGGCGACCTCAACGACCTCGGCGACCTCGTCGATCGCACCGGTGCGCGTCGGCTCCTCATCACCATGCCCAACGCCTCAGGCGAGGCGGTGCGCCGCATCGTTCACGAGGCGACCCGGCTCGGGCTCGAGGTGCGCACAATCCCGCGCATTCACGAGCTCTTCGACGACACCATCGATTCTTACAAGATCCGTCGTGTCAAGGTGGAGGATCTCCTTCGCCGCCCACCGGTTTCTGGCCACCTCGAAGGTGTCGACGACTTGGTCACCAACCGCGTTGTGCTGATCACGGGGGCCGGCGGCTCGATCGGCTCGGAGCTTGCACGCCAGATATTTGCGTTTCGCCCGAAACGGCTCATCCTCCTCGACAGAGCCGAGGGGCCGCTCTATGGCATCCAGCGCGAACTCGAGCTCGCCAAGAAACGAGGCCAGGGGGCAGGTGCGCTGTCAATGCACATCGCCAACGTCGCCACCCGGCTCACGATGCGGCGTCTCGTCCGCGATAGCCGGCCCGACATCATCTTTCATGCGGCGGCCTACAAGCACGTGCCGATGATGGAGGAACACCCCTCGGATGCCGTTCAGGTGAACATCGGCGGTACGCTTTCAGTGCTCGACGCGGCAACGGCCCATGGCGTCCCGCATGTCGTCTTTGTCTCCACGGACAAGGCGGTCCACCCTTCGAGCGTGATGGGCGCGACCAAGCGTGTGGCCGAGGCCCTCGTCAGCAGCGCGGCGCATAAGACAGGGAGTCACTACGTCTCGGTCCGCTTCGGCAACGTGCTCGGCTCGTCGGGTAGCGTTGTCCCGATCTTCCAGCATCAGCTCGAACACGGCGACCCGCTCACGATCACGCACCCTGAAATGACGCGATACTTCATGACGATTCCGGAGGCGGTGTGGCTCATTTTGGATGCGGCGGCCATCGGATCGCCGGGAAGCCTCCTTGTGCTGGACATGGGCGAGCCGGTCCGCATTGTCGACCTCGCCCACGACCTGATTCGTCTTTCGGGCCGAGATCCTGAGGCGGTCCCAATCGAGTTCACGGGGCTCCGCCCGGGCGAAAAGCTTCACGAAGAGCTCTTCTACGCGACCGAGCGCGTGAGCCCGACGATAAATGCGAACGTGATGCTTGCGGCTCCGCAGCCTGTTATGGACGACATTTTGGATCGCGTGGCGCAACTGGTCAGTCTCGCAGACGGCGATCACGATCCAGCGCTTCGCGACCGGCTGTTTGTCCTCACGGACATGCTCGAGGCAGGAGCGGCTGGTCAGGCTGCAGTTTCCCCGCCTCACGTCCGTCGACCTACCGCTGTCGCCTCACTCGTCACCGACTGAGCGCACCTTCGCCGATCTGCAACGGGACCTTTCGGCGTAGCGCAGTTCGCCGCCTGACACTTCGAGCCTCGGGCAGATCGCCGACGGGGCGGCCGGTACGCCGTCTGTGCTGTGCTGTTTAGGGTTCCGAACGTCAACTGTGACTCGGCAGACGGCTCAGCGACCAAGGCCGGCGGATGAACGAGTGGTGGCGAGCGTGGAGGCTGCGCTGCCGGTACACCATTGGTACTGGATATGCATTCCACCTCGTTGTTGAAATCGCGCTACGGTAGAGATCGACTGCGAAGCCTCAAGCCCACGGTCTGCGCGTGAGCCTTCACACGGCTCGCTGTGCCGATCGAATGCTGCGCGAGACCCCGGCCCGCGGGTTATCAATGGAGGGGCGGAGGCCACGATGCTCGACGAAACGGTGCATGAGTCGCCCAGCAATCTTCGTTTCGCGCTCGTCGGAGCCGCCGTGTCTCTCATCATCGGCATCGTGCTCGCGCCCGCCTGGTGGGATCGTCCTGGAGGCGCCCAATCAGCACGCGAGGAAACCCTTGCTGGAAACAGTCCTACTGTGTCGCTGAACGCGCGCCCTTCGGAACCCGTCCCTGCCACCGATCAGGGCGCCATGGACACGCCAGAGCACACGGTCCTCACCTTCGACTTCAACGACGAGCCCTTGGGATACGGCATCGGCCCTGACTGGCGGCATACGGTAGGTGGCGTGGGCGCCGTGGCCCTCGTCCCGGTCCCAACGGCGGTGGACCGCAGCGCTCGTCTGGAG
>Ga0136623_10000588_pt1 | contig 11150 bp, 10 predicted proteins | sample AntDrymUQ4492106_2_FD_104656 | JGI IMG/M metagenome (GOLD analysis project Ga0136623, IMG submission 104656) | Polar desert sand microbial communities from Dry Valleys, Antarctica - metaG UQ449 (21.06) | ecosystem: Environmental > Terrestrial > Soil > Desert | place: Antarctica: Dry Valley...
AGCAGCAGGACGTCGAGGTCGCCCCAGAAGACGTCCGCGAGGAACTGCTGCAGCGCGCGGTGCAGCATCGGGCCGCGCCACACCACCGGGGTGTTGCCCGGGGTGAACATCCCGATCGAGATCACCTTCACGCCGTGCGCCGACGGTGGCATGATCATCTTCTCGACCTGGGTGGGCCGGTCCGCGGTCCCGAGCATCCCCGGCACGGAGTGCCCGTAGATGTCCGCGTCGACGATGCCGACCGATAACCCGCGCTGTGCCATGGCGGCCGCGAGGTTCACCGTGACCGACGACTTGCCCACGCCGCCCTTGCCGGACGCGATGGCGTACACGCGGGTCAGCGACCCGGGGTCGGCGAACGGGATGTGCGGCTCGTCGGAGTCACCGCGCAGCGAGCGGCGGAGCTCGGTGCGCTGCTTGTCGCTCATCACGTCGAGCTCCACGCGCACGGCGTTGACGCCGGGGACGGCGGAGACGGCCTCGGTGATCCGGTGGGTGATGGTGTCGCGCATCGGGCAGCCCGCGATGGTGAGGTAGACGGCGACGTCGACGACACCGTCGCTGCCGACCGTGACGTCCTTGAGCATGCCCAGCTCGGTGATCGGGCGGTGGATCTCGGGATCCTGGACCCCGTCCAGCGCGGCACGGACCGCGTCGACCGACGGGGCGGTCTCGGTGGGGGCCACGGGCTGTCGCACCAACTTTCCTCGCTGATCTTCCTGGAACACGGATCTCCTCACCCATGCTAGGCGTCCGCACGGAGTGGAATCGGCCGAGCTCAGCCCTTCGCGGGCCGCCGGGCCGGCCCAGCGCGGTCACCGGCACGATCCTGACCCGACCGGTCGTGGGCCGGGGCGAGCTGCTCCGAGAGCCGCGACAGCTCCGAGCGCAGGAAGTCCCGGGTGACCACCTCGCCGACGGAGATCCGCAGCGCGGCCAGCTCCCTGGCGAGGTACTCGGTGTCGGCCTTCGTCCGTTCGGCGCGGGCACGGTCCTCGTCGAGGGCGATGCGGTCGCGGTCGTCCTGGCGGTTCTGTGCGAGCAGGATCAGCGGCGCGGCGTAGGCGGCCTGCGTCGAGAAGGCCAGGTTGAGCAGGATGAAGGGGTAAGGGTCCCACCGCAGTGACATCGCGGTGAGGTTCAGCGCGATCCAGGCGATGACCAGCACGGTCTGCACCGCGAGGAACCGGCCGGTGCCCAGGTAGCGGGCGATCCGCTCGGAGAACCGCGCGAACGCGTCGGGGTCCACCCGCGGCGCGAGGCGGCGGGGTTCCCTCGGCTGGTCGAGGCGGCGGGCGCGCAGCTCAGGCACGGCTCACCGCCGTGCCCAGGTGGGCCCCGCGCCGCCGCCGCGCCGGCGCCAGTCGTCGGGCAGCGCGGCGTCGAGGACGTCGTCGACGGCGACCGCGCCGACCAGGTGGTCCTCGGTGTCCACCACCGGCGCGCAGACCAGGTCGTACGCGGCGAAGTAGCGGGTGACCTCGGTGAGGGTCGCGTCCGGGGCGAGACGGTCGAGCTCGGTGTCGAGGATCCCCGCCACGAGGCCCGACGGCGGTTCCCGCAGCAGCCGCTGCAGGTGCGCGCAGCCGAGGTAGCGCCCGGTGGGGGTGGCCGACGGCGGGCGGCACACGAACACCATGCTCGCCATCGCCGGGGTGAGGTCGGGGTTGCGCACCCGAGCGAGCGCCTCCGCGACCGTCGCGTCAGGCAGGAGGACCACCGGCTCGGGGGTCATGAGGCCGCCCGCGGTGTCCGACGAGTACGCGAGCAGCCTGCGCACCGGCGCGGACTCCTCCGGCGCCATCAGCCGGAGCAGGCGCTCGCGCTCCGGGTCGGGCAGCTGCCCGAGCAGGTCCGCCGCGTCGTCGGGGTTCATCGCCTCGAGCACGTCCGCCGCGCGATCGTCGTCGAGGTGGGCGAGTACCTCGGTCTGCTCCTCCTCGGTCAGCTCCTGCAGCACGTCCGCGAGCCGCTCGTCGTCCAGCGCGTCGACGACCTCGTGACGGCGCTTGCGGGGGAGCTCGCGCAGCGCGTTGGCCACCTCGACCGCCCGCATCGACTCGAAGACCGCGAGCAGCGTCCCGGCGCCCTGACCGGGAGTGGAGGAGACCTCGGCGAGGGTGAGGCCCGTGACCTCGTCCCACGCGAGCACCTGCACGGGCCCGCGGCGCGCCAGCCGGCCGGTGCGGGCGCGCACCGCGAGCTTGTTGATCACCCAGTCCCGCGTGCGGGTCCGATCCACGCCCGCGTCGACGACGACGGCGGGTTCCCCGGTGGCGGTGATGCTGACTCGCGCGTCGAGGACCTCCCCGATCACCAGCGCCTCGTTCGGGCGCTGCGAGAAGCGCCGCAGGTTCACGGTGCCGGTGGCCAGCAGCACCGCGCCGGGCTCGATCGCGGTCACCCGCAGCATGGGGACGAAGATGCGCTGCCGGACCGTGAGCTCGACGACGAGACCCAGCACGCGGGGCGGCTCGGGGCCGATGCGGAGCGTGGCGACGAGGTCGCGTACCTTGCCGATCTGCTCCCCGTCGGGACCGAAGACCGGCAGGCCCGCCATGCGGGCCGCGAAGACCCTCGTCATCGTGGCCACGCGGGTCAGGTTATCGCCGCACCGGATGCGGGTCCGGGCGGGCTACGCAGGCTCAGGGCTCGTCGAACTCGCCGTCCTTGGCACCGAGGACGAACGCCTCCCACTCGGCAGGGGTGAAGATCAAGGCGGGGCCGTCGGGGTCAGCGGAGTTGCGCATCGCGATGTGGTCATCGACGAAGGCGATCTCCAGGTGACCGGTCTCGGGATCGGCGGCCTGACTGCCGCTCAGCCACTGCGCGCCGGTCAGGTCGAGCTTGCCGCGGATCTCTGCTTTGTCGTCGGTGACCATGGCGGGAAGGATACGTCAGCTCTCGACACCGCTAGCCGGGTGGCGGTCCTGTCCGACGCTCCGGATACCCTCAACGGCGTGACCGGTCCCACTGCGCTGCGCTATGACATCGTCGACGTCTTCACCGACACCCCGTTCGAAGGCAACCCCCTCGCAGTCGTGCACGGCGCCGACGGTCTCCCGGATGGGGTGCTGCACGCCCTCGCCCGGGAGTTCAACCTCTCCGAGACGGCGTTCGCGCTGCCCGCCACGCAGGACGGCGCGGACTATCGTGTGCGCATCTTCACCCCCACCACCGAGCTGCCCTTCGCGGGCCACCCCAGCGTCGGGACGGCGTGGGTGCTCGCCCGGGACGGGGTGATCGCCAAGGGTGACATCGTGCAGGAGTGCGGCGCAGGCCGGCTGCCGATCAGCGTCGACGAGTCGGGTGCCGAGCTCACCGGAGGCCCCCCCGTCCTCGGGGCGGTCTGCGACGCCGAGCCGCTGGCCGCGGCCGTCGGCCTGAATCCGGAGGACGTGGACGCGCGAGGCGCGCCCGGGCGGGTGGGGTGTGGCATCGACTTCACGGTGCTCGCGGTGCGCCCTGATGCCGTGGCCCGCGCCGTCCCCGATCCCGTCGCGCTACGGGCGCTCGACCTCGGCGCGGGGCTGATGATCGTGGCGGTGGACGGCCCCGACGTGCACGCGCGGGTCTTCGCTCCCGGGCTCGGCGTGACCGAGGACCCGGCGACCGGTTCGGCGGCGCTGGCGCTGGGGGTGTGGCTCGTGAACCGCCGGGTGCTGCCGCCGATCGGCGGTTCCGGGTACTACGTGTCTCAGGGTGCCGAGATCGGCCGCCCGTCCGTCCTCGACTGCCACGTCGACGCCATGGACTCAGCGGCGGTGCGGGTCACGGTGCGCGGTGGCGTCGTCCCGATCGCGCGGGGGGAGATCGCCGTCCCGGGGCAGTGATGTCCGGGGCAGTGAGAACCTCGTCACGCGGTCGGTCAGCAGAGCCCCGGACGTGTCAACATCGCAGGGATCGCCGCCCGTGCTACAGGAGGTCCCGCGATGAGTTAGGCTGCCCGCCACCTGCGCCCCCGCCGCTCGTGCGTGTCGGTGCCGGGCGCGAGCCCCAAGATGATCGACAAGGCCCGCGGCCTGGCCGCCGACCAGGTGTTCCTCGACTTGGAGGACGCGTGCGCACCGCTGGCGAAGGCAGCCGCGCGCAAGACCATCGTCGAGGCCCTCAGCGAGGGCGGCTGGGGTGACAAGACCCGTGTGGTCCGCGTCAACGACTGGACCACCGAGTGGACCTACCGCGACGTCGTGGAGGTCGTCGAGGGCGCGGGAGAAGACCTCGACTGCCTCATGCTGCCCAAGGTGCAGGGCCCTGAGCAGGTCATCGCGCTGGACCTGCTGCTCACCCAGATCGAGAAGACGGTGGGGCTCGAGGTCGGTCGCATCGGCATCGAGGCCCAGATCGAGAACGCCCGCGGGCTGCTGAACATAGACAGGATCGCCGCCGTCTCCGAACGCATCGAGACGCTCGTCTTCGGCCCGGCCGACTTCATGGCGTCGATCAACATGCGCTCGCTGGTGGTGGGGGAACAGCCACCCGGCTACGACGTCGGCGACGCCTATCACCACATCCTCATGAGGATCCTCATGGCCGCGCGGGCGAACGAGCTGCAGGCCATCGACGGCCCGTATCTGCAGATCAGGGACACCGACGGTTTCCGCCGCGTCGCGGGCCGGTCGGCGGCGCTCGGTTTCGACGGCAAGTGGGTGCTGCACCCCGGCCAGATCGACGCCGCGAACGAGACCTACAGTCCCGCGCAGGAGAGCTACGACCGGGCCGAGAACATCCTCGACGCCTACGAGTGGTTCACCTCCGAGGCGGGCGGCAGGCGCGGTGCCGCGATGCTGGGCGACGAGATGATCGACGAGGCGTCACGCAAGATGGCGCTGGTCGTGGCCGGCAAGGGCCGCGCCGCCGGTATGTCCCGCACCGACAAGTGGACGCCGCCGCAGGACTGACCACGGCCCGACGACCGATTCACAGCCCTGCGGGGGACAGGACGCGCCATACTGCCCGGTGAACCAGCGCGCGCCCCCAGGCTCCGCGCCGTCAGCGTCGAAAGGTTGCTCCCCCATGGCCCGGCTCGCCCAGACCGCCGGTCTCACCGAGATCCAGCGGGAGATCCTCGCCACGGTGAAGGTCTTCGTGGACAAGGAGATCATCCCGGCGGCGCAGGAGCTCGAGCATGCGGACACCTACCCGCAGGAGATCGTTGACGGGATGAAGGAGATGGGCCTGTTCGGACTCACGATCCCCGAGGAGTACGGCGGGCTCGGTGAGTCGCTGCTGACCTATGCGCTGGTCGTCGAGCAGATCGCCCGCGGCTGGATGAGCGTCTCCGGCGTGATCAACACGCACTTCATCGTCGCACACATGATCCGCCACCACGGCACCGAGGAACAGCGGGCCCACTACCTGCCCGCCATGGCGGAGGGGTCCGTCCGCGGGGCGTTCTCCATGTCCGAGCCCGACGTCGGCTCCGACGTCGCGGCGATCAAGACGCGCGCCAGGCGCGACGGTGACGACTACGTCGTGGACGGTGCCAAGATGTGGCTGACCAACGGCGCCACGTCCACCGTGGTCGCCACGCTGGTGAAGACCGACGAGGGTGCCGAGAAGCCCTACCAGAACCTCACCACCCTGTTGCTGGACAAGGAGCCGGGCTACGGCGAGGTCGCCCCCGGCCTCACCATTCCCGGCAAGATCGACAAGATGGGCTACAAGGGCGTCGACACCACCGAGATGGTGCTCGACGGCCACCGGGTCGACGCCGGCAAGGTGCTCGGTGGCGCACCGGGCAAGGGTTTCGCGCAGATGATGGACGGCGTGGAGGTCGGCCGCGTCAATGTGGCCGCGCGTGCGTGCGGCATCGCGATCCGTGCGTTCGAGCTCGCGGTGGAGTACGCCCAGCAGCGCAAGGCGTTCGGCAAGGCGATCGCCGAGCACCAGGCCATCGCGTTCAAGCTCGCGGAGATGGCCACCAAGGTCGAGGCCGCCCACCTCATGATGGTGAACGCCGCGCGGCTCAAGGACTCCGGCCGGCGCAACGACGTCGAGGCCGGGATGGCCAAGCTCCTCGCCAGCGAGTACTGCAAGGAGGTCACCGAGGACGCGTTCCGCATCCACGGCGGCTACGGCTACTCCAAGGAGTACGAGATCGAGCGGCTGATGCGTGAGGCACCGTTCCTGCTCATCGGCGAGGGTACGAGCGAGATCCAGAAGACCATCATCAGCCGGGGTCTGCTGCGCGAGTACGGCTCTCGCGCCTGATTGTCGGCAGGATGAGCACCCTCCGGAGGTGATGCACCGTGACCAGCCCCTTCACCGGTCAGGGCGAGATGCCCGGGCTTCCGACGCCGCCGACCGGTTGGCCGATCGGCTCCTACGCGACGTACGCGGAGGCGCAGCGGGCCGTCGACCACCTGGCCGACAACGAGTTCCCGGTCCAGGACGTGACCATCGTCGGGGTCGACCTGATGCTGGTCGAACGCGTCATCCGCAGGCTGACCTGGGGTCGCGTGCTGGGGACCGGTGCGGCCTCCGGCGCGTGGTTCGGTCTCTTCGTCGGCTTCCTGCTGAGCCTGTTCGCCGATCCGGGCACGAGCTTCGTCGTCCCGATCCTGGTGGGCCTCGCGACCGGGGTGGTGTTCGGGGTGGTGTTCGCGGCCGCAGGGTACGCGTCCTCGCGGGGCCGCCGTGACTTCGCCTCGACGAGCCAGCTCGTCGCCGGGCGCTACGACGTGCTGTGCCAACCGCGCAACGCCGAGAAGGCACGCGACCTGCTGGCGAAGCTCTCCATGGGGCCCGGGCCCGCGGAGCAGACCTGAGCGGCCGAGCGCCGCTGCGGGCATGATCTACAGACGTGCGGTGGGCCGGCCCACCCAGAAAGGGACCTGCCACGATGAGGGTGCCAGCGTTGCGACGAGGTTCGAACCGCCGTGCGACCGCGCTGCTGGGGGCTGCGCTGGTCGCGGCCCCGCTCCTGGCGGGGTGCGGCTCGGACGACGAGGGCGTGGTCCTCCGCTTCTACACCCCCGCCGACGGTGCCACGCAGTACGCGCAGGCCGCCGTGGACTGCACGGCCGCCGCGCAGGGCCGCTACCGCATCGAGCAGCAGACGCTGCCCCGGCAGGCCGACGACCAGCGTCTGCAGCTGGCACGCCGCATCGTCGGAGGTGACGAGACGCTCGACATCCTCGGGATGGATGTCACCTGGACCGCGGAGTTCGCCGAGGCGGGCTGGATCCTGGCCTTCCCGGAGCAGGCCGCGGCCGCGGTGCGCGACGGCACGCTCGAGGCGGCCTACGAGACCGGCAGCTGGCAGGACCGGCTCTACGCGGCGCCGCTCAACACGAACACCCAGTTGCTGTGGTACCGGTCCGACCTGGTGCCGGGCGGGCAGCCCCCGGGCACCTGGGACGAGCTGATCACCGTCGCCGAGGACCTCGCCGCGCAGGACCGCCCCAGCTGGATCGAGGCGCAGGCCGCGCAGTACGAGGGCATCACCGTCTGGTTCAACACGCTGCTGACCAGCGCAGGCGGCAGCATCGTCGCCGAGGACGGCACGACGGTGACCCTTGACGAAGGTGATGCAGCCCGGCAGGCGTTGGAGATCATGAAGAGGGTGGCCACCGCCCGGGGTGCGGACCCGTCGCTGTCGCAGCGGGACGAGGGTGCCGGGCGGCTCGCGATGGAGTCCGGCCGAGCCGTCTTCCAGGTCAACTACCCGTTCGTGCTCCCCGGCATCGCGGAGAACGGCGGCGGATCCTTCATCGACGAGCAGGGCAACCCGACGAACCGGGACACCGGGCGTCGGGTGGGTGACGTCTTCGAGTGGGCCCCGTTCCCGTCCGTCGTCGAGGGCGAACCCGCGGCGGTCACCATCGGCGGGCTGAACCTGGCGGTGTCGTCGACGAGCCGACATCCCGAGCAGGCGGTCGAGGCCGTCCAGTGCCTGCGCGACCGTGACAACCAGCTCCGCAACGCTGTCGAGGGCGGTGTCCCGCCCACCCTCGAGGCGCTCTACACCGACCCCGCATTCCAAGCGGAGTACCCGGCGTGGGAGGCCATCAAGCAGTCGCTCGACACCGCGAGCGTGCGGCCGCCGTCGCCCGCCTACCAGAGCATCTCGATCGTGCTCTCGGCGGCGCTCAACCCGCCGCGCGAGATCAATCCGGACAGCATGGTCGAATACCTCGCCGAGCAGGTGGAACGCGCCGTCAACTCCGAAGGACTGGTGCCATGACCGCCGACGTATTCTTCTCCGCGGAGGCGGTAGCATGACCGCCGACGTATTCTTCTCCGCGGAGGCGGCAGCATGACCGCCACCGAAGCCCCGCAGCGGTCCGCGGACCGCCCGGCACCCGACACCGGTGCACGGCGGCGGTCGGAGGGGGCTCGCGCCGAACGTCGGCTCGCCGCGATGCTCTGCGCGCCCGCGGTCATCGTCATGGTGGCGGTGACGGCCTACCCCATCGGCTACGCCGTCTGGCTGTCCCTGCTGCGCTACGACCTGCGCTTTCCCGACGAGAAGCAGTTCGTCGGGTTGGGCAACTACGCCGCGGTGCTCACCGACCAGTACTGGTGGAGCGCGTTCCTCGTCACCATGGCGATCACCGTGATCTCGGTGGCGATCGAGCTGGCGCTCGGGCTCGCGCTCGCGTTGATCATGCACCGCACGATTTTCGGCCGTGGCACCGTCCGGACCGTGGTGCTGATCCCGTACGGCATCGTCACGGTGGCGGCGGCCTTCAGCTGGCAGTACGCATGGACCCCGGACACCGGATATCTGGCCAACCTGCTCCCGGAGGGAACGGCGCCGCTGACCGAGCAGCTCCCCGCGCTGGCGATCGTGGTCCTCGCGGAGGTGTGGAAGACGACGCCCTTCATGGCGCCGCTGCTGCTGGCCGGCCTGGCACTGGTACCCGACGACCTGCTCAAGGCGGCCCAGGTCGACGGCGCCGGGCCCTGGCAACGCCTCACCAGGATCATCCTGCCGATGATGAAGCCGGCGATCCTCGTCGCGCTGTTGTTCCGCACCCTGGACGCCTTCCGCGTCTTCGACAACATCTACGTGCTCACCCGCGGCAACAACGGGACGGGGTCGGTGTCGATCCTCGGTTACAACAACCTCTTCGGGGCGTTCAACCTCGGCATCGGTTCGGCGATCAGTATCCTGATCTTCATCTCCGTCGCCCTCATCGCGTTCCTGTTCATCAAGCTCTTCGGTGCCGCGGCGCCGGGCTCCGACGTCGGCGCTGCCGAAGGGAGGCGATGATGGCCGTCGTGGACACCCCGAGCCGCAAGGCCGGGTGGTCGCTGCTCAACATCGTGGTGATCGTGTACGCCCTGGTGCCCGTGCTCTGGATCACGAGTCTGTCCTTCAAGACGACGGAGACGGTCACCGACGGGAACTTCGTGCCGCGGGTCTGGACGCTGGACAACTACGGCGGCATCTTCGCCACCAGCGAGTTCACCCGGGCGCTGATCAACTCGATCGGCATCGCGCTGATCGCGACCACGCTGGCCGTGGTGATCGGCACCATGGCGGCCTATGCCATCGCGCGGCTGAGCTTCCCTGGCAAGAAAGTGCTGGTCGGCGTCTCCTTGCTGATCGCGATGTTCCCGCAGATCTCGCTCGTCAGCCCGCTGTTCGAGATCGAACGGGCGATCGGGCTGTTCGACACCTGGCCGGGACTGATCCTGCCTTACATCACGTTCTCGCTGCCGCTGGCGATCTACACGCTCTCGGCGTTCTTCCGCGAGATCCCGTGGGAGCTGGAGAAGGCGGCGAAGATGGACGGCGCGACCCCCGCCCAGGCGTTCCGCTCGGTCATCGTCCCGCTGGCCGCGCCGGGGGTGGTCACGAGCGCGATCCTCGTGTTCATCTTCTGTTGGAACGACTTCCTGTTCGCGATCTCGCTGACCTCCACCGAGGCGTCGCGGACCGTGCCTGCCGCGATCGCGAACTTCACCGGCAGCTCGCAGTTCGAGGAGCCGACCGGGTCGATCGCGGCGGCCGCCGTCGTGATCACGATCCCGATCATCCTGTTCGTGCTGTTCTTCCAACGTCGTATCGTCGCCGGGCTGACGTCCGGTGCCGTGAAGGGCTGAGACCTGCTCGTCAGGGTTGAACATCGAAGGAGTTGCTGTCGTGGCCGAGATCGAGCTGGACGGTGTGACCAAGCGGTTCCCGGACGGGGCGCTCGCCGTCTCCGAGATCGACATCGAGATCGCGGACGGCGAGTTCGTCATCCTCGTCGGCCCCTCGGGCTGCGGGAAGTCGACGACGCTGAACATGATCGCGGGTCTGGAGGACATCACCGAGGGTGAGCTGCGCATCGGAGGCGAACGGGTCAACGAGAAGGCACCGAAGGATCGCGACATCGCGATGGTGTTCCAGTCCTACGCGCTGTACCCGCATATGACCGTGCGGGAGAACATGGCGTTTCCCCTGAAGATGGCGAAGATCGACAAGCAGACCATCAACTCCAAGGTCGAGGAGGCGGCGGGCGTCCTGGACCTCATCCCGCACCTAGACCGCAAGCCCTCCAACCTATCCGGCGGGCAGCGGCAGCGCGTCGCGATGGGCCGCGCGATCGTCCGGAGCCCCAAGGTGTTCCTCATGGACGAGCCGCTGTCCAACCTGGACGCCAAGCTCCGCGTGCAGATGCGCACCGAGGTCTCCCGCATCCAGCAGCGGCTGGGCACGACCACCGTCTACGTCACCCACGACCAGACCGAGGCGATGACGCTCGGCGACCGGGTCGTCGTGATGCGCGGGGGTCTCGTGCAGCAGATGGGTGCCCCGCAGGAGCTCTACGACCACCCCGCGAATCTGTTCGTGGCGGGTTTCATCGGCTCGCCGTCGATGAACTTCCTGCCGGGCACCGTGGCGGGGAACTCACTGCGGACCGCGCTCGGGAACCTGCCGCTGGTCGACCGGGTGCGGCGGGCGCTGGAGGAGGCGGAGTCCCCCCGTGAGGTGATCCTCGGCATCCGGCCCGAGCACTTCGAGGACGCAGCGCTCGTCGAGGACCACCAGCGCTCGCAGGGCGGGACGTTCTCGGCGCAGGTCGAGGTACTCGAGTCGATGGGCTCGGACAAGTACGCCTACTTCTCCCTCTCCGGGGACCGCGCGTCGTCCGCCGAGCTGGAGGAGCTCGCCGCCGACGCCGGTACCGCCGACCTGGGCTCCAGCGGCAGCC
>Ga0136623_10000589_pt1 | contig 11142 bp, 8 predicted proteins | sample AntDrymUQ4492106_2_FD_104656 | JGI IMG/M metagenome (GOLD analysis project Ga0136623, IMG submission 104656) | Polar desert sand microbial communities from Dry Valleys, Antarctica - metaG UQ449 (21.06) | ecosystem: Environmental > Terrestrial > Soil > Desert | place: Antarctica: Dry Valley...
GAAATCTGCCTCGAATTTATCTTAAAGATCTCTTCGTGCACATGCTTGCCGGTGGCCAATCGCTCCTCCTTTCTTCGAGCGTTGTCAGTCGCCTGCTTCTAGATGGAACGCTGAAGATCTACTTGTACCAGATTTCATTTTCATAACCATCCGGATCCTGTACGTAGGCAAAGGAAAACCAGGCGCAAATTCGCCGCGCCGTAGAAGTTTTCCCCGGCATACCGTCAGTGCCTCGTGTTCCCCGGCAGCGGCGCCTGCAGGGAAGTCCGCCCACAGCGTTCAGAATATCTTTGCGCGTCAGGAGCTAACCTCTGCAATAGTTTTCTCTTCAATCAGTTCAGTCAAAACTGATCCGCAGGCAAGCGTCGGCGGGCAGCCGTAGGCGAGAAAGCGCCACGGCTTCAACCCCCCATGCTGCACCTGCAGCGAAAGACGCAAGCGGTCGGCGCAGACGGGATTCAGTCTCTTCGGCAACAGCGTTCGCGTCCGCGAGTTCGCCTGAACTGCGGGGAGTGTTGGGCGGATCTATTTTAACGCGCGCTTGCATCTTAACGCTCGCTTGCATCAGTCTTTGAAGTTGCGTTATGAGCGACCTAAAAGCGCAATGATAGACAGCTCAATCCCCCATCCATCTTCTGAAACTCCGTCATCTCGAGCGCGATCGTTTGATAACCTAACTCTCGCAACGTCTTTTCAAGTGCCGGATAACCCGCTGCCACTAACACGTGGTCATTAACCATGACGCAGTTGGCGGCATACTCCTCGCCGGCTTGCACGCGCACGAGTTCGTAGCCTCGAAACTCCTCGCGGTTCCGCAGCGCCTCGATCACTACCATTCGCTTATCACCCAGGTATGCAACCCCGCTCTTCAGATGCAGAATACCGTCCACTTCGCGGATGTCTACGAAACTCGAAGTGTAGTTAAAAGATGCCAGTAACTCAGCTAACTGCTGCGCGCCCGCTGCATTCGTGCGCCCGGAGATGCCGATGAAGAAATGATTCTCCGCCTCACAGATATCTCCACCGTCGAGTCTGCCAGGCTCACAAAGCGAAGCCAACTCTGAATAGAACTCCGCGAGTACTGCTTTCACGCCTGCCACTTCTCCGACCCTGCTGGGCGTGCCGGGACGCGTCAGGATCGCGCAACGCTCAGTTACGACCGCAGTATCTTCGACGAAGGTTGAATCGGGGTACCTTTCCTCAGCTTCTAAACGGGTCAGCTTCAGGCCACACTGCGTGAGCGCCGCACAATACGCTTCGTGCTGTTCAAGCGCGCGCCCATAGACCGGCATACCCAGTTCAACCGAGGTTAGACCGTTGGCAAAATTCACACTCGGCGGACGAACGACAGCTCCAGAAAGCATTGGATACCTCGATACTCTAGTGCCTGGCGTGCTCGCTCGAACTCTAAGCCGCCGCCGCTGGCGAGCACTAGAAGTTCACGCTGGACAACGCATACGGAGTGCCAGCGGAACAATTTGAAACGTTGCCGGCAAGCGACCGGGAAGTTCGCCGTCTACTTCAAGAGAGACCTCGGCGTCTTCGACTGCGGGGCGCGCGACAATCTTCGTGGCTAATGCGTGTCCAACCTCCTGCATCCCCATGTGCGCGCCGAGGTAGAGGCGCGGAGCATTGGTCAATATTTTCAAGGCGCCCAGATCACCGATGGTGATCACATCAAATTTACCGTCCGTCAACTTTGCTTCGGGCGCGATCTTCATACCGCCGCCAAAATAGCGCGCGTTTGCGATGCAGAGATTCGCAACTGTCAGATGTTTTTCGTGCGCGTCATCGAGCTGGACGACTACTCTGGTTGCTGGAGACTGCATGGCTGTTTGCAGCATCGAAACGCCAAAAGAGAGCCGACCGCTGAGCCAGTTGGAGGCTTTTGCCGGAAGCCACTCCGTATTGCCCTTTTTCACGCGCTCGATCACGTCGGCGCTCATCCCAAACGATGCCACGCCCAGAAAGTAGCGCGTGTCATGCTCACCGTCCATTGTGGTAAAGGTCACCCGACCGACATCAATCTTTCGAGTGACCCCGTCGCGCAGGATACGGGCGGCGTCGCGTGAGCGCGCGGGTATCCCAATCGTCTTGCGAAAATCGCCACCAGTGCCGCTGGGTACGATTCCAAGTTCCGCATCCTTGCCCGAGGCGAGAATTCCGTTGGCCACCTCCGAGATGGTGCCATCGCCGCCGCAGGCAATGATCAGTTTTGTGTCTTTGCGTGCAGCCTCGGCGGCCAGCTCATTTCCCTCGCCCGCTTTTCCTGTGAACGCGCAACTAAAGGCGCCAAAATGTGAGCTTAAATCACTGGCAATCCCCGGCCAGGCGTCGCGTGTGGCACCACCTGCTGATTCAGGATTGACGATTACAAGGGGCGGGGGCATTTATTCGAAGATAAAGAGTTTCTCACTCAATGAGTGGTTGCAAATGAAGAAGTTTCAGGTCATTAGATCACTTTACTGCCGCGTCTTCGCCATCAGCCTGTCCTCCTAGCATTTCTCTGTCTTGCATACCTAGCTCGGCAATCCTGCTCATCACAACTTCCGCAATCTCCTTGTAGATGCGCATGTGATCTTTCTTAGACACGTAATCCGTAAAGTCGATCTCCGCACCGAAGTGGATCCGAATCTTGGGGCCTCCGGTCCAGTTTCCCAGCACCTGTCGTGGCAGATCATTGCTGAGGCCGGCAACGAAGACTGGGATCACTTGTGGCGAAGCGTCTTTAATGAGTTTTCCTACCCCCGGCTGCGCCGGCAAAAACGAATACGGATCCGCACGCCTGTTGCGCGTGCCCTCTGGGTGAAAACCGACAACATTTCCTGGCCCGTTTCTGCAGATTTCGGTCAGCAGCCGAAATGAATACTTGTCAAAGGCGCGCTTCTCCCGAATCGGCTTTTCTCCGGAAACGAAAAACGGCGGGTACATGGACCACCATCCCATGACCAGGTTCACAAAGAGGCCCAGAGGCGATTGATAAAAGAACCGGCCACGCACCGGGAAGAAGAGTTGCTTACGCCAACTTGTGTGAAGAAAGAGCACGGTTGATACCGTGTACATGTCGAAGAACGAACGATGGTTAGCTACCAGCAGGATGGGCCGTTCGCGTGAAGCGGCTTGAATGTGATCTAGCCCATAGACCTGCATGAGATTGTAGGTTGAAAAATGAATCCAACCTGCGCCAAAGACTCTCTGGCACCAGGTCCAAAAACGCTTCCAGCGGCCCTGGTTCATTCTCTTCACCACTCGAAAAGCAAAGCGCTCGAACCAACTCAGAACGGCAAGTTCGTCAAGCGTAGGCTCAACGGCTTGTCCCATGTCCAAAGTCCAGGGTCCAACGTCTGTCTTGCCCCGGTCCGCGTGGTCCGTCGCGGTGACCTTCGGTTCGGGACTCTGGACTTTGGACATTGGACGTTGGACTGCTTAGTCTATCGAAAAGTACTTTGCTTCCGGATGATGGACAATGATTGCGGAGGTTGACTGCTCGGGGTCGAGCTGAAACTCTTCGGTCAACTCAACATCGATACGCGAGGGGTCGAGCAACTCGAACAGTTTGACCTGATCTTCCAGATTCGGACACGCCGGATAACCGAAGCTAAAGCGCGAGCCTTGATACGCCTGATGAAATAGCTTGGTAACTTCCGGCGCGTCTGCGTCGGCAATGCCGAGCTCTTCACGAATTCGTTTGTGCCATAACTCGGCGAGCGCTTCGGCGCTTTCGACACTGAGACCGTGAAAATAGAGATAGTCAGCGTAGTTGTCAGACTTGAACAGCTCTTGAGCGTACTCGCTGGCCCGGCGGCCAACCGTGACCAGATGGAAGCCCACAACATCCATCCGGCCTGAATCTTTCGCGGCAAAGAAGTCCGTAAGGCATAGATGCTTGCCTGCGGGTTGACGTGGAAAAGTAAAACGCAACCGTTCGGTTTTCTCGTCCTCATGGTAAATAATCAGATCATTTCCCGACGACTGGCAGGGGAAGTAGCCGTAGACAACCCGCGGGACGAGAAGACATTCACGCTTGCTGTGCTCTTTTAGTTCTTCGTAAATGGGTCGCACGGTTTCCCGCACAAAGCTCTGATATTCATTCAGGGGTTTTCGGCCCTGCTTGAACTGCCATTGCCCCTTGAAGAGGGCGGTTTCATTTACGAAAGCAAACACTTGATCGAGAGGAATGTCTTCCACCACTCGGAAACCGTAAAAAGGCGCTTTGGGTACCTCGGCATCCGTACTCACGGCTGACCGGGTGGTGTGCGTACTGTCTCCCGCAGTCTTTGTCGAGCCACGCGGCTTCAGGGGTTTGCGAATACCCAGCTTCGCTTCCTCACCCATCAGATCTTCAACATCCTCAACGGCGTCCCCGCTCTGCCGGTCTCCACTTCTCCCCGTCTCCGCTTCTCCCCGTCTCCCTATCTCCCCAGCCCTGGCTCCTGCCAGCTGGCGGTTTCCGCTCGCTAGCTTGTCCATCGTATGCAGGCCGGCGAAGGCGTCACGCGCATAGAAGAGTTGGCCCTTATAGAGTGATTTTAGATCGTCATCAACATAACGCCGCGTCAACGCCGCACCGCCGAGCACGACCGGCACTGTAATGCCGCGCTCGTTCATCAGCTCGAGGTTCAACTTCATTATCAGCGTTGATTTTACGAGCAGTCCGCTCATCCCGATCGCGTCAGCCTGGTGCTCTTCGTACGACTGCAGGATATTCTCAATTGTTTGCTTGATGCCAAGGTTAATCACCTTGTAGCCGTTGTTGGTCAGGATGATGTCGACCAGGTTCTTGCCAATGTCATGAACGTCGCCTTTGACGGTCGCAAGCACCATGGTTCCCTTTGCCGTTGCTCCGCCCTTCTTTTCCATGAAGGGCTCGAGAAAGCGCACCGCAGCTTTCATCGCTTCCGCTGATTGCAAAACGAACGGCAACTGCATCTGTCCACTGCCGAAGAGATCGCCGACCACCTTCATGCCCTCAAGCAGGATATTGTTGATGATGTCTAGTGCGGGATGCTTGTCGAGCGCGGTTTGCAACTCAGCTTCAAGTCCGATTTTCTCGCCATCGATGATGTGGTTTTTCAACCGCTCTTCGACCGTGTGACCCTTGTTGGCCTTCTTAGCGCTCTTGGCTTTGACGCCTTCAAACAGCGTCGTGAATTTCGTCAGCGGGTCGTAAGTGCAAACATCTCCTTCAAACTGACGTTGGTCGTAGATCAGCTGGCGCGCAACTTTAAGTTCCTGCTCTCCGATGCGATTCAACGGCTCAATCTTGCTGGCGTTGACTATAGCCGCGTCCAACCCGGCCTCGATGGCGTCGTGCAGGAAAACGGAATTCAGCACCACACGCGAGGCGGGATTGAGCCCGAACGAAATGTTGGAAACACCGAGAATAGTGAAACAACCCGGCAGTTCTTGTTTGATCCGGCGAATTCCCTCGATCGTCTCGAGCGCATTGCGGCGATCCTCTTCAATTCCTGTGGAGATGGGAAGGGCCAGGGCGTCAAAGAAAATGTCCGACGCCGGCAGGTCCAACTCTTCCGTGGCTTGCTCATACGCGCGTTTGGCAATCTTGAACTTTCCCTCAGCTGAGCGGGCCATCCCCTCTTCATCAATCGTTCCGATAACCACGCTGGTCCCGTAACGTTTCGCAAGGTCAATGACTTTTGCGAATCGGGATACGCCGTCTTCGTAGTTTGTGGAATTTAGGATGCTCTTACCGCCGGCGTGCTGGAGCCCAGCTTCCATCTTCTGCCATTCTGTGGAGTCGAACATCAAAGGCAGCTTGATGTTGGTGACCAACCGCGATGCCAGCTCGTGCATATCGGCTTCCCCGTCGCGGCCTACGAAATCCACGTTGACGTCCAACACGTGCGCACCTTCACGCTCCTGGTCTTTAGCCAACGAAACCAGACCGTCCCAGTCTTCGGCATTTAGAAGATCGCGCATCTTCTTTGAACCACTGGCATTGACGCGCTCGCCTACAATCAGGAACGACGCGTCTTGGATGTAAGGCTGTTGAAAGTAGATGGAGGAAGCGGCAGGCGCGAGCGCTGTCTTGCGCGCTTTCGGAGTAATGCGCTGCATAGCTTCGACCACCAACTTCAAGTGCGCAGGCGTGGTGCCACAGCAGCCGCCTACGACGTTGACACCAAAGTCGCCGGCGAAATGAATGAGCTGCGCGGTGAATGTCTCGGGTGTCTCGTCGTAGTGCATCTTGCCATCCACAACTGAAGGCAGCCCGGCGTTCGGCAGGACTGACACCGGCAGCGGCGCGTTCTCGCAAAGGTAGCGGATGCTCTCGCTCATATGACGTGGACCAGTACCGCAATTCATGCCAATCACGTCAATTGGAAATGGCGCGAGCGCCGTTAACGCGGCACCAATTTCCGTGCCATTGAGCATGGTCCCAAAAATTTCGATTGTTACCTGGGCAATAACTGGAACACGCGCGCGCGTACTCTCGAAGTGCTCAAAGATTGCCGACAATGCGGCTTTGGTTTGAAGTAAGTCCTGACAAGTTTCGACTATCAGCAGATCCACGCCACCATCTATCAATCCCCGCACCTGCTCACTATAGGCAGCCTTGAGGTCGAGAAATGTTATATGGCCCAGGGTAGGAAGTTTGCGTCCCGGTCCCATTGAGCCGGCCACCCAGCGTGGTTGGGCTATGGTTGAATAATCGCCGGCGATACGTTTCGCGAGCCGGGCCGCGAGAACGTTCATTTCATATGCTTTTTCGCCTATGTCATACTCGGCAAAATCCACCGGCGTGCCGTTGAATGAATTGGTCTCGATGATGTCACAACCAACTTCGAGAAATGCAGAATGAACCTTCTCGACTGCGGCGGGCCGCGTCACCAGCAGATTTTCATTACAGCCTTCGAAGCGCAGCCCCCCGAAGTCGTCCAGGGTGAGATTCTGAACTTGCAGACTAGTCCCCATCGCGCCATCGAAGACCACGATGCGTTCTTTTAATGTGTCGAGAAAACTCATAGCTGGTAAATAGTAAATCGTAAATGGTAAATGGTAAGAACTCGGGACTCGAAGACGAATAGCTTGGATGCGCTCCGCTTGGTCGCGCTTTCCATTTACTATTCACCATTTACCATTTACCAATAGGAAAGCCCCGCGCTAAACAACGCGGGGCTTTCCTCAACCCTTTTCGATTAGTCTTACGGGAAAGACTCGCCGAGCTGTTTAGCGGATTATTTTACGTGGCCGCAAGTCGCCTTAACTCACCACGTCTGCTCTCCGTGACTATTGAAACATCGCCCTTCTGGAGTGTCAAGGAGAAACATCGGGATCGGCATTGGGCATTAACCATTCGCAGGGACCCCCAAAATGTCAAACGTATTCAGAGTCTTATGGATCATGAGTACATTAACCGGCGTCGAATGTCCTGGGTCCGATCAATAAACATGCTTCCTCCTCAATCCCCGCCAATAAAAGCGGTGATTAACAGACTCTCTTCCCCTGCAGCCTTTCGCATTTCAATCGATTGAATGAAGCAGTTACTTGCTCGAGTAGAGTACCGGTCCGGGCCAGACCCAGTAGAACTACCACAACTCATGCAGATTCAACAGGAACCCGCGGAGCAACGGCTCTCCCGAGACTGTCTCAGAATCCTCGAGCACTTCGACGTCATGGTCCGGCCGGTAAATATAGACCTGCCGCTTGAGCGGGTCGATGAGCCAGGCCAAGAGCGCACCGTTTTCAATGTATTCCTGCATTTTGTTCTTCAGTCGTGACACGCTATCAGAGGGCGATCTCAGCTCTATGACGAAATCCGGACAGATAGGAGCAAACCCTTCCTGCTCTTCGGTAGTCAGGGCATCCCAGCGGTCGCGCCTGACCCAGCCCGAATCAGGCGAGTATTTGGCACCGTTTGGCAAAGTGAAACCGGTCGACGAGTCGAAACATGCTCCCGTTCCGTCAATGTCGGCCCAGTTTGCGAGTCTTTGATTTAATCTCGCGTTGCGTAAACCAGTTTTTGACCCGGCCGGGGGCATGACGATCAGTTCTCCTTCGAAGGTGAGTTCGAGGCGCAGGTCACGATTGTCGCTGCAGAGTTGTTCAAATTGGGCGGCTGTCAATCGGATGCTTTTAAAGTTAACTGTGAAAAGCGGCCCGATTTCCTGCGGGATTGGTAAGGTGATTTGAGCCATTGGCAACTCCGTGACTGTTGGCAATCTTACTATTCGTCTACAGCACTAGCAACAGGAGTGGTGGCAACTTTTCGCCCGCGTGTCCCGCTCACACTCTTGCCATTCGCTATTTACTATTTGCCTTTCACTATTTGGCCATTTACCACTTACCATTCGCCATTTACCATTCCCCTCACGCGGCTTGCTGTGCCCCTCGGTGTCATAGCGCCCAAATCTTTTTAGAACCTGCTACGGAAGGCGCAGCCCATTCGCACTTCGGGGCGGCGCAGCAGTTGTGGGGGTTGAGTCAGAAACTCCTCGGGGCACACTAGAGGCACCGCAGTTTTGGCTACACCCTTACTTCGCGCGCCTCCAATTTATTCGGTCAATGTCTGCGAGAAGTGGCTCATTCTCTAAAGGCTAATTTCTTTTTTCCGACAGAGTAAAGCCCTTCTATCTGTGTAGGTACTTTTTATCGAGTGCTCTTATCAACGGCTTAGCCGCCACGGAGGTCTTCGGAACCTCTCGCCTAGGCTTCGCCGACATAACTAGCGCATCACTTTCCTGACCGTTTTGAAAGCCTCTTCCGTAACGGCTTCGCCGCCCGATGTGAGGCGGTGTCCGCCCCGCCGTACCGGTTTTTAAACTTAGGGGCTGCGCCCCTCTGGGGCATAGCCCCCAAATCCTTTAGGACCGGGTACGGAAGGGCATAGCCCATCCTTACATCAGGCGGCACAGCCGTTGTGGGGGTTGAGTCAGAAACTCCTCGGGGATGTTGCTCGGGCCATTTTTCAGTGGGAGGGATGGCCCGCCAAGCTGAGAATCAGTAACCACACCTCTTTAAGCCCTCTTGCGTAACGTCTGTGCAGACATAACTCGCGCATCGCTCTCCGGACCTTTTTGGAAGCCTCTTGCGTAACAGCTCTGCAGACATTACTTGCGCATCACTCTCCGGACCTTTCTGCAAGTCTCTTGCGTAACGGCTGTGCAGACACAGCTCGCGAATCACTCTCCGGGCCTTTCTGGAAGCCTCTTGTGTAACGGCTGTGCCGCCGGATGTGAGGCGATGGCTCCGCCTCGCCGTAGCGGCTCTCTTTAAAACTTAGGGGGCTGCGCCCCTCGGGGGGCATAACCCCCCAATCTTTTTTAGAATCCGCAACGGAAGGGCATAGCCCATCCTCACATCAGGCGGTGCAGCGTTACAGAGTGGAGTAAGAACTCCTTGAGGATATTAACCAGGCACGCGACTCGTGACACAAGGCGGGGGCACTGCTTATAAAGAGCAGGAAAAAAGCGAGCTGAAGAGCTCTTAGCCAGCTCCAGAGCCTAGAATTCTCGCTTTAGTTAGTGCAATATATCTCTTTCTTCCTAATCGACATTTGCAGCCAGGCAGCCCTCAGCTTCTTCGATATTTAACTCGCGCCCATGGCAAAAGAAGCGAAAGCCAGAATACGTATCAACGACATGCTCACCAAGTCGGGCTGGCGGTTCTTTGACGATCACAACGGCCCCGCCAACATTTCGCTGGAAACCAACATCAAGCTAAAAAAGAAACAACTGGATGAGTTGGGGGATGACTTCGAAGCAACCGCGAACGGATTTATCGATTATCTTCTCTTGGAGCCAAGCGGTTTTCCTGTCGCAGTGCTGGAGGCAAAGTCGGAGAAGTACGATCCGCTAATCGGCAAAGAGCAGGCGCGCAAATACGCGCAGTCTCAGAACGCTCGCTTTGTCATACTTTCAAATGGCAATCTGAGCTACTTTTGGGACCTTGAGCAGGGCAATCCGGCAATCATTACTGAGTTTCCGACTCAAGATTCACTAGAGCATTTCCACTCCTTCAAGCCCAACCCAGACGCACTCATCAAAGAGAAAGTCGAAAGGATTACATCGCTGTCACTCAGAATCCAACTTACAGTAGTGATCCTCGCTGGATCAGTGAAGCCGAGCGCGGGACCTTTGTTAGGGACAGGGAGCTAAAGTTCCTCCGCCCTTACCAACTCAAGGCGATTGAGAAATTGCAAGATGCGGTGAAGAAAGGTGCGTCACGCTTTCTGTTTGAGATGGCGACGGGAACGGGGAAGACGCTCACCGCCGCCGCAGTTATCAAGGTTTTTCTCTGCACCGGCAACGCGAAACGCGTACTCTTTCTCGTAGACCGCCTTGAACTCGAAGATCAAGCCTGGAAAAACTTCGTTCGCTACCTGAAAAACGATTTCCGGACGGTCATCTACAAAGAGAATCGCGACGACTGGCGTAAAGCCGAGGTCGTTGTATCAACCGTGCAGAGTCTGCAATTCAACAATAAGTATCGAAGCTTGTTTTCCCCGACAGACTTTGACCTGTTGATCTCCGACGAAGCACACCGCTCGATCGGTGGCAACAGCCGCGCGGTGTTTGAATACTTCATCGGCTATAAATTGGGACTCACGGCCACGCCAAAGGATTACCTCAAGAAAGTCGATCCCGCGAGAATCGATCTCCGCGACCCGCGCGAATACGAACGTCGCCAACTCCTCGACACCTACAAGACCTTTGGCTGCGAAACGGGCAACCCAACGTTTCGCTATAGTCTTATTGATGGAGTGAACGATAAGTTCCTCCTCAATCCGCTTGTAGCGGATGCTCGCACGGAGATCACTACAGACCTGCTAGCCGAAGAGGGCTACGCTGTTACAGTTGAGGATGATGACGGAGAAAAGCATGAGCAGACTTTCTTTGGTAAAGACTTTGAGAAAAAGTTCTTCTCAGATGAAACGAACGACGTTTTTTGTCAAACGTTTCTTAAGAATGCGCTGCGTGATCCGCTGAGCGGAGAGATTGGGAAAAGCATCGTCTTTTGTGTCCGACAAGATCACGCGACCAGAATTACAAAAAGGCTAACTAAACCACTATGCACTGGAAGTGCATAGGTTGCCCTCGGACTGAAAGTCCGACTCATTCGAGGATGAAGGGGTCACTTTCCCGGTTAGATGGATGCCGATGATGCTCAAGATACTCTTGC
>Ga0136623_10000590_pt1 | contig 11139 bp, 7 predicted proteins | sample AntDrymUQ4492106_2_FD_104656 | JGI IMG/M metagenome (GOLD analysis project Ga0136623, IMG submission 104656) | Polar desert sand microbial communities from Dry Valleys, Antarctica - metaG UQ449 (21.06) | ecosystem: Environmental > Terrestrial > Soil > Desert | place: Antarctica: Dry Valley...
GTTGAAACCTCTTCTATCTCTACCGAACTGGCTTGTGTTAACCGCGATAACGCTGTTGAGCGGAACGGTCACCGGCGGCTGTGTCGGCAAATTCAGCATTTCCTTTGAAATCATCTGGTTTTGTCCCGGTTGATTCAACGTCGGAGAAGTATTATTAACAATCACCGTCGTATTGTTATTAATTATCGTCGTGTTATTTTGACGATTACGACGATAATGCCGGTTGTAATCGTAATAACCGTAATTATACGGCAGAGGATACCAGCAAACATTACTGCCCCATGTCGCCAGTATAACGAGCGCGGGCTGCCACCAACTGCGCCGGTATTTTTGATGTCCATACGGCGTCCAAACCCAAACCCGGTCGTCGTAAACCCAGCGTCCGTGATGATAAGTCGCCCAACCCCAAGGCTCGTCGTTAACCCACGTCCAGCCATATGGCGGAATCCAACGCCAGTGACCGTAGCGATACGGCGACCAGTCGGCATACCCGCTGACGGAATTTTTGAACGGTCGCCAGACATAGCCGTATTTGCGTGTGTGAACCCACTCGCCGTATTCGGTTAGATCTTCCGCGCCGTAAATATCGCGGTCATAATAGGTATCGTAATGCGCGTCGCGCAAGCGTTTGGCGATTACCGCGTCGCGCTGGAGCGACCAGCTATCGAAATCGTCGGCATAGCGCGAAGCATCCGCCGTTTCCCATTCGCCCGCATTATTCCCATCAAGGAAAATCTTCGCGCTGCGTCCGCCGCGCAATGTAAAACCCGAAGTTTCCGAATAAATCCGCGCTTCGCCGCCATCCGTGACGCTGACCCGAAGTTCGTTATTACGCTCGTCGCCCGCGTCAACCCGATACATTCCTTCTTTTTGAACGGAAACGGTCGTCTTCGGCGCGTCAATTTCAAAATACGCGCTGTTCTTATCAAATTCCAAAACACGCAGACTCAAACTTCCCTGCGAAAGGCTGACCGCAATGCCTTCGTCTTTCAAATTGACGATTTTTAAATGAGAATTCTCCTCCAATCGCAGGTAATTCTTACTGTTAAACTGAATTTCCAGGCGAGTTGCCGCATCGGTCGTAATCTCGTCGCCTTCGACTATTGGTAAATTCTGCGTTGCGCGTTCCCAATCCCGGCTGTCGGCACGGCGAATCTGCACGTCGCCGCGCATGAAACTGATTCGTGCCACACGAGCCGTTACTTCCGGCGTGTAATCGTCAGAAACTTCGGCGAAAACATTTCCGGCAAATAAAAGGGGAATTACAAGGAAGATCGACCATAAAACTTTCTTTGTTGTTTGCATAAATTTTCTCTCCTTGAACTATTTGCTTGTCTGTCGGGAAGAGTTTTGTGGAAGCATTTAACTCGACTTTTGCTTGCGCTTACAGCAATTTTTATACCGCTATGTTTGTTATCTTTAAGTCGGATATTATTTAATGAATCGGCTAAAAGCATTTGCCGATATTTTTATTTTCAACGAAATGGTGCAGGAATGAAAATTCGTAATACTAAATAGTGCAAATGCAGGCGAAGAAGCCGGAAATTTTCTTACATATTCTTGATAGAACATCAATTTTATGTCTGACATTTGCGTCCGGCAAACGATTTTCGATTATAATTCGTCTTAACGGTTTGGCATCGAAAGATTTTCAATTATAAACTTTCTTTAATTCAAGCTTCTTTGAGAGGACTAATAAAAAAATATGAAACAATACGCAATATTCAGCTTTGTAATTTTAGCTCTGACGTTTTCCGCTTTCGGTCAGAAAACAAAAACAACTACCAAAATTGATCCGACAAAAGGCGTTCGTGAGGCTTTTGACAGATTAATCGAAGGCATTGAGCAATCCGATGTTGAAAAAGTAATGAGCGCTTACGAAAAATCCGACAAAATTCTTTTTTTTAATAACAACGGTTCAGCCACAATCGGCTGGGACAATATGAAAAAAAACCGTGATTCGTCGTATGCGAAAACGACAAATGTAAATTTGGACACCACCGGTGTGCGGATTGAAATGCTTGGCAAAGATATCGCCTATCTAACTTGTAAATGGAAACAATCGCAGGAATATGAAGGAAAGCTCGAAACGGCTTCGGGCAGAATGACAATCGTTTTTAAGATGATCGGAAAAGACTGGAAAGCCGTTCATCTGCACACTTCGCCTGACAATCCGCCCGCGTCAAGACCGGTTTTGACTTCGGAGCGCGAAGTAATCGTAAATTAAAATTACAGGTCGTTCTCATCAAAAAAGCCGCTCGACTTAAAGTCGAGCGGCTTTTTCTTTTGATTGTTCTTTCGGTTACATATTCGTTCCCGGATAACTTCTACCGAGTTTGCCTTCATCGCCTTCGGCTAAACTGTTTATTAATTCATAATGAAAATAATCGAATTTGGCGGCGACCGGCGGCTGAACGCGCTTTTCATACATTTCACGCGAACGGTCAATCGCTTCGCGCAGACGTTCATACAAATCGCTCGATTCGCGTCCTTCTTTTACTTTTTGCTCGTTGTAAAGTTTGATTTCGGAAACGAGTAAGCGGGCAAAACGCCGCGCATCATTATGCAGCCTTCGTTCATCTTCGGCAACTTCAATCGGCAAATCGACATTTCTTTCGCTGAGTCGGGATTTGACCGGAGTTGCCGCCGCGCCCGACATTGTTTCAGCCGGTTTGGGAGCAGCGAAAATTCCAGAAACATCGTCGTTTTTAGCTGCGGACACTTGTTCCGAATAACCGTTTGCCGACTTGAATTGGGGAATTTCGCTTTCGTTTAGTAATTGCTCAAATTCGGCTTGCGGCGTATCGGAAAATTTTTCTGACGGAGATTCAAAATCATAGCTCGAAATTGTCGAATAATCTTGTGACGGCTCTTTAGTTTGATTAAATGATTCGGCAGTTTGAGCTTTATCATCTTCGGCAACAAATTCTTCGACGACAAAAGTCTCGTCACTTACGTCGGAATAACTCGGCGGATTGCTCCAGGAATAATCCGACTTGGTTTCAGTTTCGGTTGGAAATTCCGATTTTTCTTCCGCCGCGAATTCCTTATAGGAAGATTGAAAATTTTCGGAAACCGGTTCGGTCTGAAATGCGTTCCGGCTCGTTTCCGGTTGAGCAAAATTTTTATCTTCCGAAACGGAATCAGTTTTCTCGAAAGATGAATCATATCTTTCTTCAACTGCTTTTTCTTTTCCGTAATCAGCATCAACCGGATAAGTTTGCGCCGCTTCCGGTTCGCTCTCAACCGGTTCTTCGAAAGTTTCGACGGCGGCGGTTTCTTTTACGGGTTGAGCCGCCTGGCTCGAAGCGTTTTGAGTTTTCGCGCCTTGCGAGGCAGCGAGAAGTTCGACCGTCAAACCGGCAACCCGAACCAAAGTTTCCAATGCTTCGATATTGACGCTCACGCCTTCCGTGCCGTAATCGGCATAAAGAACGGCGACGCCGCGCCCGCGCGCAATCAGCGGAATCGCATACATTCGGTCGGGCTGACCAAATTCGAGTTTATCGAGATAAAACGAATCATCGACATAAGTTCCGTAATTGCTTTCAATTAGACCTAAAGAACGGACGGCATCGCTCAAAACAGTTTCGTTAGACATCGGAAAGAAAATCTCACGCACCTGTTGTTCGTCCGTAGTTCCTTCTTTTCCGAAAACGCGCCAACCGACAAAGTGTTCGTTTTTGATAATGAAAAACGCCCCGCGCGGCGTAAATTGTGCCGCGTGATTAACCAGCGATTTTAAAATGCCCGCCTGCGAATCCTGAGTGCTGATTTCGTTTATGGCGTCTCTGAGTTCATTGTAACTAACCGAAGCGGCGGCAAGCGCCGAAGAATTTTCTCTTTCCCGATCTTCGGCTTCGGCAATCGCCGACGCGGTAATTCTCGCGCCTTCGTCTTTTGCCAGCCGCAGATGTTCGACGACCAATTCTCGAAAACCTTCATCGAGCTGCTTGTCGTTTTCCAAACGCGATGAAAAATCTTGAAAAACTTCATCGAGCTGCGATTTATGTTTTTCAAATTCGTTTTGGAACTTTGCTTGAAAATCGGAAACTTCCTGCCGCATTTCGGCGAGAATACCATTCAGATAACTCTCGAATTCAGTTCTCAGACTAAGTTCGAGTTCTTCACTATTCACTTTATATTTCCTCCATTTAATGAAAACACAGCACGTTCAGGACGTTTTTGGCTGGCGGTTCGGCGTAGATTTAAATTCAAGAGATGAGAAGGCAATTTGCGCGACATTGCCAACGCCTAGATTATGAACAATTTCGGGCTTTATTGTCAAGAAATACTTTTTAAACCAAAAATAAACGCTGATTTTTTCAGCGTTTATTTTTGATTATTTTAAAACTCTACTCGGCAACAACTTCAATTTCCGGGTCTATTTCGTCTTTGATCATATTTTCGATTGCCATTAAAGTTCCCGTTAAACTCGACGGACAACTTCCGCACGCGCCCTGGTAGCGAATCTTCAAAGTCTTATTTTCCAAACTCAAAATTTCCAACCAGCCGCCGTCGCTCGCCAGATACGGACGAATCCTTTCGTCGAGCAATTCATTTATTTGAGCAATTACCGGATCGTCGCTCAAAGCCGCCGCGATTGCGCCGCCGACCACCGCGCCCGCGCCGTTTCCATTACCATTTCCGTTACCGTTTGACGATTGCACACTTTCCGCCGCGCGAATCGGCACTGCCAGATTCGGCAAAATTTCGTCCCAATCGGTTTCGTCGGTTTTTTCTACCGTAATCATTTTGTCCATATAAAATACGGACACGACATCGCCGATGTCGAAGAGCGACTTGGCAAGTTTATCGTCCGCCGCTTTTTCCGGCGAATCAAACGAATGCGATGTGCCGTGCGAAACCGCTTCTTTCAAAATGAACTTAACGGCGTTCGGATTTGGTGTTTCCTGTATATCTGCAATTTTTGGCATCTCTTCTAAAAACTCTTTATTTTATTCAAAAATGTAAAGTTTATGAATCTTTACTATTTTGTAAACATTATAACGCATCTCGAAAAAAAATTCACTTGTCGGGAGATTCTCTTTCAAATTTTAAGTGAATAAGTAGCGAATAATATTTAGTTTGAAGCCTGTGCGTAATTAAATATAAATAATCATCATTGGGTTTGGATAAATGAATTAAGCACAGGCTTCATTTAATAGTGCAAATTTTAAGTTTTCTAATGTTTAGAGTTCAAACGCGGAACGCACTTTGCTTCCCGCCGCGCTTCGCTGGCGGAAACACGCTAAAGCGTGGACTCTAAACTGTTGCCAAAATGTTAGAAAACTTAAAATTTGCACTACTACTTAATTCTTGCGAAATAATAGGTGTTAAACTCTATCTTGCGTTCCGACTTTAGCGAAACAACTCAAATTGTCAAAAGTAATTTACATCAATGAAGATGCGGCTTTATTTTATTAAGTTCCGACTTGATCTGCTCATGCGCGATCATTGACTGTTCAGCACCGCTGGAGACGCTGTCCAAGACGATTTTATCTTTCTTGGCGCTTGACTTCTCTTTACCTTTCCAGGGCAAAACGCAGAACGACATACCGGCGCCGGACATCCAGGTCTGGTTTAACCTTTCATTGCCTTCGCGAACACTTTGCCCAACGAACTGACATTCCGGAATGCCTCCGACGAGAGCGACCAGATCGGCTAGACCCGCCCGCTCGGAAACGATGAGCTTCGCATCCGAAAGTTCGACCACGGCGCAAAGAACCTGAATTTGTTCGAGCATGGGACGGCGTTTGCCTTTTGAATCGGTCATATGGATTCCGCAAAGAGTATCTGTACCTTTTAAATCCGGGTGCGGGTCGCCCAAATCCAGAATCTTGATTGTCGTTTTGAGTTTATTTTGAAGAGCTTTAGTTCCGCCTAGACCGCATCCGGTGAGCTCTTCTTTGGCTACCTCTCTGTTTTTTGTCCCGCTCATTTTCTCTACTTCCTCCTTGGTCGGTTTAATATATCGATGCCAGTGTATTGCATCGTATTTTCGCCCCTCGAGCCGACTTGTGACCTCTTTTTTGATATCGTCATAACCTTCCGACTGGCGAATCAATTCGGGAATCTGGCTTTCCGCCATGACCTGCTGGACGAACTCGACCGGACTGTCCGGCATCTGGGCAAAATGCAGATCCGTGTGATTAACCTTGGTAAGGGACTTCGAAGTCGCCTCATTTCGGTAAATTACCAAACCTGTTTCGGTCAGATCGAAGAAGGAAAAACAGGCTTTTAAGTTAACACGGTCGTCTCCAACTATGAATGCTTTTCCGCCGCGCGCCAGATGGCGGATCGTATGAGGGAGTTCGCCGAAATGAATCGTATTATGGAATGCGATGCTCGTACTAATATCATATTTCGCGGTGCCTCCACCCTCATTGAGGTGGTAGGTGGCAGCCTCGTTGCAAAGCGCCCAGTTCAAAAGGAGCTGCGGAGTCTCGGACTCGGCGGTACAAATTTGGAAGCCCTCTCTGGGCTGTTGTATTACCGTTGCCTTAAACCAGTTCGGGTCGTTCATCAGCTTGAAGAGTTCTGTTGTCGCGATCACGCTCAGCTTGATCACGAATTTTTGATCCCCTTGTTTCCAGAATAATTTGCCGCCGAAGTTCGGGGCGTTATTACGCTTTACATCCGTATCCGGTAACATTTTATCCGGCATTTGGAGAGTGAAATGTTTCGCCAAGGGGCAGGTCGAGAACAGGGGATCATCCTTGGAAGATTCTTCGTGCTTGCCCTTCGCGGCTTTGGCTCCGAGACTGATCAGGTTTAGTTTCTGCGGGAGTGGTTCCATTTTTCCTCATCAAATAAATTAATTAACTAAAAATATAATAACTTCACGGTCTCGGTATCGGAATCTCCCGATCGGGTAAAGCCGCATTTTTCCGCGACCCTCAGCGACGGCAGATTGCCGCGGTACATCCTCGCGCCAATCCGGGAGACTCCCGCCCGGAACCGGAGTATTTTGAGAAGTTCGCTGACGGCGATCGTTGCGATGCCTTTCCCCCAGAAAGGGCGACCGATCCAATAGGTGATTTCCGCCAGTCCATCGCGGTGTTTGACGGATGCCGCTCCGACAAAATCATTGTTCGAATCGAGGATCGCGAAACTGTCGGTATTACGCGATGTCTTCAGGTCTTCGATATGATGGTCGACCTCCGCGAGCTCGACCATCGGGTGCAGATCGGCAAGCCGCCAGACATCCGAGTGCAGCGAAAGTTGAAAATAAGACCCGGCATACGCAGATTCGAGCGGAACGAGCGAAACGCCGGCTACTCCGCGATCACTTGCCGGTGCAGTATTCCCGGAGGTAGGATTAATAGAATCTTTCGACCGGCTGACAATATCGAAAACGGCTGCCCGAACCCAGTCCTGCTCCGCTGCCTCTTTGAATAAACTGGTCATCAAAAATTCGACCGGCGTTGCGGGATCGTGAAATATTTGCCGGAATACCGGGTACTCGTCAAAGTTCGGACCTACTTGGAAGACCAGACGAACGAATGCCTCGATGTCGCCGATCGACCTGATCTCGTACTCCCCTATTTTTGACAGTGAAGTTTCGATCCGCTGGTCGATTTCCGTATCGCTCAGACCGAGGATGCAGTGCGGTGCCGATTGTCGAAGATCGCTGATGACGCTACGGGCGATATCTTCCCGCAAATCGCCATCCAGTATTTCCATTTGCTCCTGCCGAATTACAAGCATATTAAAAGTTCATCCTATTAAGATCATCGCAAAAACTTATGTTTTGTCGTGCGCCTCGACCACCGCCGTCGCCAGCACCACGCGCACCATCTCGTCGAACGTCCGGTCGCTTTCCTTCGCTATATGATTTGTTTTTAACTGTTTCTCTTCGGTGAATATATCATCGGATTGTAGTCTTCGCGAGCGAGGAGTTTAGAAAATCTCTTTAACTTCTATTAATCGAAGCAATTAGATTAAAAACCATCGAAATAATTTGAACAGAAAACAAATTCGTATGCTTTTTAAAGATTTAAAAAAGATTTCTTGACACTTTTGGTTTTAACAATTACTATTATTCAATCAACAGTGTTTATCGCTGCTTGATAGATTTCTCTCTAACGGCTAAACATTATTTAGCCGACACTTCAACAATCTTCTTTAGTTATACATAAACAAAAGGAACTTTCCAAAAACAAATGTCATCAAAACTTGGAGAAATTCTTGTCCGTGAAAATCTGATTACCGCCCAACAACTGCGCGAAGCTCTGGAATATCAGCGCGGCAGCGGCGGACGTTTAGGCTCAAATCTGGTTAAACTCGGAATCGTTTCCGATGACGTGATAACCGCCGTTTTGTCGCGTCAATACGGCGTTCCGTCAATCAATCTCGAACTTTTTCAGATTGAAGTTGCGACCATTAAACTGATTTCTCAAGAAGTAGCTTTGAAATACACGGTTTTGCCGATTTCCAAAGTCGGCGCGACTTTGACATTGGCGATGGCTGATCCGACCAATGTTTTTGCGATGGACGACATCAAGTTTATGACCGGACTCAATATCGAACCGGTCATTGCTTCGGAAACCTCGATTCAAGTCGCCGTCGGTAAATATTACGCTCTGTCCAAACAGATTGCCGTCTTAGATTTGGCTGACACCGCGCGATTCGAGAAAGTCGGCGCGAAAAACGGTAACGGTTCAAACGGCGCGAAAGTCGAGCAAAGGTTGGTTGATTCGGATTTAGAAGTTTCGCTCGACCATTTCAAGTTTACCGATTTGGAAAACAGCGAGTTTGAGGTAGTTAACGATAATGAGGAAATTGATCTGGCGGAACTTGCCCGCGCCAGTGAAGACGCGCCGGTCGTTCGGCTCGTCAACGTCCTTTTGGTTGACAGTTTGCGGCGCGGCACGTCCGACATTCACGTCGAACCGTATGAAAAAGATTTTCGCATTCGCTTTCGTATTGACGGCGTTTTATACGACGTGATGCACCCGCCGATGAAGCTGCGCGATCCGCTGATTTCGCGTCTGAAGATTATGGCGAAGCTCGATATTTCCGAGAAACGTCTGCCGCAGGACGGACGCATCAAGATCAGAGTAAAAATTGACAACCGTTCGCGCGAATTAGATTTTCGCGTTTCGACTTTGCCGACGCTGTTCGGCGAAAAAGTCGTGCTTCGTCTGCTCGACAAAGACAAGTTAATGCTCGATATGACTAAACTCGGTTTCGAGGAAAAGAGTCTGGAGATTTTCAAGCGCAATATCTCAAAACCTTACGGAATGGTTCTTGTAACGGGTCCGACCGGCTCCGGTAAGACGAACACGCTTTATTCAGCGCTTCAGGCGTTAAATACGTCGGAAACGAACATTATGACGGCGGAAGACCCGGTTGAATTTAATTTGCCCGGCATTAATCAGGTGCAGATGAAGGAACAAATCGGCTTGAATTTCGCCACCGCGCTTCGTTCATTTCTGCGGCAGGATCCGAATATCGTTCTCGTCGGCGAAATCCGCGACTTTGAAACGGCGGAGATCGCCATTAAAGCCGCGCTCACCGGACATCTCGTTTTATCGACACTGCACACGAACGACGCGCCTTCGACTATTTCCCGAATGGTCAATATGGGCATCGAACCTTTTCTGGTTGCCACCAGCGTCAATATTATTCAGGCGCAAAGACTGATTCGCCGCGTCTGCATCGAGTGCAAAGAAGAAGTCAAACTTCCGGTCGAAGCGTATATCGAAATCGGGTTTTCGCCGGAAGAAGCTCCGACAATCAGGTCATACAAAGGCAAAGGCTGTCCAACCTGCAACGGGACGGGCTACAAAGGCAGAGTCGGTCTTTACGAAGTGATGGAAATAACCGACGAACTGCGCGAGCTGATTATTATCGGCGCGAGCGCCATCGAGTTGAGAAAACGCGCCGTCGAACTCGGAATGATTACATTGCGCCAATCGGGACTTTATAAATTACGCGAAGGAACAACGACGATTGAAGAAGTCGTCAAGGAAACAGTTTTGTAAGGATTTGGAGGAAATATGTTAATAAGAGCGATTGTTTTAGCTTTGGCTTTGTTGATTGGAATCGGGACAATCATCCCGCTGGCGACCGAATACGCGGAAGCCGGTCCGCGCAAAAATCGGAAATCTAAAAAGAAACAGAAAAAATACAAAAAATATTCAAAACGCTGGTGGCGCGAATATAACAAACGTCAAAAACGGAAAAAAGCATTAGCGGCGCGAAGGCGTTTACTGCGACTGCGCCAGATAAGGCTGGCAAGACTGAGAAAAGCGGCAAGAAAAACAGCGCAAAAAGGCAATGCGGAACTAGCTCGAATTGCCAAACCGAAAACGGTTGAAGACAAATCTCCGGTAGTTCTGCCGACCGGCGAAGCCGCGCCGAAAGGCTGGAAACGCGGTCAGAATTCGACGAGCGAAATCCAGTTTCAGGTTGATGACGGACAAGGCGCAAAAATCGGCTCGGCGGCAATTTCGGTCGTCGGTCCGGCAATGAGCAGCGACGGAAATACGGGAAAAAATAAAGCAATCGGCGGCGTTCCGACCGCTTCTCTGCGTCGCACCGTGATTGACCGGATGATTCGGGAAAACGGCTGGGTCGTCAATGATTACCAAAAGGAAATCAACGGCAGCAAAGTTTACGTCGTGGTCGCGCAATCGCAGGACGGCGGCGCGATTCAATCACGAATGTTTTATTTTACCGAAGCCGACGGACGCATCTACAGCGTGACGACCAATTCGCAAGCGGACGGCGCCGAGCGTCTGGCGGAAGAATCCGAAAAGGTTATTAATTCGCTCCAACGCCGAACAACACTGCCGGTTCAACAGGCAGGACTAAAATAAGTCGAGAGTCGAGAGTCGAGAGTCGAGAGAAAAATTCTTCCGACTCTCGACTCTCGACTCTCGACTCTCAACTAAAAATATGACACTCGAGCAACAACAAACTACTGCGGATATGCAGATCACGCTTCCCGAACTTTTGCAGAAAATGACGGATATGGGCGGCTCCGACTTGCATTTGACAACCAATTCGCCGCCGCAGGTTCGCGTTCACGGACATTTAGCGCCCTTGGCGGGTTACGCCTCGTTTACGTCGGGCGAAACCAAGCGGCTTGCTTACTCGGTTTTAACCGACGCGCAAAAACACCGCTTCGAA
>Ga0136623_10000591_pt1 | contig 11127 bp, 10 predicted proteins | sample AntDrymUQ4492106_2_FD_104656 | JGI IMG/M metagenome (GOLD analysis project Ga0136623, IMG submission 104656) | Polar desert sand microbial communities from Dry Valleys, Antarctica - metaG UQ449 (21.06) | ecosystem: Environmental > Terrestrial > Soil > Desert | place: Antarctica: Dry Valley...
CAAGCGCCAGCCGGTCGATGCCTGGCTGCTGAGTGGCGTCGCGTCCTAGACGGCGACCGGCTCGAGCACGAGCGCCGCCAGCGCTCGCAGTGCCACCTCGATCGAGTCGCGGCCGGCCGCGACCGGGATGCGGACCTGGTTCGACGCGGTCTCGGGACGCAGTCCCGCCACCTGGAGGGCGACGCTCACCGCTGCGCGGTCCGGCAGCCTGGCCCACTTCAGGGTGACCTGCCGCTCCTCGGCCCGCACCTCCGGGACGCCGGCGGCCTCCGCGGCCAGGCGCACGCGCACGGCGCTGAAGAGGCCCTCGACCGGCGGCGGGATCGGGCCAAATCGGTCGCGCAGGTCGGAGCGCAGCGCCTCGGCATCGGCGTCGGAGCGGACGCGCGCGAAGCGCCGGTAGGCCTCGAGCTTGGCCCCCGAGTCGGCGACGTAGTCGTCCGGCAGGTACGCGGAGCCGGGGAGGTCGAGCCGGATCGGTGAGGGCTCGGGCGCCGGCCGGCGGCCACGCAGCATGTCGACCGCCTCGGCCAGCATGCGGGTGTACATCTCGAAGCCGACGGCGGCCATGAAGCCGTGCTGCTCGGCGCCGAGGATGTTGCCGGCGCCCCGGATCTCCAGATCCGACAACGCGATCTGGTAGCCCGCGCCGAGGTCCGACGCGCTGAAGATGGCATGCAGGCGCTTGCGCGCGATCGGCGTCAACGGCATCCCGCGCCGATGAAGCAGGTAGGCATGGGCCCGGCGGTCGGATCGGCCCACCCGCCCACGCAGCTGGTAGAGCTGGGCAAGGCCGAACGTGTCGGCCCGCACGATGACGATCGTGTTCGCATTCGGGATGTCGAGGCCCGACTCGATGATCGTCGTGCACACGAGCACGTCGGAACGCCCGTCGCTGAAGTCGAGCATGACGCGCTCGAGCATTCCCTCGGCCATCTGGCCATGGCCGATGGCGACCCGCGCGCCCGGCACCAGGCGGCGCACCCGTTCCGCCGCCGCCTCGATCGTCTCGACGCGGTTGTGGACATAGAAGACCTGGCCGCCGCGGTCAAGCTCGCGGCTGATCGCGTCGCGCACCAGGCCGTCGTCATCCTCAGCAATGCGGGTCTGGATCGGGAGGCGAGCCTCGGGCGGCGTCTCGATGACCGACAGGTCGCGGATGCCGACCAGGCTCAGGTGCAGCGTGCGCGGGATCGGCGTGGCGGAGAGAGTGAGCACGTCCACCTCGCGACGCATGGCCTTGATGGTCTCCTTGTGCGAGACGCCGAAGCGCTGCTCCTCGTCCACCACGAGCAGGCCCAGGTCGGCGAAGCGGACGTCCTTCGACAGGATCCGGTGCGTCCCGATCAGCACGTCGACCGTCCCGTCCGACACGCCCTCCACGATCCGCTCCTGCTCCTTCCTGCCGACGAAGCGGCTCAGCATGGCGACCCGCAATGGAAAGGCGGCCAGGCGCCGCTCGAACGTGTGGAGGTGCTGCTGCGCAAGCACGGTCGTCGGCACGAGCACAGCGACCTGCTTGCCATCCTGGACCGCCTTGAACGCGGCGCGCAGGGCGACCTCCGTCTTTCCGTAGCCGACGTCGCCGACGACGAGCCGATCCATCGGCCGTCTCTTCAGCATGTCGGCCTTGACCTCCTCGATGCTGCGTGCCTGGTCGGCGGTCTCGGTGTACGGGAAGCTTTCCTCGAGCTCCCGCTGCCAGGTCGTGTCCGATGAGAAGGCGAAACCGGGTGCCGACTCGCGCGCCGCGTAGATCTCGATCAGCTCACGCGCAAGGTCGCCCACGGCGCGGCGGACGCGCGTCTTCGTGCGCTCCCAGTCCGTGCCGCCCAGCCTCGAGAGTCCGGGTGCCGGGCCACCGGCGTAGCGCGTGATGCGCCCGATCTGCTCGGCGGGCAGGAAGATCTTGTCGGTGCCGGCGAAGTCAAGTTGCAGGTACTCCTTGACGTCCTCGCCGAATGTCCGCTGCGTCATCCCGACATAGCGCGCGATGCCGTGATCGACGTGCACGACGTGGTCGCCTGGAGCCAGCTTGCCGATCAGGTCGCGGGTCACGACGCGCTTCCCGCTCGTCAGCCGCCGGACGCGGGTGGCGCCGAAGAGCTCGCGGTCCGTCAGCAGGAGCAGCCCGGCTGGCCCATGGGCCAGGCCGGCCGAGAGCGACCCGTGCACGAGGCCGATGCCACCCGCTCGCGGCAGCTCGCGAAGCTCCGCCAGCGCGGCGCTCGGGCGGCCAGCCTCCTCCAGCAGCTCGCCGACGCGGCTGGCCTGGTCGGTGGTCACCACGACCCGGCGGCCGCCCATGGCGAGCTCGGCGATCCATGCACCGGCGCGCTCCGCTCGACCGGGCAGCGGCGGCGCGGCCCTGTAGCCTGCATCCTCCCCGCTTCCCTCCTCGAGCCGCTCCGGGGCGCGCAACCGCAGCCGCCCCAGCGTGCCAGTCGCGTCGTAGGGAGCGGGCCATCCGTCGGGGATCTCGCCTGACGCCACGAGCCCCCGGTGCCGGTCGGCGGCCTGCTGGTCGAGGTCACGCGCCATCGCCACCAGCTCGGCGTGATCGGTCAGGGCGACATGCGCCGACGCCGGGAGATGATCCGCAGCCGGCCCGGCGGTCAGGAGGGCGGCCCACGTCTCGGCCGCCTCGCCAAGGTCCCCCTGCTCGAGCCGGGCGGCATCGTCGCGCAGCGACTCCGAGCTGCGAGCCGGCGGGTAGCCGGCGAGGTCCGACCATCCGTCCGGTGGCAGGAACTCCGATGCCGGCAGCAGGTCCGCGTCTGTCAACCGGCGTCGCGATGCCTGGGTCATCGGGTCGAAGCTGCGGATCGATTCGACTTCGTCGCCGAACAGCTCGATCCGGAGCGGCTCGCCGGCTCCGGGCGGCCACGCGTCGACCAGCCCGCCGCGGTGCGCGAACTCCGCGACGCCGGTCACCTCGGCGACCGGGTCGTAGCCGCCGGTCACCAGCGCCGTCAGCAGGTCGCGCTGCCTGATGCGCTCCCCGACCCGCACGCGCGTGCGGCCGGCGCCCAGCTGTTCGGGGCTCAGCGTGCGCTGGACGAGCGCCAGCAGGGATGCGACGAGGACGAGGCCGCGCGCTGAGCCGAGGTCGGCCAGCACGCTGAGCCGCTCGGCGGACTCGTCGTGCTCCGGCAAGGCCCGCTCGAGCGGCAACGCCGCGCGTTCCGGCAGCGTCCGCAGGTGCGCGACCCCGACCCAGGCGGCGAGGTCGTCGGTCAGCCGATGCGCCTCCTCGTCGGTGCGCGTGACCACGACGAGCGGGATCGACGGCCGGATCGTCGCTCGCCGCGCGGCGATGTGGGCCGCACGGGCCGCGGCGGGCACACGAAGGACGCCCGGATCCGGCAGATGGGGCCGGAGGGCGTCGACGAGCGCTGCTACGCGACGATCACCGCCGCGCGAGGACGACATGGACGCCCAATGGTACCGGGAAGCGTCAGTCGCGCTTCGCGCGCCGCGCCCCATCGGGCTCTGGCAGCCCGAGCCAGCGTGCCGCCCATGGCAGCGACGTCGTCGCCTGCTCGAGCTGCACGCGCCGCACGTGCGGTGCGTCGCGGATGCCGGGCTGTGGCGCGCGAGAACAGAAATAGCCCGCCAGCGCCGGGGCGAACACACCGGCTTCGACAGACACGTCCTCCGGCGCGGGACCGCCTTCGAAGGAGAGGCTCGGCAGCCAGGCCGCGAGGTCGAAGAGTGGGTTGCCCCTTCCGACCGCATTCCAGTCCACCAGCATTGCCCGGTCCGAGGTGAAGCACATGTTGTCGCTCCGCACGTCGAAGTGGAGCAGCGCATCTCCGTCCAACTCGGGCGGACGCTCATGCGCGATCAACGTCGGCAGAGCTGCCAGGAGCCAACTGCGGGTGACCAGACCGAGGCCCAGGAACGGGTCCGGGTCGGCAGCAATGTGCGACCAGCCCGAGAAGATCTGGGTCTGCGTGTGCACCGGTGTCGCCCACTCCGGGCACGAGATCGATCCCACTGCCTGCAGCATCGCCAGGCCACGCTGGACGAGACCGGCATCCCACGGCGGCGGCCAACGGGCGTCAGTGAGGTCCTCCAACAGCAGCGCCGGAGGCGAGCCATCGCTCCATCCGAGCATCTGCGGCATGAAGTGACCGGCGATCTCGGCGTAGGCGCGATGCTCCCTCCGCAGCCAGCCCTCGACCAGGACGGTAGTGCCGATCTTCGCGAATGCGCGGGCTCCATCGTCGAACTCGACAACCCATCGCTCGGCGGGGGCTACACCCCCGCCGACGACGCGGGTCCACCTCGCGGGCGCACGAGCGGCGGCACGGGTCACCGCATCGACGGTCGTCGGCGCGGCAGGCATGCTCACGTTCGAATCACTCGTCGACCTCGAGCCCGTTGAAGGCGTTCATGGCCTCGTCGATGCCATCCCGCAGCCAGCGCTCCGCGGCATCGGTGCCGACCGCGACCATCTCATCGGCAAGCTCCCGCTCGTCCGGCTTGAACGTGGCGAGCACGTGGTCGACCGCCTCGCCGGCGCGTCCGACGCCGACCCGCAGCCGAGCGAACTCGTTCGTGCCGAACGTGCTGATGATGTCGCGCAGGCCGTTGTGGCCGCCGGCCGATCCGGATCGGCGCAGGCGAATGCGGCCGAGTGGCAGGTCGATGTCATCGGCCACGACGAGGAGGTCGCTGCCGATGTCGACATCGGTCTGGCGCAGGGCGGCACGCAGCGGGGCGCCCGAATGGTTCATGTACCTCAGCGGCTTGACGAGGAGCACCCGGCCCATGGGTTCGGGGCGCGTCACCTCGAGCAGCCCGGCGCCATCCTTGACCCGACCCTCGCCGGTCAGGCCCCAGCGATCGGCCAGCAGGTCCACCACGCGGAAGCCGACGTTGTGACGCGTGAGCCGATAGCGCTCGCCCGGATTGCCGAGCCCCGTGATCACCTTCATCGCGCGGCCGATGGTAGTCGGCCGCCATCGGTCAGGCGCGCTCGTAGGCTTCCCGCAGCAAGCCGACGAGCTCCTCGTCCAGTCCGGAGGCATCGGCGATGCGGACCCGATGGGTGGCCATGCCGCTGGCCGGCCTCAGCCGGTCGGTGACGTCCTTGCCCGGCAGGTTGAGGCTGACCTCGAGCTGCCCGGCCGCCGGCCCGACCTGGCCGAACTGCTTGCGGCGCCTGAGGCTGACGTACGTCTTCTTTGGCGCCAGCTCGACGTCGTCGCCGAAGGAGCGCACGGCGGCCACGACCGCGTCGTAGGCGGGCCGCAGCGCTGCGTTCTTGCCGGTGTAGTGCGCCTCGATCAGGGCGTCGTCGCCCTGCGCGCCGCCGGCCTCCGCCTCGCGCGCCTTCATGACGATCAGGTTTGCATTGCCGTGACCCAGGCCGTACTCGGCCTTGAGCATCGCGATCGCCTGGGCATGCCTCTCGATCCCGGACGCGCGAACGATGCCGATCCAGTCCGCAAAGCTGCGCCCGGTGCTGGCCTCGATGTTCGCGACCTGGGTGCGGATCTGGTCCTCGATGCTGGGCATTGGTGGTCTCTGCTCCCGTGATGGTTGTCACGCCGGCGACGTTCGGTTCACCCGTGGGCTCGACAAAACGCCCGGCGCCGCGCCACTATCCTCCGAGCGGTGAGGAGCGAGATCGTCGTCATCGGTGGAGGGATCATCGGCTGCGCCGCTGCCGCCATCCTCGCCGATCGCGGGGCGCGGGTCACGCTCGTCGAGCGAACGGCGGTCGGCGCCGGCGCATCCGGACGCAACCTGGGAGCCATCCAGTACCCGTTCGACCCGGCACTCGCCGCCCTCTACCACGACAGCCTGACCCGGTACCGCGCTCTCGCCGACGCATCCGGCGACTTCACGATGGCCGCCTCGCCGGCGGGCCTGCTGCTCCTCAACCGCGACCTCGAGGCCGCCGAGGCGCACCACCGGCGGCTGGTGGCGGCGGTGCCCGAGCTGCGGCCCGTCCTCCTGTCGCCGGACGAGGTCGTGCTGGCCGAGCCGCTGCTCCGGCACGGGCCGGCGGCCGTCAGGCTCGCCACCGGATACCCGATTCCACCGGCCTCGGCGACGATCGCGTGGGCGGAGCTGGCCGAGGAGCGCGGAGCGCGGCTCATCATCGGAGCCGGCGGCACGCCGCTCGTCCAGTCCGGAGCGGCCGTCGGTGTCGCCCTGGCAGATGGAGACAGGATCGGTGCCGACGTGGTCCTGGTGGCTGCGGGGCCATGGACCTCCGACCTCCTCGACGGCGGCGGCAGACCGGCACGGATCCAGCCGACGTGGGGCGTGACGCTCCAGCTTCGGCTCGACGGCGATGCACCGCGCCACATCGTCGAGGAGGACGAGGTCGACGCCATCAACCGCGCCGCGGCGGCGACCGAGCGCGCCGCACGGATGGTGGAGGGCGATCCGCCCTCGCTCTTCAGCCTCGCCAGCGCGGGCGGCATCAGCACGCTGGGGTCGACCTTCCTTCCTTCGGAGCCCGAGCCTGCGCGCATCGAGCCACTGCTCCTGCGACGGGCAGCCGAGTTCCTGCCCCTGATCGAGACCGCGGAGGTGCTCGGGCGTCGCATCTGCGCCCGGCCGCAGTCCGTGGACGGGCGCCCGTTCATCGGCCCGGTGGAAGGCGTGGAGGGCATGTTCGTGTGCGCCGGACACGGGCCATGGGGCATCAGCACCGGCCCGGCATCAGCGGCCATGGTCGCGCGGGCCATCCTGGACGGCACGCAGCCGCCCCCCGAGCTCGCGGCCGGCCGTCCGCTGGGCTGACTCACCCGATCTGCGGCCACCCGGTCGTCTGAGATGGTGAACCGGCCAGGGAGTCACGAGGGATCTCGACTGAACGAGCGGCTCGCCCGGGACCTGCGCGACCGACGGCCCGAGGTGGTCGATCAGCTGCTGGTCTCATATGGTCGCCGGATCCAGGGCGTCGCCTACCTGATCCTCGGATCGCACGCCGATGCGGAGGAGATCGTCATCGACACATTGGTCACGGCCTGGCGCAAGGGCAACGACCTGCGAGACCCCAACGCATTGGGAGCGTGGCTGCTCCGCATCGCGACGCGCCTTGCCCTCACGCGCCGGCGTCGCATCGGCGCCACGCTGCCATTGCTCGCCGAGCAGGCGGCGCGGCTCGCGGGGGCCGCCGCGCCCTCGATCGACGGTGTCGCGCTGCGGGACGCGCTGGCGACGCTGCCGCCCCGGATGCGCGCGGCCATCGTGCTGCATTACTACGCCGATCTGACCGTCGACGGCGTCGCGACCGCGCTCGAGCGCAGTCCGAACACGATCAAGTCCCAGCTGCGGGAGGGTCTGTCTCGTTTGCGGCGCCAGCTTCGCGACTCACCGGGGCGAGCCGATGGCTGACAAACGCGACTTCGAACTTCGGCTGCGCGAGGCGCTCCAGCACGAGACGGACAGCCTGCCCCTCCGCGTCGACGCCATGACGGTCCGCGAGCGGCTGGATTCTCGCTCGCGCCTCCCGAGCTGGCTCCTGCCGGTGATCCTGCCCGTCGCTGCGGCCATCGTCGTCGGGGTCGTCCTGGTCAACGCCTTCCCCGGGCCGACCGATGACCTCGGTGCGGCCGATGCGACCGCAGGCGCGACCGACATGCCGACGACGGCCCCATCCTTCGGCCCGACGGCGCAGCCGGCGCCAGGCCCGACGCCCCACCCGCTCTTCGGTCAGCGGCGTGCGGCCGCATACGGGAATGGGTGGACCTACCTGGTCGGAGGCCAGTCGGGCGCGAGTGCGGTGAGCTCGGTGGCGGCATTCAATGGCCTGACCTGGAGCGACCTTCCCTCGCTTCCCGAGGGTCGCGCGGGTGCAGGAGCGGCTGCGTTGCCTGATGGTCGCCTGATCGCATTCGGCGGCGAGATCGATGGGGTGGCGACCGACTCCACGCTTGTCCTCGAACCGGGAGCCGATGCCTGGGTCGTCGCCGAGCCGATGCCGCATCCCCAGGCCGACATGGCAGTTGTCGAGCTGAATGGACGCGCCTACCTGTTCGGTGGCTCGACCGGTCTTGCCACAGACGTCCTTGTGTTCGACACGAATGGCGGGGGTTGGACGCTGGTCCAGCCCTTGCCATTCGCGCTCGGGGAGGTGGCAGCCACGGCCCTGGGGAACGCTATCTATGTTCTGGGCACGCCCCTGCCCTCCGACGACGTCGCATCGGACCAGGCGGCAGCCACGGCCATGCTCCGATATGACCCGGAGGCCAACGCTTGGACGGTCCTGGCTCGCGCGCCCATCTCGGGTCCTCCCATTTCGGCGGCTGCCGCCGGCGGACGGATCTGGGCGATCGGGCGCGCGGGCGCCTTGCCGGCAGATCAACCGCGACCAAGCACCGGAAGCGAGTTCGTCGGCCCGGATCGACGTGGTGTCGCGTTCTATGACCCCGAGGCCGACGAATGGACACTCAGTGACCAGCCGCTCCCACCGGCAGGTTCGACGCAGATCGTCATTCCGTCGGAGCGCCAACTGGTCGTCATCGGCTCGGGCGGCGGCGGCATCACCACGACCGTCGTCGACATCCAGGCACCCTGAAGGCGTTCTGAACCCTCATCGCGCGTTGTGCGGAGTGCACATTCCTGTAACCGATCGGCAACCCGGATGCACTGGTTCCAGTGCGCTCGGGGCTTCTAGGCTATCTGCACAACGTCCGTACCCTACTGCAGGAGCCCTCGATGCCCGAGATCAACGCCGGAGACACCGCCTGGGTCCTGACGAGCACGGCGCTCGTCATGCTCATGACACCCGGCCTCGCACTCTTCTACGGCGGCCTGGTGCGCCGTAAGAACGTGCTCTCCACGATCATGCACAGCTTCTTCATCCTCGGCCTCGTGAGCGTGACCTGGGTCCTGTGGGGCTACACGCTGGCCTTCGGTCCGGACACCGGGCTCGGGCTCATCGGCGGCCTCGACTGGCTCGCGCTCGAGGGCGTGACCGGCGAGCCTTCCGACGTGTACGCCACCACCACGCCGCACCTGGCCTTCATGGCGTTCCAGATGATGTTCGCCATCATCACGCCGGCCCTGATCAGCGGCGCGTTTGCCGAGCGCAAGCGCTTCAAGGCATTCGTCCTGTTCGCCGTGGCCTGGTCGACCTTCGTCTACGCGCCGATCGCGCACTGGGTCTGGTCACCCGATGGCTGGCTCTTCACGCTCGGCGTGCTCGACTTCGCCGGCGGCACGGTCGTGCACCTGTCGAGCGGCATCGCCGCCCTGGTCGCCGCTCTGTTCATCGGCCGTCGCACCGGCCTCGTTCAGTTGGCCACCGAGCCGCATGACGTGCCGATGACCGTCCTCGGCGCCGGCCTCCTCTGGTTCGGCTGGTTCGGCTTCAACGCCGGCTCGTCGCTCGGCGCCAACGGTCTTGCCGCCAACGCCTTCGTCACGACCAATACGGCCGCGGCCATGGCCGCCATCACCTGGGTCACCATCAGCTGGCTCCACAAGGGCACGCCGTCGGTGCTCGGTGCGGCGATCGGCGCCGTCGCCGGCCTGGTCGCGATCACCCCGGCCGCCGGGTTCGTGACCCCGGCCGCGTCGATCCTCATCGGCCTCGGCGTCGGCGTCGTCTGCTACGGCGCTGCGCAGCTGCGGCTCCGGGCGCGCGTCGACGACGCGCTCGACGTCTTCGCCGTCCACGGTGTCGGCGGCGCCTTCGGTGCCCTCGCCACGGGCGTCTTCGCCACGACTGCCGTAAACGCGGCCGGGTTCGAAGGGCTCCTGAACGGCAACCCCGGTCAGCTCCTCACCCAGCTCATCGGCGTCGGCGTCGTGGGTGCGTACTCGGCCGTCATGACCGGCGCCATCCTCTTCCTGGTGAACCTCGTGACGCCGATCCGGGTCGCCGGCGACGTCGAAGAGACCGGACTCGACCTCGCCCAGCACGGCGAAGTCGCCTACCAGCCTTAGCCGCAGCCATTCCGAAAGGAGATAGCACCATGGTCATCGCCGCCCTGATCTGCTTCGCCATCCTGCTGGTCGCCTGGGTCTTGGCCCCAGACGGTCGAACAACCAGCGTTCCAGCCGCGGCCGAGGCCGAGGCCGAGGTCGAGCGAGACGCCATCCCCGTCGCCGTCTAGCGTTCCTGGTCCCGCGGACCAGCCACGGGGAGCTGTCAGAAGACCCGCTCGACGCGCTCGGGCGGGTCTTCAGTGTCCCGGCGCGGGCGGGACGGCCGCCCGCCTCATGCCAATCCAGTTGGCCCTGTGACAGGCGAAAAGCGGCTCGCCGGTCATTCGGCCAACATGGTTGGCCGAATGGCGGTCGAATGGACGCGGGATGAGCAGGGGAGGCCTTCCCAGGCCGTTCGTCGGTCGCAAGGCCAATTCAGTTGGCGTCGGTCGCAAGCGACTGCAACGAACGGGTGATCAGCTGCCCGTCGTGACGGCGTGGCCGGAGCGGTCGAACAGCGAGCCCGGCTGCCAGGCGATCTCGCGGTGACGGCGATGAAGCACTCCGAGCACCTCGTGCTCGAGGCCGCGCATCCGCTCCTCCTCGTCGATCTCGGCGTGGTCGTGACCGAGCAGGTGGAGCGTGCCGTGGATGGCGAGGAGAACGAGCTCCTCGACGACTCCCCAGTCGCCGTCGGCCGCCTGCCGCAGCGCTTGGTCGAGGTCGATCACCACGTCGCCCAGCAGGAGCGGGCCGGGTGGCGAGACGCCGTCGTCATCGGTCAGGTGCGACTGGCGCCCGTCGAGCGTCCATTCGTGGAGGGGAAACGAGAGGACGTCGGTCGGCCCTCGCTCGCCCATGTGGTCGAAGTTGAGACGCTCCATCTCGGGGTCGGCGCAGAGCGTCAGCTCGACCTCGGCATCCTCGCGGCCGAACGCGACCTTGACCGTCTCGCAGATGGCCGACTCGAGGAGGGCCAGGGACGCCTCGGCCTTGAGCGGCTCGACCGCGTTGGCGACGCGATCGGGTCCGACGCGGTCGTGGAAGATGACCGAGCAGCCCATCGTCCGACCATCGTAGCGGTCCGGGTGGGCATCGCTCAAGGCTTCGGGCCTGCGCGCGCTAGGTCTAGTTCCCAATCAGGTTGTTGACGGGTGAGGGCCCGTATCCTTCGGCTGCTGGTGTGAAGCCACAGTCGGAGGAGGGGCCCTCATGGTCCATGCTAAC
>Ga0136623_10000596_pt1 | contig 11086 bp, 10 predicted proteins | sample AntDrymUQ4492106_2_FD_104656 | JGI IMG/M metagenome (GOLD analysis project Ga0136623, IMG submission 104656) | Polar desert sand microbial communities from Dry Valleys, Antarctica - metaG UQ449 (21.06) | ecosystem: Environmental > Terrestrial > Soil > Desert | place: Antarctica: Dry Valley...
GCCCGTGGCCACACGGGGGTGCTCGGGACCGAGGGCCTTCTCCCAGATGCCGAGCGCGCGCTGATAGAGCGGCTCGGCCTTCGAGTACTGCCCGTGGGCATCGTAAAGCGCCGCCAGGTTGTTGAGGCTCACGGCCACATCGGGATGCTCGGGACCGAGGGCCTTCTCCCGGATGGCGAGCGCGTTTTCGTAGAATGTCTGCGCCTTCGCATATCGCCCCAGGTCATGGGCGATTCGGCCCGCCGCGTTGAGGTATTTCGGGTTGTCCGGCTGGAGCTTCGCGGCTTCCGAGAAATAGTCGTAGACGCGCCCGTAGTCGATGCGTTGGTAGGCGAGCTGACCCAACTGGAACGCCGCGTCCGCCGCCTTTTCGTCGCCTGCGGCGGCTTGCGCCTTGCCTTGCGCCAGTGCTTCAGTGAAGAGCGCTTCGGCGGCGGCGGTGTTGCCCTTGCCTAGCGCCTGTCGCGCTTCCGCGAGTTGGTCGGTGGGCAGATCGCCTTTGAGCTTCTCGAGTGCCTGGCTCGCTTCCGCGAGCTTCGCGGTAAAATCGGATAGTGCTTGCTCCGGGTTTTGTCGTTTCGCCTCGGCCGCCGCCAGCTCTTTTTCCAGCAGCGCGATCTTGTCTGTATCGGATCGATGGGTTCTCGCCTGCTCTTCGCGAACCTCTTGCTCTCGGCGTTTGAGAGCGGCCTCGTACTGCTCGAGCGTAAAGCCGATGGTGACGGTGTTATTCGAGCCCGTATTGAGTATGGCGGTACCGCCCGCTGCCGCCGTATTGCTCAAGTCGCGTCCCGCCGCGATTCCGCCGTTGGACGCAGACACCCACGGAGCTGCAACGGGTGTTACTTTGTCGGAGAAGTGTACGTAGACAGTCCATCCGGCAATCGCAACCGCAGCGATGCCGGCGCCAATGAAGCCCAGCGTACGTTGATGGTTGGGATCGCTCACCCACACCCACGAACGGCGCTGCTTCGCGGGGCGCGACCGCGGATCTTGAGCCCCATCCGTGTGAGCCTGCACAGCCCGGATCAAGCGCTCGGTGTCGTAAGCGAAGCGGGAGTCGCTGATCTCGATGGCGTTGCGAGCAGCCAGCGCTGCGATGTCGGGCGGCAAATCGGCGGCCTTGGGTATGCTGGCGCCTTCGACCAAGGCGGGGATGACGAGCTTATCGCGGGCGAGCGCTTCGCGGATCTCGGCCGTGACGAGGTCGCCCGGTTGGTCGAGTCGGCGGTGGCCGTCGGCGTCTCGGGCGGTGAGCCAGTCCTTCCCGATGACCGCGATCAGCGCGTCGCAGGACGCGACTTGATCGGCGATGACTTTCCCGAAGTCCGCGCCGGGCACGAGCGTGTCCAGATCACGAAATACGTTCTCGCGTCCGAGCTCAACGTATAAGCGATCGAAGAGCCGTCCGGCGATGCCCGCGCTATCCTCGCGGCGGTAGTTCAGGAATACACGCGGCATGATAGGCCTGTTGCGTTTCGGGGCAATGCATCCGAATCTTTTCAGCCCTCGATGCCGCGCTCACCGGTGCGCTTTGCCGCCTACCGGGGAGCGCCGTGTCGGTGGCTGAACCTGCGGCAACTCTTCCCGTATAACACGGCGCAACACGGACTCGGTGACCGGTGCCTCGCTTATCGCCAAGTAGCCTTTCAGCGCTTCGTTCATCATAGTCTGGTAACCGGTTCCGGCCTGCTCCGCACGAGCACGAAATTCGTCCAGTACGGTATTGTCGATATAGATCGTAATGCGGGTCTTCCCCTGGCTGGATAGCAGGGCACCCCGCTTTGCTCCGGAAAAGTCGTATTCAGCCCTCATACTCGCGTACCTCACGGCGTGTGGCACGACGAGCCGAGATGATCCGGATGTCGTCGCCACGAAGCGTGTAAACCACCACCAACACCTGTCCCGCGCTCCCTAACCCCATGGCAACCAGCCGCTCCTCGCCTTCGGCGTCGGGGTCTTCCCGATGCAGGGCCAGCGGGTCATAGAAGACTCCCTCCGCATCGGCGAAGGATACCTGATGCTTCTTGAGGTTACTCGTCGCTTTCGAGGCGCGATATTGGAAGCGCACGCCTGATGATATGCATATTGTGCATATCGCGCAAGCATGGATAGTGGGCAACCGGTCATGGCGCTCAAACGGCCATGAAGCACGACGGCCATATCCACGGTCGGCAGCACCATTACTTCCTGGCCCCCAGCTCCTGCGGCATGCCCGCGAGCGCGCGATCGGGCGAGCAGGTCGCGAGCATGAGGAGGAGCGTCAGGACATACGGCGCGGCATTGAAGAGATAATAACCGCTCGTGATGCCGACCGATTGGAGCGCCGGCCCGAGCGCCCCGGCCGCGCCGAAGAGGAGCGCGGCATAGAGACAGCGCAGCGGCTCCCAGCGGGCGAAGACCACGAGCGCCACCGCCATGAGCCCCTGCCCGCTCGACAGGCCCTCGTTCCAACTGCCGGGATAATAGAGCGACAGGAACGAGCCGCCCACCCGGGCCAGGAAACCGCCGATCATCGTGCACAGCGCGCGCACCCTGTTGACGTGAAAGCCGAGCGCCAGCGCGGCGTCCCGGCTGTCGCCGACGGTGCGTACCACGAGACCCCAGCGGGTGCGCCGGAGGACGAAGGCCAGGAGCGGGGCGAGCGCCAGGCCCAGGAGAAACAGGACGTTCACCTGCAAGGCGTCACGGACCTGGGGAATACCGCTCCAAGCGCCTAGATCGATAGCCGGGAGCCGCGGCGCCACGGGTTGGATGTAGGGCTTGCCCAAGAAAAAGGCCAGCCCGGTTCCGAAGATCATGAGCGCGATCCCGGCGGCGATGTCGTTGACGCGCGGGCGGCCGCAGATCCAGGCGTGCAGGCCACCCAGCACCATCCCGGCCCCACCGGCGGCCAAGACCCCGAGCCAGGGGGAGCCGGTGAGGTAGGACACCGCATAGGCGCTCATCGCGCCCAGGACGAGATTGCCTTCGAGACCCAGGTTGATGCGCCCACTGCGCTCGGTCAGGCACTCCCCGAGGCTCACGAACAGGAAGGGCGTGCTTATCCGGATCGCGCCGGCCAGGAGCGCGAGCGGCACGCCCCACCAACCGAGCTCAGCGTACACGCGATCCCACGAAGGGCAGCACCCGCCCGTAGAGGGTCTCGCAGGACAAGAGCGAGAGGAACACGATCCCCTGGAGCACCAGCACGGTAGCATCGGGCAAGTGGTGGGCACGCTGCAGGAGGCCGCCGCTCGCCCCGATCCCGCCGAGCAGGAGGGCCATGGGCACGATGGCGAGCGGGTGTTGGCGGGCGAGGAAGGCGACCAGGATCCCGGCATAGCCGTAACCCGCGACGAGGGAGTCGTTGGCCCTGCCGTGCACGGCCGCGACCTCCAGCATCCCGGCGAGCCCCGCAGAGGCGCCGCCGAGGAACGAGGCCGTCACGATGAGCCGACCGACCGGCAGACCCGCGATGCGCGCCGCGCGCACATTGCCGCCCACAATGCGGGTCGCGAACCCGAACGGAGTGCGCACGAAGAGCACATAGGCGAGCACACAGGCGATGAGGCCGTAGAGCAGGCCGTAGTGCACGTCCATGCCCGGGATCGTGCCGATCATATTGGCGTCCCCGATGGCCGGGGTCGCGGGTTTGTTGAGGCTCTCGGGGTCGCGCAAGGGGCCGGTCACCAAGTGCAGTAATAAGGCGATCGCGAGGTAATTGAAGAGCAGGCTCGCGATGGTCTCGTTGATCCCGCGATAATGCCGGAGCCCTCCCACGAGCCCTATCCAGAAACCGCCTGAGAGCCCGGCGGCGAGCGCCATGGCGATCGACACGGTTCCGGGCGAGGCACCGGTCAGGGAGAGGGCTGCGACGGTGGCCGCGAGCCCCCCCATCACCAGGGCCCCTTCCCCGCCGATGACGATGAGCCCGAGGCGGGCCGGCAACGCGGTGCAGAGCGCGGTCAACATGAGGGGCGCCGAGCGTTGCAGGCTGTTCTGAAACGAAAACCAGGTCCCGAATCCGCCACGATAGAGGGTCTGAAAGACACCCAGGGGATCGGCGCCGTTCGCGGCGACGAAGGCCGCGAGGACGACGGACGAGATGGCGAGCGCAAAGAGCGGAATGAAAAGCGTCTCGACTGTCTCAGCCAGGCGCGACATGGCGGCCCTTTCTAGCGCGTCGAGCCGATCACGCCGAAGGCCCGGCATCGTGGTGCATTCACGGGGCGCCCCGCCCGTGGTGGATCAGCAGCAGGCGACAAGGGCATGGCCCGCAACATCCCATCGGGGCGGCTTGTCTGAGCGGCGCGCGAGCCTTCCTAGGCGCGCCAGATGTCGATTATCTGCTCAACCACGGTCTCAACACGCGCCACACCCGCACCCGTAAATTCGGCTACGAGGGCCGCGAGCGCTCGTGTTTCGCTCGTCAATTCAAACAGGTCCGGGGTTCGGGAGAAGCGCACGGACCGCAGCGCGCACTGCCCCGGTCTGTCGAACTGGAACCATCCACCAACGACGACGCCAGCTTCTTCGCAACGCCGCATCCACTCATTGAAACCGATGGCTGCCGACGACGGAAGATCGACCAGATGATGCACTTCGAAAAGGGTGGGCTCCATGTCACCCTTGGCAGGAATCGTCGCGGGCTTCGCAATGTGCGCGGCATCAATGTCGATGAGCGCTGCCACCCGTTCCAACTCTGCGACCACGCCAATTTCGGACAGGTGGCTAAGCGGTTTTTCCAAGACTTCGCGAACCCGCTCATGGACAACAGACAGCTGCTCCAGCGTTTCAGCTTTCAGTGTCAACAGCATAGTCAGGTAGACAGCGAAGCTGCTCTGGCCCGAACATAATTCCGGCGTGTGCTCGCGGTAGTCTTCGGCGAAATCGGGGTCGGTAACATGGGCGCCGGGCCGGGCTACGGTTACCCGCGTGACTTTGGATGGCGACCCGCTGCGGTCGAGGCCATGGGCGATGTCGACGAGACGTTGGTCTGCGCCTTGGAATTGGGTGCAATCCAGGTGCAGATGCAGATTGCCTAATCGGCGAGTGGCCCGGCGCGGAAACTCGGCCGACCGGAAGAGGTCGCCAGCGGGGGGGGCTAGGCCGTTGTTAGATTCTTGAGAGTATGACAAAGCGCTTCCAGCACCGAGTAACGTTGGTACGGGTCCAAGCTGCATGGGTTCAGACTGTCCATTGCGGTAACAAGGCGTGCCTGCGACGATGCGTCGATAACGCTGAAAAGATAGACCGCTTCCGTATTGGGCGACAGCTCGAGATAATTAGGTTTTTCTCCGCGCTCCTCAACCGACTTGGGCCAAAGAAAAAACGATTCCCCATACATGTTTCCGAAGTGGACCTCATCGAGGCGTTTCCCCTTGTAGGACTCAGCCGGACCCGAATGGAATAATTCCAAGATCAATCCTTTGGGCACGACGAGCCGGCCGTGTGCAGGCGGAACGTGGCTTTCGGGATCGGGAAACACGCGGGGCACGCTTTGCGATGCAAACTGCTCCAAGAGGTAGGAATCGCGACCATCAAGCTTCTCTCTCTCTGGCCCGGTTGCCCCTAGGAGGACCGGGCGGCCGTTGTCCGGTTTCCCGGAGACGATGCTGGGCCCGAATACCGTAAGGATCATCCGAGGCTGCTCGACGACGGCTTTGATGAAGGAAGTGAGCGCCTTGCACAGCACCCAACCCGCGCTGTTCCATCGGTCGACGATTGGCATAACATCGTCGTCAGAGAGCGGCGCGGGGAGTTTGGCATACAGTTCCTTCTGTGCTTGAAAGAACCCCTGCGGCGATGTAGCTCCGGTCGGCGCGCCGTCCGGCTCCCTCGTGAGGCTCACCGTTTCCCCTTCATCTTTATGGAACCTCCAAATGATACTGTTTCCCTTAGTCCAGCTGCCGGTGAGCCAGCTGCTTTTGTCATGGGTGACGACGATCGCCGTCCGCTTCTTGTCCGGGGCGAGAAAGTCTCGCGTCACGGTGTCGATGAACTGGCGCTTGACGACTTCATCCAGAGACGCCTCAAGTTCGTCCAAGATGAGCACAACCGGTTCGCCCGCGATCGCGCGAGCATATGCCAGGCGCTGTGCCTCACCGCTGGAGAGGGCCAAAGCGTGACCCTGCGCTGACTTGGCGCCGGGCTTCCTGTCCCAATAATCGGGAGACACCTGTGCACGGTGTAGAAGTTCGTCCACGTGGTTTTCGCGTTCCTCCTGAGTCGCTCTGGGGTCGCAACCCTTCCACTTCTTTAATCGCAGGGGAATTGCGACATGGTCTCTCACGGTGACGTGAGGCCAGAGCGATCCCGCACCGCCTTGCGGTACATATCCCACATGCTGGAAAAGGTCCACGGACGTGCGCCCGCGGAAGTCGGGCTCGATGTACAGACGCGGGCGGTTAGGCAAAACCAAGTGATTTTACCTTGTTGAATCGGATGAAAGCTCAGCAGGGTTCTTACGAAAGTAGACTTGCCCGCGCCGTTGCCTCCCACCAGCAGATGCAGCTTGCCTGCGTCGAACTGAGCACCGCCAATATCAAGTTTTACAGGCCTCTTGACCCCGACCGTGGCTCGAAGCTCATGTACAAGAATCAGGGATCCCATCATGCAGACCTGCTCTTGAGGTATTCGGACCACCACAAGATCGGGGCCACGAGGATGAGATAGACTAGAGGCACCACGAGGTAAACGCCTTGATCATAGGACTGCTGTGCACTCATTGTTGCGACCTTCATAATGTCGTACGCACCGATTACGCCCACCAATGAGCTCAGCTTGAGGGTCGTCGCCCACTCCACGGCAATTGCGCTGCCAACGGCCCGCCATACAGCCGGTATCTCGAACCTAACCACCAGCGTCAGGCCGGAGGCGCCGGCCGCGCGGGCGGCTTCAATCTGAGAACGGGGCACGGTTTCAAAACCGCTGTGAGCGATCTTGGCGATGAACACCGCGAGGTTGAGGGCCAGCGCGCCCGTGGCGACCCACCACACATCCGCCTTCGGAAAGACAAATGTGCCGCCCCAGTAGATCAAAAGATAAGCCGGCATCGCCAGCGCTGCATAAAGCAGGAACGCCGTTGCGACGCGGAGCCCACGAACCCGGCGCCTTTCGATTTCGCGGAGCAGATAAGCAAGCGCAAAGCCGCTGAGCGTGCCGACGACGATCGCCGTCATCGATATGCTCACCGTCCCGACTACCCCTTGGGCAAGCTCGTCAGCCAGCTTGCCATCATAGAAGATGCTGAATAGCTGGTGAAAAATCCATGTGACGGACGAAAACGCCGTCTCCATGATTGCGGTCGCTCCGAGGACCATTGGCACGACTATGTTAGCCCGGTATTCCTTCCAGGTATCTCCAAAATTCGTAGCCGCCAACAGGTTCAACGAACCCTCCCTGCGTTTTTAGCGCCGGTTGTCGGGTAACGGAGCAAATGGAATTGTGGTGTAGCGAGCCTGCAGGGCTTTATAGGCGTCGCTTTGGATGATCGTGCTCAGCAGCGGATTGATCTCGGCCAGAAGACCGCTGTTCCCTTTGGCGACCGCCCAGGCGATCGGCAGCACAGAGAACGGATGTCCTCTAAGAAGATCGACCATGTCCGGATGGGCTTGGACGTAGCGGCCGAGGATGAATTGATCCGACATCGCCACGTCGGCCCGGCCATTCCTTACCGCCGTGGGAGCAGCTGCGAGGTCGGGCCCGTCGAGGACAAGTAGACTGGCCTTCTTGAACTCCCGGCCGACGTACTCCGCGCTTTGTTCGCCCGCGACGACGGCGATCCGCAGGTCTGATTGATCGAGGTCGCTCACGCTGGACACGGATTTGAACCGGGCATCGTCTTTCCGGGCCGCCGCTCCGTTGCCGAGTGCGAACAACGGCCGTGTAAACGCGACCGCGTTCGCCCGGGCGGGCGTCACGAAAGTGCCGGCGATGCTGAAATCCACCGCCCCCGATTGGACCAGAGCGCCGAACGAGGCCCACGTAATCGATCGCCAACGTATCTGTTCCATCGAGAACCCTGCAGCGGCAGCGAACATCGAAAAAACCTCGACGAGAAACCCGCTAGGCGGCTTTTCAGGCCCCTCGTCAGTAGTGATCTCGTAATAAGGGATGAAGCCGACGGTGAGTTGGCCGTTGCCAGCCCGCCGACGAAGCTCGGCCAAATTTGAAAGACGGGCAGCGCGGTTGCAAGCAGCCAGCGCGCCGATTGCGATACCGGCGCCCAACCCAAACAGGAACGTCCGCCGCGTTATCATGGAAACTTGCCAACCACAAGAGATAATATATTCAACGCGATTTCGCAAGAGACAAGGTTAGGGAGTACGGGCCCGGGGGGGTGATTGGGTGGTCCGCGCAGGGCCGGGAAGAGGTTGTGGGGTATAAGAAAAACATACGCGCTTTTTCCTTAAAAGGCATGGTACCGCTGGGCTCGTGAGCTGTCAAACACGCGAGTCCTCGGCCTATTCAGCGCCTTCAGCCAGAGAGGATAGGCTCAGGAGGCTCGCCTTTGAAGGTGAGCACGAGAGACTCGAAGAGATCGCGGTTTGCGTAGGGTGGCGAGGTAGGAGCAGATGGTACAGAAAGTGGCCGCGCCTGCTGGGGTGCGAAGGGCGCCGGAGACCTTTGTTTCAGGTTCGGCATGCGGATGTCGGGCTCGGCTTGATGGTTGTCGAAGGGCACGCGCGGATCGGCGAGGAAGCGCAGGGCATCGTCGGCAGGGTCGTGCAGGCGGTGCCGCGTGCCGTAGCGACGGACCTCGACCGGCTGCGGCTCACGCCCCCGATCCGCACCCCCGCATCGTGATGATGCTCAGGCGCCAGGCCAGCCAGGCGAAGAGCGGGGCGGCGATTACATCGATGGTGTAGTGCGCGTGCTGAACGACGACCAATACACCGACCGCGAGCGTTGCAAAGCCTGACCACAAGCGGCCGGCCCGCGTCGTGGCGATCAACGCCATGAGCCACAGGGTGGCGGTATGGCCGGAGAAGAACAGGTCCTTTTCGAAGGGCTCGGTGCCCGGGTAGAAGAGCTGGGTGAAGGCATCGGCCAGCGGAACGAAGCCCGGCGGGGGATCGAGCGTGACGAGCGCCATCGCCCCCATACGCAGCCAGAGAAGGACGGCATAGGCGTGGAGCCCCCGCACCACGCGCCCGGGGTCGCGCAGCGATCGGACCAGGGTGATCAAGATGGTCGCGTAGAGGATCGTGAAGATCGGGACGGACACGTCAGCCGGGCCCAGGGAGTCGAGGAGTGGGTCGGGAAGGACGTACCCAGGCCGGCCCTCCAGCCAGGCGAAGAAAGCGGAGAGCCCGAACAGGCTCGGGATGAGAGCGCCGCAGCCGGCGCACATGGCGCGCCTCTGCCCCGCGTCTCGAAAGGCCGCGGTCCAGGCCGCGCGAAGGGTTGGCCGCGGTGTCGTGGACATCGGCATGGGCGGAACCGCTCGGGATTATACGCGGGGCGCGCCGACGGAGCGGGCGCCACCCTTTGGGGCTTTCGCGGGCGTCTGGGCCAAGATGGGGCGTAGAGCGGCGTTATCGCCCCGGGGGGCCTATGAAGAAGCGAATGATAACAGCGGCTTAGCGCCCTGGCGACGGTGGGAGGGCCCAAATCGGGGCGGAACAGTGATTGCCGTATCACCGCCATGAAAAGACCGAAACTGTGGACCCCCGGGGATTGGAACGCCTTTTTCGGTTTCGGGACCAACATCCTCGTCAACCTCTTGGTGTTGACCGGACTCTTGCGCTTCGTGCTGCACATGCCGGACGAGATCGTGTTCGGCCGTATCCTGCCGGCCTGCGGGCTGATGCTCTTTACTAGCACGCTCTACTATGCTTGGCTCGCCTATAAGCTCGCCAAGGAGACCGGCCGCGACGATGTGACGGCGTTGCCGTCCGGCACCAGCGTGCCGCACATGTTCGTGGTGGTGTTCGTGATCATGCTGCCTATCGCCCTCAAAACCGGCGATCCGGTCAAGGGATGGGAGGCCGGCCTCACCTGGGTGTTCATTCAGAGCTTCGTGCTCATGGTCGGTGGCTTCGTCGCACCCTATATCCGCAAGATCACACCGCGCGCCGCCCTGCTCGGCACGCTCGCGGGCGTGTCCATCGCCTTCATCTCCCTGCGGCCGGCGCTGGAGATGTTCATGACACCAGTCATCGGGGTAGTGTGTTTCGCCATCATCCTCGCGAGCTGGTTCGGCGGCGTGCGCTATTTCAAGGGGATCCCGGCGGGTCTCATCGCCATCGCGACGGGCATGCTGATCGCCTGGGTCTCCACCGCCCTCGGTCTCGGCTATGGCGGGATGAGCCTCGAAAAGCTCGCTGCGTCACTCTCGAGCTTCGGTTTCTCCTTCCCGGTCCCGGCGCTCGGCCACGTGTTCTCGGGGTTCGAGTTCCTGGGGGTCATCCTCGTCACCGCCATCCCCTTCGGGATCTACGACCTCGTCGAGGCGATGGACAACGTCGAGAGCGCCTCGGCGGCAGGGGACCAATTCCCGACCACGCGCGTCCTGACGGCCGACGGGGTCATCAGCCTCATGGGCTGTCTGATGGGCAACCCCTTCATCCTCGCGGTCTACATAAGGCATCCCGGATGGAAGGCGATCGGAGGGCGCATCGGCTATTCCGCGGCGACCGGTGTGATGGTGATCCTCTTGTCCTGGTTCGGGGTCGTCGCGCTCATCATGTCGCTCGTCCCGGTGGTGGCGATCTCGCCCATCCTGCTCTACATCGGCATGCTGATCGGCGCCCAGGCCTTTCAAGAGACCCCGAAGAGCCACGCCCCCGCGATCGTGCTGGCGCTGGTCCCGCACGTCGCGGCCTGGGGCAAGCTCCAGATCGACAACGCGCTCAGCGCGGCGGGGACCAGCGTCGCGGCGGTGGGCGTCGAGAAGCTCGGCCAGAGCGGTATCCTCTACGAGGGCCTGTCGGTGCTCGGCGGCGGGGCGATCCTGAGCAGCCTCATCCTCGCCTCCGTCGCCGTCTTCGTGATCGAGCGGCAGTTCCTGCGGGCCGCGGCCTTCGCGCTCGCCGGGGCGGTGCTCACCTTCTTCGGCTTCATGCACGGCGAACAGATCGGCCTCGCCCAGAGCCCGGCC
>Ga0136623_10000597_pt1 | contig 11085 bp, 6 predicted proteins | sample AntDrymUQ4492106_2_FD_104656 | JGI IMG/M metagenome (GOLD analysis project Ga0136623, IMG submission 104656) | Polar desert sand microbial communities from Dry Valleys, Antarctica - metaG UQ449 (21.06) | ecosystem: Environmental > Terrestrial > Soil > Desert | place: Antarctica: Dry Valley...
AACGGATGGTCTGCTCAAGCACTTCCCCGTAGCCTCCCGTAAGATTCACCATCAGTCGCACGTTCTTCCGATCCATTACGGGCAAGACTTCTTCCGGCGTCGCGTTGTTGTGAGCTTGTGCTACCTGCCCGCGGCGACCTGACCATGACAGGTGCGTGTGAAAGTCGATCGCCGGGAAGCGAGAACGCGCTACTTTGGTTTCCGGCACATGAAGCATGCTCTTCGGCTGGTAGTCTTCAAGCGCTAGTCTTCCTCTTCCCGTCGTTGGCTTGCTACCCGCACGCTTATCGCGAGCCTGCCACGCGTTGGCAACAACGCTTTGCCCGACCGTTGCCAACCCGAAGCCCGCCAGCCACTGCCTTCGACTCCATCCCCTCATCGCGCACTCCTTTACCACTGAATAACCCGGACTTCGATCGACTTCTTGCTCTACCTAGTCAAGACACTACTACAGTTTACTAACCTTGTTTGTCGCGGCTTTATAGCATCACGAGGGAGAGAGCAGCAAGATGATTTGGCTTTGCCGAAAAGAAGAATTACGCCCGCTGGCGCAGCTGCTGTGCCAGATTTCAGAAGCTTCTGGGTTTTCCAAAAACGATTAACCGCAGAACCGAAACTATCTTGTGACCCCTTCCTGTGTAATGTTATAAGAGCCGGTCAAGTTACTTCAGCTGAATTGACTATCAGTTTAAGACCTCGGACGGCACTCTCTAGTTTATAGGTTAGTTTCACGTCAACTAACTTACTAGGGGTCAACATGTGCTCGCCAGCAAGCTTTCAGATTGGCTTGAGCGCCTTTGCACTATACGGCTATAAGTTTCCTTCTGACTGAGTATCGATTTGAATACCTCCGATCTGCTGCTTTCAGACAATACCATCATAGAATCGAGCGCCAAGCTTCTGGAAATTACCGGATCGGGCGCAGAGCTTACAGCCCTTGAATATCTGCTAGCCGAAAAGAATACCCTTCCAGCCTCTGCCTTCCTGGCGCGTACGCTCATTTTCGAGCTGTACCGGATGTACGGCCCTGATATTGACGCGCTCAATCACCAAATAAAACGCCTGACTTCGGTGTGCGCCAAGTTCGTCGAACTCTACGGCGAGGGTCCGGTAAGCGTTTTGCGAGCGCCTGCGAGAATCAACATTTTGGGAGAGCACATCGATTACGTCTCGTACCTGCCGACCGCGTCTCTGCCATTCGGCAGCCGCGAGCACGACATGTTAATGCTCTACCGGCCCTCGCTAACCGATCGAGTGCGCGGATCCTCCACCTTAGAAAACTATCCGCCTTTCGCCTTCACCTTAACCGAAGGACCTCCTGTAAGCACCAGCGATCAGGCGGAAGTCGACTGGCTAACTTACTTGTACGAACGCCCAGCTCCCGTACCCCACTGGGGCAACTACGTTAAAGCTGCGGCTTACTTTGCGCGCATTAAGTGCGGTGCGAAAATCCGGCTGGGTTTTGATTTCGTCGTTGATTCGGGCATCCCGGCGGGGGGCGGCGCATCATCGTCGTCGGCGCTCGTGGTGCTAGCTAGTGCAGTTGTGCGTGATGTTAATCGGCTCCGATACGCGCCTATGGAACTGGCGCGAGACGCGGCCACGGCTGAATGGTATGTCGGGACACGGGGAGGCTCGATGGACCACATAACCATCTGCCTGGCCAAACGAGATCACGCAGTGCTCATCTCTTACCTCGAACAACAGACCCGCCAGGTCACGTTGCCGGGCCGGCAGTTTCGCTGGGTCACGTTCTTCTCTCAGCCGGCGGACAAGGGACGGGCAGTGATGATTGAGTACAACGAGCGGTCCGCGGTTTCACGCATACTGATCCCGGCGGTGATCGAAGGGTGGAAGACTGAAGCGCCGCAACGTTACGCCGAGTGGCGCTCGGCCCTGCAAGCACTGCAAACGGGATCCGCAGCTGCGCTTAACCAAATCGAAGCATTACTGCAGGAACTTCCTGTTGCGATGTCTCTTACTGAGCTTGGGCGAGACTACCCTGAGGCTTATCTCGAGTGTGCTCGCGCATTCCCAGCCCTGGTTGAGGAGCGGGGCGAGCGCCCCCTTCAACTGAGGTCGCGAGCGCTGCACCATGCCGGAGAGGTGAGGCGCGTCACAGCGGCGGCGCAGGTTCTGGAGAATTTATCGCTGTCGCGGAGTAGCCCGGATGTTGAGGATCGGACTGAAGAAGTTATGAATGAACTCGGCAGTCTCTTGAACCAATCACACGAAAGCCTGCGCGATCTTTACAGCGTCAGCACTCCCGAAGTAGAGCGACTAATGGATATCATCCGCGCCGACAGAAACGTTTACGGCGCGCGCCTGATGGGCGGGGGCTTCGGCGGAAATGTTTTGGCGCTCACGTCTGATGAGAACGTCGCCGCTCTGATCGCAAAAGTGCAAGCCGCGTATTACGAGCCGCAAAACAGGCAAGGAGTTCTGGAAGGATCTGTTTTGAGCTCAACTGCGGGCGACGGCCTCGCACAGATCGATGTCGAATCCGTCTGGCGCAAAGCCGTTGACCAATTCAATGCTGCCGGTCCCGCCGCTACAGAATACCGGGCTCGTATGACGGACCTGCTCGAGCGCATGACGGTTAACGAGATGCCTGAGGAAGTGTGGCCCGTGATCGTAGCCGCAGGCAAAGGAAAGCGTTCGCTCGCGTCGGGACTCGACGTGCCCAAACCGCTGGCGGCAATACTGGGTACGCCCGCAATCGTCCACGTACTCCGCAATGTTCGCAACGCATTTGGCTCAACGTGTCCGCCGATCGTTATCGTCTCGCCCGAGACGGAGTCAAAGATACGGGAAGCACTCGCGGGTGAAGAGGTGACGTTCGTCGTGCAATCGCAGGCATTGGGGACCGGCGACGCGGTACTGTGTGCGCAGAAAGAGATGCGAGATTTTCGGGGTCGCGCACTAGTTATCTGGAGCACGCAACCGGTCGTTCGGCCGGAGACGATGCGACGCACACTGAAGCTCGCCGCACTCTTCCGGCATTACGAGATGGTAGTGCCGACCGCACACCAGGAGCAGCCCTACGCACCACTGCTGCGTGACGAGGTCGGACGCGTTCGAGGCGCGCGCGAAACCCATTTGGAACAAGCCGAGCACCTGGCCGCCGGCGAAAGCAACGTCGGCATGTTCCTGCTTAAGAGTGAGGCGATGTTCAGTGCGCTAGTAGAACTCAATCGACGTTACTGGGATCAGACGGAGCAGCGTTACCAGTGTCACGGCGGAGAGTTGGGCTTTCCTAACGAGCTTATTAACTACCTCGCCGCGCGGGAGAGTGGAGTTTTGGCGAGCCCCATTGCTGACAGCCGGGAGGAACAAGGGATTAAGAAGCTTGAGGACGTCGCTCGTTGCGAGCAGTTCATTTCTGAGTTGGCCCAAGAGAACGCTTGACGAGGAAGAGGAGCTATGGCACGAGCCGAGCAAACGACTGTAGTCCGGCGGCGTCCGATCAAACACTTGCGCTGGTGGATCGGCGGTCTGCTGTTCGCTTCGACGGTCATAAACTACATCGACCGCCAAACACTCTCCGTGCTCGCCCCTTACCTCAAGATTGAGTACCAGTGGAACAATGAACAGTTTGCCTTAATCGTCATCGCTTTCCGCGTCGCCTATTCAGTTGGTCAGACGGTTTCTGGCCGCTTCATTGACCGCATTGGCACGCGCAAGGGACTGACGATCGCGGTTATCTGGTACTCGGTGGCTGCGATGTTAACCTCGTTCGCGGTCGGCATACGCAGTTTTGCTTTCTTCCGTTTTATGCTCGGAGCAGGAGAATCGGCAAACTGGCCAGCGGCGACCAAAGCCGTTTCGGAGTGGTTCCCTAAACGCGAACGGGGTTGGGCCGTGGCTCTCTTCGACAGCGGTTCGTCAATTGGCGGCGCTATCGCGCCGCTGCTCGTGATCGGTCTATATAAGTATTTCGGAGGCTGGAGACCCGCTTTCGTGGTCACAGGTACGCTCGGCTTTGTGTGGCTGGTAGCGTGGCGAATGCTCTATCACCCGCCCGAAATACATCCTCGGATCAGCGACCGAGAGCGGGAAATGATCCTCACGGACAGACGCGAGCAGGAATCGGCGGATAGGCATGACGGGCCACGCCCTGGTTGGAAGGATCTGCTTAGGCTACCGCAGACGTGGGGAATCATCGCAGCCCGTACGATGACCGACCCGATCTGGTTCTTCATCACGGATTGGTTCGCTATTTACCTTCTAACTAAAGGCATTAATCCTGAACAGGCATTGCTCGCCTTTTGGATACCATTTGTCGCAGCCGACCTCGGTAACTTCTTCGGTGGGGGCATGTCGAGTTGGCTGATCGGTAGAGGCTGGCCAGTTTTGCGCGCGCGAAAGGCAGTAGTCATTTTCGGCGGCCTGGGCATGGCGCTGCTGATTCCCACAGTTTTCACTTCAAACCTCTTTGCGCTGGCGGGTCTGTTTGCAGTCTCCACCTTCGCATACGCTTCTTTCTCGACTATGGCACTCGTGCTGCCCTCCGATCTCTTCCGCAGCGAATCTGTCGCCACCGTCAGCGGTATGAGCGGCACCGGCGCGGGATTGGGCACGATTATTTCGACCTACTTGATTGGATATGTCTCCGACCGGTACTCCTTCGAGCCAATTCTGGTTGCGGCGAGCCTTATACCACTCGTGGGCATGGTGCTTGTGTTGTTGCTCATCAAGGATAGAAACCCGACTCGTAATCCAGTTGAGGGATAGTTCGTTCAGACCCAGACCGAAGCGTTAGTTCAAATCGGAGCAGATAAATGCGTTATGGAATCGGTATTGATCTCGGCGGAACGAATATCAAGATCGTCGCTGTCTCGGAAGAAGGGCAGACACTGGAGCGGTCAACGTGCGAAACGCAAAAGGATTCTCCAGGCTCCTGGGTCAATACGATAAGACAAAGGATCAAAGAAATTGAGAATGACCAGGCAGAATCAGCGCGCTGGATTGGTATGGCTGCACCAGGTTTAGCCGCACGCGATAACCTCTCTATTGCCAGCATGCCGGGAAAACTTCAGGGACTTGAAGGACTCAATTGGACAGACTCTTTGCAGACTTCGCATCCAGTGCCAGTGCTCAATGATGCCCATGCGGCACTACTGGGAGAAGCCTGGATAGGTGCGGCGGTAGGTTTTCGCAACGCCGTGTTGTTAACGCTCGGCACGGGCGTGGGCGGAGCATTCCTCGCTGAGGGTCGTCTATTTAAAGGTCATATCGGAAGAGCAGGCCACCTCGGCCACCTTAGCTTAAACCCGGATGGCCCACCGGATATCGTCGGCACGCCAGGCAGTCTTGAACATACAATTGGAAACTCGACGCTGGCAGAGCGTTCCGCCGGTCGTTTTACTTCAACGCGCCAACTAGTCGAGGCGCACCTGGATGGCGATGAGCAAGCAACCGAGGTCTGGTTGCGGTCCATGTATAACCTGGCTGCAGGGATCACCTCCATAATCAACGGGCTCGATCCCGAAGTCATCATTATCGGAGGGGGGATCGCTCAAGCAGGACCTGCACTCTTTGACCCGCTGGAGCGCTTCCTGGAGAAAATTGAATGGCGACCACAGGGACAGCGCGTGCGCATTATTCCGGCTGCGCTCGGCGATCTGGCTGGTACGCTCGGTGCTGTTCACTACGCCATGAGTTGGGATGCGCAAAACTCAGCCTGAGGAGCGAACCTTTCCACCTGGAACAGTTTCGACCCCACCCAAGCGACCAAAAAACGATCCACGAAATACACCAAACCAACACGAAGTCTTGTTAGTGGCATTTCGTGTGAGTTCGTGGATCTTGTCTAACGCTACGTTGGTTGGCGTGAGGGCCTGGTCGCTCAAGTTGGGCACTACTTAATTACGAAGATTCTTGACAACGGTCTCGAGTCGAAGGAATATTGCCGCTCGCGGTTCCGTAGCCACCTCAGATGAGTTCTTACTTTCTTAAAGACGCGCTTGCGTCCGTTCTTCCCCCAAGTCTTGTGAGGGGCTGCGCCCAGCGCACGGGACGGAAGACGCTCTAAAGCGCACCGTTGCAAACGGATTTAATAAAATCACCTTCGGTAGCAAGTTGAAAACCGCCTTCACACTGGCGGTGAAAGCATCGCTCTCGGCCAGTGACGAGATTGATTTGCGCAGATCTTCGCGCAGTCAATCACCGCGCTGCAGGAGATCTCGCCGGCGAATCTCCGAACCTGTCCGGCGCGGCAATGAAAGTCCCAGAATCAAAAACGAAAGGGTGGCAGCAAGCGTATGACAAATTTCAACTGGCTGTTGGACGGCAGCATCGTTGGCGTATACCTGGTGGCAACGATGGCCGCAGGTCTGATGGTGCGCAAATACGTGGGCAAGGTTGAACACTTTCTTGTAGCCGGCCGCGAGATGGACGTTTACCTTGGAATAGCCTCGTTGGCAGCAACCGAGTTTGGCATCGTGACCTGCATGTACACAGCGCAAAACGGTTACGAGAAGGGGTTCGCGGGCGCTACGCCAGGCATCCTGATGGCCGTGGCGATGCTCGTGGTCGGCCTAACCGGATTTGTCATCAAGCCCCTGCGCGACTCTGGCGTCATGACGATCCCTGAACTGTTCGAGAAAAAGTTTGGCCCGCGCATACGCTGGGCCGCCGGAGTCGTCATCGTGCTAGGCGGACTCCTGAACATGGGTGTCTTTCTGCGCACTGGTGGAGAGTTTCTCGTACTAGTCTCGGGCCTGGATGTGAGGTATCTGGAAATCATGATGACGGCTCTCCTCGTCGGCGTGGCGGTCTACACGATTCTCGGCGGCATGCTGTCGGTGTTGGTGACCGACTACATGCAATTCATCATGATGAGTGCGGGGCTGATTGTGGTCACGATCCTGATCCTGATGAACGTTGGGTGGGAGACCATGGTCACCACCGTCGAGACAAACTACGGCGCGGGAGGTTTCAATCCTTTCATCAACCCAACGATGGGCTGGGAGTACGTGCTGTTCAACCTCTTGCTGAACACCGCTGCCGTGCTAACCTGGCAGACTATCATCGCCCGCGTGTTGGCGGCCAAAGATACGAATACGGGTCGCAAGGTCTACACCCGCACCAGCTTCTTCTTTGTGTGCCGTTTTCTGATCCCGGGAATTTGGGGAATCGCAGCGCTCGCCAGCCTGGGGCCGGTAGCGAACACTCTCGAAGCGATGCCGCGCTATCTGAGCACGGCAGTGCCCCCGGGACTGATGGGTCTCCTAATCGCAGCTATGCTGGCGGCCGATATGTCGACCGACTCCTCCTATATGCTGACCTGGGGTAGCGTGATCTATAACGACATCATGGCCCCTTTCCGCAAGACGCGGTGGTCCGAGAAGAAAGGCCTCTTCTGGAATCGCTCAATCATCGCTTTTATCGGAGTGTTCCTCCTGCTCTATGGCCTGTGGTATCCGCTCAAAGGAGATCTCTGGACGTACCTCGGAGTAACAGGCACGATTTATCTGGCGAGCATGTCGGTGCTCCTGATTGCCTGCTGCTACTGGCGGCGAGCTAACAGCTGGGGCGCCGGTGCCGCGATCTTCATTAGCGCGGCAATCCCCATTACCTATCTAGTCAGCGAACAGATCCCCGCGACGGCGGATCTTGCAAAGACCGTTGGACCGTACTACTCCGGCATCGCCACGTACCTGCTTTCAGGCGCGGCGATGGTCGTCGGGTCATTGCTAAAACCGCAGTCGAGCGGAGATTTACGAAAGGAGGCGGCGTGATGGCTAAACATTGGTTCTGGTGGTTCATGACGATGGCCTGCGTGGTCTGGTACTCGACCATCACCGTTTACGTGGCCATCAAAGGCGGTGCAGACATCAAGAACATGCTGGCCCGTCTCGACGCCACAAAGGCGCGCGAAGAGCGCGAGGAAAGAGAACGCTAAAACAAGATGATCCGGCTCGCCCTGTTGGGCTGCGGTGAACATTCCAGAAGCAGTCACGCCGCGCCCCTAGCCAGATATGCAGCGCAAAATCCGGTCGAGGTTGATCTGGTCGCCGCTTGTGACCTGAACCTCCAGCGAGCCGAAGAGTTCTGCCGCGAGTTCGGCTTTGCACGCGCTTACACTGATGTGGAAACGATGCTCGCCACGGAGACTGTCGATGGCTGCGTCTCCATCATGCCAATCGAACGCATCGTGGATGCAGCAGTGATGTTGCTCGAGCGAAAGATCCCTTGCGTCATTGAAAAACCGCTTGGCACTTCACCGGCAGAGGCCGAACGACTGGCAAGCACCGCACGCGAGACGGGCACGCCGCATATGGTTTCCGTAAACCGCCGCTTCATGCCTTTCCTGAATCAAGCGCTATCGTGGGCCAGGCAGATTGGGCCGCTTCAATACGTCAGGGCAACGCAGGTTCGACACGCGCGCGCCGAACCGGACTTCATCTGGTCAACGGCCATTCACGTACTCGATGCGCTCCGCCACGTTGCGGGCGAAGTCAAAACGTTCAGTAGTGAAGTCCATCGTCAATCCGGACTCTCTACGCTCTGGCATGTTGTTTCCCTTCGCTTCGAGGATGGGACCGTGGGACGGATAGAGGTCCTACCAACAGCTGGCATGGTCGAAGAGTCATACGAGTTGTTTGGCGAGGGATTTCGCGCGCGGGTCGTGGCAGGCTCGGGCACGCAAAGGTCCTTGCAATGCTGGCGTGAAGGACAACTAGAGTTGGAGAAGCATTCCTCGAACGAGGAGCCCGAAGATTTGCGCAATGGCAGCTACGAGGAGGTTGTAGAGTTCGTGCGAGCGCTACGAACCGGGACGCAGCCTCGGCCGTCCGTTCAGGATATTCTGCCTTCCGCGCTCATTTGTTTTGCCATTGCGGAATCAATCGCTCGTCAAACAGAAGAGACGCGGTGAGGTTGAGGCGTTTTGTGCTTAATACAGGAGTTCAATGTGCCGTTTAACTGGGGGAGACATTTCACTCCTAAAGGAGTGAGCTCCATTTGGCGTCTCGATGGCTATAAACATGCAACCACTACGTGGTTGTTGACCTGGGGCGTAACCCCCAAGCCAAACGCCATCTCGAAGGCTTACCGCGCTAAGCGGGCGAGAGAAGAGCCGAAATGACGAATTGTAAATGAAGACTGTCGCCCGTTTTCCCGGACTCACGATTTAATGTTGCATGATCCTTTGGCTCACGTTCCAACCTTTATGCTGTCAACTGCTGCGCGGTTTGTTGAGTCTAAACAGACGTTGGTTCTCTCTGCCGCCCGCAACTATTTCGAACCCTAGTTCTGCGCTTGTTACTTGAGAATCGCATGAAGAAGTCTTTAATCGTTTCGGTAGCATCCGTTCTTGTACTTGCCTCCTTCGCTCTGCGCAGCTTTGGGCAACAGGCGGGAGTCGGCGGAAGTGCATTTCATAAGAATGACATTACCTACTCGACTGAAGTTGTGACGCCCCACGTCAAGTGGGCAACCGTGCTGCCCAAGGGCCCCATCAAGTCGTTCTTCATCCCTTCCATCCAATACGGGCGCGACATGGTCGAGCTAATGCAGCGCCTGGCGCTCCAGCCGACCACTGTCTCGATTGATAGCAGCTGGGACATCAACTGTTGGGGCATCGGAGATTACTACGGGCACGAATATCGCGGCGACCGCGACGACTTCCAGATCGTTTACGGCTATGTCGAAAAAGACCTGACGAGCGCAGCGCCCTTTGAGGTCTTAGTTGTCCCGGGGCTCAATGGCTGGTCGCGGATGACGCGTGCTACACGTGACGCAATCCGCCGCCGTGTGCAAGAGGGTGCGGGGCTCGTCCTCCTGCATCCGTTCGTCGGCGATGTAAAGGGCCACCCTTTTAAGGGGGACGAGCCGGCCGGTGACGAGCGCATATGGGAGATCTCCCCTCTCGTGGGCGTGCCGAACGACACCGTCAACGAGCGCGGCTATCCTGAACCCAACCGTGACGCGATCACAAAAGGCAAGTGGGAGATCGCGCAGAAACACTTCATCACCGAAGGACTACCGCTCGACCTGCTCCCGGAGGGCAACGTCGGCGGCACTTTCTACAAATATCAGGCAAACGGCGAAGTGCTAATAAAGTCAGGCGCGTACCCGGTTGTCGCGGCTAAGAGTTACGGCCGCGGTCGCGTGGTTGCGCTCGGCTATATCGAAGAGGGTTTTACGCCCCAGAGTGTGAATCCCGTAGAAACAAAAATCTACTGGGACTACTGGGAGTATCAATACTCGCTGCTCGCCCGTTCGATTCTCTGGGCATCTGGGCGCGAGGCGAATGTGACAATCAACTCACTAAGCGCGGGCGCCGATGCGATAAAGCTTGCGCTCAAAACGCCGGCGCCGCGCCCGGTCGAGATCGAGATTTCCGGTAAGAATGAGTTTGGGCAATCGCTCGGCTCGCGCCGGCTGTCCAAATCCCTCGTGGCGGGCGACAACTTGATCGAGATACCGGCGGCAACCTTAAGGCCGGAAATTGGTTGGCCCGGCGGCCGGCAGATTTTTGATGTCATCATTCGCGATCCGCAGACCGGCGCCACGCTAAACTGGGGCGCGGCCACGTTCCAATCGCCAAAGCGCGCGATGATCACGGCAGCAAAACCCGCTGTTGACGTTTACAAGCGCGGCGAGACTTTGAGTGCGGTACTGCGCGCCGCCGGCGATTTGTCGGGGCTGCAAATGCGAATGCGGGTGGCAGACGATCTAGGTCGTCAACTCAGCATCATTACGCGGCCCGCACGCGGCGAGGGGACCTTCACCTACGCGCTCGCAAACTTTCTCGGGAAGCTTGCCCTCGTCACCGCCGAACTCATCGACGAGCGCGGTGCAGTCGTCGATCAATTCCGCGCCAAACCCGTGATGGTCGTGCAGGACACACGCCGTCAAAAGGAGTATATGGCGCTCGTCTCCTTCGGCGGTGGCAAACATTACCTGCAAGGCGCGCAGATGCGGATGGTCCGGGGCGTTGCGGCTGACACTGGATTCACCTGGGGTGGGGACGTGGACAACTCGCTCAACATCCCGCGCGGCACCTTCGGTGTGTACTGGTACGATCGCGGGCCCACCACACCGGAAAGTATGAAGCAGGCCATCGCCGACTATCAA
>Ga0136623_10000599_pt1 | contig 11064 bp, 8 predicted proteins | sample AntDrymUQ4492106_2_FD_104656 | JGI IMG/M metagenome (GOLD analysis project Ga0136623, IMG submission 104656) | Polar desert sand microbial communities from Dry Valleys, Antarctica - metaG UQ449 (21.06) | ecosystem: Environmental > Terrestrial > Soil > Desert | place: Antarctica: Dry Valley...
CAAGGAAGCCGTGGACCGTCGCCGAGTCGTAGTCGTACTGGTGCTTCGTCGGCTCCTGCGGCTTCGGCTCGATGAGGAGCATCCCCTTGAAGCCGATCTTGTGCTTGTGCTCCGCGACGAGCGCGAGGAACCGGGCGAGCTGGGCCTCCTCGCGGGCGAGGTCGGTGTTGAGGAGCGTCTCGTAGCCCTCGCGGCCACCCCACAGGACGTAGTTCGCGCCGCCGAGTCGGTGGGTGGCCTCGAGCATCGCCTTCACCTGGGCGGCCGCGAAGGCGAACACGTCCGGATCGGGGTTCGTGGCCGCGCCCGCGGCGTACCGAGGGTGGCCGAACAGGTTCGCGGTTCCCCACAGGAGACGCGCACCGGTCCGGGCCATGTGCGATTCGATCTCGCCGACCATCACGTCGAGGTTGGCCTGCGACTCGGCAAACGTCCGGCCCTCGGGCGCCACGTCGCGGTCGTGGAACGTGAAGTACGGGACGCCGAGCTTCTCGATGAATTCGAAGGCCGCGGCCACGCGAGCGCGAGCTCCCTCCATCGGGTCGACGCCCGGAGCGAGCCACGGCCGATCGAACGTGCCTGAACCGAAGACGTCGGAGCCGGGCCAGGCGAATGAGTGCCACAGGCAGACAGCGATCCGGAGGTGGTCCTCCATCCGCTTGCCGAGGACCTCCCGATCCGGCTCGTAAACCTTGAACGACAGGGCCTCGCCAGAGTCCAGCCCGCCGAACGGGATGGGGCCGCGGACCTGGCCGAAGAACTCTTCGCTCATCACCGCCCCTCCCCGCGCCGCCGCAACTCCATCAGGCGCGGAGCCCGGCGAGCTCCTCCCGGGTGACCTCGTCGGGTCGCTTGCCGAGGATGATCATGCCGAGGACGACGTCGGTGGTCACGTCGGCCCGCTTCACGGTGTCGACGATCTTGCCGTGGTACATGACGGCGATTCGCTCGGACAGGTCGAACACGTCGTGGATGTCGTGGCTGACGAGAAAGATGCCGATCCCCTCGTTCTTCAGCTGCCTGATGAGGTCCCGCACCTGCTCGGTCTCGGCCGGGCCGAGAGCCGCCGTCGGCTCGTCCATGATGAGGATCCGGGCGTTGAAGTGAACGGCGCGCGCGATCGCCACGGATTGGCGCTGGCCGCCCGACAACGATCGGACGGGCGTCGTGAAGCGCTTGAAGTTGGGGTTGAGGCGGCGGATCACTTTCCGGGTGGCGGACTGCATCGCGCTGTCGTCGAGTGTCCCGAACTTGTCGGTGAGCTCGCGCCCCAGGAACAGGTTCCCCGCGGCGTCGATATTGTCGGCGAGGGCGAGCGTCTGGTAGATCGTCTCGATCCCCAGCGCCTTGGCGGCGCGCGGATTCGTGATCGCGACCGGCTGGCCCTCGACGAGGATTTGGCCCCCATCGGGCGGGCGTGCGCCCGAGAGCGATCGCATGAGCGTCGACTTGCCCGCTCCGTTTCCACCGACGAGTCCCACGACTTCGCCCGGATAGAGGTCGACGCTGACACCGTCGACGGCGTGAACGCCACCGAACGAGACTCGAATGTCGCGCATCTCGACGAGCGGGACGCGCGCGGTCGTCGTCATGGTGTCACCTCGCCGACCGTCGGCGGACGATCGTGTCAAGCCCGACTGCGGCGACCAGCACCGTGCCCACGACGATGTCCTGGATCGGCGAGTCGACGCGCAGCAGGAGCATCCCCGACCGGAGTGACTGCATCACAACGGCGCCGAGCACGGCGCCCGGGATCGTGCCGATGCCGCCGGAGAACGACGTGCCGCCGATCACGGCCGCGGCGATCACGTCGAGCTCGATCTGCGTCCCGAGGCTCGTCACCGCACCGTTGAGGCGCGCCGACTGCACCGCGGCGCTGACCGCGGACAGGATGCCCATGAGGACGAAGGTCAGCATGATCGTCCGCCGGGTGTTGATGCCGCCGAGCTCGGCCGCCTCGGGATTGCCTCCGATGGCGAAGACGGAGCGGCCGAAGCGCCGGCGCGTTGCGAGCACGGTCATGAGCATCGCGACCCCGATTGCGATGAGGACCGGGTTGGCGATGCCGGTCGGGATCTTCAGCCCGCCCTCCGGCCATGGGCTGCCCTGGGCTTCCGCGAACTGGCGCGCCAGTTGCTCCGGCCACGGGTAGCTGTTCACGACGACGATGGCCGCGAGGACCGCCAGGCAGCCGAAGAGCCCGAGTGCGAATTCTGCCCACATCGGGCGCATCTGGAAGTCGTACTTCCGCCGCTGCCGGCGGCTTCGCACGAGTGTCAGGACGATAACCACGCAGGCCAGGATGCCCAGTGCCCAGCTGGCCATCTCGCCGATCGAGCCGCTTGGCCCGCCGCCGAGCAGGCTGAACGTGCTGTCGAGCGGTGAGATCGTCTGACCGTCGTTGATCTCGAATACGAGACCGCGCCACACGAGCAGTCCGCCGAGCGTGACGATGAACGACGGAACGCCGCCGTACGCGATGATGAACCCCTGGAAGCCTCCGATCGCCGCGCCGAGCACAAGGCCAACGATCAGGGCGACGATCCAGGTGTAGGGCTGACCGAACCCGAGGCCGAACGTGGTCGGGATCCAGATCGCCTGGAGCATCGCCATTGTGTATCCGGTCAGTCCCAGGATCGACCCGACCGAGAGGTCGATATTTCGCGAGACGATGATCAGCATCATCCCCGTCGCCATGATCGCGACGGTCGCGCTCTGGACCGAGAGGTTCCACAGATTGCGCGGGGTCAGGAATAGCCCGCCGGACAGCACGTTGAAGCCGATCCAGATGATCGCGAGCGCCGCGATCATCCCGACGAGCCGCGTGTCGACTTCGATCGACTGGAGCAGCGACCGGACTGTGGGGCGCGGTCGCCCCGCGGCGACGGTCGGCCTGACGCCGGATGCCTCGGTCATCGAGACCCCTCCAAGGCCCGGAATGGAGTTGCGCCCTGCGCCGCGGCGGTCCGCGGGCGCAGGGCGCTTCAACGAGCGACTAACGGCGAGCGGCTAGCAGCCTCCGACGGAGCCGGCCGTCACGCCCTGGCAGAGGGCGTCCTTCGTGATCCAGCCCGCGTCGAGGACAACCTGGAGGTTCTCCTTCGTGATCGGGATGGGCTTGAGAAGGATCGAGCTCACGGTGTTTCCACCCGGGGTCTCGAAGGGGGCTGCGCCCGTGATCGCATCGACTGCCGTGCCGCCGCAGAGCTGGAGGGCCGCCTCGCCGGCTGCCTTTCCGAGCTCGCGGGCGTCCTTCCAGACGTCCACGGACTGGGTCCCGAGCGCGACACGGTTGAGGGCGGCGAGGTCACCGTCCTGGCCGGACACCGGCACCTTGCCGTCGAGGCCCTGGGCCGCGAGTGCGGCGATGACGCCGCCGGCCATGCCGTCGTTCTCGGACAGAACCGCGTCGATCTTGTTGTCGCTGGCCGTCAGGAACTGCTCCATCTCGGTCTGCGCAAGCGCGGGATCCCAGTTGTCGGTGTAGGTCTCGCGGCCGCCGATGACGATGTCGCCGGACGCGACCGCGGCGCCGATGATCTCCTCGTAGCCGGCGCGGAGGAAGTCCGCGTTGGCGTCGCCGTTGTTGCCCTTGATGATCGCGTACTCGCCCTTGGGCACGAGCTTGAAGATCTCGCGCGCCTGCATCCGCCCGACTTCGACGTTGTCGAAGGTGACGTACAGGGCCCGCTCGTCTTCGATCAGCCGGTCATAGGCGATGACGGGAATGCCCTGCGAGATCGCGCTGTCCACGGCGGGCTTGATCGCGTCGGCATCCTGGACGAGGATGATCAGGACCTGTGCGCCCTGAGAGATCAGGTTCTCGATGTTGGTGAGCTGGGTCTCGGCGGACGACTTGGCGTCAGCGGGGACGTATGTCCCGCCCGCGGCCTCGACGGCTGCCTTGATCGCCGGCTCATCCCACTTCGCCCAGCGCTCTTCCTGGTAGTTGTTCCAGGACACCCCGACCGTGCACCCGGCGGTCGCCGGACCCGACGGCGCACTGGACGGCGCGCTGGTCGCCGCCCCACTCGGAGCAGCGCTCCGCGAGGGGCTCGCCCCGGACCCGGTCGTACAGGCGGCAAACGCGAACACGGCAGCTGACGCGAGCGCCACCAAACGGCGGTTGAACATTCTCGGCTCTCCTCCTCTTGCCTTTCAGGTCGGTGGTTCCCCGATCCGACGCAGAAGGTCGCGCGCTAGGCTAACACCCTCTAGCACTTATTCGGCAATCATTCGGAGGCGGATCCGCCACGCGCCACCTAGGCGCCCGCCAGCCGATCACCGAAGGGGAGCGTTTGTCCACGCGCCTGAAGAGGCCCATGGTCGGGATCGCGGCCCTTGCCGCCGTTGCCGTTCTGGCCGGCACGCTCGCCGTCACGCGGCCCTGGGACTCCAAACCGGTCTGTCCGCCGGTCGCGGAGCACCCGGAGTGGACGGTCGCCCGGCACTGGAACGAGGCCCTGCTGGACGCGATCCGGCGAGCCCTGCCCGCGCCCACGATCCACGCCCGGAACCTGTTTCACACCTCGACCGCGATGTGGGACGCCTGGGCGGCCTTTGACACGACCGCGTCGGGCTACATCGTGAAGGAGAAGGCACGGGCCTCCGACACTCCGGCCGCCCGGAACGAGGCGATCAGCTACGCGGCCTATCGGGTGCTCAACGCGCGTTACATCAAGGCCGTCGGCGCGGACGAGTCCCTCTCGCAGTTCGCTGACCTGATGGATGCGCTGTGCTATCCGCTCAACGTGACGACGACCGAGGGTGACTCACCGGCCGCCCTCGGCAACCGGATCGCGGCGGCCGTGCTGGAGTACGGCCTCGAGGACGGCTCGAACGAGGGCGCCGGTTACAGCGCCCCGGCCTACAAGCCGGTGAACCCGCCGCTGATCGTCGCCGAATCCGGTGCGACGATGACCGACCCGAGCCGCTGGCAGCCCCTCCAGATCGAAAACATGATCTCGCAGAACGGCATCCCGGTCGTGAATGGCGTCCAGCAGTTCATCGGGCCGCACTGGGGCCACGTGAAGGCCTTCGCGATCCCGGAGGGCGGCGCGAGTGGCGTCCCGATCGACCCCGGACCGCCGCCGCAGTTCGGAGAGATCGCGTTCCGAGACCAGGCCGTCGAGGTCATCCTCGACAGCAGCAAGCTCGATCCGGCCAACGACACGCTGATCGACATCTCGCCGGGCTCCATTGGCGCGAACCCCTTGGGAACGAACGACGGCCGGGGCTTGTCGCTCAACCCGATCACCGGCCAGCCATATGCGGCGGCGCTGGTCAAGGAGGGCGACTTCGCGCGGGCTCTCGTGGAGTTCTGGGCGGACGGCCCGAAGTCCGAGACGCCACCGGGGCACTGGAACGTGCTCGCGAACGAGGTCTCCGACGAGCTGGCCCCGGACCTCAGGATCGGCGGCACTGGTCCCACGCTCGACCGGCTCGAGTGGGACGTGAAGCTGTATTTCGCGCTCAACGGGGCGGAGCACGACGCGGCGGTCGTTGCCTGGGGCCTGAAGGGCCGCTACGACTCCGCCCGGCCCATCTCGATGATCCGCTACCTGGGCGGGCTGGGCCAGTCCAGCGATCCGGGGCTGCCCGCGTACGACCCCAACGGGTTGCCGCTCGTTCCGGATCTCATCGAGCTGGTCACGCCCGAGACCACGGCCGCCGGCCAGCGGCACGCTGCATTGGCTGGACATGAAGGCAAGCTCGCGGTTCGGTCGTGGACGGGGGCTCCGAAGGATCCGAAGACAGAGGTTGGTGGCGTGGACTGGATGCTGGCCACCGACTGGAGCACCTACCAGCTCCCGACCTTCGTGACGCCCGCCTTCGCGGGCTATGTGTCCGGCCACAGCACGTTCAGCCGAGCGGCAGCCGAGGTCCTCACGAGCTTCACCGGCAGCGAGTATTTCCCGGGCGGCTTCGGAAGCGTGACGATCAAGTCCGGCGAGCTCAAGAACGAGCTGGGCCCCACAGCTGACGTCTCGCTCCAGTGGGCGACGTACTACGACGCCGCGGACCAGGCCGGTCAATCGCGCATCTGGGGCGGGATTCACATCCAGGCTGACGACTTCAGCGGCCGCCGGCTCGGGTTCGAATGCGGCAAGGCGGCCTGGGCGCTCGCCCAGCGCTACTTCTCGGGCACGGCCGGCGGGTGACCCCCGGCCCTCGCGGTCGCCGCGCGGTTGTCGTGGGTCTGGTCCTGGTGGCGATCGTCACCCTGGCCGGCATCGGGCTCGCGGTCGCCCGCTTCGGGGATCGGACGCCGCGGGTCGCCGCGGGACCACCGCGGTTCGTCGACGAAGCCGCGGCCGCCGGTCTCGACCATGTCTACGACGGCGGCACGACGTTCTATGTCGGCGGGGGCCTCGCGGTCTTCGACTGCGACGACGACGGCCGCGAGGATCTCTATGTCGCCGGGGGCAGCAACCCCGCGCGGCTGTACCGGAACGAGAGCGCGACCGGTGGCGCGCTCCGGTTCGTGGCCGTGTCGGACCCGGCGACAGACCTGCCCGCGGTGAACGGCGCGTATCCGCTCGACATCGACGGTGACGGCTTCATCGACCTCGCGGTGCTCCGGGTCGGTGAGAACGTTCTCCTGCGCGGCCTCGGGGACTGCCGATTCGAACGGGCGAACGAGGCCTGGTCGTTTGATGGCGGCACCGCCTGGACGACCGCGTTCAGCGCCACGTGGGAAGGATCGGCCGGGCTGCCGACACTGGCGATCGGCCGCTACCGCGCTCTGGAGGCCGACGGCGGCGCGACGCTGGAGTGCGCCCCGAATGCCCTCGTCCGGCCGGCCGCGTCCGGGAATGCCTACGCGCCGCCGGTGGCGCTCGGCCCCGGCTATTGCACGCTGTCGATGCTGTTCAGCGATTGGGATCGCTCCGGCCGCCGCGACCTGCGGGTCAGCAACGACCGGAACTATTACGGCACCGACGGCGAAGAGCAGCTATGGCGAATGGAACCCGGCGGGACCCCCCGGCTGTACACGCAGGACGACGGCTGGGTCAGGGTCCAGGTCGAGGGCATGGGCATCGCGAGCCACGACCTGACGGACGACGGCCTCCCCGAGGTCTACCTGACGAGCCAGGGGGACAACAAGCTCCAGACCCTGACCGCCGGACCCGACGAGCCCGCGTATCGCGACATCGGGCTGCGGCGCGGCGTCAACGCCGCCCAGCCGTTCACCGGTGGCGAGGCACTCCCGTCGACCGCCTGGCATCCCGAGTTCGACGACGTCAACAACGACGGCTTCATCGACCTGTTCGTGTCCAAGGGCAACGTCAAGGCTCAACCCGGCTACGCGCTCCGTGACCCGAGCAACCTGCTCCTCGGCCGGCCCGACGGGACGTTCGTCGAGGCGGCCGACGCGGCCGGCGTCCTCAGCTTCGCGCGTGGCCGGGGAGCCGCGCTCGTCGACTTCAACCTCGATGGCCTCCTCGACCTCGTCGAGGTCAACCTGGGCGATCCGATCGGGCTGTGGCGCAACCTCGGCACGGGTGCTCCGGATCCCGGCCACTGGCTCGCGATCGAGCTCCGCCAGGCCGGGCCGAACCGGGATGCGATCGGCGCCTGGCTCGAGATCCGGGTCGGCGACGCGATGATCCGCCGCGAGATCGTCGTGGGCGGCGGCCACGCGAGCGGGGCGCTCGGTTGGACCCACGTCGGGCTCGGGCCGGCCGGCACTGCCGCCGTGCGCGTCCAGTGGCCGGATGGCGAGATCGGCCCGTGGCAGGATGTCGATGCCGACCAGTTCGTGACCGTCGAACGGGGCGCGGCGGGGCCCCGTGCGTGGCTCCCGCCCGACTGAAGGAGGAACGGACGAGGATGGATAAGCCCCGACTCGCCCGGATCGATCTGCCCGACTTCGGCATGCCCGACGCGATGCCGGTCCTTCCGGCCACGATCTATCCGGCCCGCGTGGCGCGCCTGCGGGAGCGTGCAGCCGAGCGCGGCCTCGACCGGATCGTCGTATACGCGGACCGCGAGCACAGCGCCAATCTCTCGTACCTCACCGGGTTCGATCCCCGGTTCGAGGAAGCCGTGCTCGTCCTCGGCGAAGCCGGCGAGCCGGCGATCCTCGTCGGGAACGAGTGCTACGGGATGGCCGGCGCCGCTCCCCTGCCGATGCGCCGGCATCGCTTCCAGGATCTCAGCCTGCCGGGCCAGCCGCGAGATCGTTCCCGGCCGCTGGCGGAGATCCTGGCGGACGAGGGAGTCGGGCCGGGCGGTCGGATCGGCGTCGTCGGCTGGAAGACGTACTCGCGGCCGGACCAGATCGAGGCGCCGGCGTTCCTCGTCGACGAGCTGCGCCGGATCGTCGGACAGGGTGGCGCCGTGGAGAACGCGACGGATCTCCTGATTGATGCCGGGGTCGGGCTGCGAACGAACAACGAAGTCGAGCAGCTTGCCGCGTTCGAGTACGCGGCCTGCCAGACGTCACAAGGCGTGCGCCAGGTGATGTTCGGGCTGGAGCCCGGGATGACGGAGCAGGAGGCTGTTCGACTGCTCGGCTGGAACGGCATGCCGCTCTCCTGCCACCTGATGCTGACCGCCGGGCCGCGCGCGTCGCTCGGCCTCCTCAGTCCCGGCGACCGGCGGATCGAGCGCGGCGATCGGTTCACCGTCGCGTTCGGCGTATGGGGCGCGTTGAACTGTCGTGCCGGCTTCGTCGCAGCCGAGGCCGGTGAGCTGCCGGCCGCGATCCAGGACTACGTGCCCCGGCTGGTCGGGCCGTACTTCGGCGCGGTCGCGGAGTGGTATGGAGCGCTGCGGATCGGCCAGACCGGCGGCGTGCTCCACGAGATCATCCAGCGCCACCTCGGCGACCCGTTCTTCGGGATCTTCCTCAACCCCGGCCACCAGATCCACCTCGACGAGTGGGTCAACTCGCCGATCGCGGCAGGCTCGACCACCGAGCTGCAATCCGGGATGGCCTTCCAGGTCGACATCATCCCGGCCACCGGAACCGAGTACTTCACGACGAACATCGAGGACGGCGTGGCGCTCGCCGATCCGGCGCTCCGGGCCGCCTTCGCGGCGGTCTATCCGCCGGCTTGGGAGCGAATCAAGGCTCGGAGGCAGTTCATGAAGGACGCGCTCGGCATCGACCTTCACCCTGACGTGCTGCCGTTCTCCAATATCCCCGGCTACCTGGCCCCGTTCCTGCTGCGGCCGGACCAGGGGATGACGGTCGCGGGCTAGGGCCGCGCGTCAGCGGATTCCGGTGTCGTAGCTGAGCGCGACCTCCACCGGCGTGGTCCCGACGTCGACCGTGACATCGCCCGGCGCCGAGGGGAAGGGGTTCCCCTGAACGGGGCGGATCGTGTACCGGCCATGCGGCAGCGTGAGCCGGATCTTGCCCGCGGCGTCGCTCTTCGCCCGGCCGGCTTCGCGACCGTCGGCCGTGAGGACGATGACTTCCGCGTCGGCGACCGGGCGCGGCGCGCAATTCGGGTCCGGCGGGATCTGCTCGACGGGGCAGACGGGCCCGGCGGTCAGCGTGAGGTTGACGGTGCCGGTGGGAGCGGTGCTGGCGGTTCCGCCACAGGCCGCGACGAGGAGCCCGACTGCGAGCACGAGGAGGATGGCTGGACCGGAACGGGAGCGATGCTGGGCGTTCATGGCCCGGAGACGGCGGCACACGACCGGCAGTTTCCGGATCACTCCGGCGTGGCGGTGCGTGGGCGCCACACCGCGACTCCGACGGGCATCGGCCCCTGATCCCGGAGTCTCAGTCCACCCTCGTGCTCGACGACCAGCTCCTCGAGCGCGGCCTGATACCGGCGTTCCTTCTCGCCGCCGTCGGCGATCCAGAGCTGGCGACGGAGGAACCCATCGAGCTCGGACCGGGTTTCGAACGTCCGAGGCTCACGCTGGACGACGGTCACCGACGGCTCACGGCCGCGCTCTCGGAGTAGCTCGAGGAACTCGGGCAGGGCCGGCAGGGCAACTCGGGGCTCCCCATGGACGGGCGGCCAGAACGGGTCGGCCAGCGAGGCGGGCTGGCGCTCCATGAGAACGGCGACGCAGAGCCGGCGGGCGGCGGAATCCATCGCATCCAGGAACGGTCCGATCGCCTCGACGTCATACCCGACGTGGGCGATCAGCGCGACGTCGGCGATCAGAGACGGCCCGAGCGCCTCGCTCAGGCCCACGTCCGGCGGCCAGCGGCCCTCGATCGGGCGGATGTTCGGGATGTCGAACTCCACCATTTGGTCGCGCAACGCGTCGAGCATCCCGGTCGATGGATCGAGCGCGATCACCTCCCGGGCGAGCAAGGCGATCGGCAGGGCATACCGGCCGGCCCCGGCACCGATGTCGAGCCAGGTCTCGCCCGGCTCGACGAGCTCGCGGAGGACATCGAGGACGGGCTCGTCGGTCCGCCGCGGGTCGGCTCGGAAGAGCGACGTGACCGGGGCGTAGAAGTCGCGGCCGTCGGGGACCTCGCGGACGCGATCGACCTGCTCGCGGTTCGCACGGACGCGCTCGGCCCAGGACTGTTCGAGCGTCGCGGCGGCGGCCCGCTCAGCCACCGGCCGGTCGGAGAGCGATGAGGTCGGCCGGGGTGTCGACGTCCGGGTTCGAGCCCTCGATGTCGATCCAGGTCACGAGCTCGGCTCGGGCGGCAAGGATCGGCCCGAGGCCTCGGTCGCCCTCCGCCTCGCCCGCGATTGCGAACGCGTCGCGCCGGATGAACACCGGGTTCGACCCACCGCCGGAGGCGTAGCGTGGGGCGACGAGCGGCCGATCGGTCTGGTCGGCGGCCTCCACGAGCGCCCGGATCACGGCCGGGCTGGTCCTCGGCTGGTCCCCGAGGAGGATCACGGCGTCGGTCTGCGGCGCCATCGAGGCGAGATCCCCGAGGCCGTCCCGCAGGGAGCTCGACAGGCCGCGCGCGGGATCCGGGTTCCGGATGCGCCTCTCGGTCCGCCAGCGGATCCCGCCCTCGATCGCGGCGGCGCCGTCGCCGAGCACCACGATGACCGGCATGAGCTCGGCGGCCGCCGCCGCGTCGAGGACATGCTGGAGGAGCGGCCGTCCCTCGAGCTTGGCGAG
>Ga0136623_10000601_pt1 | contig 11052 bp, 9 predicted proteins | sample AntDrymUQ4492106_2_FD_104656 | JGI IMG/M metagenome (GOLD analysis project Ga0136623, IMG submission 104656) | Polar desert sand microbial communities from Dry Valleys, Antarctica - metaG UQ449 (21.06) | ecosystem: Environmental > Terrestrial > Soil > Desert | place: Antarctica: Dry Valley...
GCCGGCAGCCGCTACGGAGAAGTTTCCCTCCCCGACACCCACGAATGGATGGTCGAGGATGATCTCCGGAGTCTGGGTGTACAGCTCGTAGCGACCCTCGTCGTCCTTGATGCTCTGCGACGAAAGTGTGCCCAGCCGCTTTCCCACGACCTGGAGCTGGTCGGACTTTAGCAGCGCACCGGCATTGAACAGCGCGAAGACCGTCATCGCAGCCAGCCCCACCACGGCCAATCTACGGATCGGTCGCCAGCTCATGAGCACGAGGAGCGCCAGCAGCATGCCGACGATGCTGGTGCGCGAGAGGGTGAGGGCGAGTCCAGCGCTGGCGACGCCTGCCGTGCCGAGCATCGCAGTCTTCTGCAACCACGGGCCGCGGCTGGCCATGACAATGGCGACCGGGATCGTCAGAGCCAAGAAGAAGCCCAGCAGGTTCGGCTGATCGAACGTGCCCTGTGCTCTGCCGGTCGCGATCGCGCCGCCGGAAACCAGCTCCTGATCGCCCGCGCCGAGCACGGCCACGGCCCCGACCACGCCGGCGGAGGCCCCGAGGGACAGCAGCACGCGCTGAAGATCCTTCGGTCCGGATTGTGCGACCAGCATGGACACGAGGAGAAAGGCGCTCCACATCAGGAGGATCTTGCTCAGGGTTCCCTGATCTTCTGCGATCGTGTAGCCGAGCGCGATCGTCAGGAGGAGGGCAGCGAAGGCGGCGTGCACGCCATGCAGCGGTCGCCATCCCCCCTCGATGACGAAGTGTGCCGCTGCGACAGCAGCCGTGCCCACGAAGCACGCCTCTGCCACGGATATGCCCGCGAAGCCGCCCAGGCTGAGGCCGACGGCTTCCAGCGGGACCGCCAGGATGCCCGCGCACACCCCGAGCGTCGGCGCCTTCCATACCCCCACGGCACCGATCGCCGCGATCGGAATGACCACGGCCGCGATCCATCCGAGCTCGTAGGCAACGACAATGTCGAGGACGGCCAGCGCGCAGACGGCCCCAAGGGCGGCAATCCAGGTACCCTGGGCGGCGCGGTGCCCCACTGGCATCAAGAGGAAGGTGCGCTGAGCATGTGCTCGGGGTCCTCGGAGCTCCTCCCCGTGTTCCGCGGCTCCGCGTAGGAATACGCGCCGTGCGAGACCTCGGCGAACCGGTTCAGGACCACACCCAGGAGGTTGACCTGCGAGCGTCGCAGCTGGTCGATCGCGTGGACGACCGGCTTGCGCCTGGCTCGGGTCGCGTCAACGACGAGAATCACGCCGTCGGCCTTCGCGGACACCAGCGACGCATCCGCCGCGATCGCCAATGGCGGCGTGTCGTAGACCACGAGCTCAAAATCCCGTGTCGCGTGCTGATGGAAGCGATCGAACCCCTTCGCCGCCAGCAGCGCGGCCGGATTGGGAGGAACCGGCCCGGAGGTCATGACCTTGAAGGCCGCTGCGGGAACCGAGATCGCCAGCTCATCGAGCGTGCTCCGCGTCCCGGCCAGCAGATTCGACATGCCATTGGCGCCACGTCCTCCGGGCAGCGCGAGCTTCGCGGATAGTGAGGGGCGACGTAGGTCGGCATCGACCGCAAGGGTCGAGATCCCGGTCTCCGAAGCCGCGCGCGCCAATCCGAGGACGCACGTCGACTTGCCTTCTTTCTCGCTTGCTGACACAACGGCGACGGACCCGGGATGCTCGCCCAGGTTGGCGAACGCCAGATTGACGCGGAGCAGGCGGAACGCCTCGGCAATGCCGGCCTCGTCGCGGGCGGTGAACACGCCTCCCCGCCCCGCACGGCCCCACGTATTCGCGCCGGCCGCCGCGGGAATCCGTGCGATCACCGGCACTCCCAGAACATCGGTGTCCGACCCTTCGATGTAGAGGCGCTGATCGAGCCGCTGTCGCAGCAGGGCCATGCCCGCACCAGCCAGAAGGGCCAGCACGGTGCCGAGCAGCAGGTAAAGCTTCGGCCGCGGCCGAGACGCCACCTTCGGCAGTGGCGCGGTCTCCGCCACGATGACCGTTGCCGATCCGGTGACGAGCTTGCGAAAGCGGTCGCTGCGCTTGGCGAACACGCGCGCGTAGGTGTTGGCGATCCGCTGCGCCTCACCAGGAGTGTCGCCCTCGGCTCGGAGCTTCAAGAGCTGACCGGAGCCCACCTCCACGCTGATGTTGTCGCCGACGTACCCGCCACCGGCCTGCGGCCCGAGGACGTCTTGGACCTCGTCTGCGACGTTTCGGGTCTGCAGCAGTTCCGCGTAGGTCTCGGTGAGCGTCTGCGAGATCTGCGTGGTCTCGAAGTCCGTGCCCGCCGGGCGCTCGGGCGCGATGAGGAGGTACGAGCCTGTCTCGTAGACCTTGGGCAGCAGGAACGCGACGGGGGTGATCGCCCCGAGCACGACGATGTACGTCGCCAGAAAGCTCAGCCGGCGTCGCCACAGGATGGATAGAAGTTGGTCCGGTCGCATCGTCGTGTCCCGCATCGCTGTCCGATCCTATTGCGCTTTTCGTGAACTCAAGCCGAGCGCCGCCCTGAATGACCGGCATTGAGGTATACGCGGAGAACACCCAGAGGCGCAGGAATCTTGATGCACGCGCTCGGTCGCGCCCTCCAGGAAGCAGACAAGGTCGTCAGTCGGGGGGTCGTCCACGAGTCGGTGCAGTTACTCCGGCTCCTTGGACGCGCGGTCTTCCGTGTCCGTACCCGCTGTGGCGCAAGACGCCGCTCTGCTCATGGGCGGTGTATCGACCGTCGCGGCCGATAACTCAAGCCGATGGACCGTGCGAAGAGTGCGTCGCGTACTTCGTCTCCGGGTGGCCGGAGCATCCAAACCATGCCGGTCAGGGGGCAGGGCACGACATGCACTGACGATGCCATTGCCCCGCCACTGGATCTGCGCAGCACGCCGCGAAATGGCCTATGCCACCCACGGCTGAGCTACGACTCTGCTATCAGGCGGGGTTCCGCCGATCAGGCGGGGCGCGCCGAGGAGCGGCGCAGAATCATGCCGACGCCGAGCAGCATCACGGCTCCCAGCAGTATCAGGCCGATGTCGGCACCGGTGAAGGGCAGGCTGCTGGCATCCACGTTGCGCTGCGCGGAAGGAGCCGTTGTGCCGGGTCCGGAATTCTCTCCAGCCACACCGCTCTTGTCGGGCGCGTTGAAGGGCACGCTGCTGGCATCCACATTGCGCTGCGCGGAAGCAGCCGTTGTGCCGGATCCAGAATTGTCTCCAGCCACACCGCTCTTGTCGGGCGCGTTGGCCGACGTCAGGGATGCCGCTTGACCACCGTACGCGTCGGCGCTCGGCGAGAGAGCCGACGCTGGCGAAGCTACGAGCAGGAACAGTGTGATGAGAAGTGGCGCAATGGCCTTCATGGCATTCCTCGCGGAGGGTAGCGGACGCCTTCGTGGCGATCCTATCTGGTTTTGGGTAGGGCCTGAAGCAGTACCCCACGCCTAGCTGAATGGTAGCGCTCGGCGGCGAAGATGTGTGCATTCTTTTCAACGGGCGGTACGCAGCGCCACTCGTTCCGTCAGGCGTTCGTTCGCTTCGCGCAGTCGCAGCGGGTGCCGGGTCCCGACGCGCGCGAGTGCGTCGACCAGAAGAGCGTCGTCGCGCTTGAGCTCTATTGCCCTCGCGAGATGCCGGCGCGCCGACCGCCGATCGCCGTCCGCTGAGCGCAGCAGTCCGAGTTCGAAGTGGGCAAACCAGCTTTCCGGGTCGCGCTCGAGCACCGACTTCAGGGCACGGGAGGCGCGCGGCAGGTCCCCGACCGCCAACGCGATGCCCGCTTCGCTGAGGGGGGGGCGCGCGCTGAGCCGGTTCAGCGATGCCGCGCGATCGAGTCGGCGCATTGCGACGTCGTAGTCGGTGCGCCAGGAGTTCTCGGCTGCGCGTACGTCGCGCGCGGCCGATAATGCCGGGACGAGCGCGATCAGCACGGCGATCAGCACCGCAATCGCGGCCGCCGCGGGGATCCGCGCCGGAATCGAAGACCCTGCGGGCGTCGTCCGTCGCGTTCCCAGCACGGCGGCCATCGCCAGGAATCCGAAGGCTGGGCCGGAGAGGGCTGGAAACTCCCAGTACCAGTCGACTGAACCTTGGACGGCCCACACGACGAACGGCAGTGCCGCCGCCCCGGCGATCATCACGTCGTCCGAGCCCCGGAGATGCCGCAACCCTGCAACGACGCCGGCGAGAGACGCCGCGGCGAAGAGTGTGAACAGGACGAACCCGACAAGGCCCGTATGGACAAGTAGCCGCAGGGGCAGCGAGTGCACCCAGCGCGGCTCTTCGCCGGTGCGCCCGGCAGCCAGATAGGCGGCGGCGTAGTTGTCCTGGCCGATTCCCGCGATCGGGTGCTCGCGCCAAGCCTCCACGCCCACCCGCCAGAAGTCGTAGCGCCCGGATCCCAGACTGGTGAAGCGGCTGCCCTCAACTGCCGTCACCTCCTTTTGGCTACGGAAATCGTCCCAGGCTCGGCTGACCGTGCCGGCCGGGTCACCGCCGGTGGCCTGGAACGACGCGGCGCCCGCGAGAAGCACTGCGGCGACCGTCACGCCGGTGCCCACGCGGGTGAGGGCCACCCGCGCGCGCTGCCCGACGCGCTCGAGAGCGCACAGCAACGCGCCCGCGCCCAGCAGCGCAACAAAGCTCAGGCCGACCGCCCGTGGCACGGCGTCAAGCGATGTTCCCATCGCCGAGACGATGTCCTCGAACGGACGCTCATCGCCTTCTCGGTAACCGCCGACCGCGAAGACCTCCAAGAGCGGCGGCGCGGTCAGAGCGACGGCGATCGCAACCGGAACCGCGAAGACCACGAGGCGCCTGCGGCCGGGAAAGAACGCGAGGAGGACGAGCAGCACGACGGGCATCGTGAAGAGCCAACCTCTGCTCTGCGAGAGGATGCCAAGTTCGAAGAGGAAGCCGGACGAGGCGAGCAGCAGCGGACGCAGCGCCACCGGCGTCGAGCGCCGAGCGGCGAGAACGAGAGCGGGCAGGGCCGCGATCGTCCACAGCGCCGCGGTGGCGTTCGGATACCCCAACGGCGCCGCCAGCCGCGCGTCGATCGTGAAGGCAGTCGGATCTTCCGCGGCCACCAGGCGACCAAGCGTGACCCCGCCCACAACGGTGAGACCGACAACGAAGCCGACCAGTGCGGTCAGAGCACTCGTGGGCGTCCAGGGAAGCACCGCGAACACGGCGAAGATCAGAAAGAACAGCAGCGTACGGTTGGCGCCCTCCAGCGCCGCGCCGGCGTCGACGGCCCAGAGAATCGATCCGTACGACAGGAGTACGTAGGCCGCGAACGCAATCAGCCCCACGATCACAGGGTGACTCAGGGTGCGTAGGGCTCCCGGGATCGCGACGAGGATCGTCGCGAGAAGACCGACGAGCAGCAGGGCCACCGGGTACCAGGCCGTCGGTGCGTAGCCGCCGTCGTCGAGGCTCCATGCGACGAACAGCGCGACCGCCGGCAGACCAGCGAGGCCCGCTTTCACCCAGGAGAGCCGCTTCCCCCTGCCGCCGGCCCAACGCCGTGCCCCGGCCTCGGCGGGGGCTCCGGCGCCTGCAGAGGGCTGGGTCGCGTCCGACGCGTGACGTCGTCTGAACGCAGATGGGCTCACCCCGGCTGATCCGGCCGCTCAGCCCGGCTCGCGTGCGCGCCGGAAGAAGGCCCGCAGTTCGGCCTCGCTCTCGCCTCGAAGGCCACGGCGCACGGAGTGCACCGCCAAGCGGCCTTCGGCCAGGACCTGCTCCTTGTCGACCGGGAGAAAGCCTTGGCCGCTCGCCAGCGGCTGCCCCGGCGCTCCCCAGGATGCGACCCGCAACCCGCTCGCGTAGACCATCAGAGAGAAGTACAGATCCTCGGTGACCAGCGACCACCACGGCAGGCGCCAGTGGAGGTTGCCGGTCTCATCGGCGGCCTGCAAGGCGTCACGAGAAAGAAGATATACCCCGCCGTGCGCACGAGGCCCGCAGTAGCCGTGGGCTTGTGCTGCTCGGACCATGCGCCGCAGCCCGGGACTCCACCGCCGCGAGTGTGCCAGGACCCAGGCGTCGTAGCTGTAGTCCTCCTGCAGACCGTCCGCTCGGTACGCGCACCCGCCGAGGAGGCCGATCGACGGGTCGTCAGCGAAGGCCTCCGCTGCGCGGGCGATCAACCCCGGGCCGGTCACCAGGGCATCGGCGTCGAGTTTGCACACGACGTCGAACTCGTACTGCGCGAGCACGTGGCGGTACAGGTCGGCGAGGAGCGGTGCCAGGGGTTGCCCGCCGGTGGGCCAGCGGGCGCGCACGACGTCGACCATCGGATGTCGTTGCCGGATCAGCCATCGACGCGAGTCGACGGTCCCGTCGTCGCCGACAACGATGCGGACGTCCTCGCCCTCGAAATGCAGGACGCTCTCGATCGTGTCCTGGAGTGCGGCCCGCTCCCCAGGACCGACCGGTATGACGTAGATCCCGCGGTAGACTCGCCGCGAGGCCACCGGGGGGCTCGGCCGGGACTGGTCTCGCTGCGCCAGTGCGTGGGAGCGCAGCGCGTTGTATGGCATGCGCCGGCCTCGAACCAGCGCCAGCAGCATCTTGCCGAGCAACGTCTGCTTGACGACTCTCTGGGCGGAGCTCTGGCCGTGCAGGGGAGAGACGGTGCGAGATGACATGGAGGTGGGGCGGGGCCTACAGATACAGCGCGAGCCAGGCCGGCGCCGATGTCGGAACTGGAGCCGGACGGTGTTGTCTGATGCGCCGCATCGCGCGCTCTCCCGTCAGCGTGCCCACCGCCCGCACGACGTTGCCTGGGCTGCGGTAGCGCACGGCTCCATCGAGATAGATCCCGATGGCGCGCGCCGGTTGGCCGGAACGCCGATAGTTTCCGGCCAGCCAGCGGGAGAACCAGATCCCGTCGACCGAAAAGCCGATCGAACGATGCTTTGCGGCCAGCGCTTCGAGTTCCGTAACGATGCCGGCCAGATTGACGGCCGTCATGTTCTGAGCGTGCTTGACGTAGGCGATCTCCTGACCGGGAGACACCGACAGCCGTCCGTTCGCGCTGAGCCGGATCCAGAGGTCCCAGTCGGCCATGATCCGCATCTCCTCGTCAAAGCCACCGACCTGCCGCACCAGGTCGGTGCGGGCCATGACTCCAGAGCACCCACCGGGAACCGCGTTGAACGTCAGCAGCAGTCGCGGGATGTCCTCGACCGGCTGCGGTGGTTCCATCCCGACCACGCGGCGGTTCTCGTCCACCACGACGGCGGCGCCCAGTACCCAGTCACCGCCCCCGGCCAGCGCCGTGTCCAGCTGGACACGAAGCTTGCGTGGAGACCAGAGGTCATCGTCGTCGAGGAAGGCGAGCCACTTCCCGCGAGCCAACTCGATGCCCGCATTGCGCGCCCTCGCGACGCCGCTGCCCTGTTCGTGACGATGAACCCGGACACGAGGATCGCCGATCTCCGCTAGGCGCGCTGATGTCCCGTCCTCGGAGCCGTCGTCCACCACGACGACCTCAAGCTCGACCTCCTCCTGGCGCAACACGCCGGCGAGCGTCTGGCGGAGCAGCGGCCAGCGGTTGCGGGTTGGAATCACGACCGAGATCAGCGGCGTGGCGGGTGCCTCGGTCACCGGAATTCCTTTCTGACCGCCAACCCGATGCCCAGAAACGACGCGTCTGTCCGGTCGCGCACCTCGTCGTACTGGTCGACGAACTCGACGAAGTCGTACTCATCCGCGAAATCCGCACGCACATCTGACCACACCTGGCGGACCCCCGGCGTGTTGGAGCCCACGATGTCGTGAAACGCGACCATGTTCGCGGCACCCCGGACGAGCTCGAAGTCCGCGCGGCACCCGGCCTCGGCATGGTCGCCGTCGACGAGAACGAGGTCGAAAGGACCGAGGTCATCGATGTGGCGCTTGGCTTTCCGCGACCGGCTGTCCATCTTCAGCAGCGTGGCGTCGAACCGACCGCCGTCGTAGGCGTGCAGCGCCGGCACGTCGAACATGTCCATCGCCACGGCGCGAGGCAGCTCGTGAAATCGCCGCAGGTACTCGACGGTTATTAGGAAGGTGCCCCCGTGTTGGACGCCTATCTCGAGGTAGGAGCCGATCGGGTAGCCGCGCAAGAAGTTGAGGTACCTCGAGAACTGGCTGGGGTATTGCGACGATCGCACGCCCAGGCCAAGATGAGGATTCAGATGAGACGGGAAGATCTCGGCGAGATCCTCGTTGAAGCCGAGCATCGGGAGGACCTGCATCTCGAGTACCGCGGGGTCTGCGAGCGCCACTCGGTCGCCGTTGCGGATGATGTCGAGGACACGGAGATCGATCGGGACGGGGACGCGATGTCCCAAGGCCTCACCGAGACCGAGCCTCGGGCCGACTCGCTGCCACAACACGTATCGCGCCTGCTCGGGCAGCATGCTGCCGACCAGGCTTCTGACCTTGCTCATGCGCTCATAGTGGCAGCTTGGCCATCAGCATTGACGGATTCGAGGACCAAACGGCTCCGGGCATCTCAGGCTGAGATCCACCGTCACGACCGTGCAAAACGGCGCTGACAGCACTATCGCGAGGCGATGAGGTCGGCGTATAGCGCGGCGATCGTCCTGTGCTGCTCGAGTAGGTCATGGCGATGCTCGACCATGGCCCGACCGGCACGACCCTCCCGGTCTGCCAGCGCGCGGTCTCGCAGGCGCGCGCTGACCGCTGCCGCCAGCGCTCCCTCGTCGCCCACCGCCACCACCGCCCCGGCATCGTCCTGCACGACCTCGCGCATCCCTGCAACGTCGGTCGTGACGACACAGCGACCACACGCCAGCGCCTCGAGTAGGAGAAAGGACAGCCCCTCCCATCTCGACGGAAGCACCACCACATCCGCGGCCGCGAGCCAGCCGACGACGTCCGTGCTGCTGCCCGCGAACCGCACGCCGGCTACGGCCTGGCGCTCTAGAACGGTCCGGTCGGGTCCATCGCCGACCAGCGTCAGCTGCGCCTCGGCGATCTCGGCGCGCACGAGCGGCCAAGCCCGCAAGAGCGCGTCCTGTCCCTTCTGCCGGCTCAAGCGTCCGACGCAGATCGCCAGCGGCGCATCCTCCGGGACGCCGAGGCGGACTCGTGCCAGGCGCCGCGCGTCGGCCCCCTGCGGGCTGTAGCGCTGCAAATCGACGCCCTGACGGGCGAGTACGAACCGCGCGCCGATCCTCGCTTCCGCCCCGACCCGCTGCTCCGCCTCGCTGACGCACACGATCGCGCAGGCCCACCGCGCCGCGAACCGCTCCCAAGCCGCGGTGGCTGTGAGCAGCAGCCCTTCCGTGGCGAGAAAGGACCACCCATGCGGCTGAAAGACCGTTGCGCGGCTGCCGCGAAGCGCGAAACGGCCGGCCAGTCCAGCCTTGGACGAATGCAGGTGCACGACGTTCGGCCCGACCCGGGCGATGATTCCCGCGAGCAGCCTGGCCTCCGAGCGCGTGGCGCGTCCGGGCAGGCGATCGGCGGGCCAGGCGAAATATCGGCCGCCCGCGTCGATCGCGGCGAGGTGCGCGTCGCTCTCCGGTGGACAAGCGACGGCCACGTCCCATCCGCGCGCGACCTGATCTCTCACCATCCCGATTACGGCGTGAGGTACCCCCGAATCGATCGGCTGGGCGACGTGCAGGATCGACATGCGCGCCACGCGTCAACCTCTCGGCGAGCATGCCCCGAGCACGTCCGCGTAGATCGACTCGATCTTGCGATGCTGGTCGACGACGTCGTATCGGCGCTCCACGAGTGCCCGACCAGCGCGGCCCTCGCGGTCGGTGAGGGCCCGATTGAGCAGCCGCACGCTGATGGCACCCGCCAGCGCGCTCGTTGCCTGGCACGGCACCACGGCTCCGACATCCGCGCAGACCACCTCACCCATCCCGGGTACGTCGGTGACGACCACGCTGCGTGCGCAGGCCAACGCCTCGAGCAGAGACAGGGACAGACCCTCCCAGCGTGAGGGGAGCACAACCAGGTCGGCGGCCGCCAACCACCCCAGGACATCGGAGGTGCGGCCGGCTATCAGCACGCCGGCCACGAGGCGCTGCTCCAGGTCCGCGCGATCGGGTCCGTCCCCGACCAGCGCCAGCTCAGCGTCTGGCACCTGGGTGCGGACCTGCGGCCAGGCATCGAGCAGTGCGTGTTGTCCCTTCTGGCGGTGCAGGCGTCCCACGCACACCGCGAGGGGAACGCCAGGCCGCACGCCGAGCCGGGTCCGTGCCGCCCGTCGCGCATGATCATCCTGCGGGGGGTAGAGGTCGAGGTCGACGCCGTTTCGGGCGAGGTGCATCGGGGCCCGGATCCCGGCCGCGGTGCCGAGCTGCTGCTCCGCCTCGCTGACGCACACGATCGCCGCCGTCCATCGCGCTGCGCGCTTCTCCCATGCGAGAGCGGGTCGACGCATCGCCGGCGACACTGCGATGAACGACCAGGCGTGGGGCTGAAAGACGGTTGGATGCCTGCCGTGTATCACCAGGCGTCCCAGCAGCCCTGGCATGTCGTTGTGCAGATGCACGACGTCGGGGCGACATCCGGCGACGATCGAGCGCAGCGAGGCGAGCTCGGCCGGAAATGACAGCCCCGGCCGGCTCATCGCCTGCCATGGGACATGGCTCGCCCCGGCCTCGGCCATCCGGGTGGCGCATGGGCCATCGGCTGGGAGCGCGACGGTGACCTGGTGGCCGTGGGCGACCTGTCGAGGCACGAGCGCCTCCAGGAATGACGCGATGCCGCCCAGCACGTTGTCGCACACATGCAGGATTCGCCGAGTCACAAGGCCATGATGGCAGTCCGGCCTAGATGGGCCGTTCGTGCCGGCCGACGACATCATCCTTGTGTCCGCTTCGTCAGCCGCCGTTCGTCCACGGATGCCGGCAGGCGGTCACTGCGAGTGGCACACGAACCGATGGATGGCGCATGTCCTCCTTCATTCGCAGCGCCCCCCGTCAGCTCATCGCCGTGGTCGTTGGCCTCGTCCTCGCCCTCGCGCTTCCGGCCGCCGCTTCGGCGGCGACCCAGGTCCCCGGCATCCAGACAC
>Ga0136623_10000602_pt1 | contig 11051 bp, 9 predicted proteins | sample AntDrymUQ4492106_2_FD_104656 | JGI IMG/M metagenome (GOLD analysis project Ga0136623, IMG submission 104656) | Polar desert sand microbial communities from Dry Valleys, Antarctica - metaG UQ449 (21.06) | ecosystem: Environmental > Terrestrial > Soil > Desert | place: Antarctica: Dry Valley...
CCAGCAAATGGGCCGGGATCTTCGACTCCGCCTCCGACGGCGCGGCACCGGCATCCGGCGAAGCCGACGCCGAGGAGTCCTCCGAGGCATCCGGCGAAGCCCCCGCCTTCTCCCGAGCCTCCTGCGCCCGCTTGAGCAAATGCTCCGGAATCTCAGTCATCGCCAATCACCTTCCCGCCAACCAGTACCGACGAGAGCCACATGGTGTACCGCTTTGGCCCCCGGGCCACGAAGGATGCGAGGCCAGGCGACGAGGGAAGCGCCAGCGACGAGGAGCAGCCGAGCGAGCGCAGCGAGCGAGGCCAAGCAGAGGGAAGCGCCAGCGACGAGCCGGACAGCGAGCGAGCGACAGCGAGTGAGCGCAGCATTAGAGCGGCCCTGAAATGCCGCCGTCCTTTCTCACTCGCCAGAAGTGGATGGCCATGAAGATGACGATGATGAACGGGAAGAAGAGCACGTGCAGCACGTACCATCGCAACAGCGTCTCGGTACCGATCTCGGCGCCGCCAAGCAACACGAAGCGCACCTCCGAACCGAACACCGGCGTGTAGCCGATCATGTTCGTGCCCACTGTGACGGCCCACAGGGCGAGCTGGTCCCAGGGCAGCAGGTAACCGGTGAACGACAACAACAACGTGAGCGTCAGCAGGATCACGCCGATCACCCAGTTGAACTCCCGTGGCGGCTTGTAGGCGCCGTGGTAGAAGACGCGCGCCATGTGCAAGAACACGGTCAGCACCATCAGGTGCGCGCCCCAACGATGCATGTTGCGCACCAACAACCCGAACGTCACCGACGTCTGCAGGTTGTTGATGTCGTCCCAGGCCGCAGTAGCCTCTGGCCGGTAGAAGAACATCAGGAAGATGCCCGTGACCGTGAGCAGGATGAACAGGAAGAAGCTCAATCCGCCCAGGCACAGTGTGTAACTGACCTTCACCGCGTGGCGCTTCACCTTGACCGGGTGCAGGTGGTACAGCACCGAGTTCATGATCACGTAGCTGCGGTTCCGAGGGCTGTCCGTGTAGCCCTTGCGGAAGATCGAGCCCGGCCGGAAGATGCTGCTCCACGCCTGGCCGCCCTGGACGGTGTCCCACGTCTTCGTCAGACGCTCCTTGACCGACGGTCGCGGCTGCTCATCAATGATCTTGGCCATCAGAACCTCATCCCGTAGGCGTAGCCGTGGCTGTTGGTGCGGGCGTGCGTGTCGCCCACGACCCCAGCCTGGCCGACCTTGCCGAGGATGATGACCCCGGTGGGGCAGCGATCGACGCACAGCGCGCAGCGGGTGCAGATGTCGTCGTCGATGATGAACACCACGTGGTCGGCGGGGTCCTCCCCCGGCTTCTCGGTACCCGTGGACTCGGCGATCGCCTCCGTCTGCACCATGTGGATGCACTTCCATGGGCAGATGTCGACGCAGCCTTCGCACATGATGCACTCGGTCTGGTCGATGTGGATGAACTGCTTGGGCTTGACGGCTTTGGACAGGTAGTCGGCGTCGACCTCGACGAGCGAGTACTCGTCGGTGAACGGCATCATCGGCGGATTGGCATCGGTGCGAGTCATTCGTGCGTCACGTCCTGCGCACCAGCGGGCGCCCGTAGCTGCTCGTCTCGATGGCCGGAACGGTGGTCCTGGCATCGCGGGTCTGCCACCAGTTCCAGATGAAGATGATCAGCCCGAAGAACAGGGCGTGGAGGACGACGACGATGATGTCGCGAATCGCCTCGTACTGCAGCGTGATCGGGTTCCAACCGCCAGCCGACTGGGGCTTGAGCAACCCGCCGGGGCCGTAGATCAGCTTCGTGCGATCCCACCCCAGATCGTTGTTGGCGTGGTCGATCCACTGGTGAGGCACGACGCCGAACGCCATGAACATCACACCGAACACGTACGTGGCGGCGAGCATTGCCTCACCCCACGACGTCGGGCGGCCCTGCGGGCGGCGCTTTCCGTACGGGATGGCGGCGAACGTGAGCAGCAGCGTGGCCCCGAACGACACGATGAACGCCTGGTTCATCCCAGGCCATTTCAAGATGTCGATGGCGATCATCTCGCTGTTCGTGCCCTTCGGTCGCAATGGTTCGTGCTTCGTGAACTCCCGCACGAACTCTAGCCCTGGAGCGTGGAGACATTCCGTCGGCGCTCACAGTGTGCCACCCATCCTCACCCATCCTCGCGGTTGTGCATAAGTGACGCGGAGGCGTCTTTGTCGATTCCTGATCGCACGGGTTGGCGTCTATCGTGGGCGGGAGTGACCGAGATCCCCGAACACTTGCTGAAGCGCTCGCGGGAGCGTCGGGCGCAGCTCACCGGGGGGACTTCGGAGCCAAGCGCGTCTGGCGACAGCGGCGACGCAGGCGAGCAGCCGGCAGCCAGCGTTCCTGCTACCACGGCTCCAGATGCGGCGCCACCAGCCACAGGGCCGGCGTCACGGGCGGCGAGACCCGCACCGGCACCCGAACCGCCGCCCGTTCCCGACTCGCCCGTCGTGGCCGCGGCGAAGAGCCGTCCGAAGATCCCGTTCTGGGCCATGGCCGGCCTGAGTCTGATGCCGATCTGGGCGTTCATGTACGTGCGTGCGCTGACCGAGCCCCCGGAGGTGCCGGAGGGCCCGCTCGGCATCGGCGCCGCAGAGTTCGGCAGCTGCGCCGGTTGCCACGGCCCCGGAGGGGAGGGCTCCTCGGCGGCTCGCCAGCTCTCCGACGGCGAGGTGCTGCTCACGTTTCCCAACATCGAGGACCAGCTGCGATTCGTGTACTTCGGTTCCCAGGAGTACCAGCTCGCCGGCGTGACCGAGTACGGCAACCCCGAGCGCGAGGGCGGCTCGCACAAGACCGGCTCGCTCGGTGCCATGCCGGGCCAGGGTGAGAACGCCAACGGCAGCCTGACCGACGCCGACATCCTGGCCGTCGTGTGCCACGAGCGCTACACCATCAGCGGCGCCGATCCCACCGACGAAGCCTTCACCGAGGAGTTCGAGAACTGGTGCTCCGACGAGTCGCCGGTGTTCGAGGCCCTCGAGGGCGGCGATGCGACGTTCGCAGATCTTCACGACGCCGGCATCGTCGACGCCGAAGGCAACCCGATCGAGATGATCCCGATCGGCGAAGAGCCGGTGGCCGGCTCGCCGCCGGACGGCCCGTGAGCAGTCGGGGCCCCGACGCCACCGCCACCGACGTCCTGATCGTCGGTGGTGGTCCTGCCGGCGCCGCTGCGGCGTATTGGCTGGCCCTGGCCGGGCACCGCGTCAGCATCGTCGAGAAGCGCCACTTCCCTCGTGAGAAGACGTGCGGCGACGGGCTCACTCCGCGTGCGGTCAAGCAGCTCGATGACATGGGGCTCACTGAACCGCTGTCGAAGTACCACCGCTTCAGCGGTCTGCGGGCCACGGCCATGGGCAAGGAGCTCGAGCTGGAGTGGCCCGAGCACCCGATCTACCCACGCCACGGATATGTCGTGCGCCGCAGCGCCCTCGACGAGATGGTGGCACGCAACGCTGTTGCCGCCGGCGCCACGCTGCTCGAAGGCCACGAGGCGCTGTCGCCGATCGTCGAGCGAGGCTTCGTGCAAGGTGCCATGATCGCTCGCGACAAGGGCGAGCCCTCCGAGTTGCGGGCCCGCTACACGATCGTGGCCGACGGCGCCAACAGCCGCTTCGGTCGAGCGCTCGGCACGTCCCGAGCTCGGGAGTGGCCCTACGGCACGGCCATCCGCACGTACTTCGAGTCACCCCGCCACGACGACCCGTGGATCGAGTCGGCACTCGACCTCAAGGACCGCAACGGCAACCCCACGCCCGGCTACGGCTGGATCTTTCCCGTCGGCGACGGCACGGTCAACATCGGGGTCGGCCTGCTCTCGACGTTCCGAGACTTCACCAGCGTCAACACGACTCACCTGCTCGACTCGTATGCCCACCAGATCGCCGACCGCTGGGAGATCGACCCGACGGTGCCGACGCAGCGGGCGACGAGCGGTCGCATCCCGATGGGCGGGTCGGTCGGCCCGAAGGCCGGGCCCACGTACCTCGTGGTCGGCGACGCCGCCGGTGCCGTCAACCCGTTCAACGGTGAGGGCATCGACTACGCCTACGAGACGGCAAGGATGGCTGCCGACGTGCTGCACGAGGCGCTGACCGGGGGCGACACCACGGCTCTGCAGGCCTATCCCAAGCTGCTCGAAGCCGAGTACGGGCAGTACTTCAAGGTGGCCCGGTTGTTCGCAAGGATGATCGGGCGCCCGGCCGTGTTGCGCGAGTTCACGAGGGTCGGCATGCAGAGCCGCACGCTCATGGAGTGGGTGCTGCGGATCATGGCCAACCTGCTACGCCCGGACGAGCTTGGCCCGGCCGAGGCGGCCTTCAAAGCGGCGTCTGCCATCGTGCGCCTCGCCCCCAACGCGTAAGATGGCGCTCACGCAGAGAACACGCGGTGGCGTCAGGCCGCATCGCAGCGGCTCGCAGGCTCACAGCTCGCCGGCGGGGCGAGCTGAGTCGTCGTCCGTCGCAGCGGCGCTGGCCCCGCTCGTTACGGCCATCCTCGGTTCCGAGCCGCCGCTACGCATCGAGCTCTGGGACGGCAGCGCGCTCGGCCCTTCCGCTGAAGCGACGCCTGGCACGCTGATCGTGCGGTCCCCCGACGCCATCCGTCGGATCATGTGGTGCCCCAACGAGCTCGGCCTCGGTCGCGCCTACGTGGCCGGTGAGCTCGACCTCGAGGGAGACATCGTCGCGATGGTGGAGTTGCTGCGCGACGCCACGCCCCAGCAGCTCCGCTTCGGGGGACCCGCAGTGGTGGCCGCGGTCGGCGCCGTGCGACGCCTGGGGCTCGGACGGCGACCGCCACCAGCACCACCCGAGGAGGCGCGGATCCACGGCTGGCTCCACTCACTGGGGCGTGACGCCGAATCCGTCGGCCACCACTACGACGTGGGCAATGACTTCTACAGGATCGTGCTCGGTCCGACGATGACCTACTCGTGCGCTCGGTTCACCGACGTCGGCAACGACCTCGAGACTGCTCAGGATGCCAAGCACGAGCTGATCTGCCGCAAGCTCGGGCTGCACGAGCGCCAGCGCGCACGCCTGCTCGACGTCGGCTGCGGATGGGGATCCATGGCCATTCACGCGGCGCAGCACCACGGTGCGTCCGTCGTCGGCATCACGCTCAGCCGACCGCAGGCTGACCTGGCTCGTGAACGGGTCGCCGCGGCCGGGTTGGGTGACCGGGTCGAGATTCGCCTGCAGGACTACCGGAGATTGCGCGGTGAGCAGTTCGACGCCATCAGCTCGATCGGCATGGCCGAGCACGTGGGCGCCAAGAACGCGGATCGCTACTTCGAGATCCTGCGCGCCGCGCTCGCTCCTCACGGCCGGTTGCTGAACCACGCCATCAGCTCGATCGGCGGGTCCCGGATCGGCCGGCGCTCGTTCATCGGCCGCTACGTGTTCCCCGACGGAGAACTGCTCGACGTCGCCGACACGATCCGATCGATGGAGCGTGCCGGTTTCGAAGTGCGCGACGTGGAATCACTGCGCCAGCACTACGCACGAACACTGGCGGCCTGGATCGCCAATCTCGAGGACGATTGGGACGAGGCCGTTCGCCTCGCCGGGCCCGGACGGGTCCGCGTCTGGCGCCTCTACATGGCCGGCTCTGCGGTCGGGTTCTCCGACGGTGGCGTTTCGATCCACCAGGTGCTCGGCGTGGTCCCGGACCCGACCGGCACCACTGGAATGCCGGCCACACGCCGCGCCTGGGAGGCATGAGGGGCGAGGCCCTCCGGTGGCCATGAGCGTGAGCATCGCCTGGTTCTGGCGCGACTGCGCGTGTCGGACAACCAGATGTTACGAACCGCGATCGACGCCGCCGACGAGGTGGTGCCGTTGTTCGTGCTCGACGACACGTTCTGGAAGCCGGCAGGTCCGAACCGCCGATGGTTCCTTTCCGGCGCCCTGGAGTCGTTGAACGAGGCCCTCGACGGACGCCTCGTCGTCCGACACGGCGACCCGGCGAACGTGATCCCAGCCCTGATCGGCGAGACGTCCGCTACCTACGTGTTCCGCGCCCAGGACGTCGGCGTTGCTGGACGCGAGCGCGACGCAAACGTCGCCGATGCGCTGGCCGACAGCGACGTGGAACTGGTGGAGGCCGACAGCCCGTTCGCCGTGCCGGCGGGCACACTGCACACCGGCAGCGGCAGTCCCTTCAAGGTGTACACGCCGTACCTCGAGGCATGGCGCAGACACGACCCCGGCCGACCGATGCGCGCTCCCTCATCGGTCAACGTGCCCGACGGTCTGGAGAGCGACGGCATTCCAAGATGCCCCGATGTGTCCGCCGACCTGCCTGAACCGGGTGAGGTTGCCGCCAGGACGGCCCTCGACCGATTCCTGCGTCACGACGTCGACGACTACGCCACGACCAGAGACCGGCCTGCCGATGACCGCACGAGCCGACTGTCGCCCTACCTGCACTTCGGGTGCGTCCACCCCCGCCAGATCCTGGCGAGACTCGACACTCGAATGAAGGGCCACGCCGTGTTCGCGACGGAGCTGGCGTGGCGCGACTTCTACGGCGACGTGCTGCATCACACCCCCGAGTCCGCATGGTCCTCGTGGAACGAGTCGATGGCGAAGATCCGCCTCGACACCGGCAAACGCGCCGACGAGCACTTCGACGCCTGGTGCCATGGCGAAACCGGGTTCCCGATCGTCGACGCCGGAATGCGTCAGCTCCTCGGCGAGGGCTGGATGCACAACCGCCTGCGAATGATCACCGCCAGCTTCCTCGTCAAGGACCTCCACGTCGATTGGACGCGAGGCGCCCGATACTTCCTGCAGCAACTCGTCGACGGCGATCTCAGCTCCAACAATCACGGCTGGCAATGGGTCGCCGGCACGGGCACCGACGCTGCCCCGTACTTCCGGATCTTCAACCCGACATTGCAGTCGACGAAGTTCGATCCCGACGGCGCCTACATCCGCCGCTGGGTGCCCGAGCTGGCGGACGTCGAGGCCAAGTACGTGCACGAGCCGTCGAAGCACCCCGACGGCGTGCCGAACGGTTACCCGGCGCCGATCATCGACCACGCCGTCGAGCGCGAGGAGGCGCTACGGCGCTACGACGAGGCGCGCTCTGGTCGCTGACCCCCAGCGCCGAGTCAGGTGGCGGCGGCGGACACGGAGTCGAGCAGCGAGCGGGCCGCCTGGCCCAGAGCGTCGGTGGCTTTGCTGCCGGGCAGCATGTCCGAGCAGGATTCGGCCGCTTCCACGTACACGCGAGCCCTGGCGATGGCGCCGGCGATACCCTCGTTGGAGCGGACCAGATCGAGAGCCTCTGCGCGATCGTCGGCATCGAGCGGCTTGCCCAGGAGGGCCGCCAGCTCGGCCGCCGCCGGCAACTCGCTGTGCAGGGTGCGCAGCACCGGAAGTGTGTACACGCCCTCCACGAGATCGTGGCCCGCCGGCTTGCCGAGCTGATCTTCGGTGGCCGTGATGTCCAGAATGTCGTCCACGATCTGGAACACCATGCCGTAGTTGGCACCGAGCTCGGTCAACGCCTCGACGACGGGACGATCGCATCCGGCGACGATGCCGCCGATGCGAGCCGCCGTGCCGTACAACGACGCAGTCTTGCCCTGGATCGATCGCAGGTAACTGTCCTCGCTGCGGGTCGTGTCGTACGTGTGGCGAAGCTCCTCGATCTGGCCCTCGCACAGCCAGCCGATGGTGCGGGCCAACAGCGCCGCCACCTCCGTACCGAGCGACGCAGCGATCTCCGACGCCCGCGACAGCAGGAGGTCGCCGGCGAGGATGGCCTGCAGGTTCCCCCACTTGGCGTTGACCGTCTCGACGCCGCGCCGCAGCGGCGCTTCGTCCATCACGTCGTCGTGGTACAGCGACCCCAGGTGCACGAGCTCGCACGCCACGCCACCTCGCACGGCATCGTCGACGGCTCCAGCGCCGAGGACCTGGGACGCGGCGACCGTCATCACCGGCCGCAGCCGCTTGCCGCCTGCCGTCAACAGATGCGAGGCCAGTTCGGTCAGGTGCGGATCGGTCGTCACCACGGCTGCCTGCATCGCCGCCTCGATCCGCTCCCGATCGCGATCCATCGACGTCAGCGTGAGCAGTGGAGACGTCGCAGGGGCGTCGGACACGACCGTCAGGCTAGGCCAGTCGCCTCCACTTCGTTGCCAGGTGAGCCGACCGGACACCCTCCCGGCGGATGTCGCACCGCACCGGTAAAGTGAACGCTCGTCGTCCCTGATGTGAAAGGACGCCCATGTTCGAACGCTTCACCGATCGGGCCCGCCGGGTCGTCGTCCTCGCCCAAGAGGAAGCACGGCTGCTCAACCACTCCTATATCGGCACCGAGCACATCCTGCTCGGACTCATCCACGAGGGCGAAGGTGTCGCCGCGAAGGCGCTCGAAAGCCTCGGCATCTCGCTCGAGGCGGTGCGCAACCAGGTCGAGGAGATCATCGGCCAGGGCGGCTCCTCGCCGTCGGGGCACATCCCGTTCACGCCGCGCGCCAAGAAGGTGCTCGAGCTCTCGCTGCGTGAGGCGTTGCAGCTGGGCCACAACTACATCGGCACCGAGCACATCCTGCTCGGGCTGATCCGCGAGGGCGAAGGTGTCGCCGCCCAGGTGCTCGTGAAGCTCGGCGCCGACCTCAGTCGCGTGCGCCAGCAGGTCATCCAGCTGCTCTCGGGATATCAAGGTCCTGCAGGTCAGAGCGAGTCCTCCTCGGCCGGTGCCGGTGTCGGTCCCGGCGGCGGCGGCAAGGACGACCCCGTCGAGAAGGGCGGCAGCCAGATCCTCGACCAGTTCGGCAGCAACCTCACGCAGATGGCGTACGAGAAGAAGCTCGATCCGGTCATCGGCCGCACCCGTGAGCTCGAACGGGTCATGCAGATCCTCTCCCGGCGCACCAAGAACAACCCGGTGTTGATCGGCGAGCCCGGTGTCGGCAAGACCGCCATCGTGGCGGGCCTGGCACAGATGATCGTGGCCAACGACGTGCCCGACACGCTGCGTGCCAAGCAGCTCTACACGCTCGACCTCGGGGCCCTCGTGGCGGGAAGCCGCTACCGGGGCGACTTCGAGGAACGCCTGAAGAAGGTGCTCAAGGAGATCAAGTCCCGCGGCGACATCCTGCTGTTCATCGACGAGATCCACACGCTCGTCGGGGCAGGCGCCGCAGAGGGCGCCATCGACGCCGCCTCCATCCTCAAGCCGATGCTCGCTCGCGGCGAGCTGCAGACGATCGGCGCCACAACGCTCGACGAGTACCGCAAGTACGTCGAGAAGGATGCCGCCCTCGAGCGGCGTTTCCAGCCGGTGCGAGTCGAGGAGCCGACGCTTGCGCACACGATCGAGATCCTGAAGGGATTGCGCGACCAGTACGAGGCACACCACCCGGTCACCATCACCGACCAGGCCCTCGTAGCGGCGGCCAACCTGGCCGACCGCTACATCTCCGATCGCCATCTGCCCGACAAAGCCATCGACCTGATCGACGAGGCCGGCAGTCGCCTGCGCATCAAGCGCATGGCCACGCCACCGGATCTGCGCGAGATCGAGCAGAAGCTCAACGACGTGCAGGAGGCGAAGAAGGCGGCCGTCGAAGAGCAGCACTTCGAAGAGGCAGGCCGCCTACGCGACCAGGAGAAGGCGCTGCTCGAGGAGAAGACCGCCAAAGAGGCCGAGGTCCGCGCAGAGGGTGTCGACCTGTTCGACGAGGTCGACGAGGAAGCCGTGGCCGAGGTGCTCAGCATCTGGACGGGCATCCCCGTCTACAAGCTCACCGAGGAGGAGACCCAGAAGCTCCTCAACATGGAAGCCGAGCTGCACAAGCGAATGATCGGCCAGCACAACGCGCTCGCCGCCGTCTCGCAGTCCATCCGGCGTACCCGGGCAGGGCTCAAGGACCCCAAGCGCCCGAGCGGCTCGTTCATCTTCCTCGGCCCGACCGGTGTCGGCAAGACCGAGCTGGCCAAGACGTTGGCCGAGTTCCTGTTCGGCGACGACAACGCGCTGATCACGCTCGACATGTCCGAGTACATGGAGAAGCACACCGTCAGCCGCCTCGTCGGCTCGCCTCCCGGCTATGTCGGGTACGAAGAGGGCGGCCAGCTGACCGAGGCCGTGCGGCGTAAGCCGTTCTCGGTGGTGCTGTTCGACGAGATCGAAAAGGCACACCCCGACGTGTTCAACACGTTGCTGCAGATCCTCGAAGAAGGTCGCTTGACCGACAGCCAGGGCCGCACCGTCGACTTTCGCAACACCGTGCTGATCATGACCTCCAACCTCGGCACGCAAGACTTGCGCAAGGCGAACGTCGGGTTCACCACAGCCGACTCGGCGATGAGCTACGAGCGGATGAAGGAGCGCGTCAACGACGCCCTGAAGGACCACTTCCGGCCTGAGTTCCTGAACCGCATCGACGAGGTCATCGTGTTCCACGAGCTCGACCGCAGCGAAGTGATGCAGATGGTCGACATGATGGCCAAGCGGCTGATCACCCAGCTCGAAGGCCAGGGTCTCGGCATCGAGCTGACCCAGTCGGCCAAGGAGCTGCTGGCGGCGAGGGGCTACAACCCCCAGCTCGGCGCTCGTCCACTGCGCCGGGCCATCCAACGGCTGGTCGAGGACCCGCTGTCGGAGAAGTTGCTGTACAAGGAGTTCCACGCCGGCCAGATCATCGTGGTCGACACCGAGGACGATCCCGACAAGGCCGGCGAACGGCGCATCACGTTCTCCGGCGTCGAGGGGTTCGTGCCTCCCGCCTCCGTCGAGCTGGCCACCACGGCCACCTCCGACGCCGATGCGGATACGCCTTCCAGCAGCGACTGAGCAACCGGTGATGCCCAATGCCCGGCGAGCGGCGGCGGCGCTGGTGCTGACGTGCCTCGTCGTCGGATGCTCGCCCGACGACAAGGACCCATCGGCCACCGGAACGGCGACGACGCCGGCCACTGCTGCGGTCACGACCAGCGGATCGACCACACAGGACACACGAGCAGCGACTGACCCGGTGTCCAC
>Ga0136623_10000603_pt1 | contig 11048 bp, 11 predicted proteins | sample AntDrymUQ4492106_2_FD_104656 | JGI IMG/M metagenome (GOLD analysis project Ga0136623, IMG submission 104656) | Polar desert sand microbial communities from Dry Valleys, Antarctica - metaG UQ449 (21.06) | ecosystem: Environmental > Terrestrial > Soil > Desert | place: Antarctica: Dry Valley...
AGATTATGCAGGGTGATTGTCTCGGCAGTGAGCAGGGCGGCCGCCATACAGGGAAGCGCGGAATTTTTGGCGCCGCTAATCGAAATAGAGCCTTTTAGCAGGTTGCCGCCCGTAATGTGAAATTTATCCACGACGTGGACAGATTAGATTAAAAGCCGGAAAGGTTAAAGGCTGGGATTTAGAGCGAGTAAACAAATCGGACGCGGCTGTCCAGGAGGAACCTCTGAACTATTGCCGCGCCCGCTGAAGTTTTTAGTTCTGGTTGAAACTCTAGTAGTTAGAACCAGATCCCAGTCGCTTGATTTTTACGCCGCCATTTGTAGTCGTCGCGCGCACGGTCGGCCCACCAGCACCGAGGTTCACCGCGATTTCTTTGGTTATCCGCCCCTGTACCGTGACGGGAAAATCTACGCTGAGGTGCCCGTTAACAGTAGCCGTTTCCAGGTGCGCGGAATAATTTTCCGGAACGGACATCACAATGCCGCCGTTGGTTGTTTTTACATCTAGCGTTTCACCGTCCCAGCGATCGCCGGCGAGCTCCACTACCAAGCCTCCATTGGTCGTGCCGCCCTTAACGCTTCCGCCCACGCGCCTCAAGACAACGCCACCATTATGCCCGGTGAACTCGATGCGCCCGCTAACGTCGGCGATCGAAATTCCACCATTGTAAGCCTCCAGAGAAAGATCTGATCGCCGCGGAGCAAATATCTCGTAACTGACGCTCCAATGATAATTGTCCCGATTAGCTGGTCCTTCAGCAGAGATCTTGCCGCCGGCAGTTTCGATTCTGATCTGCTTCGCAAGTTGGTCCGCTTCGCTTTGCGTAGCAGCAGCCGTTTGAATTCGCGCTCGCACAAGCACATCATTTCGATCCCAACCTTTTACTGATACTCCGCCGTTCTTGCTGGCGTCGACCGTAATTGTACCCCCAGCTGCCACGATCTGCTCCTTGATCTCACAATGGCCCTCTAACCTGTCGCTGTACCAATTGTCGCGGCAGTCGAGCGACCCTCGAGACTTGCCTTCCTGGGCAAGTGCCAGCACGCTCAACACACTCAACATGGCAGCGATAAACACGGTGCGTCCTAACCAACTATTAGTCATTGTCATCTCCTGGGGAAGTTCCCTCTTCAGATTTTGTCGCCTTTTGGTTTCTTGCGGTTCTGAGGGGTAAACACCACATGGGCGTCGAATGTGGCAGGAATTTTAGCAAGGGAGGCTGGGAGACTTATGAAGCGGTTTTCTGTAATGCGAGTACACGAGGGATTCCTTGTAAATCTTGGTGGATGGCTAATAACCGCCAGATATTCCGATCAACCAGTCGCGCGACCTCTGCCCCCTGGTCAAAGCCAATCTCAATCAATAGATGACCGCCCCGCTTGAGGAGAGTCGTGTTTTCAGACAACAGACGGCGGATTATTAAAAGTCCGTCAGCTCCAGGAGTGAGTGCCCCGCGCGGCTCGTGGTCCCGAACCTCACGCTGCAATTCCTCTAGTGTTGAACCGGCTATGTAAGGTGGATTTGAAACTATCAAATCGAATCTTGTCTCATCGGGTGAAAGTGCTGAAAAGATATCAGAGGCAACAAAACGCATCCGCTCGGCAACTCCATGGCGCGCAGCGTTGCGCTGCGCAACTTGAATCGCTGTTTCTGAAATGTCGATGCCGATGGCATTCGCGCGCGGTCGCTCATGGAGCAGCGTCACTGCGATGCAACCTGAGCCAGTCCCGACGTCGCAAATATCAAACTCTTCGTCAGTGGGACAGAGAATGGCGAGAGCGGTCTCCACCAGTAGCTCGGTTTCTGGCCGAGGAATTAGAACAGCCGGCGTTACTTCAAAATCAAGACCAAAGAACACCTGGCAACCGGTTATGTATTGCAGCGGCTCGCCCTTTGCTCGTCGCATCACAATCTGACGGTAGGTCTCAAGGTGCTCATTGCTGATTAGATGATCTGCATGAGCAATGATGAAGGTTCGGTCGCGTTCGATAACGTGCTCCAGCAGTGAGCCGGCTTCGCGGCGTGCTTCGGAGATCCCCGCCTGCCGCAGAATTCGCGCTCCTTCGAAAATCGATTCGGCAATAGATATGTTCATCTTGCTTCAGCGTTGAACTGCTATGAGTAGTTTCCAGACTTGCCTTTCCGCAATCTGCGCTTCCGTCTATAATGCGCGGCACAAATGGCGCATTCGCTACGTAAGCGATTTCGGGAAGGGCAGCAAGATTGTGACTTTCTCTTAAATACAACGAGCTAGGTATCGTTCCTCCCGTCAACGTAAAAGGGCAAGAGTTTAACCACGTTTGCAGCTGAGGAATAATGATGAGCACACTTTTCAAAAGTCTTCTATTGTTCGCGTTGAACGGCGTCGATGCACAGCTAACAATTATCTGGGTGCGTTTGAATGTGGCTACCGAAGGTAACGCCATCATGGCTTGGATACTGAACCTGGGCGAAGCGCCTTTTCTGGCGCTGAAGCTTACGGTCGGTGCCTTTGCTGCTTACGTTCTGTATCGGTGTGCTCACATGCCGCTTGCCCGCCGCGGTATGGCGATGGTCCTGGGAATCTATTGCGCCTTGATGATGGTGCACGTTGCGACCGGATGCTCAGCGCTGGGTTGGTATGCGCCCGAGACTGTCCTCGCCTATTTCGGTAGTTTGCCGAGAGTCTTCTTCGCCTTCTTCGTCTGATCCGCACTTGGCTGCTAGTGTTCTAGTTTTTCGCCGCCGGGAAGAAAACCGATTCCCCAAGCCAGCCGGAATTCTGCGGCGACTCAGGCCGAGATTTGGGACAAATTTCGCCGGCTAACCGTCTACTCTACTCGCTTGCACTTCCTTGAGATTTTAGTCTATAGGATAATCGGTGGTGGTTGCGTATCAACCAGGGTAAAACGCAACCCACCTCAGGTCGGTAAGCATCCTATGAAAGCTTAGTTCAGCCAGTGAACTGATAATAAAGGAAAGGTTATGTACAAACTTACAGCACGTCAAATCTTGATCATCGCTTTGGCATCCGGACTGTTCGCGGCAGGGACCGTGGCCGTGTTTGACCGGTTTTCTAACCGCTTTCAGCCGGCTAGCGCTGCATTCTCGGAAAAGGCCCCGGCAGGCATAGTCGAACCATCGCTCTCCACAGATGAGCAGAACAATATCGAAATCTACCGCACTCTTGCGCCGGGTGTCGTCAACATACACTCGACGTCCTTTGCTCGCGACTTCCTTGGATTTGTGGAGCCCCAGGAAGGCTCCGGATCGGGATCGATTCTCGACCAGGCGGGTAACATTCTGACTAACTACCATGTGGTGGAGCGAGCCCAAAAGCTTTCCGTCAGTTTCGGCGGTCAGAAAACCTATGCGGCAACCGTTGTTGGAGGCGATCCTGATACCGACCTGGCAGTAATTCGGCTCGTAGAGAAACCACGCGAACCGTTAACCGTCGTGCCCCTTGGCGATTCAGAGAAATTAGTTGTTGGCCAGAAAGTATTGGCGATCGGTAATCCGTTCGGCATGGATCGGACGTTGACCACGGGAGTCATCAGCGGCTTGCAGCGGCCCATTCGCGCTCGCAATAACCGGCAGATTGAAGGAGCCATTCAAACAGACGCTTCAATTAATCCAGGAAATTCGGGTGGGCCGTTGTTCGATTCAAGTGGACGCATGATCGGAATCAACTCCCAGATACTGTCGCCCTCGGGCGCATCTGCCGGCGTGGGGTTTGCAGTCCCCGTTAACATCGCGAAACGCATTGTTCCCCAACTGATAAGTTCGGGTAAGGTACTCAGGCCCAAGCTTGGAATTACTACGCGCAACGTCGAAGCATTCAAAAATCAGGTCGACTTGCCAGTCTCGGAAGGCGTGCTGATCTGGCAGGTTGCTTCAGGCGGTGCCGCTGCCAATGCCGGCCTCCGCGGACTCACCCAGACTGAAAATGGTGATGTTGAGTTGGGCGATATCATCGTCGCAATCGACGGGGAAAAGGTAGCCACTTCAGACGATTTGTTTCGCGTGTTGGATAAGCACCAGGTTGGCGATACTGTGCGGGTAGAGACTATCCGGAACGGCAGGCGAACTACTGTGCCAGTGCGGCTTACCGAGGGTCCTGATAGCAGGCGCGGAATCTTTCGCCCTTAGCTAACCGACGTCATGCACTCGGTGTCGGCTTCCCGCGAGCACAACTCGCGGCACCCGGCACCGATTCATGTGATCTGCCCTTGTGAATCAAACCAATCACTTCTTCAATCTTGGTTACGGTTGGCTCTGCAAACACTGCAGCGCCGAGGACGCTGAACAGAAACAGCACCAGCACGAACCCGGTGCGCGGTTCTTTCCGGCTGGTGACGTTGAAGGAAAAGCACCAAAGTTGTCCGGTCTCGCCCTTGCTCGCTGGAGCAATTCGGCCCGCCAATCACTGACTTGTCCTCTCTGCGGAATTCAAGAAACAATCTCTTGAGGTATTCCCGGTCACTTCTCCCGCGCAAGTTGGCTTAACCGAAAGGCCCTCTGTTCGGGGTCACCGAACTTAACGCGATAGTCCCGAATGCTTCGCGTAACCACTTCCGATGCCTCCGCACGGTTGTAAACATCGGAAATCTCGACGCGTCTCGGTGCATCTCCAGGCAATTGTTTGTAACTGAGGAAGTAGTGCTTTAGCCGATCTATGAGTCCAACGGGACAGCCGCCGATATCTTCTAGGTGGCCGTAAGCTAGATCGGAGTCGAGCACGGCAATAATCTTGTCATCAGCCTGTTGGCCGTCGATCATCCGTAGTCCGCCGATCGGTTTTGCTTGCAGCAGGAAACTTCCGTGCGCGAAAGCCTTCTCCGTGAGCACGCAGATATCCAGGGGATCGCCATCACCCTCAATACCTGTGCGACCGGTGCGCAGTTCGCAAAGCGCTGCGACTTCGTCACCACAAAAGGTCTGTGGGATAAAGCCATAGAGAGTGGGGCACATCGAGGAAAAGCGCTGGGGGCGGTCTACCCGCAGATGCCCGGAACCCTTGTCCAGTTCATACTTCACTGGGTCGGTAGGTACGATCTCGATATAGGCACTTACTTCCGCGGGAGCGCTTTTGCCGGGCGAGACCCATGCCACGGATGCGCCTGGAAAAGCAGTTTCAAATGATCGAGCAGGGTGTTGTCCTTCGCCATCTGATCTCCTCCCGCCTATTCATCAGCACACCTCAGATTAACTCCGCCAGGTGATAGCCTGCCCAGACTAGGAGCAAGCCCAAAATATTTGATGCCGCCATGTTGATAAATGCCAGGTAGAATTCGCCGTCGCGGAGTAGCATGAAAGTCTGAAGACTATATGACGAAAATGTGGTAAACGCTCCTAAGAAGCCGATGAAAATAAGGCTTCTCGAAGTGGGGCTGTTGAGAAATCTCTCGTACATGAAATAAAAGAGAAAACCTGCCACAAAACAGCCAAGCGCATTGACGGCTAAAGTTCCATAGGGGAAGGTTTCACCGTATCGCCTGGCGATTACCCCGGATAACCAGTACCTGGTTAGCGTCCCCGCGAATCCGGCCAGGCCGATGAGCAGCAGTTTCACCATGGATTCTCAGTTTAACAAATCCGTCAGGGCCTCCATAGATGACCTATTAGTCACACTGGCCATTTTGTCGTCTTGGTGATACTTCTTGATTCGCTCAAGCCCAGAACGGTGGTTTCCTAAAGATAAAAAAGCGATCCACTAACTCGCACTAAACAACACCAAGCTTCTTCGTGAAATTTCGTGTGAGTTCGTGGATCGTTCTTGACCTGTTCGAACGAAAGCGCTAGATCTCAAAACAGGAAAACCTAAGGTCCAGAAGTAGTTGCTTTTCTTCCAGTCGAGCATTCTGATCAATGCTTATTAAATGCGAATGTTAGACGCTGCCAGTCAACGCCCTGGAATTGTTACTCACCACTTTGGCGTTCTCTCTCTGCGCTGGATTATCAACGCTCGCGAGGACCTGATCTGGTTCATCGGCTCAGTCATCACCAGCTACGCGCTGCTTATTCTCTACACGCAGGGCTTTGTGCCGTTGGTGCCCATGGTCGCACTTTGGGCCATCCTGATCGACGCACCACACGTCTTTGGAACATTCTCGCGTACCTATTTCGATCGTACGGAGCGGCGCGATCGCGCCCGCCTGCTCTGGGGGTCTTTGCTCTTCTTCATTGTTGGACCGGTCCTTGTCGCGCTGGGAGCGGGCCTTGTCTTCTTCTTCCTGGCGGCGCTTTGGGCGTATTACCACCTCGTGAAGCAGCATTACGGCTTCATGGTTCTCTACAAAAAGAAAAATGCCGATCTCGCCCCCATTGATAACGCGCTTGATCGGCTGTTGCTGATTTTTGCCCTCAACTATCCGTTTGTCGCCTTCATCGTTCAGGATCCGGAAGCGATGGCGCGCGTGCCAAAAGCGCTGCAAACGAGCGTTAACGGTTTGGCCTCGTTTCTGCTCGCAGGTACCGCGATTCTGGCAATCGCCTGGACCACCCGTCAGATACAACGCGCTGTCGTTGGCCTTCCTCTGAATGTGCCAAAGTACCTGCTCCTTGCCGCGGCCATTCCAATGCACTGGGTCGTTTTGTTAACACCGATGCCGCATAAACCGATTGCAATAGTCGCCATCCTGACCATCTATCACAACCTGCAATATCACCGCCTGATCTGGTTTCATAACCAGAAGTACATTGGGAGTTCAGGCGTCTCGCGCGGTGCGAAGCGCGAACAGTATGGAACAGCCGCACTAATCAGCCGCCGTCTGATCTATTACATCGCGTTTGGGATCATCTTTGGTTTGGTTTATCAGGGACCGCGGCAATATCTGGGTTACCTTGGCTTGAGGAACGGTGAGGTCGCAAGCGCGTCGACCGAATTCTCTTTCGCGACCCAGCTCGCCATTTCTTTCCTATGGGGCTACGCCTTCATCCATTACTATCTCGACTCCAAAATCTGGCGCGTCCGTCGTGATCCATCAGTGGGCAAAGCACTGAATATGGCCTAACGAGTTAGTGACCCCGTTCTACCGCGCGAAAAACCAGAAAGTAGTCGACATTATCTGGTCTCACAAAGTCGTGCTGTTCGACCAGCGCAAACCCCGCACGGTCGGCTTCCTTAATTACAGTCGCCCGTTCAATTCCGTGATCGTCACCCTTTCCATTGCGGTCGATAATGCCAAGCATGGCGCCTGCACGCATCGCTTCGCGCACCCGACGCAGCAACGTTATCGGTTTACCGAGTTCATGATAGGTTTTCAATAACAGGACCGCATCTACGCTTTTCGGCGGCAGAAGCGGATCGTCTTCCTTACCGAGAATGGTGCGAATGTTTGCAAGGTTTTCCTGTTTCGAGCGTTTGTCGATGTGCTCGAGATAACCGCTGTTAATATCAACCGCGAAGATGGTGCCTTCACCTCCAACTCGTTTAGCGGCAAGTACTGAAAACCAACCGGAACCCGCCCCAATATCCGCAACATTGGATCCTGCCTTTATACCAAGCACATCCATTACTCGATTGATTTGAAGCTTTTGCGCCCGCTGCGGATCTTCAAAGATCGAAAGGCTTCCCTTATAAGGCTCACTGGCCGGACGATCAATTCGGTCTGATGGCTGTTGCCCGACTGGAACAGATGGAGGAGCTGGCGCCGGTCGGGCATGCGGTTTAACTGGCTGCTGATCAGCTAGCGCGTATCCCAGCAGCACGAATACAAGATAGAGGTGACTTAGCTGGCGCGATAGAAACCCAATCGTGAAACGGCGCACCGGTACCTCGCTTTGTTCCTTAGCTTTTTGGGCGGGGAGAATCGAACGAAATTCTAGCAGTTAAACCAGGAGGCTCAAACCGGTCTTCAGTCCTCCTGATGCTCTTCCCCATCGTAACGCAAAACGGTGGTTTCATCGTCAACAATGGTTTCAAGGTGGACCGGGCGTCCCCAGAGCGTGTGCACGTGTTCGAGAGCTTTACGCGCGTAGCGCATATCCAGCTCCGTGCCTTCGTAGCAGTGCTTTAAATAGAGTTCTCGATTGCCGTTGTAATCACCGTCTGCTACCTGAATGTAAGGAAAACCGAACCCAGTCATGTTTGCCACGAGGTTGTCGCGAACGCGCTCCCAGCTCTTCTCCGTAATCGTCCACTCTTCCTCTTCGACCAGCTCGTAGACAAACAAGTCCAACTCTTCACAGAGTCCCTGGGTGAGGTAGTTGCGCAGGAAGGAAACGTCATTCTCAAGCTCGCGCACTTCAAATATCTTTTCGAGACCCTGATTGCCCGTCGCGCCAAATTTATCGCGCTGTTCTTGCGAAGGATTGTCCCAGCGGCGCTCAATGTCTTCATAGATCTTATAGCCCAGATAGTATGGATTGAGTTGGCCTTTCTGCGGGGAAACTACCCCCGAATGCAACTCTGCGAACTCCAGGTGTTCCTGATCGGCAAGGTCGAGCTCCCGCATAATCCGCGCGTGCCAAAAACTGGCCCAACCCTCGTTCATGATCTTGGTCTGCATCTGGGGAATGAAGTATTCCATCTCTTCGTGAATCATTGCCATCAGATCACGCTGCCACGAGGCGAGCGTCGGTGAATACTTCATGATGTAGAAAAGAAGGTCCTTCTCCGGCAGCCGCTGACGAGTGGCTTGAGCGTCTTGCGAAACTCCGTCTTCGCCTTGATAGCCATCCCTGACGGCTGCGGAACCGGGCTGCCCCGCCGCCGTGCCAGTGCCTGGCAGGCCTGAATTGCTCCTGTCCAAATTCCAGAGATCGTCGTAGCGACCTTCTCGTGGCCTTAACTCACTGCGGCGCTTCTCCTCCGCGACTGAGATGCCACGCTTGATGAAGAAGTTTGGATCAATATGCTCTTCAATAGCCAGCACAGCGTCTAGAACTTTCTCGACCGTCTTGCGGCCATACTTAAACTCATACTCCATCATCCGCTGGGAGTGCGTTGAGACACTTTCAACCATACGGCGGTTGGTTTTCGAGAAATAAATGTTGTTTTTGAAAAAGTCGACATGGCCGAGAACGTGCGCAATCACCAACTTGTTCTGCACGGGACTGTTGGTTTCGAGCAGGAAGCCATATGCAGGGTTGGTATTGATTACGACTTCATAAATTTTCGAAAGACCGAAGTCGTACATCGTTTTCATGCGATGGTAGGCTTTGCCGAAGGTCCAGTGAGAATATCGGCCGGGCAGCGCGTACGAGCCAACCTCATACATCACGGTAGCGGGGACTATCTCGAAGCGCGTCGGATAGGGATCAAGGCCAAACTTTAGAGCCACATCCCAGATTTGCTCGAGAAACTCTTCCAGCCCTTTGATTTCCCGATCTTCCATAAAAACTTGAGTTTCGGTTCCGCGTTTCGAGTTCCGCGTTTCGAGTTCCGTGTTAGATTGCGTGGGCGATTGGTTCAATCGACTTACGGCTTTGTTGGCCTTGTAACTCGAAACTCGAAACTCGGAACTCGAAACTTTTTATGCTGGGGTCTCTATTCCCTGGCGACCGAAAAACTGTTTCAGCGCCGGATAGACATCTTGCTTATCGTCTATGCGTACACCGACGAATCGATCTTTACTTTTCAGCCGATCTTTGAAGATCGAAAGCAACGCCCCGGAAGAGCGCCGGTAATTTCCCGAGCCCTCCTCACCAATCTCTCCATAGCCAAAGAGATTACATGCCGCGATCAACTCGTCAGCCAACCGCACAGCCTCTTCGTTATCTGAGTAATAGTTGTCTCCGTCTGAAAAGTGGAACGGATAGATATTCCACTCATCCGGTTTATAACGCAGACGAATAATGTCGAGCGCTAGCTGGTAAGCAGAGGAGACGACCGTACCGCCCGATTCACCTTGGGTAAAGAACTGTTCCTCGCTGACTTCTTTCGCTTCAGTGTGGTGAGAAATAAATACGATGTCGACATTGTCATACTTCGTTCGCAGGAACCTCACCATCCAAAAATAAAAGGACCGGGCTACATACTTCTTGAACTCGCCCATTGAGCCTGAGACATCGATCATGGCGATTACAACTGCGTTCGACTCGTAGCGCATGACCTCTTCCCAGGTCTTGAAGCGCAGGTCCTCCTTTTTGATATCGCCAAACCTCGCACCCTGACCTTCGCGAGCGTTACGTTTGATGTTTTCCAGAATCATGCGACGCTTGTCGAGATTGGCGATCACGCCAGTACGGCGAATTTCATTAAACTGCGTCTTCCGCGATTGCACTGCCTGCCTCGCTTTTTCTTCCAGGAAAGGAAGGTGAAGATCTTCGAAGACCAACGCGGCAATCTCGTCAATGTTCACCTCTGCTTCGTAGTATTCAGTGCCCGCTTCCTGCCCGGCCGGTCCGCTGCCACTGCCCTTGCCAGGCTGGCTTTCGCGTGCAAGTACGTCGCCAACACGAGTCTTGCCGTCGCCCTGGCCAACGTGTTTCTTCTTCCGGGGATCAAAACGAAATTTATATTCATCGAGCGCGCGCATAGGCACTTTCACCGTGTGCTTTCCGTCTGAAAGGATGATCGCTTCGTTCGAAACAATCGAGCCGAGATTTTTTCGGATCGCATCTCTCACGCGCTCTTTATGACGGTCCTGGTCAATTATTCCCTTGCGCTGCAGCGACCAGTCGTTACGTTGGATAGTCATGGAAGCTCGTAAATCGTAAATGGTGAATAGTAAAAACTATCCAGCTACCACTTGAAGTTCCCGGAGCTTGATCAGGTCCGAGCAAAAGTCTACAACGACCTCGGTAAAAGCCTGGGGAAATTCTTCGTGGGGGAGATGGCCACATTTGCGAAAGACTATTAACCGCGAATCCTCAATCCGGTTTTGCAGTTCATCCCCGACATGCAAGGGCACCTCGGAATCGTTTTCGCCCCACAACAAAAGGGTCGGCTGACTAATTAGATGCGCGTCACGCTGGATTCGATCGGCTTCCCAGCGTCGCACGGTGCGAATGATCGCTCGATGCGTGGCAGCGCCGCGCAACGGCAGATGGCGTGCGTAAAGTCTTTTTTCGTCAAGCGCGCACTCGTGGCGGTCGTAGACCCGTTTCATTCGCAAGCGCAGGAG
>Ga0136623_10000605_pt1 | contig 11029 bp, 9 predicted proteins | sample AntDrymUQ4492106_2_FD_104656 | JGI IMG/M metagenome (GOLD analysis project Ga0136623, IMG submission 104656) | Polar desert sand microbial communities from Dry Valleys, Antarctica - metaG UQ449 (21.06) | ecosystem: Environmental > Terrestrial > Soil > Desert | place: Antarctica: Dry Valley...
GTTGGTGGCCGGCAAATTCATCGTCGCTTCCGAATAGTGGGGTCCCGCGGGCAGCTCTTCGCCCCGATTGATCCGTTGAGTCTAACTTGAGGGCGCGCTCAACAAGTTTCCAGACCGGAGGCAACGTTCAGCTGAGCGGACCTCAGCCGCTCGGGAGGTGCCTCGGCCCTTTTTGTTATTTCCGGTGTATAGCTCGATACTCGGCTTCCGAGATGTGTGATCTCACCAGTTAGCGGACCAGGGAAATGCTCGAATTTCGACCGAATCAGGGGCTGGAGGCGACTCGCCGGAGGATTGCGGAACGCATCCGTCCGGTGTGCGCCGATATGGCGGAAGAAGAATTCGAGACAATGGTTACACGCATGGCCCTGATCGAGTGGAAGCACGCCCAGGAGACCACTCCTACCAGCCGAATGGTCGGCTGAGCGGGGCTGCCCGCGAAGCCCGCCTCCGGGAGGCTGGCCCGCATTTCGCCTAAAAGACCCCTGCCAGAATTCCGTCAGGGGAATTTTTTTTGGCTGACCTCGCCATCGATCTCTCATGCGGCGCACCGCTCGTCGCGGAAGCTCTGAGAATCGGGGCCTGACCTCAGAGCGATTTGCCAACAGGGCAGCAATGGTAAGAGCGAAGAATACGACGGCTTCAGAAGGGCCAAAGGTGCCCCGCGCCCTGACGGGCATCCGAGGCCTCGACGAAATCCTGGGAGGCGGGCTGCCCACCAGGCACCTCTATCTCATCGACGGCGAGCCCGGAGCGGGCAAGACGACGCTCGCGCTTCAATTTCTGCTCGAGGGCGTAGCGAAAGGCGAGCGCAGTCTCTATGTAACGCTGTCAGAATCCAGAGAGGAACTGGAGGGGGTCGCCGCCTCGCACGGCTGGACACTGGATGGAATCGAGGTCTTCGAGCTTTCCAAGGAGGGTCTCGGTCAGGCTGAAGACAACTACACCATCTTCCATCCGGCGGAGGTCGAGCTGCAGGGGACGGTTGACGCAGTTCTGAAGACCGTCGAAGATCTCCATCCGGCGCGGATCGCGCTGGACTCACTGTCCGAGATGCGGCTGCTGGCTCGCGAGCCGCTTCGTTTCCGCAGGCAGATCCTCGGGCTCAAGCAGTTTTTTGCCGGCCGCGAGTGCACCGTGCTCCTTCTCGACGATAAAACTTCGCCGGAAGGAGATCTTCAGCTCCACAGCCTCGCCCATGGTGTCATCGTGCTGGAGCACGTAGCCCTGGAGTACGGCTCCGAGCGGCGGCGCCTGCAGGTTACGAAAGTGCGCGGCGTCCAGTTCCGGGGCGGCTTTCATGACTTCCGGATCGAGCGGGGCGGCATCCGCGTTTTTCCGCGCATCCTTCACGATCAGCCGCGCGCCGACCTGACAGACAGGCAGATAACCAGCGGATCGGATGCGCTCGACAAAATGCTCGGCGGCGGTGTGGGAGAGGGAAGCAGCATGCTGATCACCGGCGCCGCGGGCACGGGAAAGTCGGTCCTTTGCGCCCAGTTTGCACGCGCCGCGCTGAGCCGCGGAGAAAAAGTGCTCTTCTATCTGTTCGATGAGCGCCTCAACACTTTCCAGCAGCGTACCGAAATGCTCGAGATCTCCCTCCGGGAAGAGCGTGAGTCGGGTCAGCTGACAGTCGCCCAGGTGGAGCCGACGGAGCTCTCCCCCGGGGAGTTCGCGAGCCAGGTCGTCCGCGCGGTGGAGGAGCAGGGCGTCAAGCTCGTCGTCATCGACTCGATCAGCGGCTACCTCCAGTCAATGCCCCAGGAGCGGCTGCTCTCGGTCCAGATCCACGAGCTGCTCAGCTTTCTGTCCAACAACGGCGTGACGTGTCTGATGACGCTCGTCCAGCACGGAATCTTCGGGAACCCGGTGGATGAAGCCGTCGACGTCAGCTATCTCGCTGACACGGTTCTACTGCTTCGATACTTCGAGGTTCATGGCGAGGTCAGGAAGGCAATCTCGGTAGTCAAGAAGCGGAGCAGCGATCACGAGCGGACGATTCGCGAGTGCAGGGTGAGCAAAGGCGGGCTGAAGATCGGCGAGCCGCTCCACGAATTCCAGGGCGTTCTCACCGGAGTGCCTCACTACACGGGAAGCAACACGCCACTCATGCAGGATGGGGATACGGGGATCAGCCCGATTCGCGGCGCGAAAAAGGCACCGCGTGCCTGAATCCCTGCCGGTCGCTCTCCTTACCCCCACGGGCAGGGACGGCGTGATCGCTGAACGAGTGCTCGAATCGGCTGGATTCATTCCACGGCTGTGCCCGGACATGACTGCTGCATGCGAGCTGCTTGGCCGCGAGGAGATCGGAGTGTTCGTACTGGCTGAGGAAGCGCTCGGCGGCGAAGCCAGGCAGAAACTCTTTCAGGCGCTCGAGAGCCAGCCTTCCTGGTCGGATGTGCCGGTGATAGTCCTGACGGGCGAGGACGAGCTGTCGGGAACCCTGCCCAAGGCGCTCAGCGGCCTGGCCGTAATGGGGAATGTCACGCTTCTGGAGAGGCCCGTGCGCGTCGCAACGCTCACCACCGTCATCCGCTCCGGCCTCCGCGCGCGGCAGCGGCAGCTGGATGTGCGGGATCACCTGGCGCAGAGAACGGAGGCAGAGCAATCGCTGCGCGAAAGCGAGACACGGCTGCGGAGCGCTGTGCAGGCCGCCCCCTATCCCCTCATGCTGCACGCCGAGGATGGAGAAATCCTCCAGCTCAGTCAGGCCTGGACATCGCTCACCGGCTACGTCGCGGAGGAGCTGATAAATACCGCCGAGTGGTACACGCGCGCCTTCGCCGATGGTCCTGACGGGAAGGATTTGCTGTCGGGTCACGATACCGGCCTGGAGACCGGCCGCTCGGTGGAGCTGGGCGAGCGTCAGGTGAAGATCGCCGACGGCAGCGAGCGTACCTGGGATTTTCACCGCGTCGCCCTTGGGTCTTTGCCGGACGGGCGGCGCCTGACGCTGACGGCCGCGGTCGATATCACCGAATACCGAGAGCTCGTCGAGCGTGAGCGCGCGGCCCGCCAGGAAGCCGAGGCGGCGAACGCGGCGAAGAGCCAGTTCCTCGCGACGATGTCACACGAGCTGAGGACTCCGCTGAACGCGATTCAGGGATACACGCAGCTGCTCGCGCTCGAGGTCCGGGGACCCATAACTCCTCCGCAGCGTGAAGACCTCGAGAGAATCGAGCGGAGCCAGCGGCACCTGTTGTCGCTGATCAACGATGTGCTCAACTTCGCCAAGATCGAGGCGGGCCACGTCGCCGTAGTCTCCGAGCCGGTGGATCTTGCCGACGTGTTCGTGAGCCTCCGTGAATTCGTGGAGCCGCAGCTGCGGGAGGAAGCAATTCAGTTCACGCTCAGTCCCACCAGCCCGGGCGAGCTGGTGTGCGGTGATGGCGACAAGGTTCGCCAGATCCTGATCAACCTTCTCTCCAACGCGATCAAGTTCACGCCGCGAGGCGGTCTGATCGAGCTGAAGTGCGCCGCCGACGGAGAGATGTTCAACATCACCGTGCGCGACACCGGCTCGGGAATCCCGCCCGACAAGCTGGAAGCGATCTTCGAGCCTTTCGTGCAGGTCAACCGCGACTACTCATCGAAGCACCAGGGCACCGGCCTCGGTCTGTCGATCAGCAGAGACCTCGCGCGCCGAATGCATGGTGAGCTCAAGGTGGAGAGCACATTCGGAAAAGGCGCCACGTTCGTTCTGAGCCTGCCGAGGGCGTAGCAGCTCCTACCTTCGGGTCGCTATGCCAAAAGCTTTTTCAGGGAAAGCTCGTGGGCACGTCCGACCTGGGAACATTACCAACGGCGTGAGGTGGACCATGTATTCTAGGATTCTTCTATCACTGTTGCTCACAGCATTGAGCATCTCCGTTCCGCCGGCGCACGCGCAAAATGTCGTCGCTGCCTCGCCGCTGGCGCGCTACCCCGGGTTCGGTCACAACGCTCGAAGGGATGAGCTGCAATACCGACGGGAGCACTCCTCCCGGGAGCAGTTGATTTCCCGCTGCATGCAGGCGGCAGGGTTCCGGTATACGCCCGTCGCTCCCGTTGTTCAGATTCCTCAGGATCGCGAGAGAGGGCAGTCACGCACCGTTACAGAAGCGATAGACCCCAATGAGCGCTACGCACGAACCCTTGATGGGGCAGAGCGCACCGTCTACAACCTTACGCTCTATGGTGTCCCGGATCCCAACGATCCTCGCGCCGGGGCGCTTTGGAACCCGCGGAGCTCCACCGGCGGTGGATGTTGGGGCGAGGCGCTCCGCGCGCTACCGGGAGTCTACGCGGCGCGTAGCGCGCTCGCGTCCGTCTACGTCGAGCTTCGCCGCTCGATCCAGGGCGACGAGCGAGTGACGGCGGCCGAGCAGCGCTGGGGAGACTGCATGCGCGACCGCGGTTTCAGGTACTCGTCGCCCCGTGAGCTGTCGTCTTCTCAGGATACCGACGCGGTGCTCAGCACGCTGACGCCGGAGTTGCAGCGCCTGTACAGAGCTGCATTGGCGGCCTCCCCTGCCTGTATCACTGAGAGCCGCCTCCAGCTGGCCGTCATCGCGGTCCGCAGTGAGAGGGAAGCGGAGTTCGTGCTGGTGCACAAGGCCCTTCTCGATCAGCATTTGGAGCGTCTGCGAAGATGAGGCCCGTACTGAGGGGTATCCTCATTTCCGGCTGCACGCTCCTGGTGGTGAGCGCGTGCGGGAGCCAAGCTGCCGTGAGCGAGGACTCCGCCGCGACGAATACCGCGGCTCCGAGCGAAGCAAGCGTGACAGCCCAGCCAGTCACGGCTTCAGCGGATGCGCCGGGCGCGGCGGCCACGCCGCCCGCGCCGGCCACTTCTGGCTGGCCGAAACAGTCAGAGCTGGAACGCCAGGCGTTGTCAGTTACGACGTACTCCGCGAGCGCTCCGTCCCGGTGCGGGCTCGCGCCGCCACGGGCGGGGGGAGAAAGCGGCGGGGCCACAGTGACTATTTACTTCGGTTGCGTTCGTCCACAGGGCGCGGACGTGCCGGCAGTCCCAGCCCGCATCGTGCGAGTCCAGAGCGGCAATGATCCGATGAGCGCCGCACTGCGCGCGGTACTTTCCGGGCCGACCGACGGCGAGTCTCGCGCTGGCTACCTATCGTCGTTCAGCGCGGCATCCGCGGGGGTTCCGTTTCGCGTGGCGCGGTTAGCGAGTGGGATGGCGGCGGTGGACTTCGATCGCGCGATCCTGGCGGTAAACGCGCCGCGAAGCGACCCGACGCAGAATCCGCGGCGTTTGTTCGTCGTGCCTATGGATGCTCATCAGATCGTGGCGACGCTTGGTCAGTTCTCCGGCGTCCGTCGAGTCGCGATCCTGGTTGGCGGCGAACCCGTGTGCCGCGCGCGCGGGGAGTGCTGAGCGTACACGGAGACAGTCATCACCGTGATGGCTCTGCTTTTTTCGGGGCTGCGCTCGCAATGTGGCTCAGCCGCAGACGCGGGAATGCGCTATCCTAGCATTTCACAACTGTAACAGTATCGGACGCTGTTGCGGAATGAGGTTGACCACAATTCCGGCGACCCGCATCGCGTAGCAGCTCCTACCTTCGGGTCGCTAACGGGAGTTCAGCGAAGCGCCCGGCGTGACAGTGCCGTATTACGCCGATTTTTACCAGGCGGTGATGTACTTGTAGAGCAGGCGGTTCACCGTACCGCTTGGGTTGCCGTTGATGACTCCCGTCGTCGCCGCGCTGTTCAGGTAGCTGGTGACCGAGCTGCTGGAGACGTCGCCGTACCGGTGCTTGATCAGGGCCGATGCTCCGGCCACGTGCGGGGAGGCCATGGAGGTGCCGCTGATCGTATTGGTCTCCGTGGTTCCGCTGCCAATCCAGGCCGACTTGATGGATGAGCCCGGCGCGTAGGCGTCGACGCAGCTTCCGTAGTTGGAATAGGATGCCTTGTAGTCCGAGCTGGTGGAGGCGGCGGTGGTGTAGGCCGACGTCGCGCTGGCCGGCGACACGTTGCACGCATTCTGATTCTCGTTGCCCGCCGCCACCGCCACGAACACACCGGAATTGGCAAGATTGTTCACGGCCGTATTCAGCGAGCCCGAGTACCCGCCGCCCAGCGACATGTTGGCGACCGCCGGGTTGATGCGGTTGATGCGGATCCAGTCGATCGCCGCGATGATTCCCGAAGTGGAGCCGGAACCGGAGCAATCGAGGACCCTTACACCGCGGATATAAGCTTTCTTCGCCACGCCGTACGTCTTGCCCCCAACGGTTCCGGCGACGTGCGTACCGTGCCCGTTGCAGTCGTTGCCGTTGCCGCCCAGAGCGTCATAGACGTTCGAGGCGCGGCCTTCGAACTCGGCGTGTCCGGCATCGACGCCCGTGTCTATGATGTAGGCGCGGACACCGCTGCCCGTGTACGTGTAGCTGTACTTGCCGTCGAGCGGGAGGTACCTCTGGTTGATGCGGTCGAGACCCCAGACGGCGCCCAGCTGGTCGGTCGAGGCCGACATGACCTGGTCCTGCTCCACGTAGGCGACGTTCGGGTTGCTGGCCAGCGCTGCTGCCGCCGCATCGGGAAGGCGAATCGCGAATCCCCTGATGGCGGCGGTGTACGTATGGAGAATTTCTCCGCCCGACATCCGCGCCAGCTGCGAGGCGATACCGGGAACATCCGAGGCATCGTCGTTCAAGACTACTATGTACTGGCCCGCGATCCTGTCGCCGCCGCCGACGCCCTTCGCCAGCGAAGGTCCGGCCGGCGGCGTATTGACTGCCAATGGAGCGGTTGGCTGGTCGGCGCAGGCGACGAGCAGCGCGACGACCGAAATTGCGAAAAGCTTTTTCATCTGCCCCTCCGGGCACTCGACCCGAATGACGTTGGACCGCAAATGGGCGCGGACGTTGACGTCCGCGCCCATTGAAAACGCTGGTTAGTAGTTCGTGAAGAGCAGGTGGTTGTTGGCCGTGTTGGAGCTGGTTACGATCCCCTTGGTCGTGTTCGCGTACAGCGCGTCACGCACCACCTGGGCGGAGGCCCCGGGGTTGCTCTGCAGATACAGCGCGGCCACTCCCGCGGTATGAGGCGAGGCCATCGACGTTCCGCTGATGGTGTTGGTGGCAGTGTTGCTGGTGTACCAGGCCGACGTGATCCCCGACCCCGGCGCGAACCAATCCACGCAGGTGCCGTAGTTCGACCAGGTCGTCTTCGAGTCGGTCTTGGTGGTGGCGCCGATGGTCATCGCCTCGGCGACCCGCGCCGGTGAATACTTGCACGCATCCTGCGCGCGCCCGCCCTGGTTTCCGTTCCCCGCGGCGACGGCCGTAGCGACGCCGGATGCGATCATCCGCCGGGTAGCATCGTCCACCGAGGCGCTCGCGCCTCCGCCCAGCGACATGTTGGCGACCGCCGGCAGCGTACGGTTGGCAGTTACCCAGTCCATGCCGGCAATGACGCCGCTCCAGCTGCCGGATCCACCGCAGTCGAGGACGCGGACGGCCTTCAGCGCGACGGCTTTGGCGACACCATAAGTGGCGCCGCCTGTCGTGCCCGCGACGTGGGTGCCATGGCCGTTGCAATCAGTACCGTTCCCGCCGAACGAATCGTAGCCAAACGTCGCGCGACCGCCAAATTCCTGATGGGCGTAGAGGATCCCCGTGTCGATGATGTAAGCGGTGACGCCGGACCCGGTGTTGGCGTAGGTGAAAGTCCCGCTGAGCGGGAGCGACCGCTGGTCAATGCGATCCAGACCCCAGGTCGCGTTGCTCTGGGTGGCCTGCGTGCGGGCTATCCCGTCAGGCTCGATACGGGCCACACGGAAGTCGCGCAGAAGTCCGCTGCGTGCGGCCTCCGAGATTGAGCCCGCAAATCCATTGAGAGCCGCGCTGTAAACGAAATCCGGACGGACGCCATGGTCACCGGCAACCGTCGCCGCATCGGCGCCATCTTTCAGGGTAACGATGAACTTGCCCGGGATGACGTCGGCAGACGCGCTGGCGCTCAGCGTGATCTCCTCCGCGGTTACCGAGGGAGCGGGATCGGTAACGTCCTGACAGGCCGCGAAAGCGAAGGCGCCGAGGGCGAGGGCGAAGCGATGATTCATTGGCAGCTTACCTCTAATGGTGATGGCACTGAGACATGGAGCGGCGCCGATACGCCGTCCGGGGGAAGGAGCGGATTTGGGGGGGTGCTCGAACAATTGTTTAGACGCTCGCCCTGAAACGGCGTTTTTCGTTCTGTCGAGCTTCCGCGCCAGCCTCAATCACACGAGGGTCGCTGGATGCGCCATCAGTTTATATGACCGCACCTGAATCGGCAAGAGGGAATGCCCTACCCGGCCAGCCGCGCCCCCGTACCGGCGTCGAACATATGGATTCCCTCGGGCCGCACACGAATGGATACGACATCGCCCGGCGTGACCCGCTGATCGGGCGGCGCCACCGCGACGAGGCGATCGCCCCCGGATAGCGTGACGTAGACAATCTGCTCGTTCCCCATCGGCTCGACCACCCCGACTTCGGCGCGCAGAGTTCCATCGCCGCCGGCGCTCGCGCCCCCGAACACCTCGAGGTGCTGCGGGCGAATGCCGAGTAACACCCGGTCCGGCGCCTCCACGCGCTGGGGGACATCGATGGTGAGATCGATTCCGCGGAAGGTGCGCTCCACGCCCGGACCTTCCCGGCGCACGACGCCCGCGAGGAAGTTCATGGCGGGACTGCCGATGAACCCGGCCACGAACTTGTTCGCCGGCTGGTGATACAGCTGCATCGGTGTCGCGACCTGCTGCAGCACACCCTCCTTGAGCACGGCGATCCGGTCGCCAAGCGTGAGCGCCTCCGATTGATCGTGGGTGACGTACACCATGGTCGCGCCGAGCTTGCGGTGGAGGCGGGACAGCTCCACCCGCGTCTCGACGCGAAGTTGTGCATCGAGGTTGGAGAGCGGCTCGTCGAACAGGAATGCCAGCGGCTCACGCACGATTGCCCGGCCAAGGGCGACGCGCTGGCGCTGCCCACCCGAAAGCTGCGCCGGTTTCCTGTCGAGAAGGACGTCGAGTCCAAGTGACGAAGCGACCGCTATTACACGCTGATCTATCAACGCGCGAGGCTGCTTCCTGATCGTGAGGCCGAAGGCGAGATTCTCGCGCACTGTCATGTGCGGATACAATGCGTAGTTCTGAAACACCATCGCTATATCGCGATGCTGAGGAGGCAGATCCGTGACGTCGCGCTCGCCGATGCGGATCGTTCCGCCGGTCACGCCCTCGAGCCCCGCCATCAGCCTCAGGATCGTCGATTTACCGCTTCCCGACGGCCCGACGAGCACCAGCAGCTCTCCGTCGGCGACCTCGAGGCTGAGGTCCCGCGCCGCTACGTAGCCGTTGGGATAGACCTTGTCGACGTGCTCGAGTGAGATCCGCGCCATTCGGTTCCTCTAGCCTTTTACGGCGCCGGCGGTGAGGCCCTGCACGATGCGCCGCTGAAAGAGAAGCACCATGGCCGCGACGGGCGCGGTGGCAACGACCGCCGCCGCGAGAATCTGCCCCCACGGCACCTGATACTGGCCGCGGAACAATGCGATCGCCACCGGCACCGTCTGCCGCTCGGGGCCGAGCGTGAATGAAAGCGCAAACAGAAACTCGTTCCAGCAATAGATGAACGTCAGTATCCCGGTCGTGGCGAGGCTCGGCACCGCCAGCGGAAGGAGGATTCGGGTGAAGCTCTGGCGGCGGCTCGCTCCGTCCACGTGCGCCGCCTCCTCGAGATCGCGTGGAATCTGGCGTATCGAGCCCGTGAGCACCCATACCGTGAGCGGCATCGCGAAGGTCATGTAAGGCATGATGAGACCCGGATAGGTATCGATCAGCCGCAGCGACCGCAGTAGCAGATACAACGGGCTCACGATCGAGATCTGCGGAAACATCGTCACCGCCAGAATGAAAGCCATGATCGCGGCCTTGCCCCGGAATTCGAGGCGGGCCAGCGCGTACGCGGCGAGCGTTCCGACGATGAGACAGAAGAGCGTCGTGGTCCCCGCCACTATCAGCGAGTTGCGAATCGGCGTGAGGAAATCCCGCTCGAACAGCGCCCGGTAGTGGTCGAGAATGATTTCACGGGGCCAGAGCGATGGATCGCGAAACAACGCGGCGTCAGGAGTAAAGGACGAAACCAAAGCCCAGTAAAACGGAAACAGCGTGAACACCATGAGCGCAACGAGCAATGCGACCATGGCCCACCGGCCCGGTCCTCCGCGGGTACTAACGCTCATAGCCGAATCTCATAGCCGAGGCTCACAGCTGAAGCTCCCAGCGGGCCGCTTCGAGCTGGCCGCAGGCAGCGTTAGTCGTTGTTCCAGTCACCGCTCATCCCCCGCCAGCTTCACCCCAAGTCCCTTTACGTAAAGCAGCGCGATCCCGAACGTGATGGAAAAAATCACGACCGACAGCGCCGACCCGTACCCGAACCGCAGATTCTGGAGCAGCGCGTTGAAAGTGTAGAGCGCCACCGGCTCGGTGGTCGTCCCGGGCCCTCCTCCCGTGAGCACGTAAATCAGATCGAACACCCTGAACCCGTCGAGCGTTCGAAAAATCAGCGTAACGAGAATCGCCGGCTTGAGCAGCGGGAGCGTGATGTGCCTGAGCTGCCACCACGGATTCGCGCCATCCACCGCCGCTGCCTCGTAAAGCGTGAGGTCGATGTTCTGGAGCCCCGCCAGGAGCAGCAGCGCGACGAAGGGAGTCGTCTTCCAGACGTCGGCGAGAATCACGGGTATCCACGCAGTCCAGGTCTTGATGAACCACACGATGGGTTGATCGAGAATTCCGACGTTCATGAGCAGCTCGTTGGCGATGCCGCCCTGCGATTCGAAGATGAAGCGCCAGAGAAGCGCGGCCACGACCGTCGGTATCGCCCACGGAACCAGCACCGCCGCGCGCACGAACCCGCGCCCACGGAACGCGCGATTCATCGCCAGCGCCAGAAAAAGTCCGATCAGCAGCTCGAGCGTGATGGACACGAACGTGAAGAAAGCCGTGTGCCCGAGTGCGGACCAGAAA
>Ga0136623_10000606_pt1 | contig 11021 bp, 15 predicted proteins | sample AntDrymUQ4492106_2_FD_104656 | JGI IMG/M metagenome (GOLD analysis project Ga0136623, IMG submission 104656) | Polar desert sand microbial communities from Dry Valleys, Antarctica - metaG UQ449 (21.06) | ecosystem: Environmental > Terrestrial > Soil > Desert | place: Antarctica: Dry Valley...
CCGCATCTTGATCGGCTCGATCTACAATCGGACGGCGCGGTTTTTATTTCGACTCCCCATCCGTGACGTTGATTGCGACTTTCGGCTATTGCGCCAAAGTGCCCTCCGCCGAATCGAATTGGTGTCGTCGAGCGGCGTTATTGGCGTCGAGCTGGTGCGGAAGCTGCACGCAGCAGGTTGCGTTTTCGTGGAGTCGCCCGTGCGTCATTACCTGCGCGCTCACAGCCAGTCGCAGTTCTTCAGGCCGGGTCGGGTGGCGCACACGGCCCTCGATTTTCTCGTGCTGTGGTTGAAGCTCTTCCCCCTACGGTGGCTCTCGGCCGCGTCGGGTGACGATCGAGGGGCAGGCGCGAAACTCTTGACCCCCGGCGAAAAGGCTCAGTTTCCAGTTAGCACCCGGGGGGACAAAAAGGTAGCAGGCGTAAGTTTTCCCCCTGCCGGCTCACAACACACTAAGCCACCAGCCAGTGTCAACTCTTTTGAGTAGCTTATGACGACTATGGCCCAATGCCTCAGCGCATATAAAAGCAGGTCGGTGCTCATCACCGGGGGCCTCGGATTCATCGGCAGTAATTTGGCGCGTAAGCTGGTGGAAATCGGCGATGTCGAAGTGTCCATTGTCGACGCGCTGGTGCCGGATCAGGGCGGTAACCTCTTTAACGTAGAAGACATTAAAGGCCGCGTCAAGGTGCAGACCGCCGACATCGGCGACGACTATGTCATCAACCACCTCGTCGGCGGGGTCGATTACATTTTCAACCTCGCGGGGAACGTCAGCCACCTCGAATCCATGTTGCGGCCACAACACGACTTGGAGTTGAACTGCGCCGCGCAACTCACGCTGCTCGAAGCCTGCCGCAATTTCAACCCGCATGTGAAGATCGTCTTCACGAGTACGCGGCAGGTCTATGGCAAACCTGTCTATCTACCGGTTGATGAACATCACCGTGTGATGCCCCTCGACATCAACGGCATCCACAAATTGGCCGCCGAAAATTACCACCAACTCTACAATCGGGTTTACGGCCTGCGGACGGTGTGCTTGCGCCTGACAAACACTTACGGTCCACGCCAACTCGTCCGCCACAACCGGCAGGGATTCATCGGGTGGTTCATCCGTCAGGCCCTCGACGGCGGCGTGATCGAACTCTTCGGCGAAGGCCGGCAGCGGCGCGATATGAATTACGTTGACGACGTGGTCGAGGCGCTACTGTTGGCCGGCGCGAGCGAGGCCGCCGAGGGCGAAATTTTCAACCTCGGCGGCGACGCCCCGGTGAGCTTGTCTGATCTGGCGGAAGAGCTGATCTCGCTGACGGGGCGCGGCTCTGTTAATCCCGTGCCGTTCCCGCTCGAACGGCAGTTGATCGACATCGGCAACGCTTATTCGAGCTATCAGAAGATAGAGACGGCGCTCGGGTGGCGTCCGCACACGCCTTTGGGCAAGGGGCTTGCTCACACCATCGAGTTTTACGAAAGGAATCGGACACATTATTGGGAGCCGGAGGCGAATACCGTTCCTCGATCTAACGCGGCAGCATCGGGAGATTGAGGCGGAAGCCGCCGCCAGGCTCGGGCGAGTGATGGCGGGCGGCGTCTTCATCCTGGGTCGCGAGGTCGAAGCATTTGAAGAAGAGTGGGCGCGCTTTTGCGGCGTGCGCGGCGCGGCGGGCGTCAACTCGGGCACCGACGCGCTCTCGCTCGCGCTGATTGCTTCCGGGGCCGTGCGTCAGGGAAGGCAGGACGAAGTCATCACGGCGCCTCTGACGGCTGCCTATACAGCGCTCGCCATCCTCAACGCCGGCGGCGTTCCCGTCTTCGCCGACATCGACCCGCAAACTTACACGCTCGACCCGTCCGCCGTCAACCGAGTAATCACTCCGCGCACGCGCGCAATCATGCCCGTCCATCTCTACGGCCAGATGGCCGACATGCCTTCGCTCTGCGAAGTGGCCGCGCGTCATGGTTTAACCGTCATCGAAGACGCCGCGCAGGCGCGCTTGCTCACGCGGCGGCTTTCAGTTTTTACCCGACGAAAAATCTCGGCGCGTGCGGGGACGGCGGCGCAGTCACCTCAGATGACGTGGCTTTAATTGAGTGCGTGAAAACATTGCGGCAGGGCGGACACGCCCCGGCTTTCCGAGCCGGCGTCGAGGGTTGCAACTCCCGTCTCGACGAGATGCAAGCGGCGCTGCTGCGTGTCAAGCTCCAGTATCTTGAAAAATGGAATGAAAGACGGCGGAGTCTCGCGCGAATTTATGACGAAACGTTACGGCGCTGCAGGGCGCTAAAACTTCCTTCGGCTCGCGCGCCGCAATCGCACGTTTACCACCTCTACGTGACGCAGCACCCGCGGCGGGACCGCTTACGTTCCCACCTCGCCGCACACGGAATCGAGACGTTAATTCATTACCCTTTCCTGCTCCACCAACAGCCATTGTTCCAGCGACCTGAGCAGGGCTCTCTGCCTGTGGCCGAAGACGTGGCGGGCAAAATCTTATCCTTGCCCCTATACCCTCATCTCACGGAAGAAGAGACACGCGAAGTCGCGGACAAAATTCTCCTCTTTGAATCATGACTGCGGGAAAGCGGCAGCTTGTCAGAGAAGCCTATAACTCACTGGTGCGGTTTCTCTGCGATGCAAATAGCGGAGAGGCCGGCGGGCAAACTCGCCCGTGGGTTTCTCAAGATTCGCGCCTCCCTCACGAGTGCACTGCCGAGGAGGCGGGTCAGCCACTCTAACTTCGGCGGCAACGGCTTAACGTCCGAGCCGCTGTCGACCAGACCCACACGCTTCAACACAAGCCGCCTCAATGCGGCAACGGGCAGCAGCAGTGTGTTGGCGTAAGTCGCCCGGAGGATGTTGAAGCCCGCACCTTCCATCTTCCGGATCAATGCTCCGAGAATATAACGGCGCTGAGTCCCCAGCGCCTCGTCGTGGCCGCTTCGCATCCATTCGTAAGCGGCGACGCGCACGAAAGCGACGCCGCCCGGTCGAAGCACACGGTACATCTCTCGGATAGCCTGTTCGTCCGCTCCCTCGCCCGGCAGTTGCACCAGCACGTCAAAGCTCGTGACCAGATCGAACGTCGAATCGGCGAACGGCAGATGCATCGCGGACGCCTGAGCTAACTGCGTGTGATGACGCTCGCGGCAATACCTCAACGGGCTGGGGACCACATCGATCCCGACGACCCGCCCGCGCCCGGCGAAGCGTGCGAGCCACGAAAGCATTCTACCCGTGCCGCACCCGACATCAAGAATGAGCCGGTCTTGCGATGGCCGCAAGACCGGATCGAGCAGCGTAGATGTAATCTCGCGCATCCCCGCGAACCACCAGAAGCTCTCTTCCAGAGCGTATAGATATGTAAATCCTCCTCCTGCATAACTTCTCTCATAACGTGCTGGTTTCATAAACGCAAGTTGTGACCGGCCCAAGAAGAGACTGCAAGATCCGCGCGGTCACAGCACCATTGACATAACTCTCATTCAGGGTGGCCTGCCGGAATAAAACTCTGTTGAGACTTCACCCAGGCGCAAATACGGTAGGCAATTTCGACATGGACTAGTCCCAACCCTTTTGCAGCCTGTGCCGCCGACAAACAGCATCTGACAATGCTTGACAGGTCAACTATTGACCAGTAAGCTATGCAGCATTTGTGCGCCCTGATTTTGGGGCTTTTGACGCCCGTCGCCGCGCTCGGCGCCGCGATCCGTTCGTAAATGCGCCGGGCCGGTCCTCTTACAAATCGGCAACTCCGGTCTACCAAACGGGCAGTCTTTTCCTCGTCGTACTCTTGGCAGAACGTCAAAGAGCAAGCAAAGGCTGAAGGCAAATACATGGATGAAGAAGCCATTAAAGAAAACTTGCGGGATGCTTTTAGCGAGCAGGACATTATGGATAAAGACCTCGACCAGATGACACGTGAAGAACTGTTGCCGAAGTCAAGAACCTGCGGCAAGGCATCCGTCAGCATCGCGACAGTAACGGACACGAACTTTGTTGGCACCACCCTTCACTTTGGGGTCTATTGCCAGAAAAGACAGATCCGATTCCGGTGGTACCGGACTGGCCGCAGTTCATTGAGGGCTGTGTGAAGTATCGACAGTCGCTTGACGATCAAGCGCCGAATGCTCCGCGAACAAAGGAGCCACATCAAGAATGAATTAGCCTCGATCCGAAAATAAGAGGAGAGAGTCAAGATGAGTGTGAGACACTTTACGAGCAAGGACGCAAAGTTTTACCAGTACGCCGACCGCCAGATCTTTGTTGGCGATGTCCTGGATTCATCAAACAGCGACACCATGAGCCTTCATACCAACCGGTGTGAGCCGTGGTGGTCAGGGCTGGAATAGCAACGGAGCAGGCAGACCGTGGAAACTCGGTTAACCCCTCCTCCAATTTCAGTCGAGGGGAAAGTTCTACGGCACAAGCGAACATAGATGCTGAGTAACACTCCACAACCATGCGATGAAGGGGTCGTGCGCTCGCAGTCGGACGTGACGGATTGCGGTCAGGCTGCGGGGCGGTGGGTGCTGGCGGCGGCGATTCTCGGCTCGAGCATCACGTTCATTGACGGCACGGTGGTCAACGTCGCGCTTCCCGTCCTGCAAAGCGACCTCGGCGCGAGCGTGGCCGAAGCGCAGTGGATCGTCGAATCATACGCACTGATGCTCGCCGCGCTGATTCTGGTCGGCGGCTCGCTCGGTGACCGTCTGGGGCGCAGGCGCGTCTTCTCGGCAGGCGTCCTGCTCTTCGCTCTCGCCTCGGTCTGGTGCGGACTGGCCCCGAACATCACCCAACTCATCGTCGGGCGCGGAGTGCAGGGTGTGGGTGCGTCTCTGCTGGTGCCGGGAAGTCTAGCGCTCATCAGCGCCAATTTCGGCAAAGAGAGGCGTGGGCAGGCCATCGGGACGTGGTCGGGGTTCACGGCGATTGCCGCCGGAATCGGCCCTCTGCTGGGTGGCTGGCTCGTTGAGAAGTTTTCGTGGCGCTGGATTTTCTTCATCAACGTCCCTTTGGGTGTAGCCGTGTTGCTGATCGCGTGGCGGCGCGTCCCCGAAAGCCGCGACGAACAAACGAAGGGGCGCTTAGACTGGCGGGGCGCGACGTTGGCGACCGTCGGATTGGGAGGCATCGTCTTCGGCCTGATCGAGTCGAGCGCGCGCGGCTTGACTGCCCCGCTCGTGATTGCAAGTTTCACCATCGGCGTGGCGGCGCTTGCCGGATTTGTGTTCGCGGAGGCGCATCACGAGCAGCCGATGATGCCGCTCGGACTCTTTCGCTCGCCGACGTTCGCGGGCGCGAATTTGTTGACGCTCTTTCTGTATGCCGCGCTCGGCGGGCTGCTCTTCTTCCTGCCGTTCAATCTCATCCAGGTGCAAGACTACACGGCGATCGCCGCCGGCGCCGCGCTGCTGCCGTTCGTGCTCGTGATGTTTCTGCTCTCGCGCTGGGCGGGCGGTCTGGTCGAGCGTTATGGCTCGAAACTGCCGCTCGTCGTCGGCCCCGTCATCGCCGCCGCCGGGTTCGCGCTTTTCGCCCTGCCGGGCGCGGAGGCAGGCAGCTACTGGACGAGTTTCTTCCCGGCGGTGATGGTGATGAGCATCGGGATGACCGTGAGCGTTGCGCCGCTGACGACGACGGTGATGGGCGCCGTCGCAGAACACCACGCCGGAGTCGCTTCGGGCATCAACAACGCTGCCGCGCGCACCGCCGCCCTGCTCGCCGTCGCGGTCTTCGGCGTTCTTATGCTGAACGCTTTCAACCGCAGTCTCGCCGAACGTCTGCGCGCGCTGCCGGTGTCTGTTGAGTCGCGGGCGCAACTTGTCGGGCAGAGCGGTGCCTTGGCTAACCTGAATGCCTGACGGCATGAGCGGCGAAGCGCAGGCTGCTATCCGACAGACGATTCGAGAGTCATTCGTCGCCGGGTTTCGGCTCGTCGCCTACCTGGCCGCCGGACTCGCAGCCGCGAGCGCCCTCTCCTCGTGGCTGCTGATCGAGGGCAAGGCGCGGCGTGAAACCGAGCCGACGTTCGATGATGAAAGAGCCGCTCCGGCAGACAGCTGACTCTGGCGCGAGGGGGACCAGAGGGAGAAGAATATGAGAGCTAGTGAATGCACACATCTCGATCAAGTGAGGGAAGTCACGCCCAGCGCGCAAGGCTGCGAGGATTGTCTCAAGGCGGGGGACACTTGGGTGCATCTGCGTCTGTGCGAAACGTGCGGCCAAGTCGGCTGCTGCGATTCGTCGAAGAACAAACACGCCTTGAGCCATTTCCGCGCGACGGGCCATCCCGTCATTAAATCATTCGAGCCGGGCGAAGAGTGGGGTTGGTGTTACGTTGACGAATTGTTCTTCGAGTCGCTCCCGAACGGATAGTTGACGGCCAATTCGAGTTCGGCGTCTATCGCTTAAGAAACAACGGAACCAATAATACGGAGGCTCGAACATGGCTAAATGGATTTTTGAACCCGGACACTCCGCAGCCGAGTTTCGCGCGCGGCACATGATGGTGACCTGGGTGCGCGGACATTTCAAGAATGTGAACGGCGCTCTTGAGTTTGATCCAGACAATCCGCGCAATTCTTCTGTCGAAGTTAAGATTGATGCGGGGGGAATCTGGACTGGGGTGCAGGAGCGCGACGACCACCTGCGCAGCGCAGACTTTCTTGATGTGGAGAATCATCCGGAGATCACCTTCACGGGCAAGCAAGTCGAGGTCATAGGCGAGCACGACTACGCGCTCACAGGCGATTTAACGATTCGAGGAGTGCCACAACAGGCCACGTTGAAAGTCAGCTATCTGGGGCAGTGGGAAACGCCGTGGTGGGAAGACGGCGTTGATCAAGGACCCAGGACGCGCGCCGGTTTTCTGGCAACAACCAGGATTAATCGCCACGACTTTGGGGTCAGTTGGCAAGATCGCATGGATCGAGGAGGAATCGTCGTCAGCAACGAAGTGGAAATTACTATCGATGTTGAAGCGATACGGGAAAGCAAGAATCCAGCCCAGGAGAAAGCCACCTGACTTTTGATGAGCAATAATGAAAAAGCAAGGAGTAAGCTATGCTATGACACAGACAACGCAGAAAACCATGCAGGCCGCCGCCATCGACCGGTTCGGCGGTCTTGAGACGATCACGATGCAGACGCTGCCCGTACCTGAGGTTGGGCCGGACGAGGTCCTGATCCGGGTCGAGTCGGCCGGGGTAGCGGTGTGGGATGTTTTCGAACGCGAAGGCGGCTTCGCCGAGATGTTCGGGATCGAGCCCAAGTTTCCCTACGTGCTCGGCTCCGATGGAGCGGGAACAGTCGCCGCTGTCGGCGAAAAGGCCAGCCGCTTCAAGGAAGGCGACCGCGTGTACGCGGCCGCCCTCACAAACCCCAAGGGCGGGTTCTACGCCGAGTACGCCGCGGTGAAGGCCGACAACGTCTCGCACGTTCCCGACAAGCTGACAACCGAGCAGGCGGGCGTCATGCCGAGCGACGCGCTGACCGGGCTCCGCGGCCTGGACGAGATACTGGGTCTGAAGCAGGGCGAGACGCTGATGATCTTCGGCGCCAGCGGCGGCATCGGACACCTGGCCGTGCAGCTCGCCAAGAGGATGGGCGCACGCGTGTTGGCGGTGGCTTCGGGGGATGACGGCGTCGCTCTTGCCCGGCGGCTAGGTGCCGATGTCGTCGTGGAAGGGCACACCGGTGACGCGGCGGCTGCCGCCCGCGAGTTTGCCCCCGACGGCCTTGACGCCGCGCTCGTAACTGCAGGCGGTGAGGCGGTCGATCAGACGCTGAAAGCGGTCCGCGACGGAGGTCGAGTCGCCCATCCCAACGGCGTGATGCCCGCGCCGAAAGCCCCGCCCGGCGTGCGGCTCAGCAGCTATGACGTCGAGCCCAATCAGGAGGCGATCGACAAGCTCAACCGCCTGATCGAGGCCGGCCCGTTTGAGGTCCACGTCGCCCGCACCTTCCCACTCGAAAAGGCTGCGGAGGCGCATCGCGCACTCATCGACCATTATCTTGGCAAGCTCGCCCTGAGGCCACATTGAAATGGGCTCCACCGGAGGAGAGAAAGCTATGTCGGCAAGTGAGCTCCACTACCATGAGTCTCGCCCCGGTCCAATCCCGACGATGGAGGACTGATGAATCATTTGCCGTCCTCGCGGTTGGCAATCAGAACGAACGCCAGCGCGATCAATGCCGGGAGCGCCTGGGTAAACAGAATTGAGGTCTTCGCCGTGATCCCCCCGAAGACGCCGGCGATCACCACGCAGACCAGGAAGAAGATCTTGATGTCTCGCCGCCCTTTCCAGATTCCCCAGATCAGTCCGGCAGCCAGAAAACCGTTGTACAGCCCCTGGTTCATCGCCAGCGTCGCGGATGAGGCAGAGACCTCCGGTGTCATCGAGAAGATCTTTCGACCAACGGGGTGATCCCAGAAAAACATCTCGAGCGTCAGGAATCCCAGGTGACAGAGTGCCACCACCGCCGTCAGCACATTTGCTATGAGCTTCATGATTTCTGCCCCTCCACATTATCTTTCCTCCACTGAGGTTAACCCAACAGGATCAGCTTTCTATGGAACCAAAACTCATTGAAATTCAGCCATTCACCGTGTCTGGCATTTCCGTCCGCACGCTCAATAGCGATGAGGCCCAACCTTCAAAAGCGAAGCTCCCCGGTCTATGGGGTCAGTTCTTCGGTCAAGGCCTTGCAGACAAGGTACCAAACAAATTGGCTGAATCCCCAGTCTATGGGGTCTATTCAGCATATGAGTCACGCATCAGGCCAGTACAGCGTGACCGCAGGAGTATCGGTATCTAAAGCGTCACCGGCGTTCGATTCAATCGAAGTGAGCGGCGGTCCGTACCTCGTCTTCGAGACAAAGGGCCCAATGCCTCAAATCGTCATCGAAAATCGGGCTAGGGTCTGGTCGTTCTTCGAAACATCGAAGGAGTTTAAGCGTAGCTTCACAATAGACTTCGAGGTGTATCGTGGCCCAGATGAAGTTGCTATTCACATCGCTGTTGAAGTAGATGTCGGCACCTAGATACATCCGTGCGAAACAATTAGTAGTTGGATGGCGTCATCTATACAGCGACCATAACCACCAACTGATCCTCGTAGTGGACAACCTCGCGAAAGGACGAGCGGTTTCAGCGGCGTGGAGGCTCGAGCCGGCGGATTGAAGAATAGTCAAACCCGTGCGTTCGCCCTCGCTCTCAGGTCGAGAGGAGCTTTGCGTCATGTTCACCGCGCTGGTGGTGCCCTTTCCATTGTCATGTGTCCTCAACGGCCTAACGCGGGAGTTGACACGGACGCCAACCGCCAGCAACAAGTTCAGATGTAGCGGACCGTTAATAGCAGCGTCCGGCCCCGTTGCGCACCACCCGAATATCGATCTGCCGGTCAACGTACGCCAACTCTTCCGAGGCGCGAAGTCTCAGCACCTAGGGCTGGTGAACTGGAGCGAGGCTAACAGGACTCGCAAGGTGAACCGGCCCTTTTGCTTTTCTCACACTATCAAGGCCTCTGGATTAGTGATATGTGATAATCGGCGCGCCCGGTCAACTCTGACGTGGGGCTCACACCACTTGCTTGCAGGGACTATGAGACGAGTGACCGACCTATCGGAGTTTTTTCTATGGTCTCTTTATGGATGACAATCTGAATGGTCATGGGACTGACCATCAGGAACTCAAGGGACTTTATTCAGAACCGGGCCTCGAACATTACCGTCCGTCACCTGTACGACTCTCGCTGGTGAACTGGTTTCCGCGCTATGCTACAACCTGCCCAACGCACCAGCGCCGGAGGAGGTAAACGAAGAATACGCCGGCCACTTCGAGCTGTTCTGGCGAAGCTTGGATTCCCCGCGGAGTATGTCGAGCGCGTCCGCTGACGTTGGCAATTCAGATACCCGACATGTTGGACTCTTCCCGTCTCTGCAATTGGACCGGAGCGCGGATAGCGCGTTTCTTAGTCACCACACTTTCACCCCACTACCGGGTTGCCGCATCAGACCTTCGACAATTAATTTGAGCAGCCAGCCCTCCCTCCAGGCCCATTAGCAACATTCACGCAAAGCTAAGACGGGTTTGATAATTATCGAGTAGTTTATGAATGCGTTTGTAAGTTTCTGATCACCTTCAAAGCCCGATGTCGAGACGTGTTAGGAGTTTAAGAGGCGCAGCGGCTGTCACTCTGTTAGACAAACCCGGATTTTGGTTAATCTTATTTTTCGTTCGCCATACGTTCGCCGGTTGATTCTCAAACTAATCCTTACCTAAAGTACATATTGAGCTTACGCCCTACAATCGTTGTAGACAAATATATTTACAGCTTGGGATCAGCGTGTTACAGTCCCCACCGCCTGACACGCAGTAAGTGCAACAGGTTTGGTTGACATTAAAAGTTGTTTGCTATCTAAGCCTATTCTTTTGTTCCTAGTGAACTACTTTCGCGAGCCCCGCGGTCCTCACATGGGCTCTCTGTCACATGGTCGGACTCCCTAACTGAAGAGGAGGGCATCTCATTGGACAATAAATTGAACTCTGCCACTAAAGTGGAGCGCCGTGGTCATCCCCGTATTTATCAACCTTTCTTAACGACATTGCGCGACTACAACGGGCCCGCGTGTGGACTAGTATTCAAGATCGAGACTGTACTCGATAACCTCAGTGCTAGCGGCATGTACCTGCGATTAGCGCAACGCGTTGGGGAAGGTACCGAGATACATGCCTTCATCCAGCTCCCCAAACCATCGACGACTCAAGAAGCGTCTTCGCAGCTTGTAGCAACGAGGGGTGTGGTTCTTCGCGCAAAGCCGCAGCCTGACGGTATCTGTGGCATTGCGGTCGCATTTAAGCAGCCTATACTCGAGCACTTGATGCAACAGTTTCGACGAGCCGAGCCCGAAGTCCGTGCCGTACCCGTCAAGGAAGAGTTGCCAGGGGCCCCTGCCACAGCGCCTGTTCCGGAAGCTTCCGCCATCGCACAGGAAACGCTGCGTGTTAAGCAAGCG
>Ga0136623_10000607_pt1 | contig 11020 bp, 5 predicted proteins | sample AntDrymUQ4492106_2_FD_104656 | JGI IMG/M metagenome (GOLD analysis project Ga0136623, IMG submission 104656) | Polar desert sand microbial communities from Dry Valleys, Antarctica - metaG UQ449 (21.06) | ecosystem: Environmental > Terrestrial > Soil > Desert | place: Antarctica: Dry Valley...
ATGGAAGGCGGCGCCAGCTCTCGGGGAGACTCGATCGACCGCTCGCTCCACCGCCTCGGAATTCCGGCGAGTCGGCGCGAAGGTTATCTCGCGTGCATCGACCGCCAATTCAGCGACAGGCTCCTGGCCGGCGCAAGCCGGGATGACGTGCGGCGGATCTGGCTGAGCGAGGAACGCCGCCTGCTGAACGATATCGCGCGCCGGCACTTCGGCGTCGCGGGAACCTTCGGTGCAATATCGAGCCGGTACGAGAAGCACCCTGAGGCGTACGCGCTCCTCTCGCTGTGGCACGCCTGCCTCGCGGTTTATGGCCTCGAGGATCCCGTTTCGCTCACCCACCCGGATCACCTGCAGGAACACGATCCGGACGGGGTGCCCGAGCTTCTGAACGAGCACTTCGGAATCATCCAGAGATGGGGAGGACCACCCATTCCCCTCACTCCGGATCTCAAGGACGCGATCCAGTCGCTGCTCGAAAGTGAAGTGGCCCGCGAGACGGACCGTGCGGGGGAGGCCGTCGCTTCGGAAGCCGGGCACCTGTCATCGATCGTGCTTCACTATCTCACGCCGGCGGCGTTGAACCGGCGGGGACTCGACGCGCTGGAAGCGCTCGCCGCGCTACAGGTCACAGCGCTCGAAGATCGCGAGCGCCAAGGCGACCTGGCCGGCGAAAAGCTGGACGAACTGGGCCGCAAGCAGGGGCAGTACGCCGAGCTGTCCGCGAAGCTCCGGGAAATAGACCCGAGGCGGCAAATGCTGGCGTTCGCGGAAAGGACGCTGGCCGAGGAGATGGGTCGGTTCGGACGGCGCAAGTCACACAGCGACTTTCTGTTTGAGCTGACGGGTGAAGATCTCACCGATCGCGTCAACCGGTACATGATCAAGTGGTGCGCGGCGTTTCTCGATGAGGGGCTCGCCGCGTGGCGCATGCCGGGTCGCGGGCTGGGCTTCTACGACGCATGGAGAAGCCTGGCGAGTTCGGATCGCACGTTCGAGCTCGACGATCTCCCCGCCTGGCGCGATGGGCTGCGCCATCTCCCGGCGTTGGCCCAGGACGGGGTCATCCGCCACCTCCACACTCTTGGCGTTAATCGGGAGCACTGGGGCGACTATCTCGGCCGGCTGCTTGCTCAGCTCCCGGGCTGGGCGGGCATGATCGCCTGGCGTTCGGAGCGTCCGGCGTATGCGCGGCAGCAGGTACAACCAATCGATCTCATCCAGTTTCTCGCGGTGCGTTTATTCTACGAAACGCTGCTGGTCCAGAAGGTGTGCCGGACCACCTGGCAGCTCGACCCCGATGTAGAAACGCTGCACGAGTACTTCCAGGCGCACCTCGCCGAGTTTTTCGTGCGCCGCGCGCTCTACCGTGGTGACCTGCCGGAGTATCTCGCGCAGCAGGCCCGTGCGCTTGCCGCACGATCGGCGCCGGGAGAGGAGGGGGAAAGCCAGTGGACTGTTCTGGCGGACGTGATCTGGCTGCATCGGCAGAGCGGCATGCTCGAACACGAAAGCGCTCTCACCGCGCAGGGAAGCGCGTGGCGTCTCTTCCACCTGGCCCAGTTCCTCGGGCTCGCGGCCGATGAGATTCGCTCGTTCTCTCCGCAGGAGCGCGACCGGCTGATCGGCGCGCTGGACGCGTTTCCCGCTACGTCGCACGGACCGGCCTGGCTTGCTGCGTACGAACATCACTACCGGGAAGAAACACTCAACGCGCTAGCGAACAACCGCGGAAGGGGGCGGTGGAGAAAGAGAGACACGCGTCCTCTCGCTCAGATCGTCTTTTGCATCGACGAGCGGGAGGAAGCGATCCATCGCCACGTGGAAGAGATCGACCCCGGCTATGAGACGCTGGGGGCAGCAGGGTTTTTCGGCATCGCGATGAACTACCGCGGCCTCGACGATCACGGTACGACCCCGCTCTGCCCCCCGGTAATAACACCGGTACATCACGTCGCCGAGGTCGCGCGGCCGGAAGAGAAGGAGCGCCACGAGACGCATCGCAAGCGCGTTAACTGGTACGACGTCACCCACAACTCCTACTGGGAGACCAAGCGGAACGCGGTGTCCGCGTATTTCCTGCTCGACCTGGTGGGCCTGCCGCAGTCGGTTCCGCTGTTCGGCAAGGTGTTGCTGCCGCACCGATACGAGCTAGCCGTCAAGAGAATCCGGCGGAGATTCATTCCACCCGTACGAACTGCCCTCGCGGTCAGCCGTCCCGACGAGCCGCGTGGTGACTCAGCGCCGCCGCAGCACCCACAGCTAGGCTTCACTGTGGCGGAACAGGCCGACAGGGTTGAGGCGATGCTGCGCAACATGGGGCTTACGTATGGATTTGCGCGCTTCGTGGTCTTCACCGGGCACGGCTCGTTGAGCATGAACAATCCGCACGAGTCCGCCCACGACTGCGGCGCCTGTGGCGGGAAGCACGGGGGACCGAACGGGCGCGCGTTCGCCGCGCTGGCGAACCGGCCGGAAGTTCGAGACCTCCTGCGTGGGCGGGGCATCGATATACCGGCTGACACGTGGTTCGTCGGCTCGCTGCACAACACCTGCTCCGAGGAGTATGTCTTCTACGATTTGGAGGACATACCCGCGACGCACCGGCGGGAGTGGGACCGCCTGCGGGCCGACCTGGACGAGGCGCGCGCAAGATCGGCGCAGGAGCGCTGCCGGCGGTTTGCGTCCGCACCGAAGGACGCGTCGCCGTCCCGGTCGCTCATGCATATCGAAGGACGCTCCATGGACCTGAGCCAGGTGCGGCCGGAGTGGGGGCACGCCACGAACGCCTCCGCCGTGGTGGGACGGCGCTCGATCACGCAGGGAGTCTTCCTCGACCGCCGGACGTTCGTGATCTCGTATGATCCTTCGCAGGACGCCGACGGCAAGATCCTGGAGCGAATTCTGCTCGCGGTGGGACCTGTAGGGGCGGGCATCAATCTGGAGTACTACTTCTCGACGGTGGACAACGCCAGGTGGGGCTCGGACACCAAGGTCCCGCACAACGTGTGCGGCATGATTGGTGTCATGGAAGGCGCGATGAGCGATCTTCGCACGGGCTTGCCGAAGCAGATGGTCGAGGTTCACGAGCCGATGCGGCTGCAACTGATCGTCGAGGCGAGCAATGCGATTCTGGGCGAGATATACGGGCGGCAGGCCGCGATCCGCGAGCTGCTCGACAACGCGTGGGTACACCTCATCGCGATGGACCCCGAAACCGGCGAGTTCAACCTATTCGTGCCGGGGGTCGGATTCGTGTTGTGGAAAGGGGAACTCTCCCCGCTGCCCGAGGTGCGAACGTCCTTCGACTGGTACAAAGGCAAGACCGATTTTCTCGCTCCGGCTCTGGTCGCGCAGCAGTCGTCCAGGCCGCTCAGCTGACGAGGCGTCCCTAGCGTGTTCGAGTTGATCGTCGCGCTCGTCCCCGGCCTCCCGCTGGCCGCCGCCCTGGCGAACGGCGTCAACGCTCTCGCCGGAGAGCGGTATTCGTGGCGGGTCGTGCAGCGCCTCGCGAGCGGATCCCTCCTCCTGTCGCTCGCCGGCTGCTTGTGGGTGTTCGGCCAGGTCGTCCTCGATCCGGCTCCCCGGGAGGTAGTCCTCTACCGCTGGCTCGTGAGCGGCACCCTAGCCGTGGACGTGGCGTTTCTCATCGATTCGCTCTCGGCGGTCATGATGCTCGTCACGACCAGCATCAGCTTTCTCATCGCGATCTTCTCCATCAACTACATGCACAACGAGCGGGGCTTCTCACGCTATTTCACGGTGCTGCCCCTGTTCGTTTTCGCGATGTTGATGCTGGTCATGGGCAACAATTACATCCTGCTCTTCCTCGGGTGGGAAGGCGTCGGCGTGTGCTCGTACCTGCTCATCGGGTTCTACAACGATCGGAAGGCCGCCGTGCAGGCAGGGACCAAGGCTTTCGTAATGAATCGCGTCGGCGACGCCGGGTTCCTGATGGGGATCTTCCTCATCATCGCTCACTTCGGCACAGCGAACTATACGCCGGTGTTCGCCGGGGCAGCGACTCTCGACACGGCGACGGCGACGGCCATCGGGCTCTGCCTGCTGCTCGGCGCGATCGGCAAGTCCGCGCAACTGCCGCTTGCGACCTGGCTCGCCCGCGCCATGGAGGGTCCCACGCCGTCCAGCGCGCTGATCCACGCCGCGACGATGGTGACCGCGGGCGTGTACATGATCGCCCGCAGCCACGCGATCTATGACGTCGCGCCCGATGCGTTGCTTGTCGTGGCGCTGGTAGGCGCGGCTACGGCGCTGTTCGGCGCGGTGGTGGGGCTGGTGCAGACCGACATCAAGAGCTTGCTGGCCTACTCGACGACCTCGCAGCTCGGCCTGATGTTTCTCGCCTGCGGCCTCGGTGCCTACGCCGTCGCGATCTTCCATCTGGCCGCTCACGCCGTTTTCAAGACTCTGCTCTTTCTCACCGCGCCTTCCATCCTGCATCAGTTGCACGGCGGAGCGGACGTGCGCGCGACGACGCCGGCCAGGGAGACAAGCCCGCGTGCGTACCGACTCCTCCTTGTAGGTGCAGTGGGACTCGCGGTCTTTCCCTTTCTCGCCGTTTGGTGGCAGCGCCAGGTCATCGGCGACCGGTTCGCGACCAGTCTTCCACTCCTCCTGGCTTTCGGATTCATCGCGCTGTTTACGGCCGCTGTCGCCACGGGACGGCTGATCAAGCTCACCTTTGGTGAGCAGGCGCACCCCGCACACGGCGCGCACGAGCCCGCCGATCATCATCCGTCGCCAGGTATCTCGACCGGCCTCGCCGTCCTCGTCGTTGTCGTAGCGATCGGACTCGTGCTAGGCGTGCTGCCCGGCGGGATCGAGGGGACGTGGATGGAGCGTTTTCTGGCACCTGTATTAGCCGCGAATCCGCGGGTGCCGGCCGGCAATCCCATACTCGTAATCGGTGTTATGGGACTGGTGATTCTCCTCCTGCTGGTCGGATGGTTCACGCCCTTGTACTTCGAGCGGTTCAGGCCTGAACGTCCGGGACTGCTTCTATTCCGGCGCAGGCATCTGTACGGCCTCGCGCTCAACCGGTTTTGGTTGGACGAGCTGTACGCCGCCGCGGTGGTACAACCGGCATTGCGGCTCGGCCGACTGCTGGACCGGGTCGATACCAAAGTGATCGACAGGTTTCTCGGCATGCCGACCGCCGCGCGGACGGTGCACGCCGCTGCCCCGGCCTGGGAAGAGCAACGCCTTGCCACCCAGGCATACGGAGCAGCCGCACTGGCTGGTGAGCTGTCGCCGCTGGAAGCTACCTGGCGCAAAGAGGATCAGGAGGAAAAGGCCGCCGCGGCGGGAGACGTTGGAAAGGGAACGCTCGCCTGGGCAGCCACCGCCACCGGTTGGGTCGAGCGGGAAGGGGTCGAGCGGGCGGGTGGCGTATTCGGCTGGGTTACGCGCGCAGGTGCCGACACCGGCGGCTGGCTCGAGCGCGAGGGCATCGGGCGCGCCGGCGGTGCGCTGAACTGGGCGGCGGAGTCGATCGGAGGCGGGTCGGCCTGGATAGAGCGGTCGATCATCAATCGGGCTGAAGGCCTCGTGGGTTCGATCACCCACGCTGTCGCCGTTCTCGCCACCCGGGTGGAGGGAGCCGTGTTTAGCACCGGCGTTCACGTCGGCGTTCCGCGCGCGAGCGGCCGCATCGGGCGGTTTCTGAACGCGACCGAGCAGGTGCTCGGCAAGCCCCCGGTCATCGCGGCCGTGCTGTTTCTGTCGTTTGTCGGCGTTCTTCTGGTGAACATGCGGTGATTCTGCCCGAGCGCTTTGCCATCATGCAGGTAGGGTTTCCCATCCTGAGTCTCCTGCTCCTGCTGCCGCTGCTCGCCGCCGCGGTCATATGGTTCGTCCGCGACCACACACGGGCCTACCAGGTAGCGCTCGGTGCCGCGGCCGCGGAGCTGATTCTCGCCGCGTACGCGGCACTGATATTCGTCCATGACGTCCCCGACATGCAGTTCGTGGAGCGGGGTTGGACCGTTCCGGGTCTCGGCATCGGGTATCACCTGGGAGTGGACGGGATAAGCGTGTTGTTCCTCCCGGTAACCGCGCTGTTGACACTGCTGGTTATCCTCTACGCGGAGTATTCCGCGGCGACGCACACGCGCCATTACGTGATGGCCACGCTCGCGCTCGAGGCGATGCTCATCGGCGCGTTCGTCTCGCTGGACCTCGTCATGTTCTGGATGTTCTTCGTGCTGGAGCTCGTGCCGAGCTATTACCTCATCACGCGTTGGGGCACGGGGGCCCAGCGGAAGCGCGCGGCACAGGAGTACATCGCGTTCATGGCGTTGGGTTCAGCGGCGATGCTCGCGGGATTCGTAACCCTCGCCGTCAGCGCCCGCGGCGCGACCGGCGCCCTGTCGTTTGATCTACTGGATCTGTTGCGGTTTTCGGCGCCGCCCCAAGTGCAGAACGTGATCTTCTTTCTGCTGTTTGTCGGGTTTGCGATCAAGGCGCCTGTATTCCCGTTTCATACCTGGATGCCCAAAGTCCTGGAGCAAGGGCCGGTCGTGGGGATGAGCGTCTTCCTCATCGGCATCAAGCTGGGTACCTACGGGTTCCTGCGATTCGTAATCCCGCTCCTGCCCGAGGCGTCGAGAGCGTGGGTGTGGGTGATCATGGGGCTCGGAGCTGCTGGTCTGGTGTACGGCGCGTTGATCGCGCTGATTCAGACGAATCTGCGCCGCCTGCTCGCCTTCAGCAGCCTCGCGCACATGGGCAGCGTAATGATTGGGCTGTTCTCCCTGAACTTTACGGGGTTTCAGGGCGGGCTTCTCCAGATGGTCAACCTGGGGATCGTCGGTGCCGGACTTTTCTTTGTCGCTGGCTTCCTGCATTCCCGTGTCGGCTCACCAGATCTCTCCGCAATGGGGGGGCTCTTGAACCGTGTGCCGGTGCTCACGGCCGCCTTCCTGGTGATCGCGCTCGCGGGAATAGGACTGCCCGGAACCAACGGCTTCAACGGTGAGCACCTGATCATGCTCGGCGCATTCAAGGCGCACTGGATCCTGGCGCTCGCGACCGGCCTTGGCGTCTTTCTGACGGCGGCCTATTTCCTCTGGTACTTCCAGCGAGCGTTCCTTATTCCGCAACCGGCTATTGGCGGCGATGGTGCTGGCTCGGGCGGCTCGAGTTCCCCTGCGACGCGATCCATGCCCGACTTGAAGCCGCGCGAGTTGATCATATCCATCGCCTTGGGAGGGCTGGTGTTCTGGATCGGACTCGACACCGGTCCGTTCCTGCGCAGCATGAATGGTTCGCTCAGCGCGCTCGAGAGTCACGTCAATCGTCCCGCCATCGTCGAAACTCGCGGGGTGACGCCGGCGCAGCCGGCCACGGTGGAAACGCGATGAGGGAAACGCGATGAGCCTTCAGGAAATCCAGGCCGTGGATCAGGCCGGCTTCCCGGTTCTCTCCCTTCTGATCTTTTTCCCGATTCTGAGCGCGATCGCCCTCACGCTCGTCGAAGACGCGCCGCTGGCGCGAAAGATCGCGGTTGTGGTGGCAGTCGCCGAGCTGGCGCTGGCGGTTGCGATGGCGGCGATCTTCGTCCCCGGAGTTTCTGATATCCAGTTCGCGGAACGTGCCGGCTGGATCGAAACAGCGGGGGTGGGCTACCACGTCGGCGTGGATGGGATCAGCGTGCTGTTCGTGCCGCTGACGGCGTTCGTGACGCTGACGATAATGCTTTTTTCGTGGACGAGCATAAGGTTCCGCCCGCAGTCCTACCTTGCCGCGCTATTGGCCCTCGAAGGGATTACCATCGGGATCTTCGCGGCCCTCGACCTGGTGCTGTTCTTCCTGTTCTGGGAAATGATCCTTGTGCCGAGCTATTTCCTGCTCCGGGTCTGGGGGATCGGGCCCGAGCGACAGCACGCGGCCGTCAAGTACATCATGTACATGCTTGCCGGCTCGGCGCCGCTGCTGCTTGGCATTGTGCTCCTTGGCGTCAATCACTATAACGCCGCCGGAGCGTATTCGTTCGACTTCGTCGATCTCCTGCAGGTGTCTGCGCCGGCCGAGCTGCAGGCGCTGATCTTCTTTCTCCTCGCGCTCGGGCTCGCCGTCAAGACGCCGCTTTTTCCGTTCCACACGTGGGTGCCTACGGTACTCATGCAGGGCCCGATCGGCGTCGGAATGTTTCTCATGGGGCTCAAGGTCGGCGCCTACGGCTTCATACGGATCGTCCTGCCGCTGGTCCCCGATGCGGTGAGTGAATGGGCCTGGCTCATGACCGGTCTCGGCGCGACGGCGATCGTCTATGGCGGGCTCATCGCTCTCGTGCAGGTCAACCTTCGCCGGCTGCTCGCTTTCGCCGCGGTGAGCCACGCGGGACTCGCGATTCTGGGCATCTTCACGCTCGGGGTGCAGGGACTCCAGGGCGGGTTGCTGCTGCTCATCAATCTCGGGGTCGTATCCACGGGGCTGCTGTTCATTACCGGCCTGTTGTACGCGCGTACGGGTTCGTCGGAGCTCTCCGCGTACGGCGGGATTGCGCGGCAGGCGCCGCTCCTGGCCGCTTTCTTTTTCATCATAGGCCTGGCGGCTACAGGTCTTCCCGGGACCAGCGGTTTCCCCGGAGAGTTCCTCATCCTGTTCGGTGCATTCGGTGTGCATTGGGTGCTGGCCGCGGTTGGCGTTGTGGGCGTCGTCCTCTCGGCCGCGTATTTCCTGTCGTATTACGAGCGTGCGTTCCTCGGCCCCCCGGCGACGCACAGGCCGGGCATTCCGGATCTCCGGCCGCGCGAGGTGGCGGTAGCCGCGGCGATCGCGCTGGTAATCTTCTGGATCGGGCTATTCCCCGAGCCGCTACTCCATATCACAAGCGGCTCGGTACGGGCGCTGGCCGGGCAGATACAATGAGCGTCGCGCCGTCCCGCGCCGTACGTGAAGAACGAGATACTCACGGCAATGTCGATTGAATCCCTGAGGCCTCTGCTGGCCCTGCTGGCGTCGCTGGCCGGTGCCGCGCTCGTCTTCGCTTTCCGGGCGCGCCCTGATCTGCGCGAGGCCTGCTCGCTCGCCGCGTCCGGGCTGCAATGTGCCGTCGTCATCAGCATGATCCCGCCGGTGCTGGCGGGTGATACGCTGCATTACACGCTCCTCGCGTTCCTTCCCCAGGTGTCCATCGAGTTACGCGTGGACGCCCTCGGGCTGCTGTTCGCGGTGACGGCGTCCTCGCTTTGGGTGCTCACGACCATCTACTCGATCGGCTACATGCGGGCGCTCGGCGAGCACGGCCAGACGCGCTTTTACGTTTGCTTCGCGCTCGCGCTTTCCGCCACCATCGGACTGGCGTTCGCGGCCAACCTGGTCACCTTCTACGTTTTTTACGAGGCGCTCACCTTCATCACCTACGTCCTGGTCACGCATCACGGGACTGAAGAAGCGCTGGCCGCCGGCCGCAAATACCTCGCGTATCACCTCGGCACGTCGGTCGCCTTCCTGCTTCCGGCGATCATCTGGACGTTCACTGTCTCCGGCACATTCGATTTTCGGCCCGGCGGTGTGCTGTCGCTCGCCGCCGCCGGCAGCACCACGCTCACCGTCGTTTACTTCCTCTTCCTGGCCGGGGTGGGGAAGGCGGCGATCGTGCCGTTCCACGCCTGGCTCCCGACCGCGATGGTTGCGCCGGTCCCCGTGAGCGCGCTGCTGCACGCGGTGGCTGTCGTCAACGCGGGTGTATTCTGCGCTTTTCGCGTGATCTTCAACGTCTTCGGCGTCGAGCTCATGCGCGAACTGAACCTCGGCGTGCCGACCGTCGCCATAGCGTCCGTCACGATACTCGTTGCGTCGTTCTACGCTCTCAGGCTGGATAACCTGAAGGCTTTGCTGGCTTATTCTACTATCGGCCAGCTCTCCTACATGATAATGGGCGCGGCGCTGCTGAGTCCCCGGGGAATGACTGGCGGCGTGATGCACCTTGCCGTCCACTCCTTTTCCAAGATCACGCTCTTCTTTTGTGCCGGTTCGATCTATCTGGCTTCGCGCAAGACGAAGATCTCGGAGATGGACGGAATCGGACTCAGGCTTCCGTGGACGTTGGCCGCATTCTCGGTCGGGGCGCTAAGCATCATTGGACTCCCGCTTACGGCTGGGTTTCTCACGAAGTGGTATCTCGCAACCGGCTCCCTCGAGTCGGGGCAGCCGCTAGTCCTTTTCGTTCTCCTCGTCAGCACACTCCTGAGCGCGGCGTATTATCTGCGCGTCGTTCGGCGCGCCTTCTTCGGCGTTGTCGAACCACAGCGTGCGGAGCCGGAAGCGCGACCACGGGTTGAGAAGCTGCTCGAGAGAGCCGAGGATGAAGCCGAGGAGCAAGCAGCGGAGCCGGATAGGAATCGGGCGCGCAGGCTTTCCCGGCTCGCGCTCGTCCCGGCCGTGGCAACGGCGGCAATCACCATAGCGCTGGGCGTCTATCCAAGTCTCCTTCTGAGGGTCGTTGGCCGGGTTCTGAGGTGAGCTCGCCTGGCGTGCTGATGCCGAGTCGCAGAAAATGCGTGCGTTCTTTGAGCGGGGAAACGCGTTGACCGTGCAGCAGCTTCAGCGCCACTTTTCGGCAAACCCTCGCTAGACAAGCGTTGATCGGCTCGACATCTGAACTCCGAGAGCAGCTCGTTGTCGAGATAATGGTCCAAGATCTCGACCGCTCGCTCGCGTTCTACACTGCGCTGGGATTCAGGCTTGAGAGGCGGGACGGCGGTTTCGCCGCACTGCGCTGGGAGAGCCGGCGATTGTTCCTCGATCAGTGTTCGGACTTGCCATCACTGAGCGGACCGGCGCGAGGGAACGTTCGTATCCTCACCGGTGATGTGGACTCGGTGTGGGCGGCGGTGCAAACACTCGGCCTGGCTGTGGAGCGATCGATCGCGGATCGTTCTTACGGTCTTCGAGATTTCACGGTGCTTGACCCGGACGGCTTCGGGCTTCGTTTTGCGAGTCCCCTCTCGATCGAGGCCGATGCGCACGCGGACTAACGAACGTTGCGGCTGACAAG
>Ga0136623_10000608_pt1 | contig 11012 bp, 6 predicted proteins | sample AntDrymUQ4492106_2_FD_104656 | JGI IMG/M metagenome (GOLD analysis project Ga0136623, IMG submission 104656) | Polar desert sand microbial communities from Dry Valleys, Antarctica - metaG UQ449 (21.06) | ecosystem: Environmental > Terrestrial > Soil > Desert | place: Antarctica: Dry Valley...
GCGCTGCACGCGTTTCCCGCGCAGATCGCGTTGCATCTGCTGTCAGCCGGCCCAATGTTTGGAGTCGTCGGGCTGCTCGAAGCTACCCCAAATGGGAGACTTCGCCCGGCTTTGTTGCGGCTATGCGTAATGGCGATCGTCATCTTGGCCATCAACGCTGCCGTAGCCGTGCCGATCGCGTTCCCAGATCAGGCCTTCATCAGGTGGTTCGACGCAACTCACCATCAGGTCGGCGGGGGAGCCGTTCCAGCGGAATTTCTCTTCCAATCCAGCGTCGCACCGCGGGATTTCATCTCGCTCATTCTGCCCACCAACTATCCTTCCTTGGTTGGCAACGTCTTCGTTGGACTGCCGATCGTGCTCCTCGCCGTTCTCAGCTTGCGTTTCGCGGAGCGGAGACGGGTAAAAGCGGCGCTCTACGCGATAACGGTCATCTGGCTCATCGTCCTGTGCGGCGATCAAACGCCCGCAGGGGCTGTGATCTCCCACCTTCCCTTCTTCAACCAAGTCCGCAACCCGCCCCGGCACATGCCGATCATCCTGACTGCCGTCACCGCTCTTGCGGCGCTCGGGCTCAATGACCAGATGCGCGCGCTCCGAGGTCAGCATCTCAGGATCTGGTTTTCCAGAACGGCTCTATTCGCAGCCCTCCTGATCGGAGTTGCTCTCGTCCTAATTGGAAATCCGCACAGCGTTCAGATCGGCATGACTGCGCGAGGGGTGCTCTTGTGGCTGGCGACGACGCTGGTTTTGGCCGTCTTGGCTTGGCCTCGGATGAGGCTGATTTACCTTGCCGCGTTTTTGCTGGTCGCCCAAGCAGCCCAGGCCCCGCCTGTCAAGCTAGCTGTGGTAAGGGCGCAATCGAGTCCGCCCTTTCTGCAAATGGAGGCGGGATTGAGGGGTTCTGAAGTTGTTGATTCGCCGCCCCCAGGACGCCTGCTCTTCTTCGGACCGCCGCTTGCTGGAGACGCTCGGTACGCAATGTCCGCACTTGGTTCCGGCGCTTCAGTGCTTTTTGGCTATTTCGCGCCCCTGCCCTACGATCAGTTTCAGCGCTACTTCGACTTCGGCGTCAAAGCCGGGAAGCTCAACCTAATGAGAGGAAGCCGCTACCTTCTAACAGCATTGCCCCAAGTGCCGGAGGGCTGGGAAGTGGATCGGAAAATGGGGATGTTCACCCTTTACAATAATCCCTCCGCCTACCCGATGAGCTACGGTAGCTATAGCGTTGCTGGTTTGGCCGATCCAGACGATAGGAGCCTTCAGGCGGTCGAGGCGTTGCTCGAGCAAAAACAATTGCCATCGGTCGTGATGGGATCCGACGCGGCGAGCCGAATTGAGGGTCTAAGCAAAACAGACTCGGACCATTCTCCGGAGGTGTCGCCTCCCACATGGCATGGAAATGACGTTCACATTTCCGTCAAGGCCGACGCCCCGGCCGTCGTCGGCCTCAACATGTATGACGGACCAGCTTGGCGACCGTATGTAAACGGAATCTCCGTCGCTAGATTGCGAGTGAATGGGGTTCATCCTGGCGTCATTGTTCCCGCTGGCGCAAGCGAAATTGTGTTCCATTACGGGTCGCGAACGACCGATTGGCTATATCGAATTCGTTTTACCGCGCTGTTCGCCTTCGCGGCCTATGCGGCGTGGAACGGGATCGCAGCTCTCCTCAGGCTACATCGACTTCGAGCGTCGCCAAGCCAGGGTCCTAAACGCAACGCCTAAGTGGAGTTCTACCGATGGGCCGCACAATTGCCGCCGTGATAAGCGCTGCAAATAATTACCCAGATTACGATCGTTTCGTTCGGAATTCCTGGCACGCTTACTACAAAAGATCTTCACCCCAATGTGATTCCGAGCGCAGTAGATTCTTATGCAGCCAATAGTATACAGAGCGAGTTGGACAAAACTGGAAGTCCCTGATCCTTCGGGGTCTCTCTACAACCTTTCCCCCGGCCGATCGACTCGCGACCTCAGGCGCACCGGCGGAGCCAAATGCTGCCGCCGGGGTTCTTCAGGCACAGCGGCATGTACTTCTCGAACCAGTCGCTCTGGAAGGTCTCTAGGAACGCGTTAAATACAATGATCTCGAATGCTTGATTGAACTCCAAGAACGCGCGCAGGACGTAGTCCTCTTGCCACTGCCGGCCCTCTTCGATCCACGACTCGGGGTATTCGAAGGGCCAGAACACGTCGTGGAAGTGGATGACGACCCCCGGCCGGAGCGCCGGGAGAACTTCGAAGAACAGGTAGTTGACGTCGCTGCCGACGCGCGACACGTGGGTTGAGTCAATGAAGAGGATGTCGTTCGCCGTCAAGCCCTCGAACAGAGACACGGGAACGTCTTGCAAGGGCTTTTCAATGATGCGAATTCGTTCGGTGTCCCCCGGCTTCAGGATCGATCGCAGTAAGTCGGTGTAGGGCTCGATGAACGTGCAGTCGACTTCGTTGCCCAGGAACAACTCACAGGTGTCGAGGGTCGCGGCGGACGAGTAACCCGAGCCGACCTCGATCACGCGCTTTGGCCGGATGTGTCGCAGCATGCAATGCAAAAACAGCGCGTCGGAGTATGAATAAAGGGGATTCTCGAAGAAGTAACGGCGATCTTCCTGCTGGGTCGCCGTAAATGGATGGTCGCGGTAGTACTCGGCGAAACGTTCGAGCAGAGCCAGTTGCTCGGCTTCGCGAAGATCAACGCCTGCGACAGTGCGGCGATTCCGGTCGAAGATGCGCGAAGCGCGCGCCCGAACCTCCGTGAGCGATGGTACTGCTGAATAGAAGTGACCCGGTGGCACGAATTGCGGCGCCGTCGCGTGAGCGTCCATGAACGGCTGCAAGATCGTCGATGCTCGTTCAAGCTCTTGATGTCGTCGCGCTAGCTCGGCGCGGTCGGCCAGTACCGTCTCCAGCTCGCGGCGCAGGGCGTGAAGCTCCTGCGTGTGTCGTGACGCGCTCGCCTCGTCAGGAACGAGGCTGCGCACCACGAAGTCACGGACCCGGCGGGGCAGCCGTTGCAGGCCACCCCGGGCGATCGTTTTGAAAATCCCGAACGTTGTATCAAACATAGGCAACCTCTTCTCGTCGGCTCTGGATCTAGGGTTCACTCACCACCGGCGCGCAACGACAATGAGCCCGGGAGGATTCCGAAGACCCGATTCCGCGCTTATGCGCTGCGTGCGAGCCGCAGCGCGGGCCGTTGAACCAAGTGCGCTGCGGGGTATGCGCCGGCCGATACCGCGATGCCGACGAAAGCTCCAGCGTGCGTGGCGCCGCTGCATCGCGCTCCGGCCGCCACAAGTTGCGAGCTGTGCAGCTCCTCACGGTACAGCAGTACCCAATCGCCGCCGATTCTGTCGTCCGCTCAGGACTCATCGAGCACCGCAAGCGTTCGAGTTGATAGGTGTGATAGAGCTCGAGGCTCAGGCCGAAGTCGGTGCTTATCAGATCCAGCAACGCCGCGTTGATTATTCTCATCCGCAGAGCGGGTTCGCAGGGTAGAAGCGCGAGTTTCGGCGCTCAACCGGAGAAACGATTGTAAAAAGACTTGACGGCGGAAGTCATATCGACGCTGAGACTTGCCTTCCATCAAACCGTCCGAGCGTCACCTGCGAGGAAAGCGCTTCCAGAACCCATGCGAATAGCTGTCCTTGGGTAGGTTGGCAAATCCGTGGGACTGGGCGACCCTGCTTATGCCGGCTGGACGCCCTTGGCATTCTCTATCGACCGCGCAGGCGGTGGGCTAGGAATCTAGATCGTCTCACCACGGTGCGTGCCCCGGGGATTCGAGTCAACAGCGCTCGGGCGCGCGCACCGGCGAGGTGGCCCAACACCGCGAACATCTGCCCCGCAGTCGGCTCGGCGACGCTTACAGCGCGCGCCGCCCGCTCCCGCGCGAGTTGCTCGTGCAATTTCGCTATCGGTCCTCTTTGAAGACTAGCTGCGCGGCGCCTACATACCCGTAGCGTTCGCTCCAGTAGGCCCCCACCTCGGCCTTCGCGAAACCGGCTCCACGCATCTCATGCAGCATATCCCAGCCGAAGTCCGTAAACACCAGCAGCGATCACACCCAGCAGAATCAGCGCAAAGGACGCCGGCCCGAAAAGACGATCTGTTCCTCCCCGAGATAGGCAAAATATTCGGACCAAAGCAAATGTGCGAAACACTCCGTGAAGCCGATCTCTCTGAGGGCATCCAGTAGGTCCCAACCGAAATGATAAAAGCATAGGCAGCCGTCACTATTAATCGGGTCGCCGTGATATTCAGGAGGAAGGATGTGTCTAATCCGTCCACTGGCATCCACGCGGGCGCGGACTACAGTTTTCTCGGATCCCCGAAGGAACGGTAGGGTAAACAACACAACCCCTCCGGGCCTGAGTGTGCGGAAGCACTCTCGCAATGCTCGCGGATAGTCAGGCATGTGTTCCAACACATCAAAGGAGAGTATGAAATCGAACGAACAATCGGCAAACGTAAGCCCGAGCAAGCTTTCATTTCGCAGTCCGCGTTGGTCGACGTGCCCTTGGGGCACCGCGTTTCCAAGGTATTCACTGCCAACGGTTTGAGGGTAGGCGCGGCTGATCCACCAGTACAGGGGTGTTGCTTGTTCCGTGATGTAGGCGGAATGTCCCCTGTGAGGGAAGAACCTGGATTTCCATAGATCAATTGATGCGCGTGTCCGGCAATTGAGGAAGCACTTCCGGCAGGTAAGGGTTTCGCGCCAATTCGGTACTGTTAAGTCGTTTGCGCGCTCTGAGCCATTGATGTAATCAATCTCAAAGCGGCTAGGCGAATCACATACGCGGCAGTAACCAGCGACGGAGAACGGTCTGGATTCAGCCAGGTGTTGCTCCTGGGCTAGCCATGACGTCCGGTCGTCTTTGGTGCCTGTTAGGTGCGCGGAAAACTCATGCTGCGATGCGCACGCGACAATGTGAATAGACGAATCCGCAAGTACCGCGATAGGGACGGGCGACGGGGCGACGCGTGAATCACCGACATCCCTCGGGTTCGCGACGGGAACACCGATGTTGCGCAACATCGCTTGAAAGTGTTCTGCAACACGTTCATAGGAATGAAGCCTCTCGGCCAATGCGAGGCCATTCAATGAGAGCCTCTCCCACAAACTGTCGTCGCGAAGCAGGCGCAACACGGCTTCCGCGAAATCTCGTGGGGCGCCCGCTATCAGCGCGTGTTCACCATCGGAAATCTCCATGCCTTCCGCTGCGATCGGCGTACAGACTACGGGTACGCCGTAGCTGAGGCTGCTGACGATCTTACCTTTCTGGCCTGACCCGTACCTCAACGGTGCGACGGACATCCGCGCTTCCGCGAAAAAGGTGTCAAGGTCTTGTACGAAGCCGCGCACCTCTACGCCATCCTGCGTAAGCTCGCCGTATTCTTTAGGCATATTCGAACCACCGATAGCGAAATGCGCGTGTGCTTCCTCAGCGAGAATCAATGGCCAGATCTCGTTAAGAAAATACTCGACCGCATCTAGATTGGGCGGATGGTCGAACCCCCCCAAAAAAATAATATCGCGTCGTTTTGTACCAGGATTTTCGGAACGGCCAGGTATCTCTCGAGGCAACGGAAGCCATCCAATCTTCGCTTCAGGGACGAGTGAGCGTAGCATTTCCTTCTCGTGTGTGCTGACTACGAGTGTCAAATCCACCTTCACCATAACCTCCAACTCGGCTCGCCGAAGTCGCTCGCTGTCCTCTAGCTTAGTACGATCAGAACCCAACTCTGCTTCGCGTGCTAAGCGAAGGAAATGGATGTCGACGGTGTTGAACACGATAGCGGCCTGTGGTGCCAGATCTCTTACGAGTGGGAGTATGGGCGATGCTTGTGAGACGCGAGACAGAACGACTACCGTAAGTTCCCGTCCATGCTCTTCGAGCCACGGCTCAAGGCGCGGGACAAAGGGAGGATAGAGGCATTCGATTCCGCGTCGCTGGAGGTCGCGGGTGTAACGGCCAAAATGAGCGGAATTGGCGTTCGGAAAAAATGTCACGTGAAGACCAAACTGCTTCAGCATGAGCATCAAGTTGAGCGCATCTATGGAGCCAGAGTCACGATCCGGCGTGGGCGTGCAGGCGTCCACGAACAGGGCGTGGGCGCCTAGATGGTGGCGGCAATAGTACCTAGCAGCCTGCTCCGGAACCTGGCGATGCGCGATCGCCGAACTCCAACGGCGCAGGAACTCTTTCTGATTAGTGACCTGATATTGTTTCACACCGCTGGTTGTCTCGATTCCGTGGGATATGCCCTCGAAGTGTATAAGCTGCGATCGGGGTTGATAAAGCACGCGGAGACCCGCCTCCCGGATACGAAAAGCCAGATCCGAATCCTCGTAGTATGCCGGAGCGTAACGTTCATCGAAACCGCCGAGCTGCCGCCATAAGCAAGTGGGGGCAGCGATCGACGCGGCGGAACAATAGTCCATTTCCCGGCAGAAATTCAGATGCGGTTCATCGGGATCCCGGCCGCGACCGAAGTTCCAACCGGATCCGTCGGACCATACTAAGGCGCCCGCCTCCTGTAATTTACCGTCGGGGAACAGCAGCTTCGACCCGGCGAGTCCGACTCTATCGTGATCATCGAACGTACGGATGAGTTCGTCGAGCCAACCGGGCAAAACAAATGTGTCATTGTTTAAGAACACGAGCACGTTCCCGCGGGCTTCTGTCGCGACGCGGTTACAATTACGCAGAAAGCCCATATTCTGCTCTTGTCTGATGAGGCGCACGGGCGCAGGCAGATCACCGAGGAGTTTCGCGGTCGCGTCCGTTGACGCGTCGTCGGCAACGATAACCTCGAAAGTTCGGTCCGTCGGCCAGGTCAGGAGTGATGTCAAGCAAGCCAAGGTATGGCGCAGTTGGTTATGCACCGGGAGGATAACCGTTGCCTCTGGCTGCTCGGACACCGCCTTGTTTAGTAGTCTCCTCAGCCCTAGGACCCAGCGCGACAACTCCGCGGCCGCAGGAGGTGGCACCGAGTCTGACGAAGGTGTGAGTAGGGAAAAATCGGCGAGAAGACTCATTGTGCGGGCGGCGTCGGGGAAACTGAACTCCCGTAAAAGATAAAGCCAGAGTGCATGGTTCATGAGTGTCCACACCTCTCCGTTGTCGCCCCAGCATGTCGAGGCCGGGGAAACCTGTGGGGTCGATGAGTGCACTTCTGCTTCAGTGGTCGTGAAGGTGTTTACGGGCAGGTGTGCTACCGATTCCGCCGTTGTTAGCGCTGCGATGGGTTGGCCGGATGCGGCGTGTTGAATGTCGTAGACAGGCGTTTTCGTGATGGGTACGTGTTCCGCCGAAGGCTCCGCGAACAGGGATTCCAAAATCCCCGGGGCTAAAATCCCCGGGGACGGATCGGTGGCCTGAACGGAATCCGGTGCGGGGGGGATCGCCGCAGGCTCGGTGTGGGCAACCACCGGCACCGATGCCTTTGGATTCAACGCCGGCCGTGCGGGCGGGATGGGCGCCGGCTCGGTGCGGGCGACCCACGCCCGGTACGCACCGGTGTGCCTGACGAGCCGGGACAGCGCGGAAAACAGGAAGTGCTTCAGCCTCAGGCGCTGCGGCGTCGACAGTGGCAGACATCGATAGACGAATCGTGCCATTCTGGAAGCCAGGGCGCGCGCGCGATATCGCGGTCGCATCCTGCCGAGCGCCGACCGTACTGCACGGAGCGGCGCCGTTACGCGCCAGGAAGTAGAAGAACGCATGGCGTGCAGCATCACATCGCGCTTGGCGATCCGCCCGTCGCGCTCGGCCACCGCCTGGTGGAGCCTGTCGATCTGCCCGTCGCGTTTAGTCACCAATCGATTAAGGCTGGCGATCCGCCCATCGCGCTCGGCCACCGCCTGGTTGCGTCTGTCGATCTGCCCATCGCGCTCGGCCACTGCCTGGTTGCGTCTGTCGATCTGCCTGTCGCGCTCGGCCACCGCTTCGTTAAGGCTGGCGATCCGTCCATCACGCTCGGCCACCGCCTGGTTGCGTCTGTCGATCTGCCTGACACGCTCGGCCACCGCTTCGTTAAGGCTGGCGATCCGCCCATCACGCTCGGCCACCGCCAGCGTAAGGCTGGCGATCTGCCCATCGCGACCCGCGAGTTGTGAGCTTAGATACGAGGTGCCGTCGTAAAGGCCGCCGTGGATCGGGGGAAGAGCGGTATTCGAGGCGAGCGCGATGTAGTAGACGGGTTTCATGACCCCCGACTCGCGCCGGACACTCTGATCCCTCTTGCTATAGTTCGCGAAGCGCGTAGAGTGCCCGTCCGTGGGCGCCACGAACGACCCGAAATACACGCGCTGCCCGAATACCCTGACGCGCCTGAACCCGGTCGCGAGCAAGTCTCTGAACTCGCTCAGGTAGAGCTCCTTGACGTGGTACTCGTTCTTGTAGCCCGGCACGTCCGAATACTCGTGCTTGTCGGGGCTGGAAATGATCAGCACACCGGCCGGGCGCAGCACTCGCCGGATCTCCTGCATCATCTCGAGATGGCGGTCGTGGTGCTCGATGGTCTCGAAACTGACGACCAGATCGACGCTGGCGTCCGCCAATGGAATGCAAGCGCACGATCCGACGACGAAGGCAATATTGGGCCGGACGTACTTCCGCGCAGCGTGGCCGATCGCTTCCTCGGAGATGTCCACGCCTGTCACCTTGCGGGCCACGGTCGCGAGCAGTTCCGATCCGTAGCCTTCCCCGCAGGCGATGTCCAGCACGTCCTTGCCGTAGGCCAGGTCGCGCGCGATGGCGTAGCGGTGGAGGTGCTCCATCTCGATGTCCCCGTCGATCTTCGGGACGTAGCGCTCTCCGGTCCACGGCAGCTCGCCGGGCCGCGTATCGTCGGGGCTCATGCTTTAACGGTTCTCACTATTTCCTCGCCACGAAAGCGAGCCCGGCCGGGTACAAGTATGGAACCAGCTCGCAGTTGGAAAAACCGGCCTCGATGACCATCGTCCAGGCATCCGCACCGAACTCCGTGTGAACCAGCATGCCGGGGTCCGTGCACCCGGCAGCACCGTGGTAACTCCGTGCCAATCCTCGGCGCAAGCGCGTCAACCTTCCGACGATGATGGGAATGGTAAACAGGAGATGTCCCGTCGCACCCAGCACCCGATGACTCTCCCGGAGGCCCTGCAAGGGGTCAGAGACGTGCTCGAGCGTATCTGCATGAATGATGAGATCGAAGGCTCCCGATGGAAGCGCGAGGCACGTCATGTCGAACTCCGGGTACGCGGCGAGGCGATGGCGAGGAAGCCGCCTGAGCACAGCGTGCAAGGTACCGGCCTCGTTTATCTCGAGAACCCGCAGGGTGTGGTGGCCGACATTGTCGACGAAACCGCCGAGGGTGCCTTCGAACCGGAAACACCCGAGCAGCGCCTTGGCCAGCGCGATCGAGCGAACGTTGGATCCACAGGCGCAACAATGAGTTCCCTGCTGCACGTCGATATAGCGTGCCTCTTCACTGGAGAGGCCCCAAGCCGTCACGAGATCCGGCCACAGCACGGGCGTGTGTGCGAAGTCGCTCGCACCACACACATAGCAGAAGCAGGGTTTCGCGGGGAAACGCACGTCTTGGGGTGCCGGCTCGGGCGCGCTGGGTAACGGATACGAGCTCATGTGCGCTCGGGACTCCGGGTCTTTACGAGCAAGCCCTGTCCGGTGGGAAGAGAGGCAATCATCACCCCTTTTTCCTCCGCGAACCTGTCCATACCGTCTTTAGAAGGCTGATAGCCGTAGTACGCATGATCATCCAGCAAGACCATCGCACCAGGGACCAGCCGATCCCAGAAGCAGGACAGCGCCGCGACTTCAGGAGGCGAGCATTTCATGTCGATGTGGCAGAACGCAATCTGGCACGCTGCAACTTCCGGCAACGTCTCTGGAATCGCGCCCTCGATGATCGAGGTATTCTTCCATTCCGAAAAGTTCGTCCTCACGGACTGGGATCCCACGATGTAGAAGCCAGAATCTATTGCCGCTTTGCTCTTTTCCATTACCACGCTCGAAAGCTCCTCGTTCGATACGTAACGCGCGTCGATGCCCCTGAACGTATCGAGAAGGTAGAACTGTTTCCCGATAGAATCCCAGTCGAGAAACTGCATGATCGCCGAGCTTAGGAAACCTCGGTTGACGCCATACTCCACGAAGTCGCCAGCAAGCTTCGAGGCCATGGCAGCAGCCCATAAACCGATGTGTACCCGCCAGTGCCAATCGTAATCGCTGTCCGCCGCCTTCACCCCGCGCTGATAGGCTGCTTTAAAGGTGGGTGAATTCATGAAGTCATGGTTGTGGATGGTGATGAGCCCATCCTGGTTATATTGGTCGGGTCCCGGTGGGACGGATTCGCTCATAGGCTACTCGGATCGGCGATCGGCATCAGGTGGCCTGCGGCCAGCGAGGGGCCCGCACGAAACGCCGATCCAAGCCGGTCAGGCACTGAATGATGGTGTCGTCCAAAGGATCGCTGCCCCTCCCCTGCGGCAACGATAAGAGATCCAGAGTGGTTTTTCAAATCGCTTGGTGTCGGTCCTTGAGCGTCGGCCAGGCCCGGGCCGGTGTTGACGGGAAGGGGTAGCCTTCGGAGAATTCGCCTGTCGCCGCGGCCGTACGCCGGCCGGGCGGTGTCGATGACGGGAACCGGGACGGGCAATGGGTGCGAGGTGCTGGTGAAAGTGATGCGATCGCGGCGGCTCAGGCGTGGTGCCGAGGTAGGCGATGGGCCCTGAAACCCTGATCTCGAGGCCCGCGATCTCGATGTCGGCGCCCGATATCGATGAGACCGACGTCGAGGCCGTCACCGAGGTCCTGCGCTCCGGGCGCCTGGCGCTCGGTCCCAGGGCCGAGGAGTTCGAGCATCGCATCGCGGAATATGCCGGGGTCCCCCATGCCGTCGCGGTCAGCTCCGGGACGGCGGCGCTGCACCTGATCTTGAAGGGCCTCGCGTGTGGGCCGGGGGACGAGGTGCTGGTGCCCTCGTTCACCTTTGCCGCGAGC
>Ga0136623_10000609_pt1 | contig 11011 bp, 3 predicted proteins | sample AntDrymUQ4492106_2_FD_104656 | JGI IMG/M metagenome (GOLD analysis project Ga0136623, IMG submission 104656) | Polar desert sand microbial communities from Dry Valleys, Antarctica - metaG UQ449 (21.06) | ecosystem: Environmental > Terrestrial > Soil > Desert | place: Antarctica: Dry Valley...
AAAATCGCGCCCGACCAGATCGAACTGGCTTTGACTTCAAAAGATGTCCGGCGAATTAGTAAATCCGGCAAATTGGTGGCGATGATCGGCGTTGAAAACGCTTATCCGATTGGAACGGATTTGAGCAGAATAAAGGACTTTGCCGAAAGAGGTGCGCGTTATATGTCGCTGGCGCATAACGGTCACAGCCAGCTTGCGGATTCAAACACCGGCGAAAGAGATAATGTTTGGCTGCACAACGGTTTAAGCGAACCCGGCAAAAAAGCGGTTTATGAAATGAACAAATGGGGAATTATAATTGATGTTTCGCATCCTTCAAAACAGGCGAACATCCAGGCGATTCAGCTTTCAAAAGCTCCAGTTATCGCATCACATTCATCAGCCCGCGCGCTTTGCGATCACAGTCGTAATTTGGACGACGAACAGCTTGAATTGATCGAGAAAAACGGCGGAGTCGTACAAACTGTGGCGTTTCGCAGTTATGTCAGTAAAGAAAAAAGCGAACTGCGCTCGAAGATGTCTGCCGAAATATTGAAAGAACTTGCTGAAAAAGAAGGTTTCAAAATGATGGAGCGGGCTGATGTTTTGAAATTGCCTGAAAATGAACGGGCTGAATATGGAGCTAAATTGACGGCTTTTCGGGCGAAAGCAAGACCGGTAATCAATGAGCGTTTGAGGGATAAAGCACCTGATGTCAATGTTAAAGATTTTGTAAATCACATAGATTATCTGGTTAAAAAGATTGGAATTGATCACGTCGGCATCAGTTCCGATTTCGACGGCGGCGGCGGGGTTGAAGGTTGGGACGATGCTTCCGAAACGTTTAATGTCACGCTCGAACTCGTGCGGCGCGGTTATAACAAAAAACAAATCGCCAAACTCTGGAGCGGGAATCTTCTGCGAGTTTTGGACCAGGTGCAGAAAGTTGCAAAACAAATGCAGAAGTAAGGTTAATACTTTAATTAAGGCATTAATCACGATGAAGTTTAGATAATGTTTGAAAAGATTTGTGCCGCAAATCCAGAAAGCTGGCGGTTAGGCGGAAGTTTATGCGGTAGTGAAGAACGTTAATGAAAGGACTGGTTTTGCAAAAGAAAATGATGTAAAAATTCCTCTGCGTCAGTAAATTTAAGGCGTTCCCATCGCCCGGAAAACGTCGTCGAAACAATTGCTTATTTTATTTTTCAAATCTATATTAGGTGTGTATTAATCAACTACAAATGCGAGGTAAAGATGGCTAAAAAGATAAAATCTCCTGAAGAGGTTCAAAGATTAAAATACGAAATTTGGAACGACATTCTGCCGAGCGGCGCGACAAATCTGGAAAGTTTGGAAAGCTCGGCGAAAGTAATCGTCGCCGAAGGTGATTCGTGGTTTGATTATCCGCCGGGACTGGATATTCTGGATAATTTGAAACGCAGGCATAAATACAATATTTATAAAGTGGCAGAAGCCGGCGACTCATTGGAAAATATGAGTTTCGGCACAAAAACCAATCGCAACTTTTCAAGACGCACGCCGCCGCTCGAAGAAACTCTCGGCGCAATCACAAAATATAAACCGAAGGTTTTTCTTTTATCGGCAGGCGGAAACGATATTGCCGGCTCGGAACTGGAATCGTATCTGAATCATTCCGATTCCGGTTTGCAGCCTTTAAGAAGAGATTTTGCCAAATATATCTTTTCAACCGTTGCCCGAAGAGCCTACGAAAATATTTTAACCCGCGTCTGGAATCTCGATACAAACATTCACATTATCTCTCACGGTTACGGATATGCCATACCCGACGGGCGCGCCGTATTTAATTTACTCGGCTTCAATTTCGGCGGACCCTGGCTGCGACCGTCATTTGCCAGAAAAAATATCACAAACACGACAGTCGCAGAGGGCATTATTGCGGAAATAACCGACCTTTTTAACGCAATGCTCCAGGACCTCGACAACAAGCACGCCAATTTTCATTATCTCGATTTAAGAACGGCTATTAAACGAGACGATTGGCGCAATGAACTGCATCTTTACGATGAAGACTTCGCAAGAGTCGCGGATATTTTTCATCAGGAAATTAAGAAATATTAAGAGTTTGGTTTCGTGCTGAAAGTCTGAATAAAAATTAAAGTTGCGAAATATATAAAAGAATTATGACACGAACTCAGAATGGGTGGTGTCCGCCACGTTGACGCGGGTTATGATGAGGCGGTTGAGTTTGCGAAAAAAAACGATGTGAAAATTCCAATGATGGTTGATAGAGAAAAATGCCGCGAAAGAAAACAGAAATTGAAAACCCGCTCAAAGGCAGAAACCCGTGCAGCAAGGGTGTCAAAGACGAAAATATACCCGCCGATAAGATTGAAGAACAGCCGCAATGCCACATTCACGATAAAGTTGAAGATGATCAAGTTGAAAATATTCGTGAAAATGTCTGCGTAAAAGAATTTGATTATCCTTTGATCAAACACACCGATGGAAAACAATATTGCCTGTTTCATCTGCCGACTAAAGAAAAAGACACAGAGAAATTCGAAAAATTTTTTAAAACAAGATTGAATTCGGTTAAAGAAGGAATTGCCAAAATTAAAGAATTGCCCAAAGAAGAATGTGAAGAAGCCAAACGCCTGCTTTCTTACGACTTTCGGTATGTTTGGTTTCCTTCCGTTAATTTAATGCTTTACGAATTTCAAGTTACAGCTAATTTCGGATCAGCAACATTTTCATCTATCGCTTTTTTCATGTCAGCAACATTTTCGGCTTATACTGATTTCAGTTTAGCAAGATTTTTGTCTTTGGCTAATTTCAGGGCGGCAACATTTTCATCTGACGCTGATTTCACGGCGGCAACATTTTCCGCTTATAGTGATTTCAGCGCGGCAACATTTTCGTCTGGCACTGATTTTAGTTCGGCAACATTTTCGGCTTATGCCGATTTTGATTCGGCAACATTTTTGTCTGATGCTTATTTCGGTTCTGCAAGATTTTTTTTTATCGCTTATTTCGGTTCTGCAACATTTTCGGCTAACGCTTTTTTTATAGGAACTGCATTTTCGGCGTATGTTTCTTTCAGTGCGGCAACATTTTTGTCTGATGCTGATTTCAGTAAGGCAAAGTTTGAAGAAACTTCGCAAATCTTTTTTGATCAAACATCCTTTCAGGGCGTTGCCGATTTTCGTCTGGCAGTAGTCAAAGGCTACTTATTATTTGAGGCGGGCGAAGGCAAGGTTTTTAACGGCTTCGATGATGAGGAAATGGAACCGTATTATGGGAAACGCATGACAGACGTATTTGAAAACAGGTTGGAATTTGCCAATATCAGAGCCGAAAAGCCCGAGCGCATTACTTTTAACAAGGTTCGCTTGCGCCCGGGCTGGTTTGTAAATGTAGATTCACGAAAATTTGTCTTTACCGATATTGCTTGGGAAAACTATAAAGCAAGAAAGTCGGAACTGGAAGAGGAATTGAAAAGCCTGACGGATAGAAGGTATAAAGAACCACACAATTACCAGTTGTTGACCGTTTCATTTCGCAATTTGGCGGCAAACGCCGAGGAGTTTAACCGCTTTGAGGAAGCATCGAACTTTCGCAAGTCGGCTTCCGAATGTGAAAGACTGGAGAGGCTTAACAGGCAAAAGAAGTCGTGGCGCGAATTCAAATCGGAAAAGGGAATGAGCATTCCGAAATTGTGGAGGTTTATAAAGACAGCACAGTTTGACTTTGTGCATTTTCTCTATCGTTGGCTGAGCTATTACGGCGAGAATTGGCTTCGGGCGTTTGGCTGGCTGTGGGTAATCTGGATAGTTTTCGCTTTCGGATTTTTTCTTCTGGGAGAATTCGGTACTGAACAGAACATAGAATATCTGGGATTCGGCAAATCGTTCGCGTATAGCTTGTTCGTAATGACTCTACAGAAACCCGAACCCCGATCGCTTTCTACCATAACTTACATTCTCTATGGCTTGGAAACAATCTTCGCGCCTGTGCAAGCCGCGCTTCTCGCGTTGGCAATCCGGCGGAAGTTTATGCGGTAGAAAGCTAAAAAGGGTGAAAGTGAAAGAGGGGAAAAGTGTGTGGTAAAATCGCAAACGTGGTGAAATTATGACATCGGAAGAAGTTTTGTTGGAAAAGTTTAAATTTATGCTGGTTAATAGGAAAAAAACCGTGAAATGTTAACGTTTCACGGTTTTTAAATTAAACAGTCGCGGATAAATTAATATCTTCTGACTTTGACATATTTTCTCTTCTTCTTATTAAGTTTGTAGGTGTAAAGAGCCGAACCGCCCAAACCGGTGGCTCCGCCAATCACAGCACCCTTTTTGCCGCCGATAAGACCGCCGAGAAGCGCGCCTGCGCCTGTTCCGACAGCCATATTAACGCGATTGCGATGACGACGGTAAAAGCTCGGTTTCCTGGTTCTGACATAACGCACACGCCCGTTTCGACCGACAACGCGTCTGGCATATATTTTCTGCTGAGCTTCAGCCGTCACCGGCAGCATCAGCGGCATTAATCCGACCACCAAGGTCATCATAATAAAGGTAATTAAATATTTTCTCATTTTCTTATTTCTCCCCGTTGCAAATTTTTCTATTGCAAAATCAACTTTTGCTTAATTATTACAATATAAACCTACAAGCAATTATGATGCCACTATTGAGGCGTAGTTAATGATGAATTTTGTCTTTATTAAAGATGATTTTGTAACTATATCGTGCAGAGAGTGTTCTATTTGGTGGTGAATTTTTACAATTGCCTCCGAAAGGCGGGTTGTCTGCCATCTTGAGGCGCATTACACGAAAGCGATAGATTTTGCGGAAGAAAATGATGTGAAAATTCCAATATTTATTTAAGGAGATAAAATGAAGAATAATTAAGTTCCGAATCAGATTTGGATTTTGTTCACAAAAGTTTAGATGAATTTAATAGGGGAATAATTAATAGAGACGTGTGCGATGGTTTGAGTAAAACACACCTGCTTTGCAAAATTCAGAATCATTTTATTTCAAAATGAAAACAGCCTGCAACTTTCGCCGCAGGCTGTTTATCTCTTAATTGAGTTTTATCTCAATGTTATTTATCCGTTCGGCAAGGCAATTATATCTACATCACTCAAATCTTGCGTAACATTTACTACCTTCGGTGAAAACGTATATTGTTTCGACCGGACGGTAATGATATATGTTTCGCCCGCTTGAACATCTGTAAATTTGAAATGCCCGAAAGAATCTGAACGAACTTCGCGCGCTTGACCTTGACTGTCGGTTAAGAAAACCTGCGCTTTAGTTACTGATCGTCCTCCGGTTGTCAATACCCGTCCGCTGACCGCTGCGTTCGCCGCCGTCGGAGCCAGAATCGTGACCATCCCGTTCGTCGCCGTCGGTGTAAACAACTGCGGCGCGTCGCTCGATGCGTTGACGTTCGAGAGCGTCAACGGCGTTGTTCCCGGTGTAGCGTTTGCCGCGATAGTGAATGTCACGGTTATCAATATCTGATTGTTGCCCGCTGCTATCTCACCAATGCCCGCATCGCTGCTTCCCATCTGGTTGTTTGGAAATCCGCCGACCGAACAGTTGATCGTTCCGGCGGTCGCTACATTGCACGACCTGACTGATGCTCCGGCATTGCCCGCGCCGATGACCGGCATACTCAACACGCTCGTATCGTAACTGATGATAAAGCCGTATTCGGATTCGTTGCCGACGGCATTGACCAGAATATTGACCGTCACCATTTGTCCGGCACTGCCGCTCGCGCTTTCAACTCTGACTTCGCGCGGGTTTCCTCCTTCCGGTGATTTCGATTCATCTCCCGATTTTTTTGCTTCAGCGATTAAAGCCATCGGTCCGCCGCCCGGCTGCGTCGGACCGCCCGCTGGTTGCAGAGGATCCGAGCCGTTCTGATAGCGACGGGTCTGCACGACATCGGTCGTGTCAATAGCTCCGTCACCGCGCGTGCCGATTGGAGATGAATCCGCCCTCTGAAACTCGTTCGGAGTCGTGCTGGGCGTATCCGTCCCGTTTAAGAAACGGCGCATCTGTACGACATCGTCCGAAAGAATGCTGGTGTCGCCCGAGGGTCGGGGTGAAACATCCGCCTCGATTCCAGTTCCATCGCCGGTTCCGGCGAATTCGTTGAGAATCGTTCCAATTCCCTGAGGGTCGGTAATAGTTGCGTTTGTCGCGTTCGAGAGATTAACAAAGAAAGTTTCGTCCGGCTCCACAAGCAAATCACCGTTGACAAGGACAGTGACGGTTTTAACTGTTTCGCCCGGATTGAAAGTAACGACTTGATTAACGACAGGTTGATAGTCGTTATTGGCAACCGTCGCCGTATTATCCGCGGTATTAACAGTTACGGTAACGGTCTGACTACTGACAGCGGACAAAGTAATGGTAAAGGTTGCGTTAGTCGTGCCGACATCTCCTTCACTCACCGAAACATCGTTAATAGAGATTCCGGGGTTCGCCGCTGTCGGCGCGCAACTTGACAGAGTCGTTAAGAACGGAGTGAAGTCAACATTTGCTGTGACTTTATCGCCTGAGCCGGGACCAACCGGACCCGGACCGTCAGGTGCGCCCCAGTAATTATTCTCGGCATTTGTCACAAACGCCGTATCGTTCTGCACTCCGAACGTCGGATTACCGACGATGTTGTTTTCATTAACGTTGATGCCGTTCGTCGAACTGCTCGGAGTTCCGCCGAATTGCGTGTCGGTTCCGACGTAAACACCGACATTGTTGTTGGTGATGTTATTACAAGTTACCGTCGGCACTGCGGGCGCGACGTGCGAAATGCCGCGCAGAGCATTGCTGATATTGTTTAGGGTAATCAAAATATTCGGCGAATCGGTCGAAGTATTCGTGATGTAAACGCCGTCAACCCGCGTATAGCCGCCCGCAACCAGCGCGGCGCGGTCGGGCATAATCGTGTTATTGCTGATTGTGACCGGCACTAGCTGTTGAATTGACTCCAGCATAATTCCGCGGAATTTGTCAAAATTACCGTTTACCTGCACATAAGAATTAATCGTATTGTTGGAATAGGTAAAGCCGTTTGTCGAGTAAGCGTAATGTAGATTGTGATAAATCGCGTAACCGAAAGCGGTAATCTTGTTACTGTCAACTACCGGAGCCGGAGTCGTGTTGGTGAAAAAGTTTTCTACCACAACGCCGCTGAAAACTTGCGTCGCTACATTGTCTTCTATGTTGGCAAAAGCGCCGTCATCAATGCGGATGCCTTGTCCGAAACAAGCACCGATAACATTGTCAACTTGATTGTTGGAAAGAGTGCTGTTGCCCGTTCGCGGTCCGCCGCCGCCGGTGCCGTTTAAGAAGATGCCGAATTCGCCGATGTTTTTGACGATGTTATTGGTAACAGTTTGGTTCGCATTGTCCGCCACCGTCGGCGCGCTGTAAACACCTGAATAGGCATCGATATTCGCGCCGTTAAAGATAAAGGTAGAAGTTAAATTGGGATTATCGCCGTCGAGCGTAAAACCGTTGAAGGTGATTCCGGCAACCGATAAAGTGACGATAGCCGAATCGGTGATGAAAGCGCAATTGGCTGCGTCAACCGGATTGCTGATTGCCGTGCGAACAATCGCTTCCGCGCCGCGTGTTCCGGTATTCGGGTCAACACCGGCGTTCGGTCCGAGAATCGTCAGCTGTTTGTTGACGTTGACGTTTTCCGTGTAGATTCCCGGACAAACCTTAATCGTATCGCCCGGATTTGCAGCATTTACTGCTCCTTGAATGGTCGTCGAAGCGGCATCGGCGGCATTGCAGTCTGTCGCACTCGCCATTCCGTCATCGTCAACGACGCGGGTCGCCGGCGCGATTGCCGGCGCGCAACTTGACGGAGCCGTTAAGAACGGGAGAAAGTCAACATTTGTGCTGACTTTATCGCCGGAACCGGGTCCGACCGGTCCGGGACCGTCTGCTGCGCCCCAATAATTGTTTTCGGCGTTGACTAATGTCGGACCGTCGTTTTGCAGCCCGAATCCGTTGCCGACGATGTTATTATTGTTGGCTATCAAGCCGTTAGCCGCACCGGCGCTGATATAAATGCCCGTCGTGTTTCCGAGGAAATTGTTACAGGTGAACGTCGGAACAGACGGCGTATCTTCATTAAACGCCCCGCGAATAAAGTCCGTGACGCTGTTGCCGTCAAAGACGATATTCGGGGATGCGTTAGAAGAATTCGTAACCATCAAACCTTCATTGCGTGTGTAACCAGCCGCACTCAACGCCGCCCGATTACCCGTCAGTGTATTGTCTGAAACGGTGACGTTGACAGTCTGTTGAATTGACTCGACGCGAATGCCCTGATACGCCGTCGGCAGCGTTACCTGCGGCGGTAGAACGCTCGGCACATATGAAGTGACCGTATTGTTGGAAATCGTAAATCCGGGTGCGCCGTAGACATAGTGCAAATTGTGACGAATGCCGATTCTGAATGACGAAACATTATTGTTGCCGATAACCGACGCCGGATGCGTCGTCGTATTGCCGCTGTAGTTCTCGATGGTAATACCGACGCGAACCCGCGTTACGACATTGTTCAATACGCTCAACCACGCGTCTTCGCCAATTCTGATGCCTTGACCGAAATTACCGAGGACGTTGTCAACCTTGTTATCTGAAATCAGACTGTTGGCATTTTTTGCTCCGCCCTGACTGTTTGAAGTTATCCAAACGGCGATTTCACCGATATTCCTGACGATGTTGTTTGTGATGACGGCATCGGGATTAGCTGTTTCAGTTCCGTAAATGCCGAACTCGGCATCAACGTCCGCGCCGTTAAATAGAACGCCCGATGTCAAAGTCGGATTATCGCCGTCAACCGTGAATCCCTTAAACGTAATTCCGTCAGCCGCAAGGTTCACCACGATTGGTCCGGCAAAGCTCGGATTTAACGGGTCGCTCGATGTCGGGACGATAATCGCTTCCGCCGTCCGCGTTCCCGTATTCGGATTAACGGCTTCATTAGGTCCGAGCAATGTCAGATCTTTATTAATGTTGAGTTGTTCCGCGTATGTTCCCGGACAAACTCTGATGGTGTCGCCTGCATTCGCGGCGTTTACCGCGCTTTGGATTGTCGTGAAAGCAGTGTTCGCAGCATCACAATCGGTGTCGCTCGCCATTCCGTCATCGTCTACGTTACGTGTCGTCGGACCTGCTGCCGTTACCGTTAAAATAAAGGTATCGGTAGCAGTTAAGCCGCCTGCGTCGGTAACAGTTACCGTAATAGTCGTCTGTCCGGGCGCAGATGGAGATATATTGAGTGAGCGATTGCCGCCGCCGTTATCGGTAATAGTCGGGTTTGGCGCAACTGTCGTGTTGCTTGAAGTCGCAGTCACAGTCAAATTCGCGGGCGGTGTTTCGGCATCGCCTACGGTAAAGGGAATAACTATCGGCGTGCCGACAGTTCCACTCTGGTCGGAAATGTCGGAAATCGTCGGCGCGGTGTTCGCCGCCGCGTTGACATCATACTCTTCGCCGAAAGCGTCGCCGTCGTCCAAGGTCGCGCCGCCGAGCGGATTAGTCGCCGCGTCGATTATCGAATTGTCGTCCGTAACGTCGAGCCGAATTGTTCCCGTGCCGCTTCCCGTGTTGACCGTAACCGTGTAAGTCGTGCCGCTGCCCGAAATGCTCTGAATCGAAGCGCCTGTAACGCCCGTCGTCGTCAAAGCGAAATCACTCGCGTCAACGCCTGTAACCGCTTCGGTGAAAGTAACCGTGTATAAAACCGTCGAACCGCTCGTCGTCGGATTCGGGCTTGCCCGAACGATTGACGAAACCGTCGGCACAATCGTGTCGACCGTGAACGAATTCGTATTTGAATTGAGGCTCACGTTGCCAGCCGCGTCCGTCGCCGTCGCTCGAACCATAAACGTGGCGTTGCTCAAAGGGATCTGATCCGTGAAGCTGAAATTGCCCGAACTGTCAGCCGTAACCTGTCCGATAATAATTTCGGCAAGATAAATCGTAACCGTCGAATTCGCTTCGGCAGTTCCGCTGTATGTCGGCGTATCGTCATTTGTCGTCGAACCGTTCGCCGGAGTGATAATAACCGGCGCGTTCGGCGCGATTGAGTCAACCGTAAAAGTATTCGTATTTGAATTGGGGCTAACGGTGCTTCCCGATGTCTGCGCCGTCGCATAGACCGTGTGCGAGCCTTGTGAAAGCGCTGTCGGCTGCGACAAACCAAAGAATCCGTTGGTCGCCGTCGTCGTTCCGACGGAAACACCGTCAACATAAACCGTAACCGTCGAATTTGCCGGAGCAGTTCCGTTGTATGTCGGCGTCGTCGTATTGATTAACGAACCGTTCGCCGGATCGTTCACTACCGGAGCGGCGGTTGCGGGCGCAATGACTGTTAATACAAATGTATCGCTTGTGGTCGTAGTTCCATCAGAAACTGTAACTGTTATTGTTGATGTTCCGGTTTGATTAGTCGCCGGAGTTATGTTGATAGTGCGGCTTCCGGTTGTTCCGCCCAATGTAATATTGGCATTTGGAACAAGTGTTTGATTACTTGAAGTTGCTGTAACAGTCAAACTTGTAGTTGCGGTTTCAGCATCTCCAATAGTGAAATTAATATTTCCTGTTGCTGTATTAGCAAGAGTTGTTTTGTCTGTAATATCGGAAATTGTAGGAGCAGTATTACCGGCTACTGAATTTACCGCTTTTGGCGTCCCAGTTGCCACACGAAAGTCTGCTGAGTTATTGTCCGTATCTGTTCCGTTAGGTATTCTTTGAATTGTATAGAAATTAGTAGCAGGTGCGGGTGCAGGCGCTGTTTCGGAACAATTTGCCGTGGATCCATACCCAACATAATCAATAACACCTGCTGCACCGATGGCAGGGCATCCCTGTATAGCGGTTGTATTGCTAACTAAAGCAAATTTGCCTGCTGTCGCACTGGCTGGAATGGTTCCGCTTAAATCCGGTGTAATTGTTGTGGTTGCGGTTCCAGTTGAACTATTAGCACCTAAACCTATTAAATAATACCCTCCAGC
>Ga0136623_10000612_pt1 | contig 10983 bp, 13 predicted proteins | sample AntDrymUQ4492106_2_FD_104656 | JGI IMG/M metagenome (GOLD analysis project Ga0136623, IMG submission 104656) | Polar desert sand microbial communities from Dry Valleys, Antarctica - metaG UQ449 (21.06) | ecosystem: Environmental > Terrestrial > Soil > Desert | place: Antarctica: Dry Valley...
ACGTCTATCAGGCCGTCTTCGGGCCCCTTGAAACACCGCAGAATCGGCCCGCAACCCTTGTGCCGTAAGGGGTTTCGGCTTCCACCAGTTCCCACCAGTTCCCACCAGTTCTGACCGTTTCTCACCAAATCGCGTCCTATGCGCGTCCTGGCAGAGGGTATCTTCGATTTCGCGGTCCGTAAGTCCGCAGGACCGAACGCCTGTTCCCCCTACACTGCCCCCTCATGACCCTGTGGGAACCGCGCACCTGGGACGAACTTGATTTGGCAGCCGCCAACAGGCTGCTCGACGAGAGCAACGGGCTCGAACTGAAATCCGACATCACCAACGACAAGCTCGCCAAGGCTCTTGCTGCACTGGCGATCAACGGCGGCACTCTGCTGATCGGGGTCACCGACCACGGAGAACTGGCCCCCGTCGTCCTCGACGGCTGGAGCGAGCGGGTAAGCCAGGTGGCGTCGATGAAGCCGCAGCCGGGGTTGACGCCCCGGGTATGGACGATCCCAACCCCGAACGACCCAACACTCGGTGTCGTTGCGGTGGTGGTCGATGCCAGTCCCCTCGCCCCCCACATGGTCGACGGCAGGTACCCAGCCCGCCAGGGCATCACCACCGGGTACCTCCCCGACGACACCGTGCAGCGGCTGATGGAACGGCGACACGAAGCCAACCGCGACGCCCGAAGCGAACTCGAAGCCTATATCGCCCGCGACCCATTCGCCGGCATCGCAATCAGACCGGAGGAGTACGACACGATCGGTCGCTTCTTCATGGTGCTGGTACCTCGGCTCGCCGACCAGCGGCTCCTGCGCACCGCGATCAACGACAGCCCCGCCGATGATCAAGGGTGGATACGTACCTGGCTCCTGTCCCAGCGGGCGGACAACGACCCGATCGACCGCGACGATTTCGGGACGTTCGCACGGCGCGGCGACGGCGTGGCCATGAGCACTCTTGACGGGTCGCGACATCCCACCCATCCACGACTCGCCCGTGAGTTGGAGATCACCCACGGCGGCACGTTGCGGCTCTTCACCGCGATCACCAGGGAGATCGATGGCAAGGAATGGATCCTGCCTGACGTCATCGTCAATTGGACCAAGCAGGCGTTGCTGTTCGCCCAACGTATCGCCACCAACACCGGCTATCGGGGGCCGTGGGCATGCGGACTCCACCTCACCGGTCTCGAGGGACGGCGAGTCACCTGGTACGGTTGTTCTTCATGGACAACGGAGCCTCGCTACCCCGATGACACCTACACCGAACTGGTGACTGCCACCGCCGGTGACCTGACCGCACCGCATCGCATCGGTCGGCGGCTACTGGAGCGGTTCCTCCTCGCGATCGGCGAGGACGCCTACCACCGCCCCATCCTGCGATGGCTCGACGGACCATCCCCAGGACCCGACGCCACATCGTAACGGCGGGAACGGCTCAGGGCCGGCCCTCGTGCCCCGCTTTAATCAAGGGGACCGGGCTCGGGATCCACCGTAAGGCTCCTCAGTTCAAGACACGCCTTGTAGAGGACGCGCTCCAGCTCCAGGTCGGTGGGAACGCCCCTTCGCCTGCGGTAGATCGTCCCAGTGCCTTCGACCGGCTCGTAGCCGTAGACACCGACGGCGTCGACGACCTGCTGGGCGGCGTTCGCCCATCTGATGATGGCGGCGAAGTCGGCATCGTTCAGGACGCGGACAGCGACGAAGAAGTAGATGTTGGGCAGGTTCGCTCGGAGCCAGGTCGTCAGGTCTCCGCCACCCGAGCCGCCGCCGGCCGGGGGCTTGCCCTCGATGGTCATGCGACGGCTGTACTCGCCCTTGAGGTCGATCGACTTGAAGGCCAGCTCCTTGACCCTCTTGCCGAGGTCGGCCGAGCCTCGTCGGCCGGCTGGAAGCTGGCGCGGGCTCAGCGCGTGGCGTGGGGTGCCCATCATCTTCGCTTCGAGGAGGAACCCGATCGGCCCGACGGCCGGGTAAACGCCGTCGAGGTTGTGCTCCGGGACGATCAGCCCCGGAACCTTGTTCCGGGTGTACAACGTGTCGATCTCGGCGCAGTTCTCCAGGAGCAAGGCGAGCAGGTCGTTTAAGAAGTCGCCCTTGCCGTTCTGGATGTCGCCCGAGAGCGCCGTTCGCAGCTCATCGGTGAGCGGCATGCCCGCGGTCGTGGCGAGATCGGTGTCGAATGCCGACATCGCAGCAAGGAAGCCTGGCTCGACCTGATTCCAACTCGTGGCGCCGCTGGCCTCGGCTTCGAGGTACATCTCGCGCAAAGGTCGGCATCGAGGGCTGCGCGCAACGACCTCGCTCGTTCGGCGCGGCTGGCTGATGGGAACAGGTAGGACCACACGGTACCTTGGCTCGGCTGGGTCGATCCTATGTCCCGAGGGCTGCCCGGACCAAGGACTGGTCCAGCCCGAACGCTGCCGCGGCGTACTCGGTGGCGGCGTCCCGGTCTCTCGTGCGGAACGCGGATGCCAACCCATCCTGCATGGCACGATCGACGTCTCTCAGGCGGGGCAGGCGCATCCGGCGGAGGTACTGCGCCTGGAAGCGGTAGCAGCCGCCGCGCATCTTGACGCAGTATGCGCCGATAAGGGCGTTAGCAACGTCGGACAGCAGGATCCCGCCCAGGACTTCGAGGTCCCAGGCCTCTGACACGACGAAGTACAGATTGTGGTGCGGATAGAGGCGGCCACCGTCGAGTACCGGGTTGGCCTTGGCCTTGATGTCGGGCAAGACGAGCTTGTCGCGGCCCTGGAGGCTCGGATCGACCCTGTCGATGGTCCTAAACCAGGACTCCGGTCGACGGCGCGCGACATGCCGATCTCGGAGTCGGTGCTCCTTTGCTCGCATGTACGCGTTGAGCCGCGGGTAGGCATCCAGATCGACGAGAGAACCGTCCTTCCACGGATTGACGAGGTACGTTCCTGACCACTCGACCCTTCCGGTGGTCGTATCCCGAGAGGTCAGCAGGGGGAGCAACCGGTCCTCCTCGACGACCGAGGTATCCCGCGTGATGTAGACCTCGTCGCAGCCGGTCGCCACTCCGATGCCGACGCGGGTGCCCGTGTCGGCGGTCTCAAGGGGGGGGAAGCGGGCTTCGAGCTCGGCAACGAGCTGCTGACGAGCCGGGTTGCCTGCCGGCCACGACGGCGTGCCCCGGAACCAGGTGCTCAGCCGGGTCCCCGAGGCGCTTCCCTGGGAGATGGTCGTCGATCCATCCCTTGCCCACGCCGTGATCCCTCGGGTCTCAGTCCGACCGAAGTCCCGTCCAGCATCGACAACGGTGACATCGCTCTGGGTGCCGTTACGCAGGACGATGATCGCCGGGTAGGCCGAGACCTCGTCCTCGAAGGCATCCACGTCGTGCATGCTCACGATCGTGTCGACCGCGTAGCGACTCGTGACCAGGTCTCGCAGCGCAGCGCCGTACTGGTTGTGCATCCAGCGGTCAGCGCATATGAACCCGAGACTGCCATCGCTGTGTAGGACGCCGAGACCCATCTCGATGAAGCCGACGTAGATGTCGCTCCTCCCCAGCATCGTGGGACACGCCTGCCGGTAGGCGGCGGTCAGGTGCCGGGGCACGTCCTCCAGCCGGACGTACGGCGGGTTGCCAACCACGTAGTCGGCCGAGTCGGGCTCATGGTCCCTCAGCAGGAAGTCAGCCGTCCTAACCCACTCGGTGGCCAACGCTGCGGAGTGACCATCGTCCAGCCCGTGCTCGCCGAGCCGGTGGGTCACCGCCTTGCGCGCCAGGTCCGCGTTCCCGTCGAGCACGTCAAAAGCCCGGATGGCGCCTCCCGCCAACGCGATGTCAGTCCCTCGCTGTCGACACGACTCGACCAATCGATCGACGATGGGGATGAGGAATGCGCCGGTGCCGCAGGCGGGCTCCACGATCGTCCGTGATGCCAGGTCGGCCTCGGGCTCGTAGCCGACCAGGTCGAGGATGAACTCGACGACCCACCGGCGAGTGAAGACCTCACCGTGGTTGACCTGGTCTGTTGCGTCAGCGTCGATCCGCTTGGCAGGCGGGTCGAGAAACCTGAGCTGGCTCGTCATGTGGACACTCGATTCGCGGCAGGGTAATTACACGCATGTGATCTTGACCAGCATGGTACGCGTAGCGGGTGACGTTTTCCATCCCTCCACGTCGCGGCCACGCCCCGCGTGTCACGTCGCCCCACCGGCGGAGCACCAGCCCCTGGGGCGAGCTCAGCGCAGCTCGAAGGTGCCGGTCGGCGGCGACCACCACTCGTAGCATCGGAGGCACTGGACCGACGGTGGATCGAGACCAGGGTCGGTGTGCACGCTCTTGGCGAACGCGAACACCGGGACGCCGTCGACCGTCTCCGAGTAGAGGTAGCGGTCGGTCTCGATGGTCTCGGCGAAGAAGGCCATTTCGGTCAGATCGCTGTTGTGACACGCCGGGCACGTCAGCCTGGCTGGCGCCACGGGCGAGATCGCTCGATCTGCCATGGCGGGGATCAGTAGCTCGGAACGACCAGGTGTGCGCTCGCCAATGAGCGTCATAGGCCTGCGAGTCGGTCCCTGATCGCGTGGCAGAACTTGTACTTCAGGCCGGAGCCGCATGGACATCGGTCGTTGCGGCCGACTCGCTGGAATGCGGGAGCGGGATGGTCCGCCTCGGTCGCGAGCTGCTGTTGCGTCGTGCGAAGCTGCTGGCGGAGGCTCCGAACCTGCTGGTCCCGCTGGGCCAGCCGTTCCTGCGCTTCGTTCAGGCTGCGCTTCAGCTCGGCGACGGTCTCTCGGAGCCCTGCTGCATGGACGGCGATCTGATCGCCTAGCACGCCGTCGAGGGGCGCCTCCTCCCCCACCTCGGTCGTCAGCTCACATGCCAGAAGGACGGCCAGACCCTCGCCCATGGTGACGCCCGCGAGCCGACAGTACCGTCGCCAAACATCCCAGGCCGCGTCGGACACGGGCACCTTGACCATCTGTGGCCCGCCTTCCGACGCGAGCCTGGACAGGATGCGTCGGTCGACTCGGGCGAGCGTCCCTCGATCCATGGTCATCTGCGCTCCCTACGGTGTACTGGTTTACCGTCCGCAACTTGTTGCAAGGGCGTGTGTCTCTCGGGCCGGTTCCGCGCGCGGCGGTGGAACTCGTCCCTGGGGTCACGGGGGATGGTGCGGTCGTCGGGCATCTCGTCCTCCTATCGGTGATCGCTGTGGAGGCGATCGTGGCGGTGCGTGGTTCCCAAAAGGTGTCCGTCCGTGTCCGGAAGAGGCTTTCTCAAGGGTTCCGATGCGATTGATGGCTGTCCCGACCGCCCCGCATCGCTTCAGGACACCGTTCCCTACCAACGGGATTCTCAGACGCCGCCCCGCAAGACGGCCCAAGCAGCAGACCCGACATTCCCGACCTCGGCGGTTGGGAATCGGTCCGGACATCATCTGGGAACCACTTCGGACATCATGTGGGAACCGCCAGAGGGCAGGCTCGATGCTGGGAGCACGAGGGCGAGCGATGACCCGTGGAAGGAGGGCCAGGACGTCGTGACCGATCTGAACCAGCTCCAACCTCTGCTGTCGACCGCCGACGTCGCCGAGTACCTCGGCGTCCCGGTGAAGACCCTCTACGCCTGGCGGTACCGCCACGAAGGGCCACCAGCGCTTCGAGTCGGCCGGCACGTGCGCTACCGCCGGCTTGACATCGAGGAATGGGTCCGGTCCCGAGTAGATCCGCCCGGCCGGCCGTGAAGAGTCGACCTTGCGGGGCCGGCTGTACACCCGGTCACCAGGTGCCGGAGCAAAGGGCGGCACCGGGCGCTCGGGCGTACTATCGAGCCGGGTCCACGGAGACGAGGGAAGTAAGCGATGGCTCGGACGACCATCGACCGCCGCGGGAACGGCCGCTACCGGGCTCGGTACCAGGGTCCCGAGGCCAAGTGGCGCTCGAAGACGTTCGATCGCCGGATCGATGCCCAGCGCTGGCTGACCAACGAGCTGTCCAAGGTCGATCGGGGTGAGTGGGTCGATCCGCGGGCGGGCCGGACCACCTTCGCCGTGGTCGCCGACCGCTGGATGGCGGGGAGGACGGCGCTGCGGCCGGGCACCCGGGCTCGGGATGAGTCCTACCTCAGGTCGCTGGTCCTGCCCCGCTTCGGTGAGCGTCCCGTGGGTCGCATCCAACCCTCCGACCTCGAAGCGTGGATCGCCGACCTGTTGGTGGCGGGCAAGGCGCCGGCGACGATCCACCGCGCCTGGCAGATCGCTTCGGGAGCCCTGAGGGTGGCGGTGCGGGATCGGCTGATCCCTCTCTCCCCCGCCCGTGACATCCGGCTCCCGAGGATCGAGCGTAGGGAGCCCACCGCATTCACCGTCGAAGAGGCGATCCGCCTCGCCGACGCCATCGACCCCAGGTACCGGGCCCTGGTCCTCATCGGCGCCTTCGGCGGTCTCCGGATCGGCGAACTCGCTGGCCTTCAGCTCGGCGACTTCGACCCGCTCCGCAGCCTGGTCCGGGTCCGCCGCACCGCCTCCGACGTCCAAGGTCACGTGATCGTCGGACCACCCAAGACCACCAAGAGCATCCGCACCGTGGTGCTCCCCCACTCGATCACCGCCGAGGTCGTAGAGCAGGTGGCCCAGCTCGGCACCTCTGACCCCGAGGCGTGGATGTTCCCCGCACCCGAGGGTGGCCCGATCCGTCGCACCGCCTGGCTACGCCGGGTCTGGAAGCCAGCCCTGGCCGCCGCAAACCGCGATCCGGCCCGGGGTACCCACACCCTCCGCCGCTCCCAGGTGGCGCTCCTCATCGCCCAAGGGGAACACCCCAAGGTCATCGCCGACCGCCTCGGCCACACCTCGGTGCAGACCGTCCTCGATGTCTACGGCCACCTCTACCAAGGCGCCGACGAAGCCGCCGCCGAACGGCTTGACCACCAGATCGTCTCTCGATCTGCCGGCGCCGCACGACGCGCGGAGGTGCGAGCCCTTCCGGAGTGATCCCGGAAGGATCAGGACCAGGTGAGCGTTGCCGGATCCCATTTTGCGGCGTCTGACCGGCTGCCATCGAGAATCGGACCCAGAAGCGCGTCCTCGCCCTCGCGAGGTTTCCCAAGTCGTTCGATGCCGGGAATGCCGAAGCCGGTTAGGAGCGCGTCGAGGGGGTGATTCCAACTCCTCGGGCAGCTTGGGCGTTGTGACTGTCGTTTAGACTGCGAGACCGGGGAGCTCCGCGGATTGACTGAGTAGCAGCGTGTCGTAGGCGTCCTTGGCACGGGAATCCGCCACTGGCATGTCCGGTGCGTCCTTCCAGGCTCTTATGTGTGGCTGGATCGATTCTCGAAGCCCGCCTCGGATCCTTGGTTACAAACGGCTCGACACCCTGTGGACCTACACGATCAGCTGTTTCCAGCGACTCTGGCTCCACACATAGCCGGTCGTCCGTGCCGTTCCTGAAATATGGAATGGTTGTCCGTTGTCGTCAATACTCCTACTGTATCTGCGGCCATTGCTAATTAGATGTATAGTCGCGCGCCACTCAACACAAGAATCAGCTCCTACACGAGCGTGAATCTCGAAACGCTCGGCATCGCCACTGCCTATCGTGAATTTGAACGGCTTCTTCGACACACCTTCACCCATGTCGTCCCACAAATTGACATACGGAGTCAAGGTATCTCTTAGATCGATCTCTATATGTCTAAGAGAACCATTCGCACCCCCAGTAGAGCATACAACTTGAGTGCCCTTGAGGCCGGGCCGGGCCGCTACTACTTCCGGAACAAGAGCTTCGATCAGCACGGTCGCACCTCCTCTAGGTACGAGGATCACCTGTATCCGCTGTTCAGACGCGGTTACTGCTCCGCGGCTGCGAGCCCACTGGAACCACTCGCGGCAAACCTCCTGCGGTGGATCACCCACACCGTCGACTGTAGTATCTGGAACGATATAGGTGAACCCATCCCAGTTCGGTCCGCCTGCAAGGAAGACTGCTGGATCGATCTCTATCAGAATATCAAGTCCGAGGCGACCAGCGATCCGCCCCCAGTGTTGGACAATCAAAGCCCCCAGCGTGCCAAGAACGGCGCCCACGAAGAGGAGTATGATCTCGCTCATGTGTGAGACCAGCGATCAGCGTCGTGTGCTTCCCCCGCGTGCGCGGTTGTCTGAAAATTGAGCAGGACGATGTCCGAACACCCACACGACATACACTGCCCACCCTTGGAGTGACGATGCCGTGGCGCGCACCTAGCATTCAGGGCTCGTCGACGCGCCTCCTGCAACAACGGTACATGATAGCTCACGACAAGGAGACTACACGTGTGCACATATCCCTGTCGTGACAGCCGTTCGGCGGCATCCAGTAGCACGACGGGGATGGGTCCTAGAGAAGGTGACGAGCCAGCTTCGCAGGGTTCCGATCGGGATCGGAAACCGCTGGTGTGTGACGCTGGGTGGAACGATGCTGACCGAACGATCCGACACGTCCGCCACTGCGACAAACCAGAATCGGAGCACTTAACACCGTCTCCGCGGCCACGACGTCCGGTCGTCGGCGCCGCCGCCTCGGGGCTCGGTCGCTGGTCGGATGCCGACGTGAACGTTCGTAACGGTCAACGCCCTCACAGGGGGTGACGCCGCCGACGCCGTTCGGGTTCTGCGGATCGCCTCATCCCACGCCACGTTGCGCTTCGCCGCTGGCTTCTCGATCGTGCCGGCCAGATCGAGGTGGTCCCGTTGAGCCGTCGTGGCCATCGCGGCGCGGTTGAACACGACGTGCTCACCCTCCCGTGGCCCTGAGCGCACCACGAACGCGCCTCGGGGAGCTCTTCACTCGACCTATCGACTTGGCGCTAACTGCACCATCCACCCTCCTCCCGTCTCCGGTCGAGGTTCTCCGTGACCATCGCTCATGCCGCGGAGGGGGTCGCTAGGCCCCCGAGCCTCAACCAGAACGCGTCCTATGCGCGTTCTGGAGGGGATGTCGTGGGGTTTCGCGTTCTTAGAAAGGGCTGGAAACCCTTGCGGCGTAAGGGTTTCTGGGGTGGGCGCTACTGGGATCGAACCAGTGACCTCTGCCGTGTGAACGCAAGGAGGCGATTCTGCAGGAGATGCCGTTTGGGCCGTAGGGCATGCGGTACAATGCCTCAGGGTCTTCGGCGGGCTCCACTGTCACGCACGGTTTCGCAGCCTTGTGTGTCAGATCTGTGTCAAGTCCGGACTTTCCGGTCGGTGGCGGCCGCAGGCTGGGCGTCTCGGCGCATCCGCTGGCCCCAGAATCTGCGCCAGCTCGGCGCCAAACCGATGCATCGCTCCTCCTCCCCGACGCTTCGATCGGCTACCTTGCGCGCCATGGTCACCGAGCGAGATGTCGATCGCGTCGCCGAGGCGGCGCGAGGTCTGCCGCCAGCCGTGGAGACGTACTTCGCGGACGACTTCGTGATGAACCTCCTCGCCACGATGATCGACTATCAGATGAACGCGACGGCTGTCGTCAAGGCGTTCGAGTTCTTCCGCACCCATCGCTGGGACGAGGTCCGGACGATCGACGACATCGAGGAGCTCTTCGCCGGCTTCTCTGACGACGAGGCGGGATACACGGCTCTTGCCCAACATCTGTGGTGATACAACCTCTGGACACGGGCCGGGCAGCTCCGCAATCTCGTCCGGTACTTCCGGAGCATCGGGGTGGTCGACCAGGACCGGTTGCGGCGGTGGGCGGAGCGCAGCAACTTCGCCCGCGACTTCGAGGGGCGTGTTCGGGGCCTTGGCCTCGCCGTCTACCACTGGCAGTCGGTAGAGAGTAGGGCGATCGTGGCCGATGACGAAGCGGCGGTGTCGTCGCCGCAACACGAGAGCGAAGCTCCGAGGTAGTCACATTGTCGCGCACGGCGCGAATCTGTGCGCTATAATGCGCACGTACGTTTTCGACGCTACGAGGAGAGTCGTTCGCATGGTTCTTCACAGCCTCCAGACCACCACCACGACAGCGGAGCCTGGACCGTCTGCCGCTTCAACTGGCTCCCTTGACCAGCTACTTTTGTTCGGAGGGGCAACCCTCGTCGTCTTTGCGCTGATCTACTGGTTCAGCTTCAATAAGAATCTCGGCCGAAGAACGCTGAACGTTACATTCTCGCGACTCTATGGCCTCATAACCGTTGCTGTGCTTGGCGTTGCTCTGGCATTCGCAGCGGTGGGTGAGCAGTCGCGCACGGCTGCATTCACGTTGCTCGGCACCATTGCTGGATACCTCGCTGGAGCGAGCCCGACCACGTCTCCCACGGCCACTGCTGTGACTCCACCCGACTCAGAAACTGACGTGACGATCGAATCGGAGTCGGTGCTATGACTCACCACTTGGCGTTTCAACGGGTGTGAGGGTGGCGAGTAGGTCCCAGTTCGGCTTTCCGGTGTAGAGCAGCGCCAGGTCAGTCGCGCAGAAACTCTGGCCGCCGCTGGGTCTCGAGATGGGGCGAAACGATCCTCCTCGTTTCGATGTACGGCATGTGGGAGAGGCCGTTGAGAGGGTCCCGGCGCCCGTGCCACCTCATCGCTGCCGGGGACCTCAACATCCTGAATCGCTTCGGCGAGAGCGCCAATGCGTACTGGCGAGATCGATACACGTCGCTGTCTGATCGGGCGGCCGCCATGGGTCTCCATCTCGTCGGACCTCAGGCACCGCACGGGCGCCAGGCCGACCCTCGGCCGGCCGAGTTGCCCGAGGGTTCACTGGCACTTCGCGTTTTAGCGGGGTGTGAGGGTGGCGAGAAGGTCCCAGTTCGGTTTGCCGGTGTAGAGCAGGGCCCGGATGCGGTAGTTCCGGAAGTTGGTGATCCCGAACGCGACTCGCTTCACCCGCTTCACGAGGTTGTTGACCGCTTCGGTGGGGTCGTTCGATACCCGGGCTCGGTGCCAAGCCACGATCTGGTTGCGCCAGCGGGCGAGGGTGCGACCCAACGAGCGCACCTCGGGGGGCATCGAGTCGTCTTGGAGGTCGTCGATGAGTTGGTCGA
>Ga0136623_10000613_pt1 | contig 10978 bp, 7 predicted proteins | sample AntDrymUQ4492106_2_FD_104656 | JGI IMG/M metagenome (GOLD analysis project Ga0136623, IMG submission 104656) | Polar desert sand microbial communities from Dry Valleys, Antarctica - metaG UQ449 (21.06) | ecosystem: Environmental > Terrestrial > Soil > Desert | place: Antarctica: Dry Valley...
GCTTCGGCTTCGCTGCGCGTGCGTGCAAACGGCGGCAGGCTCGCCAGCACCGTCTTTCCATAGGGCTTCGTCAGCACGCGCTCGTCGAGGATCATCAATACGCCGCGATCGGTTTCATCACGAATCAGCCGGCCGACGCCCTGCTTCATCAGAATGATCGCTTCGGGCAGTTGATATTCGTTGAACGGATTGCGCCCCATTTTCCGCAGGTAGCGAATCTTCGCTTCGACTACCGGGTCATCCGGCGGGGCGAATGGCAGCTTGTCGATCACGACCAGCGACAGCGCGTCACCGCGAATGTCGATGCCTTCCCAGAAGCTGATACTGCCGACGAGCACCGCGTTGCCCGAGCTCCGAAACGCCTCGATCAACGCGCGCCGAGTGCTGGCGCCTTGCACCAGCAGCGGCAAAGGCTGGTCATCGAGCGCCATCAACTGGCGCAGGCGCTCCGCCACCTTGTCTACGGCTCGCAGTGTCGTGCATAGGATGAACGCGCGACCGCCGTTGGCGCGAACCAGCGGCCACGCCGCCTCCGCAACGTTTTGCGCGAAGCCGATGTCGTAGGGCGACGGCATCGACTGCGGCAGATACAGAAGTGCCTGCGTGGCGAAGTCAAACGGGCTGTTCCAGCGCGCGGTAAGCGCGTCTTCGATTCCGACCTCGGTCAGGTAATGATCGAATCGCCCCGCGGCCGTCAAGGTCGCCGATGTCAAGATCCACGGCTGCGGTTGCGCCTCGCGTGCGCGCGCCAGCGCCTGACCGGGCCTGAGCGGCGTCTCGTTGAATTGCGCGCCGTGTGTTGAAACCGATATCCAGCGCACCGACGGCATCGCGTCGCCGGTCCCCTCTTCCTCTAACTGGTTTTCGTTGCGGTCGCTGGCTGGCGTCTTCAGCGCACCGCTCCACCCGGATAACCCACGGCGCAGGTCGGCGAGCCGCGGAATCAGCAAATCGAGCTCGGCGTCGCGTCCGCGATTGATTTCGAGCGCGCGCCCCAGCTCGGCGCAGGCAGCATCGAGTTCGTCGAATGCCGGCTGCAGATCACTGCGACGCTCGATGCGCTCGAGCGGAGTGCGCGTTCCGATCGCAAGTCCGACCGCGCCGAGCGCAAGACGCAGATCGCGCACGGCGCGCTCGAATTGACTCGTCAGCGTGATCCACGAAGCGCCGTCGGGCGCGCGCGCCAGCCCCAGCGCGCGTGCGTCGCGGCCGGCTTCGAGCAATTGTGCCAGGGACAGTGAAGCGCCGAAGAAGTCGGCCGCGATCGACGGTAGTTGATGCGCCTCGTCCAGAATGACTGTGTTGACGGTCGGCAGAAAATCGCGGATCGAATCGTCGCGAAATGCGAGGTCAGCCATGAACAAATGATGATTGACGACGACAATGTCGGCCGCCTGCGCGTCGCGCCGTGCCTTGTAGACGAAGCACTCGGCAAAGCGCGGACACTCGGCGCCCAGACAGTTGTCGCGCGTCGAAGTGACCATTGGCCAGATCGCGGCGTTTTCGGGCACGGCTGCCAGCTCGGCACGATCGCCGGTCGATGTGGTTGCTGCGAAGCGCACGATCGATCTCAAATGCCCGACATCGTCGCGCGTTGGCAGCAATCCTTCGCTTTCGGCGCGAGCCATTCGATGCAGACAAACATAATTCGCGCGCCCCTTCAACAGAGCGGTTGCGGCGTTGATGCGCAGTGCATCGAGTACCGCAGGCAGGTCTTTGCGAAACAGCTGATCCTGCAGCGGCTTGGTGCCGGTCGAAAGCAACACCTTGCCGCCGGCGAGCAGCGCAGGGACGAGGTAGGCGAACGTCTTGCCGGTACCCGTGCCGGCTTCCGCGATCAGCGTACCGCCGGCGTCGATCGTGTCGTAGACCGCGGCCGCCATGTCCGCTTGCGAGGTACGGGCAACAAAGCCGGTGATGCCGTCGGCCAGTGCTCCATCGTCGGCAAACGCTGCGATGACTTGCGCTCGAACTGAATCACCCGAGCGCAGCGCGACAAATGCCGGCGTCACGCCGGAATGTCGGGCACAAGACGCATCTCGAGCTGCGCAAGCGCGTCCTTGATCTGCAACTTCCGCTTCTTCATGCGCCGTAGCGCGAGATCATCGATACTCAACTGTTCGGCCAGCCGATCAATCGCCGCGTCCAAATCGCGATGCTCGGTTTGCAGCTCGATAATGCGCCGCTTTATTTCTTCCTGATCCATTGTCGTGCAACCATCAGGCAGAGATCGGGCAACGATTGAGTTAAGCCCCAAAGACGCGCCCTCATCGTCGCTATCAAGAGCGCGTGAAAGCCGATGATAGACTCAACTAAACGACCAATGCCACTGCGTGTCCAGCTTTAAACTCAGCGCTTGCGTCGCAACCCACATCGGCGACCGCCACGAGCAACAGGACCGGGTCGCGATCATCACAAGCGAGCGGAATCCCGGTGCAATGCTGGCTATCGTTGCCGATGGCATGGGCGGCCGCACCGGTGGCCGACAGGCGGCCGATCAAGTCATCTCGACGGCAGAAAGCCTCTTTTGCGACATGTCGGAGCACGACTCGACGTTTCGCGAAATGCTGCTGCACCTGGCTGCCGAGGCGCACACCGTCATCCGCCTGACCGCCATTTCCAGCGAGAAGGAACCGCATGCGACCGTATGCGCGCTGATCATCAAGAAGCAGTACGCCATCTGGGCACACGCGGGCGACTCGCGTCTCTACTTTTTTCGCGACGGCAAGCTGGCTCATGTAACCGAAGATCAGACCTACGCGCAGCAACTGCGTGAAGAAGGCCGGCACGAAGATGCCGAGATCGCCGCGCAGCGCTACAAGAACATTCTGGTAAGCGCTCTCGGTATCAACAAGAAACCCAAGGTCCTCATCGGCGAAGAGCACAGCCTGCGCGTGGGCGACATTTTCCTGCTCGCAAGCGACGGCATGTGGGCGTACTTCGAGGACGACGAACTGTCGCATCTGTTGAACGACCTGTCGCCGCGCGATGCGTCGGAAGAGATGATGTCGCTGGCGCGCGAGCGCGCCGAAGGTCGCGGCGACAATCTATCGTTGGCCATCGTCAAGCTCGAGCCGCCGCCCAGAGCTCGCGGCTAGTCGAGAAACTTCCAGGTGTCTGCTCCGTCGAAGCGGCGGATTCTGACCGACTCGAGTAACGCCGGATCGAAGTTCTTGATGTTGACGCCATGGCGTGCTTCCGGCTCTGGGTTCAGGGGTTCCCAATGCGTTACGCATCTACACGACAGGCGCACAGCAGAACTCTGCTGAACGAACCATCACCGACCGCGACCGGTCCACCAAAGAACAAACGCCCGCTGGCGCGGGCGCTGCGTCACTTCACTGCTTGACTCGCAGGGGAAGTCCTTGCAGAGGTTAGGCGTCGGGTTGGTACCTGATTCGGCTACCCTACCGAGTGCGGCCTATCTCGCTGCTTTCAGTACGCTCTGGTGAACCCACCGTCGTGCAGGATGTTGAGCCCGGTCATGTGATCTGAGAACGCCGACAGCAATCCTTCCACCGCAGCGGCAACCTCCTTGGGCGAACCATACTTCTTCAGAGGAACATTCGCCGTTTCATCTGCGAGACGCTGATCGACACTGACTCCGGCACTGGCGGCTCGCCGCTCGAGCGACGCTGCGTATCCCGGCGTGAGCGTGCCGCCGAGGGATAGCGTGTTCACGTGGATGCCTCGCTCACCCAGAGCGAACGCCAATGTCTTGGCCTCGGCCAGCCATGCGCATCGAATCACGTTGCTCGAAGCGTAGTGGCCCAAAACCTGGGCCGACGAAATGCCCGAGATGATGACGATTTTGCAGCGGTTGCCGTTGGCAGGGTCGGGCTGCATCGTGGCGATGGCAGCCTTAAGCAACGCCAGCGGCCCGACAAAACTGTTCTGCAGGATCTCGCGCCATTTGTCACTGCTAGGGAGCGGGTCGTTCGTTGGCGGATCTTGCGGTGGCATCAATACCGCACCATGCAGGACCACTTCCCTCGCAGCGAGCTCCGCCGAAAACGACTCGATGGAGTCGTCTCGTGTCATGTCGACGCTGACCCATGAGTAGGTGCCGGCGCCAGGAAAGAGGTGCGCCAGCTCGGTAGCGAGTGCTTGAAGCTTGACAGCATCGCGAGCTGCCAGAACAAGCGAGTATCCAGCGCCTGCCAAGCGCCTACTGACCGCCAGACCGATGCCACCTGTTGCACCGGTGAGAAGTATCGTTCTTGGTACGCTGCCCATACAAAGCTCGTAGTGCCCGGCGTATTCCGGCCCGAGTGATTATGGACGGGTAGAAGGCAGTGCGGTCTTAGTGACGCCTAACGAATGAAAGGGACTTCCTCGTCCCGAGCAAGCGGCGAGGAAGCCGCACGGCATCGAAGTGCCAAGATGGTCTTGCAACCGTCCATCAACTATCTCGGAGAGGAAGTCCATGGCCATTATCAGGATCGGCGTTGATTTAGCCAAGAACGTTTTCGCGCTGCACGGAGTCGATGAGTCGGGGCGGGTAAAGATGGCTCGTATGGTTCAACGCGAGCAACTGCTCGAGGTACTGAGTGCTGTGCCTCCTTGTGTGGTGGCCATGGAGGCGTGCTCCGGAGCGCATGATTTGGCGCGGCGTGTGACGGCGCTAGGTCACAGCGCGCGCATCATGGCCGCCAAGTTTGTTTCACCGTATCGAATGAGTGGCAAGCGAGGCAAAAACGACGCCAATGATGCGGCGACTATCTGTGAAGCGGCCGGTCGGCCGAACATGCGCTTTGTTCCGGTCAAGACCGCCGAGCAACAGGCACTGCTCGCAGTGCACCGGGTACGTCAAGGCTTCGTCGAGGAACGCACGGCCACCATTAATCGCCTGCGCGGACTGCTCGCCGAGTTCGGTGTGGTGCTGCCTTTAAAGGCGGCCACCGTCCGGCGCCAAACGGCGCAGCACTTTGATGCACTGCCGGTTTGGGCGCAGCGCGCGCTGGCTGATCTGCTGGCTCATCTGTCGCATCTAGACGGCCGCATCCAGGAGTACGACACACACCTAAAGCTTTCTGCGCGCGAGGACCCGCGCGCGCGATCGCCTAATGACTTTGCGCGGTCTCGGCCCTGTCAGCGCGAGCGCCATCGTGGCGACTGTTGGCGCCGCCCACGAGTTCAAGTCAGGTCGGCAGTTCGCCGCCTGGCTCGGTATGGTGCCGGGGCAGTTCAGCTCCGGCGGCAAGCAGCGCTTGGGCGGCATCACGAAGGCGGGTGATGGTTACTTAAGGGCGCTGCTGATCATGGGTGCGCGCGCAGTTCTCGCCGCTGCACCCGGCCGCACCGATCGAATCAGCCGATGGGCTGTGGCCCTGCAGGCGCGGCGTGGCTACATGCGTGCTTTGGTGGCGATCGCCAATAAGAATGCCCGCTTGGCGTGGGCAGTGCTTCGCCGCGGCGAAGACTTCAGGATGCATGAGATCGCTACACCTTAAGTCCCGACCTGCAAACAAACTCTACGACAGAGGAGGAGCAAACTCTGCAGTGGCTGCAGTGCGTTAATGCGAGAAGGTTCTGGACCTGCGCGGGGCGTGCCTGGCTAAAACTGGGTGAGATCGATCCCGACTAACGTGTGAGGCCCCCGCGCGCGTCTTGTTCATTAGGGCCCGCAGCCATTAGTGCTGCACTCATGGCCGTTTGTAGTGTCGCAGTCCAATCCATCTCGCTCACCTCACTTCAGTCACCGCGCAGTTCTAAACCAAATCCGCTTGCAAAACACGGAAGCCCTTGTAGCTGTTTTCAGCCGCAGGCCGAGCCGAAGGCGAGGCCCGTCGGCTGGAACACATGGTTGTGCGTCACTTCTCGCCAACGCTCGTGTCGATGCGGGTTGCCACCATCTTGAACTCCTGCGAAGCGACGTGGAGGTGTCGGGGTGGATCCCCGCCGAAGGACACCCAGTAATCGAGGCCCGGCACGTACAGGATCTCCCTGGTGACATCGGCGGGGAACATCCCGTACTGCACTCCCTTGCCGACTTGCAGGAACAGTCCATCGCCGGAGAAGAAAACCGTGAGCGGCTCGCCGTCGCTCGGCGCGTAGGTTCCGGCCAGCGCTGCGGCATTCGAGCGGGTTACCCTGAGGCGGCGCGCCGTCTCCGGCAGGTCGGGCGGCTTACCCGCGAGCAACGCCACGAGATTTCGTTGGAGCAGCGACATCGCTGCTGCCGGCATGGTGCTATTGCTGACGAAGGCGACGAGTTCGCCGCGATCGCGGTCCCAATAAAGAAAATCGTGGAAGCCTTCGTTGTGGCCTGTGTAATTGCATCGGCGCCCGCCAACGTCGCAATACCAACTCAGGCCGTTGACGCCGAGCGGACCGCTTGCGACGCGACTAGGCGCTTCGCCCGGCCGCCGGACTTCCTCAGCCAGCGCGTCGCCCGAGGCCTGCGCCATGCCCCAGTGAAGCAGGTCCATCACGGAGAAGTACAGGTTTGAGCCGCCGAGAAAGCCTTCGTGGTCACGCACGTCATGCAGTTCCCAGGCGTCACCATTCCACCGGTAGCCCATGGTTCTGGTGCCGCGCCAGTCGGCGAACTCGGCTGGGCGTGCGAACGCCGACACCATCCCGAGCCGCGCGAAGAAACGCTCGCGCATGAAGGCTTCATAACCGCTCCCGGACACCCGCTCGATCACCAGGCCCAGCGTGTCATAGCCGAGGTTGGAGTACTCATATCGCGATCCTGGCGAGAAGGCAGGTTGCTGCATCTCCCGCGCGACGATTCGCAGAAGCCGCGCCGTCGTCATCGCCTCGCCGCGATTCAGGTGCTGCTCGAAGAACTCGTAGTCCGGCAGCGCGTTGCTGTGGGCTAATAGGTTGCGAATGGTGGTTGTCGCGTGCGGATACTCGGGCACGTACCTGCGCACGGGGGAGTTCGGATCGACCTTGCCCTCATGGACGAGCAACCAGATGGCGGCCGCGGTGAAGGTCTTGGCCAGCGAGCCGCCATCGGCCGGTGTTGCCGGAGTGAAGGCGAGGCCGGATTCGCGGTTGGCGTAGCCGAAACCTCGCTGGTAGAGCACTTCTCCGTGCCGGGCGAGCGCGACCGCTCCGCTAAACTGATTCGAGGAAACCAGCGCCTCCATTTGGCTATCGACGCTGCGCGCAAGTGGGTCTGGCGCCGGTCCTGAAGTGACCATTCCGCCGGCGCACCCGACGAGGAGGACGCCCCCATAAAGTGGTGCCCAGAAAAAGCGAGGTAGAAGTTTCATTGACGCACAACGTAAAGCTAACCGGTGCGCGCTGCTCTTGCGCGCGTCCGTGTTGACTGATGGGATGGACTCCTCCCGGTTTTTTCTCGGCATCATCGTGCCAGCTGGCCTCATGTGGCGTGGGGTGTCAGCGACAACCTAGGAGGAATCCGAGATGAATGCTACTGCGTTGTCACCGATGGTGGGAGTGGATCTGTCCAAGAACGTGTTCGAGCTGGCGGTAGCGGATGCGCAGTGGCGGGTAGTCGAACGCGCACGGCTCACGCGCTCCCAGTTCGAACGCTGGTGTGCCAAGCGCGCGGTCGGTCTGGTGGTGATGGAAGCGTGCGGCAGTGCGCATCACTGGGGCCGTTGGCTGACAGGGATGGGAATCGAGGTGCGACTACTGCCGGCGCGCTACGTACGCGCCTACGTCAAGCGCAACAAAACCGATGCGGCTGACGCCGCGGCCCTGCTGGAAGCCGCGCGTGCTTCCGACATCGTGCCGGTGCGCATCAAGAGTGTGGAGCAGCAAGCGCTGCAATCACTGCATCGGATCCGTTCGCTGTGGATGAGCACACGGACTTCGCGCATCAACGCATTGCGTGGTTTCTGCCGCGAGTTTGGCATCGCCATCGCGGCCGGCAGCCGGATCGGCCTCGAGCAGATTGGCCGCGTACTGGCCGATCCCCATTCGGCGCTGCCGGCACTCCTACGCGACACGATGCAGCTGTTGGTGGAAGAGATCCGCCTGCTCGAAACGCGCATCAGCCAGCTCGAACGAGAACTGACGGAGCTCGCCCGTCAATCGCCCGCATGCCAAACCCTGCTGTCAGTCCCGGGCATCGGGTTGCTCACCGCCACCGCGCTGGTGGCGGCCACGAGCGGCCAGGTCAATCACTTCCGCGATGCGCGTCACTTCGCGTCCTGGTTTGGCCTGACGCCGAAGGAAAGTTCGTCCGGCATGACGAGAGGACTCGGGCGCATCAGCAAACGTGGCGATCGCTACCTGCGCATGCTGCTCACGCATGGCGCACGCAGTGTGCTGCGCGCCGCCACGGTGGCTCAGCAGCGCAGCCGATCGCTCGATGCGTTGCGCTCTTGGGCTCTGAATGTGCAGGGCCGAACTCATCACAACCGCGCCACCTGCGCGCTCGCCAACAAGATGGCGCGCATCTGCTATGCGGTGCTGCGCGATGGCAAGATTACGGCGTCGCGCGAGTGAACCGAAAAATGCAACGCGAAACTTATGCAATGCCCACTTGAATCCGCATTGAAACGATGAACTTGCCCAAAGCTTTGCGCTGAGACTGATCACTCATCATGGCACCCCGGGTCACCCCCGCACCGCTTGACGCCGATAACTCTTCCGGCGACTTCACGTCCGCCGCTTGTAACGATGGGCGCTCCGGTGTTCGCAGATTCCATGTCGGCACGGGCCATCCAGAGCCCACTTCAGATGCCGGATATACGACTGCAGGCTTACCTCAAATGCCAGAACTATCGATCAAGTCTCTTGCGTTTGGGAGGAGTCCATATACGAAGGGTTAGCTGCGTTCATTGAATACGAGGTGGTTTGACGGAAACGATTGGCGCTGCTGCTGCCGGTGGAAAGTGTATTCGCGTGGCCTTCACGGCTGCTTTGACTTGGGCGATTGATGCGGGTGACGGTGATGCTTGGTAGGAGACCTCGAGGCGGCAGAAACCATCGCTTATAGATGAGTTCACACTTTGCACCAGAGGGAGCTTACTGAGCACGCGCTCGAGTGGCACTGCTACCTCTACCTCAAGTTGCTCGGGCGAACGACCAGGAACCGCGACTTCTACGACGACAACTTGCAGCACAGCGGAAACTGCAAGCGTCGAAACACACAAGACCAAAGCAGCTACTGTAAGACGTACGGTCGCCTCAATGGAATACGAGGGACTTCCCCGTCCCGAAGCGACTGAGAAGTCGCACGGCATCGAAGTGCCAAGATTGAGATTCGAGGTCATCAATCTGAACCGGGAGGGGAAGTCATGGATGAGATTACTACCGTCGGCGTCGACCTGGCCAAGGAAGTCTTCGCCGTGTGCATGCTCGATGCGCGCGGCGCGGTGGTCGAACGTAAGGTGCTGCGGCGTGCCGCGTTCGAGCGCTGGGCAGCCACCCTTCCGACCTGCACCGTCGCGATGGAAGCGTGCGGCAGCGCACACCACTGGGGCCGCTACTTCGCCGCGCGCGGTCACACCGCACGACTGATCGCCGCCGAGTTCGTCGGTGCCTTCCGCCAGGGCGGCAAGAACGACGGCAATGATGCGCTGGCCATCGCCATTGCTGCACGTCAGCCGACCATGCGCTTCGTTGCGGTCAAGACGGTGGAGCAGCAGACGATCCTGTGCTGGCATCGCGCCCGGGCCGGCTTCAACGACGAACGCACCGCACTGATCAACCGGCTGCGCGGTCTGTTGGCCGAGTTCGGCATTGTCATCCCGCGCTCCAGCGAGCGGTTGCTCAAGGCGCTGGCGCCACTCACGGAAGACGCGCGCGTGCCAGTCTCGCTACGCCCCCTGCTGCTGGAAGCACGCGCCCAGTTCGAGGCGCTGGCGGCCCGCATCGCGCGGTGCGATCTCGAAGTTGCAGCCCACGTCCGCGACAACGATGCGGCAATGCGTGTGCGCGAAGTGCTGGGCGTGGGCGTGCTCACCGCCAGTGCGTTCGTCGCCACGGTGCCGGATCCGACCGTCTTCCGCCACGGTCGCCAGCTCAGCGCCTGGCTGGGACTGACACCGCGCCAGAAGAGCTCCGGCGGCAAGACGCGGCTGGGCGACAGCAGTCGGCGCGGTGACGGCTACCTGCGCACGCTCCTCGTGCAGGGCGCACGCAGCGCGCTGCAGGTGGCGCTGAAGACGCCGCCCGACAAAGCCACGCGCCTGCAAGGCTGGATCACTGCGTTGTACCTTCGCAAGGGCTATCACAAGACCCTGATCGCGATTGCCAACAAGCATGCACGCATCCTGTGGGCGATGCGGGTGCGCGACCAGCACTTCGACCCGAACGCCTGGCAGCGGCATCCGCGCGCCGCGCCATCGACGACCGCAATGGTGGCTACAGCCTGAACCGCTTCAAGCGCTGCGCCTGGCATATCTCAGAGGTCAGACCGAACGTGGGAACACCCCGGCTAACCCTTTGGTCAGCATCGACGCGAGCGCGCCCGATCAGCGCGCCGCGGCTGGACCGACGATGGAATTGGGATCCCGCGTGCGACTCGTATGGTGGCCCGCGTCGAACTCACGACGCCACAAGGCCGGTTGCAGAGATGCAGTCCGCTTCTGACGACACGACAGGCGCACAGCAGAGTGATGACATCTAAACCATCACCGACAGCGACCGGTCCACCAAAAAACAAAACGCCCGCTTGCGCGGGCGCTGTGTCACTTCAATGCTTGACTCGCAGGGGAAGTCCTTGCAGAAGGGTTAGGCGTCAGTACGGCGGCCATATGCCTGCTTGCGCTTATGGATTGAGGCGGAGCCTTGTAAGAAGTGCGTTCCAGTCTGCGAACGCTTGATGTACAACGGCCTGCACCGACAAATTCGCACCGTCGCGCAGTGTCACGATGCATTCAACCTCGATGGGTTTGCTCTGGCCAAGGTGAACTGTGACACCGGATGACGTGACATACGCGCCCTCTCTGCTTGTGTGGCGGACCATATGCTTGGAGCCATTGGCTAAATCGGCTGCAATGCGCAGGGATTTGTAGGCATTTGTATGAGCCTCGATCAAGGTTCCGAC
>Ga0136623_10000614_pt1 | contig 10977 bp, 12 predicted proteins | sample AntDrymUQ4492106_2_FD_104656 | JGI IMG/M metagenome (GOLD analysis project Ga0136623, IMG submission 104656) | Polar desert sand microbial communities from Dry Valleys, Antarctica - metaG UQ449 (21.06) | ecosystem: Environmental > Terrestrial > Soil > Desert | place: Antarctica: Dry Valley...
GCGCATCCTGCAGGACAAGCCGAGCCAGTTCGCGATCGGCCTCTTTGTGGCGACGTTCGTTCATGCCATCCTCGCCCTCCGAGAGGTCAGCAACGCCGGCGACGGCACGGGGCAGGTACCGGGAATCGCAGTCATCACCGCGTTCGTGCTGGTCGTTGCCAGCATCGCGGTCCTCGTCATTTATGTTCATCACATCGGGCAGTCCCTGCGGGTCTCGGCGCTGACGAGCTTGTCGGAAAAGACACGCGCCGCCTCGTTGACCGCCTCTATCCCGATGACGGGGTAACCCTTGACCCCAACCCTGCGTCCGCTCGCGTGGTGACGGCCAGAAAGTCGGGCGTCATCGTTAAGATCGAATTCGATGACCTGGTCGACGAGGCATCCCGTGCGGGTTGCACGCTGGAGCTGCTACCCGCCCTCGGGGCGTTCGTGCCGGCCAACGCACCGCTTCTCCGCGTTGTTGACGAGCCGCGTGATCTCGACGAGGACCGTCTGCACGATGCGTTGATTACGAAGCTCGAACCGACTTTGGACGAGGACGTCGCCTACGGCATCCGGCTCTTGGTGGACATCGCGGAGCGCTCGTTGGCCGACTCGCCGTTCCAGGATCCGACCACGGCGCTTCAAGCGATCGATCGGCTGCACGACATCCTTCGACAGCTCGCCAGGCGACCGTTTCCAGACGGCCGGCATCGCGACCGGACAGGGGTAGTACGGCTCACGGTTCCCACAATGAGCTGGGACGCATACATCCATCTTGCTTTCGACGAGATCCGGATCGCGGGCGCGGGCTCACCGCAGATCGCCCGGAGGCTGATGGCGGCGCTTGCTGACCTACAGTCGGTCGTTCCCTTGGAGCGGATTCAGGTCCTCGATGAACAGGTTGATCTGCTTTCAGATGCGACTCGTGCGGCAATGCGCGACGAGCGTGACGCGAGGAGAGCAATTCAACCCGACCACGAAGGCATCGGCGTGGCCGCCGGCCGAGACTGACTGGACGTCAAGATCATCGCTCGGTGTGCCCGCGTGTTGGGGTGATAGGCATGCGAAGCGTTTCCCGCCGGGAAGCCGGAGAGGATGGCGGGCGGCTCGCTTGCCGCCGCCGCCATTTCCGACCCTCCTGCGGACGGTCACCGGCGCATGAGAACATGCATGCCGCCAGAAGCGCAGCCCGATGATTGGGTCCGGCACAGAGACGATCCGAACCGATGGAGACCCCGATGCGCCTGGGCGTGGTCTTGAGCCCGGTAGACAACTGGCAAGCGGTTGTCGAGGCCGCACAACTCGCGGACGATGTGGGGCTCGACAGCCTCGGCACGGACATGCTCGATCGCATCCGCGAGCTGGGGGCGTGCGCGCGGGACTTTCCATCAGGCGCAGCGATGACGGGACACCGTCGTCAAGGGACCGTCGCAAGAACGCGCAGAACATGACCAACTAGGGCCGCGGTGACAAGGGCGACCGGTAGCGGCCTCTCCGCCCCATCCCGGGCGAAGTATCACCCGGTCCTCCCGCGGTCGGGAAGGGTGGGACCGGCCGGTCGCGTTGCGCCGATGGGCTCAGCCCTGACGGGGTCCGGCTGTGGTCGGACGCGTCACCCCAAAAGGCCGACTGGGTGGGCCGACCATCCGCGGCGCTGTGGATGGGAAGAGGGTCGGCACCGGGGCTCCGACCCTCTTCCAGAGTCCCTAACGGCTGACCCGCCGCCGGCCGGCCAGAACAATCGCTGAGCCGGTCAATCCAGCTCCGAGCATGATCACGCCCACGCCAAGCGGCGCTCCCACCGGATCGGCCGCCGTGTTCGGGAGCCGCGGCGGCGTTGGGGCCGGGGGTGCCGGCGGTGCCGGCGAGGGCGGCGGCGGCGTCCCGCCGAGAGCCCAGACGAAGCTGTTGACCACGTCCTGAGCGCGCGCGAGGAACGCCCCGGGATCACCGCCGCCGGCGGCGACATGCTCCAAGATGACGAGAATCGTCTCTCCGGCAACGTCGAGCGCGATGATCCGGCCCGTCGATCCCGTCTCGAAGAAGAAGAAGTTTCCGTCCGGAAGGCTGAACACCAGCGCGACCGGATGCTCATCGCACTCCGGTGGTGTGGTGGCGGAGACGAGGTCGACCTGGAGTCCGCTCGCCCCGCCGTATGTCACGGCGATCGGTTCAGTGAGCTCCAGGAAACCGCGGTCGCCGAGCCAGTCCATCGTCTCGGCCGGACCATCGCCGATCGTCACGACGCTGCCCTCATCGCAGGGGTCCGAGAAGACCGCGCCGCCGAACGGGAACGCGAACAGCCCGCCCTGCTCCTCCAGCGCAAGGAGATTCATGGACGGCACCGAATCGCCGACGAAGTTCCATTCATCCACGGTGGTGAAGGTGACGTCCGTGCCGAAGCCGGTGTACGTGTACGTGCCAGGCGACAGGATGCCGTTGCAGAGCACGCCTGGAGCGCAATCTGGCGGTGGAGGCGGCTCGAAGGAGAGTTGGCCCCGGACCGCGCCATCGGGATAGTCTGCTGTGTGGACGTTCAGATAAAACGCCCCCGGGTCAGCGATGACCGACTGGAGCAGCGCCGGATCGAGGCCGTCGACGCAGCCCTCCCCCAGCCCGTCGGCATTGGGGGTGGGCAGCGTGATGACCACTGGCCCGGCGACGCCGGCTGCACCGGCATGGATGTGGGCGGCGGTCGCCGGCGCGATACCGGAGACCTCCGTGAACCCGCAGATCTGACCGAGATTAACGAAGACCTCGACAACAGCGAAGCCGCCGCCATCGGGATCACCCGGACCCGGCACCTCCTCCCCTCCGCTCAGGCCCGCGAAGAGCTGCAACGGCGGCGGCCCGAGCTGGCCACGGACCGCGCCGTCAGGAAACTCGGCGTTGTGCACATTGACGTAGTACGCGCTCGGGGCGTCGAGGATCGCCTGGAGCACGGCCGGGTCGACCCCGCTGACGCAACCGTCCGCGACGCCATCGGCTCCCGGAGTGAGCAGGGTGACGACGACTGGGCCCGCCGCGCCCGCCGCGCCGGCGTGGATGTGGGCAGCGGTGGCCGTGGCGATCGAGTCGACCGCGATAAACCCGCACACCTCGCCGCCCGAGACCGAAATGCTCAGGTCGGCGATACCTCCGCCGTCCGGATCTCCCGGACCCGGCACCTCGGCCTCGCCGCTCAGGTTGGCGTGGAGCGGGACCGGCGCCAGTTCGAGTTGACCACGCACAGCCCCGTCCGGGAAATCGGCGGTGTGCACGTTGACGTAATAGTCACTCGGCGTGTCGTGAATGCCCTGGAGCAATGCGGTGTCCAGCCCACTGACGCACCCGTCGGCGATGCCATCGGCGTTCGGGGTGGGGAGCGTGACCACGACCGACCCGGCCACCCCGGCGGCGCCGGCGTGGATGTGGGCCGCAGTAGCGGGCGCGATGTCGAACACCTCGATGAACGCGCAGACCTCTCCGGCTGCGGGATCGACGAAGATCGAGCCGCCGCCGCCACCATCGGGGTCACCGGGCCCGGGCACCTCTGCGGCGCCGGACAGTTCGACGAAGAAGTCGGACTGGGCGCTCACGCGCTCGGTGATGGTCAGGATGGCGAGAAGGCTCAGCAGCAGCGCCAGGATCGCGATGAGGACAGCGGTTGGACGCGATGCGACATGCTCGGACACGGTGATTCCTCCCGTCGGCGCGTCGATGGACACGGACGCGCTGGAGCGTGAATGTGCACCTCCCCAAAGGCCACGTCAATACACAAATCTGCACACGTCGGTTGCTGGCCCCGCACCAAACGGGCGGATTTCGCATCCACGCTCGGAACTAAGCCGGACCCAAATCCGCTGCGGCGAGCCGGCGCTCGTCGGCGGGGAGGGCGCTCCCCGTGCCGACGGGAGCCCTCGAGAGGCGGTGGACGTTCCATCCCAGGACGAGGTGGAAGACGATGAGTGCCAGGAACCCGACAACGGCGACGGGAGAGAGGGGACCGAGCAGGAGGGCGGACGCCGACCCGATTCCGATCACCCCGAGCGCGACGGTCGCGCCGCCGAAGCCCTTGCCAAATGCCGGGGCCTGGAGCATCGCTACCCCGAGGGCAACGAGGCCGATCGGCATGAGCACGAGCCCTGCAGCCAGCAGCGAGTCGAAGATGCCCTGGTTCGCCTGCCACAGCAGGACGACGGTGGCCTGGTGCTGGGGCGTCGCGCCGGCAGTGTGATAGAGGTCGGAGAGCCGGGTGGTCGCGACGTGTGGCAGCGCTCCGGCGGCCAGGACGGCGAGGCCCACGATCGCCAGAACGCTCCCGAAGAGCGCGAGCGCGAGGCTCGACCCTCGCAGGGCCCGGTACAGGGCCAGGAAATGGATGACGAACAGGGCGATGACGACCAGGTAGAGGCCGTTCTCCAGCGTGCGCGCCGCCTTGATCTCCGGGAACCGGGTCACCGGCCCTGCGGGTCCCGCCGGATCCGGTCCGACGACCGCGCCGACGAAGACGAAGACAAACAGGAAGATGACGCCGCCGAGGACTCCGGCCAGACCACCCCATCGCAGGACACCCTTATCGCCTTCGACTTGCTGCAACACATTCATGCCTTCCCCAACTCTCTCTTTCGTACGGTGTAAGATTGGATCTGCAGCGTAAGTCTTACGGCGTAAGATTGTCAAGCACCCACAGCGGAGCACCCAGGTGTCGACGAAAGCCAAGCCAACGCAGGAGGTGCGCGTCCCGCTCAGCCGGGAGCGCGTGCTCGCGGCTGCCATCGAGCTGGCCGATGCGGACGGCATCGAGTCGCTCACCATGCGCCGGCTGGCGCAGGCGCTCGGGGTCGAGGCGATGACGCTCTACTACCACGTGGCAAACAAGGACGACATCCTCGACGGTCTCGCTGACATCGTCGTGGCCGAGGTCGAGGTGCCACCCATCGGCGATGACTGGAAAGCGGCCATCCGCCGCCGAGCTCTGTCTGCCCGCGAGATGCTCGCGCGCCACCCGTGGGCGGCCGGCCTGATCGAGTCCCGGACGAACCCCAGTCCGGCAAGATCGCGTTACCCCGACGCTGTGCTTGGGAGCCTTCGGCAAGCAGGCTTCTCCGTCGAGATGGCGATTCACGCGTTTTTCACCCTCGACAGCTACATCTACGGATTCGCCGCACAGGAGCAGAACCTGCCGTCCGGGACACCGCAGGAGCTCGCGGGCATGGCGCAGATGATCGTCACCGCGCTCCCGGCGCAACAGTATCCGTACCTCAACGAGGTCATCGTGGACCACGTCCTGAAGATCGGCTTCGACTACTCGAACGAGTTCGAATTCGGGCTCGACCTGATCCTCGACGGCCTCGAGAAGCTCCGGAACACCGCGTAGATGCGCTTCCTTCTTCTTGCCGCTGAGCTTCGCCCCGCCCTACGGCTTCTGCCGATCGCTCTGATGTTGGTGGCCGGTTGCGGGACCTCCCTGGCGCCGCCCCCACCCCGACACATGCCCGCGGATCCGATCGATCTGTCGTTCTACATGCGCAACACCACCGACGTCCCGCACTACTTCATCGTCTTGAGCGAGAACCAGCCGCTCATCGAAGGACCGGTGCAGCGGCGACCGGCGTCCACCGGCTGCGGAGCGGTCGGGCGCGACTGGGAGCTGACCGTGAGCCAGACTCCCTCGCGACCCGATCCGGGCGGGGAGATGGCTCACCGCGTGACGGGTGAGGCGTTCGGTGACCCCGACGTGCTCGCGCTGTGGCTGAGTGTCGAGCCCGATGGCACGGTGGTGACGGGTGACGGCGTGCCTGAGTGGTGGGTGGAAGATCTCCAGCGCTGCCCGTAGGCGTTCGGCAGGAGCCTAGCCGTTGAGGATCATCGGCCGCCGCAGCCGTACTACGGACTCCGGTCCGGCCCGCTGCCGACCACCGCACGTTGGAGGATGTCGAGGACCCTGTTCTGCCCGTCGAGGATCTCGACCTGCCGCTTGCTCAGCTCGTGGAGCGCGATGAGCGTGGCGTGATCTGCCATCGCCCGCGCATCGCTCGTAGCCTGGGCGCGGTTGGCGCTGACCTGCAGCGAAATCATGATCGATAGCTGGGGCAGGTTGAGGACCGTGAGGAGCAGTGGCCATGGCGTCTTGTCGAAGCCGACGAGGTTGCCGGCAAAGAGCCAGGTGACGATTCCGATGGTGATGCCGACGAAGAGCCACATCGAGCCCACGAGCCGATTGACGAGGTCGGCGATCCGGTCGAGCACTGCCCCGCCCGCCATGTCGCGTGACCTCACGAGGCGGGGGACGTGCTCGTGAGGAGCCTGCTTGGCGCGCGCTACCTCGTCCACGCGCGATTGGACCCGGTTCTCTGACATCTTGCTCTCCTGTCTTAGCTCATCACGACGCTCGGCTGATGCATACGACAAGGTGCTCGTTTCGCTCAAGGTCCGTCGTTCGGTGCCTTGACGATGACGACCTGAGCCCTACGCCTGGAAGTCGAGGCATGGTGCTGCAGCAGCGCGCGTCGTGCGGGCCGGTCCCGGGGCAGGACTACTTCCAGAGTTGCAATCGAATGTTCCTTATGCGTCGGAGGAGTTCTTCGCGGTCAGCAGCTTCGTCGCCCTGGACGACAGACTCCTCGACTTGGGCCAAGCGTTCGTCGACACTGACCTTGATGGCGGCTCGCTCCTTTGCGCTGGTAGCCTTCATAAAGGCTGCCCGCGCCGAACCCACGATGGATCGCAGTTCATCCTCGGGTCGGCGTTGGGTCCCCACGCGTGACCGAGAGCATCGCCGGTGCCTACTAGGAGTCAATCGAGCGGGATAGGACGGCGTCGATTCGCTCGGCGCTGCGATTGCGGGTAGTCCATCACGGCCTCACGGTGATAGCAGGCGCGAGCGCATCCCAGTCGTGGTCTCCCATGGTGCCAGCCACGCGGCTCAAGAGCGCGCGATGATCGACGTCACACAAGATGGTGTCCTGGCGCCCACGTCAGTCCGGGGCCATTGATGCTCTCGGGACGGCTCGCCTCTCAGCCGAGGTACCGCGCGGCTGCCATCGCGGCCACCGAGAACCCGAGGAGGATGAGGTCGACCGCCCCTACCAGCCGCAGGCGCTGTTGGGTGGCGTGCATGCGGGCCATGAGCTCTGCGGACGGAGGGCCGCCCGCAGCCTTCATCTCACCAGCGATGGCGCCGAGCTTGCCGAGCGTCTGCGGAATCAGCAGGTTGCCGCCCAGCCATGCGATGAGGGCGGCCAACCCGCCCAGGCCGAGGGCCGACCCGAATGTCGAGGTGCTGATGCCACCGAAGTCCCGCCAGTAGAGGATGACGCCGGCGAGTACGGTCAGCGTCGACACGATCACGAAGTAGATGGGCGCCTTGCGACGGTTGATCATCTCGTCGACGAACTTCTCCGCGTCCGGTCCCAACTTGTTCATGGTCGGCTCAATGTAGAAGAAGAACAACGCCGCGCCACCGACCCACAGGACACCGCAAACGATGTGCACTATGCGCAGCACCACTGCCAGAACGTCCATCGCTTCCTCCTATGTTCACGCCGGCCGTCCGGACAAATCGCCCGCAAGTCGCGGGTCGGGCGCGGGTGGCGTAACCGCGCAGGTGGCTCCATTTCTCGGGGCGGCTCGCGCATTGTCTGGACGCAGCCGGCGCCGATCATGCCCTGGCGATGCGCTCCCTGACGGCAGCGGCGAGCGTGAGGAGCAGCAGGAGCGCAATCGCTGCGAGAAGCGCCACGTCGCCCGCCGTTTCCATCGATGCTCACTCCCATGAGGTCGACTGAACAATCTCTCGCGGGGCACGCGACGAGTCGGACCGCCACCATATGGCACGGTGTCAAGACGCAACGGCCGAGGCCTGTGATCGACGGGTCGCGGACGGAGCCCGTCGAGGCTCGGTGGACCCTACGCGGACCCGGCCTCGATCGCTTCGCGTCGCGGCATGCCGTCCCGCGCGCCGGGCGAAGCGACCGAGAGCGCTCCCGCCACGTTGGCAGCGACCACGGACTCGTCCAGGGTGTGACCCTCGGCCAGCCACGCGGCGAGGACGCCGCAGAATGCGTCGCCGGCGCCGGTCGTATCGACCACCTGCGGGGCGTGGACACCCGGGAACCGCTCCCGCCGTTGCCCGTCGACGAGCAGGGCTCCCGCCGCGCCCTGGGTCACGATGATCGGGCCGGAATGCCGCGCCTGCAGATCGTCGAGCGCCTCGCTGGTGACCTCGTTGCCGATCGCCACCACCAGCTCGTGCTCGTTCGGCGTCAGGATCGGCCCGAGGGACAGGATCTCGGCCGGCAGCGCGCGAGCGGGCGCCGGGTTGAGGATGGCGATGACGCCGGCGGCCCGTGCTGCGCGGATCGCCTCGAGCGTCGCCTCGGCGGCGACCTCGTGGTTCGTGAGGACCGCCTGTGCCGAGCCGATGATCTCGCGATCGGCCTGGTCGAGGGCCAGGGTCGCGTTGGCACCGGGCGCGACCACGATCTGGTTCTCGCCCCGAGGCCCGACCGCGACGATGGCGACGCCGGTCGGCTCGGACTCCACGCGGCGAACGCGCGACGTGTCGATGCCCTCCGCCTCGAGCGCGGCGAGCGACCGCGCACCATGCGCATCGTTCCCGACCGCGCCGATCATGGTGACCTGCGCGCCCGCCCGAGCGGCGGCCACGGCCTGGTTGGCGCCCTTGCCGCCGTCGTGGACGCTGAACCGGCCGCCGAGCACGGTCTCGCCCGGCACGGGAAGCCGATCTGCGGCCACCACCAGGTCGACGTTGACGGAGCCGATGACGACCACGTGCATGCTCATCGGCTGAGTATGCACCGGCGAGGGCGGCCGTTCGGCCGGTTCAGGGCTGGAGCCGGCGGGGGAGCCATGTGCCGTCGCCGCCGCGTCGATACTCGATCCGGTCGTGGAGCCGGTCCGAACGGCTCTCCCAGAACTCGACGATCCTCGGCACGATGAGGTACCCACCCCACATGGGCGGCAGTGGCACCACGCCGGGGTGGCGCGCCGCGAGCTCGGCCACCCGGACCTCGAGCTCGTGGCGCGAGCCGATCTCCTGTCCCTGTGCGGAAGCGCTGGCCGACAGCTGGCTGCCGCGCGGGCGCGTCCGCCAGTAGGCGAGCGAGTCCTCGTCCGGGAGCAGCCGGATCGATCCGCTGACGCGCGCCTGGCGGTCGAGCGCCGGCCACCAGAACGCGGCCGATGCCCACGGGTTGATCGCCACGTCGCGGCCCTTGCGGCTGCCGCGGTAGGTGAAATAGCGCAGGCCCTCCGCGTCGAGCCCGCGCAGCAGGACAAACCGCACCGACGGCGCTCCGGTGTCGTCGGCGGTGGCCAGGGCGAAGGCGTTCGGCAGTACGGCCCCCGCGCGTCCCGCATCGTCGACCCAGGCGCCCAGCTGGCGAAGCGGATCGGGGTCGAGCGTGCTGGCGTCGATCGGCATCGGTCAGGGCATCCTATCCCGGCGACGATCCGGCGACGCCCGGAAGGACGCGCGCGAGCAGCACGAGATCCTCCTGCGACACGTAGGGAGCCGCGCTGATGCGGATGAGCCGGCGCCATGGGCCGTCGCCCGGCTGCTGCGGCCACGGCCCGACCGAGACCTGGATCCCGTTGCGGCGGAGGCCAGCATGGACGGGATCGTCATACAGCGCGCCCCCGCTGGCCGCGCCGCCGGTCGACTCGAGCGGCAGCGGCACCGACGCCATGCTCGCGATCATGACATCCGGGGCTGGCGCCTCGATGCCGAGCGCTTCGCACAGCAGGTGCCGGCCGCGAAGCGCGAGGGTGCGGTTGCGCTCTTGCAACGCCGCCCAGCCCCCCGGCAGCAGCGACGCGCCGAACTCGATCGCGGCGGGGATGGACAGGTAGGCCGATGGGTCCCACGTGCCGGTCCAGTCGTGCTCCAGCCGGAACCGCCCCCGGTCCACGCGGGGCGAGTTGGCGCCGTGGCTGATCACCAGCGGCCGGACGGCCTCCTGAAGGTCGCGGCGGACGTGGAGGAAGCTCGCGCCCTTTGGCGCGCACAGCCACTTGTGGCAGTTGCCCGTGTAGTACGCAGCGCCGATGGCTTCGACGTCGAGCTCGAGCATGCCCGGCGCATGCGCGCCGTCGACGAGGGTATCGATCCCGCGCAACGCCAGGGCGGCGACGATCTCGGTGACGGGCAGCGCGAGCGCCGTGGGGCTGGTGATGTGGTCCAGCAGGACGAGCCTCGTGCGCGGCGTGACCGCGTCGAGGATCGCGTCTCGGGCCAGGCTCGGGGTCGCGCCCGGAAACGGGAGGCGGGCAATCACCAGGCGGCCGCCGGCAAGAGATGCCACTTGCGCGAGGGCGTTTGTTGCGGCGTTGTAGGCGTGGTCGAGCGCGACCACCTCGTCTCCCTTGCGCAGGTCGAGCGACCGCGCCACCGTGTTGATGCCGACGGTGGCGTTCGGCACGAGCACGAGGTCGTCGGGGGCGGCGCCGACGAAGCCTCCCAACGCGGTGCGCACCTCGTCCATGGCCGGCTCCAGGGCCCGGGCGAAGAACGCGACGGGCTCCCGCTCCATGCGTGCCCGCCACGAAGCCTGCGCCTCGAGCACCCGGCGCGGCGTCGCGCCGAACGAGCCATGGTTGAGGAAGACCGTGCCCGGGTCGAGCGTCCAATGGTGGGCGAGCTCGGATGGCATCGGGCCAGTATCGTAGCGTCCGATGGCCATCCCACGCCGACCAGGTGCGATCCTGTTCGACCTCGACGGCACGCTGGTCGACACGGTGCCGGCCCGAATCGACGCGTGGACGGCCGCCCTCGGCGAGACCGGCATTGCCTTCACGCGCGCCCAGCTGGAGCCGATGATCGGCATGGACGGCCGGCGCCTGGCGCGCGAGGCGGCGCAGGCCGTGGGGCGCCGGCTCACCGACGACGAGGCCGAGGCCATCGACCGGCGCAGCGGCGAGCTGTTCGATGTTCGCAACCGCGACCCGCGGCCGTTGCCGGGAGCCCGCAGCCTCCTGCGCAAGCTCGACGAC